>JADHED010001033.1_pt1 | contig 26005 bp, 24 predicted proteins | sample 8952041 | NCBI WGS metagenome assembly JADHED01 (sample SAMN16124423, study PRJNA663239) | bioreactor sludge metagenome | isolation source: sludge (control) | place: India:Bengaluru | collected 2018-09-08
GAGCCCATCGCAGCTTCGCGGGCCGCGCGCGCGGGTTCGCCCGGACCTCCTCCGGCCCGGGGCGAACCGGCTCGCGCGACCAGTCGGAGAAGACACCGGTCCTCGCTCCAGCCTGGAACGCCTTCTTCACGAGCCGGTCTTCCCCGGAGTGGAACGTCAGGATCGCGGCGCGCCCGCCCGGGGCGAGGCACCCGGGGAGCGCGGCCAGCAGGGCCCGGAGGGCGCCGAGCTCGTCGTTCACCTCGATCCGGAGGGCCTGGAACGTCCGCCGCACGGGGTCGTCCCCCTCCTCCTCGCGGACGCGCTCCGGCAACGCGGCGACGGCCCGGCGGACGGCGTCCGCGAGGGCCGCGGTCGTGTCGACCGGTCCGATCCCGCGCGCGGCGACGACCTCTCGGGCGATCTCCGTCGCGATCCGCTCGTCGGCGTTCTCCTCGAGGAGGGCGGCGAGGCGCACCTCGGAAACGCGTGCGAGGAGCTGCGCCGCGGAGAGGCCTCGGTTCGGGTTCATCCGCATGTCGAGCGGCCCGTTCTCGCGGAACGTGAAGCCGCGCGCGGGATCGTCGAGCTGCATCGAGGAGACGCCGAGGTCGGCGAGGAGGAGGTCGACGGCTCCGAGCCCAACGGCCGCAAGGGCCTTCGGAAGCCCCGCGAAGCTCGATCGCAGGACGGTGAGGACGCCCTCGCCGAATCCGAGGCCGCGCAGACGCGCCTCGGTCCTCGGGAGCTCGACGGGGTCCGCGTCGAGTCCGACGAGCCGGCCGCCCGGGAGGAGGCGCGGCAGGAGCGCCGCGGCGTGGCCGCCCCAGCCGAGCGTCGCGTCGACGGCGACGAGGCCGGGCGCGGGGCGGAGCGCGTCGAGGACCTCCGCGACGAGGACGGGGCGGTGAGTCCCGGCCGGAGTCTTGCCCGAGGAGACGACCTTCGCGACCGTCTCGGGGAAGCGGACCGGATCCCGCTCCTTGTACTTCTCCTCGAAGCGGCGCGGGTTGCGTCCCGGATAGCGCGGGCGCCGGCGGGGTCGGGGCTCGTCCACGCGTCGATTGTGCGACGGCCGCGGTCCGGTCTGCCGCGACCGCCCCGTTGGGGAGGGCCGCCCGCGGCCACCCGGGCTATCTGGGGAGGTCGATCGCCGCTCCGACGGCGTCGGGGAGCGCCACCCCGAGCAGCCTCCCGACGGTCGGGGCGAAATCGTACGGCGTCCGTTCGGCGTCGGAGACCCCCGCCGCGACGCCGCCGCCCCAGAAGACGAGCGGGACGTGCGTGTCGTAGACGTACTGGGAGCCGTGAGTCCCGCCGCGGGCGTCGGGGTAGAGGATCACGCCGCGCCGGGGGATCAGGATCGCCTCGCCCGACCGCTCCGCGTCGTAGTCGTTCAGCGCGAACCGGACGTCGCGGTCCTCCCGGTCCCAGCGCGCCCTCTGCGAGGCGAGGAGGACCGTCCGGAACTCCTCGTGCCAGAGGCGGGCGATCGCCCCCGGGAGGACCCGGTCGACGTCGTCCCGCGTCACGGCCCGCCCGGCCGCCCCGCACGGGCCGGCGACGGTCCGCATCGCCGGCAGCGCCGGGAGGTTGTACTTCACGTCGAAGCCCTCGTTCCCGAAGATCGGGCGCGAACCGGGCGGGAGGCAGAGCTCCTCGCAGACGTAGCGGTTGAGGCGCTCCTCGAAGTTCGTCACGGCGCCGCTCCCGGTCAGGACGCGGCCGCCCGTGAACGTCTTGTCGGCCCGCGCTTCCCGCTCGGGAATCGTCTGGAAGCCGTGGTCGGCGGAGAGCGCGAGGACGACCTTGCCGTCCGGGAGCGTCCTGCCGAGCGTCTCGAGCAGGCGCCCGAGCTGGACGTCCAGCCTCCGGAGCGCGTCGAGGTTCTCCTCCGACTCGGCCCCGTACGCGTGGGACACGGTGTCCTGGCCCGAGAGCGAAAGGCAGAGGAGGTCGGGCTGCTCTCCGTGCCCGAGCTCGAGGTCTTTCGAGGCGAGGACCTCGAGGGCGAGGTCGATCGTCAGCTCGTCGATGAACGGACTGTAGTAGAGGCCGTGGAAATAGCCGTTCGTGGCGAGGGACATGTCCTTGTCCCAGCCGAGGCCGTTCACGGGGATCTGGAACGGACGCATCTCGAACTCCGGGACCGGCCGGGCCGTCGCCGGCGACGGCGGCGGGAGGCAGGCGGGGTCCGCCATCTTCCGCCAGGCGAGCCCGATCCGCCGCGGAAGGTGCCCCCCGGCCCGCGTCCGGTTGTAGCGTTCGACGATCCCTGCGACGACCGCCCCCCCCGGAGAGCGGACGTCGTAGGCAGGGGAGCTGACGAAGCGTCCGGTCCTCTGGTCCCACCAGTAGACGGCGTGCTCTCGGCGCTTGCCGGCCATGAAGATCGCGCCGCGGTCCTTGCCCGAGAGCGAGACGACGCGCGCTCCGGGGTACTTCTCGAGCAGACGGTCCCCGAGAGTCGGGACCCGCAGGTTCGCCGGCCCGGGCCGGAAGCCCTCGGCCCCGGTCTCCGGGTCGACGTACGGCTGATCGGTGCAGTAGACGGGGCGGAGGGAGCCATCGGCGCGCGGCTGGAACCAGCGGTTCGCGACGATCCCGGTGACGCGGGGCGGGGCCCCCGTCCCGAGCGACGCATGCCCCGGCCCCGTCTCGGTGTTCAGGTGGCCGTAGTGCGCGTTCCTCTCGACGTGCCCCTCGTCGAGGAGCTGCTTCAGACCGGCGACGAAGTAGGGCCGGTAGTCGAGCAGGCGCTTCATCTGAACGCCGTCCACCGAGACGAGGACGGCGAGCCGCGGCGACCGGGCCGGGGGCGCGGAGGCTTCGCGGCGCGCGGCCTGGGCCAGCGCGAGGAACGAGACGACGAGCGAGAGCCCGAGGGCGAGGGAGGAGGCGCGGAGCTTCTTCATCCTGCTTGGGGGCGGCCCGGAGAGTGGGCGCCGAGGTGATTCTATGCGCGGGCGGACGGCGCCCGGACCCGCTCGTCCGCCGGTCCGGCCCTTGAAGAAAGCGCCGAACGTGTTGCTAAGATCACGGAAAACACGAACGCACTGAAGGAGCATTCGCGCCATGAGAACGCACGTGCACCCGTCTCGGATGATCGGCATCCTCTTCCTGGCCGCGCTGGTTGCGCTGCCGGCCTTCGCCGCGGGGAAGCGGTTCCAGGACGACGACGCCTCCCGCGAGAAGGATGAGCCGACGACCTGGCTCAAGGACTACGACAAGCTCGTCGAGGGGAAGGAGGCCGACTGGGTCTACTTCGACGGCTACTCGGCCGGCAGCTTCAAGAGCGTCGCCGTGAAGGAGTTCTCCGCGACCGAGAAGGACAAGGAGGCGCGCCACGCCGCCGAGTACGGCAAGGAGTACCTCGAGCAGTGGATCCAGGAGTCGAAGAAGCTCGGCTGGGAGGTCGCGGGCGGCGGAAAGGCCGACCTGACGATCGAAGGGAACGTCGCTCACGCCTGGGAGCCGAGCGGCGCCGCGCGCTTCTGGGGAGGCTGGTACGCGAACCCCGGCGCCGTTCAGGAGCTGATCGGGAAGGACTCCTCCGGGAAGATCGTCTTCCAGATCCGCCACAAGTCCCGCGGCTCCACGGTGAAGGACGCCATCGAGAACGGCCTCGAGGACATCGTCAAGTCGCTCGAGAAGGGGAAGTGAGCCGCGGGCGCGGGAAGGCGCCCGGTCTGTGAGCGAAGCGGCGGCCCCGGCCGCCGCTTTCGCGTTCTCGGGGGGACCGGACGCCGCGCCGAAGGCGCGGGGTCCCCGCGGCGGAACGACGTGCGGGAACAAAGGAGAGCCGGCTCGGAGGGGGTCCGGGGGGACCGGCCGCCGCGCTGCAGGCGCGGGGTCCCCCCGGGAACACTTCAGCTCAGATCAGCTGGTTCTGGTACGCGTAGACGACCGCTTCGAGCTTCGAGTGGACGTTCAGCTTCCGGAGGATGTTCTGGATGTGGTTCCTCACGGTGACGTCGCTGATGAAGAGCTGCTCGCCCATCTCGTCGGTCTTCTTCCCCTCGGAGAGAAGGCGGAGGACCTCCTGCTCGCGCTTCGTCAGCGGCGAGGTCGACGGGCGCGGCGGGACGAGCGGCGCGAGGCTCGGGTGCTGGACGGGGCCGGAGAAGCGCTGGAAGAAGCCCCCCGGGTCGGGATGGGCTCCGTTCGTCTCGGCGAGGATGTGGACGAGCGTCGTCAGCTCCGGACGCTGGCCGGGGATCGAGAGGATCGAGCAGCGGAGCCGCTTCGGCCCGGCGTCGCGCGACTCGAGGACGATCTCGAAGGGCTGGATCGTCTCGCCCCGGTCGCGCATCCGGAGGATCGGGCACTCCCCGAAGCAGTAGCGGTTGCCGTAGACGTCCCGACCCGACATCGCCTGGTGACAGCTCCGCCCGAGGACGTCTGCGGCAGGGTAGCCGAGGAGCCTCTCCGCGCCGGTGTTCCAGAGGACGATTCGGTCCGAGGAGTCGATCGCGAAGACGGCCTTGCCGCTCTTGGAGAGGAGCTCGAGGAGGTCCTCGTGGCTGTCGGGCGCTTCCATTCCGGGGGCGGATTCTATCCTCGGACCTGATGCGAATGCACCAGGTTCAATCCCCATTTCTCATCAGGCGATGCATCACTCCGGCCAACTCGAGGTCGAGCGCCGTGACGCCGCCTGCGTCGTGCGTCGTGAGCACGACGGAGACGCGCGACCAGACGTTCGTCCACTCGGGGTGATGGTCCAGCTTCTCGGCGGCCAGCGCGACCCGCGTCATGAACGCGAACGCCTCCGGGAAATCGGCGAAGACGAACTCGCGGCGGAGAGCGCCGTCCGCATGGGTCCAGCCGGGAAGCGAGGCGAGGCGTTCGGCGATCTCGCCTTGGGAGAGCGGGGCGGGACGTGGCATCGGCTCCTCCGCGGGGCGCGGTGGCCCCGGCACGTAAACTCCTGAGTGTATGCGGATCGCCGTCGCCATGTCGGGCGGGGTCGACTCCTCGGTCGCGGCGCTCCTTCTCGCGAGGGAAGGTGCGGAGGTGGTCGGGGTCTCGATGCACCTCTGGGATCACGACCGCGAGGGCGGCGGGGCGGGCGAAGGCCGCTGCTGCACCCTCGACGACCTCCGCACCGCGCGCCGGGCCGCGGAGACGGTCGGCGTGCCGCACTACACGCTCGACCTCAGGGAGCGGTTCCTCGAGGCGGTCGTCCGCCCGTTCGTCGCGTCGTACCTGGAGGGCGAGACTCCCGTGCCGTGCCTCACCTGCAACACGGAGGTGAAGTTCGACGCCCTCTTCCGGAGGGCTCGGGCGCTCGGGTGCGAGGCCGTAGCCACGGGGCACTACGCGCGGCTCGAACGGGACGCGGAGTCGGGGGAGCTTCGGCTGCTCAAGGCGCGCGACGCGGCGAAGGACCAGACATACTTCCTGTACGAGCTGACGCCCGAGCAGCTCGCCGGTGCCCGGTTCCCGCTCGGCGACCTGACGAAGGCCGAAGTCCGGGAGCTCGCGCGTGAGGCGGGGCTCCCGAACTGGGACAAGCCCGATTCGCAGGAGATCTGCTTCGTCGCGGCCTCGGACGGCCCGGCCGGATTCATCCGGCGGGAAGCGGCGCGCCTCGGGTTCGAGCTCCCGAGCCACCCGTCCGCCCTCCCCGGCGACGTGGTGAGGGCGGACGGCACTCCCCTCGGAGGGCATGCGGGAACGCTCGGTTACACGGTGGGGCAGCGCCGGGGGCTGGGGGTGGCCGCGGGCGAGCCGCTCTACGTCGTCGGGATCCGCGCCGGGGAGCGGCGGCTCGTCCTCGGAAGCAGCGAGGAGCTCCTCTCGCGCGTGGTCCCGCTGCGGGATGTGAACCTTCAGGTCCCGCCGGCCGGGGATTCGTATCCCGTCCTCGCGCGGATTCGGTCCCGGCATCCGGACGTGCCGGCCCGGCTCGAGCTTCTCGACGGGGAGATCCGGCGCGGGGGCCGGGCGCGCCTAATCTTCGAGGAGCCGGTCCGCGCGGCCGCGCCGGGACAGTCGGCGGTCTTCTACGCCCCGGACCGGCCCGAGCTCCTGCTCGGCGGTGGCCGTATCGACCGCCTCGGGGGGGGCGCGGACCCGCGCGCCGGACGCGGCGTTTGGGGTTGCATGGAGGGGGGTACGGTGTAGCATCGGCCGGGGAAGGTGGAGGCCGCCGGGCGCGCGGGCCCGTGCGTGAGGTGTCCGAACGCCCGCCGACGTGATAAACTCTCGCGTCGTCCGCGTATGGCCAAGATCGCTTCCCCGCAAGTCGCCTCCCTCCTCAAGGACATTCGGACCGCTCTCGACGAGAGGGTGGACGAGAAGGCGCGCCCGGTGCCCGCCGCCAGGGGAGCGCTCAAAGTGATCGGCGTCCGCGCCGGCAGCGTCAAGGCCGTCGCCCGCGAGGTCGCGGTCCGGCACAAGGCGACGCTCGACTACCCCCTGGCTGCGGAGCTGCTCGAGGCGGCCGCCGCTCGGAAGGTGCGCGAGGAGATCCTCGTCGCCGTCGAGCTCCTGGACCGGTTCCGCAAGGAGTTCGAGCCGGCGCTCCTCGTCCGGATGGACAAGTGGAGCTCCGTCGCCGACGACCTGGACGTCGCCGAGGCCCTGGGCGAGAAAGTGGCCGCGTTCGTCCTCGCGCTCGACCCTTCGAAGATCACGACGATCCGAAAGTGGGCGCGGCTCCGGAGCGTCGGACGGAAGCGCCTCGCGCTCCTCGCCGCCGCGGGCCTCGTCTCCGAGGGGCGGCGCGACGCGGCTCTGGCGCTCGATCTCTGCGAGATCCTCCTGAACGAGGATCACCCGGTCCTGGTCCGGGAGGTCGCGAGCCTCCTCCGGACGACGACGAAGATCGACGCGAAAGCCGTCCAGGACTTCCTGTTCCGGCGCTCGATCGACGGGAACCCGGCCATCCTGCGGGCCGGCTCGGAGAACCTCGACGCCGCCCGCCGCGCCGCGCTCATCGCCAAGCTCGAGGCGCAGCAGGCCAGCCTCGGCGCCCTGGCCGCCGCCGGCCGCTGAGCCGGGGGCGCCTCCCTCCGGAGGCCCCTTCCACGCGCGGCCCCCGGCCGGGAGCCGGAGCCCGACGGCGCCGCCTCCCGGTCCGTTCGGGCGATTATTTCGACGGATCGGCCTTGAATCGCTTCAGGAGCCAGGCGCGGACCTCGTCCTTCCCCTTCGCGCCGAGGGTCGCGGCCTCTCCGGCCTTCGTTACTTCCGCGACTCTGAGCGCCTCGTCGGAGACGACGAGAGCGGGGAACCCCTTCGCGGGGTCGATCCCGTAGCGCTCGAGGAGGGCCCGGTTCGGCGAGCCCGGTGCGACGTCGACGAAGACGGGGATGAACTGCTTGAAGAACGCCGAGAGAAAGGGCTCCTCGTAGATCGCGTCGTTCACGACCCGGCACGGAGCGCAGTCGTTCGTCCCGAAGTTGACGAGGAGGCGCCGGCCGGACTCTGTGGCGGCCTTCGAGGCGGCGTCGATCGCCAGTGCGCCGGCGCTCGTCGCGTCGTAGATCGGAAGGCCCTCCGGCACGGGCGGCTCGGCGGCGAGGGCCAGCGGCGCGGCGGCGAGGAGGAGGGCGGCGGCGAAGCGGGTGGTCGGTGTCATCGTTCCCTTTCCGAGCGCGGGCGTTCAGTTCGGCCGAATCGGAGAGTCGGCCCCGGGGCGCGGGGCCTCGAAGTCGACGCGGATCGGGCCGTAGCTCTTCTCGTAGACGGCGATGTTCTGCGCGAGGGCGTTGAGGAGCTGCTTGGCGTGGACGGGAGTGGTGAGGACCCGAGAGAGGATCCTCACGTCGTTCCGCCCCGGGACGGCCCGGGCGAAGTCGAAGACGAACTCGGCCGGGTTGTGGATGATGTTGACGAAGTTCGCGTAGACGCCGTTCGCGACGGAGTCGTCCATCGAGAACTGCAGGGCCGGCGGAACGGCCCCTTCGCCCTTGGGCGGGACTTCAGCCATTGAGACACCTCACGATGCGCATCGTCCGGGGATGCGCAAGAAGGGTGCCATTCTAGCCGTCCACCGGCGTGCACGCGGACCGGATCCCCGGGCCGGCGGCGATCGTAAGATCCGAAGATGCAGCGCAGGACCCGGGGCATGTCGGCCTTTCCGATCCTCGTCTCTCTCCTTCTCGGCACGGCGCCGGCATCCGCGGAGGAACCCTCCGCGATCGCGGCCGCCGACGCCGCCTGGTCTCACAGGGCGGCCGGCGCGTCGGGCGGTACGGCCTCGGAGCCCGCGGCCCGGGACGTCGTCGCGGCGGCCCGCGCCGCCGTCGTCGCCGAGCCCGAGTCGGTCGGGGCGCGGTGGCGGCTGATGCGGGCGCTCTACTTCCTCGGGGAGCACGCCACCGCCGGCGAGGCGGCGAAGAAGGCGGTCTTCGAGGAAGGGAAGAAGGTCGGAGAGGAGACGCTCGGGCTCCTGAGACGACGGGCCGGTGCCGTGGCGGGGAGGGACCTTTCGGGCGCCACGCCGGTCGAGCTCGCGCCGCACCTGTCGGCGATCCCGGACGCAGTCCCGGCTTTCCTCTGGGCCGGCGTGAACTGGGGGAAGTGGGCGCTCGTCTTCGGGAAGGGGGCCGCGGCCCGCCAGGGGGCCGCCGCGAAGATCCGCGACTACGCCGAGGCCGTCGTGGCGCTCGACCCGGCCTGGGACGAAGGGGGCGGACATCGCGTCCTCGGCCGCCTCCACCACCAGACGCCGTCGATTCCCTTCGTCACCGGGTGGGCCTCCCGGACGGAGGCTCTCGCAAGCCTCCGGCGCGCTGTCGAGATCGGACCTCGGAACTTCGTGAACCGCCTCTACCTCGCCGAGGCGATCTGGGACTACGAGAAGGGGAGGAGGGACGAGGCGCGCCGGATGCTGGAGGCGCTCGTCCGCGAGGCGCCGACGCCGGGTCTCGAGGTGGAGGCCGCCCGGGCGCAGGAAGACGCGCGCGCGCTCCTCGCCGGCTGGGCGGGAAAGGGACGGCGATGAAGGAGCGGATCCGGAGCGCGATGGCGCGCATCGTCGCCTCCGCGGAAAGCCGTCCGCAGCTCTCCGCCGTGGAGGCCGCTCCCCGGCCCCAGAAGAAGGAGATCATCGAGATCCTCCGGCTCTTCCAGGAGGTCGTCTACCCGGGGTACTTCGGAGACACGGTCCTCTACCGGGACAACCTTCGCGACCACCTCGGCGACGTCCTTTTCCGAATCCACCTCCGGCTCTCCGCGGAGGTCGAGAAGGCGCTCGAGGCGTCCGAGGGGAGGCCGGCGGCCCGCCGCCACGCGCGCGAGGTCGTCACCGAGCTGTTCGAGAGGCTGCCCGAGGTCGCAGACCGCGTCGCCGAGGACGTCCAGGCCGCGTACGACGGCGATCCCGCCGCCCAGGGGTTCGACGAGCTGATCCTCGCCTACCCCGGCGTGAAGGCGATCTTCACCTACCGGATCGCGCACGAGCTGCACCGGATGGGGGTCCGGCTCATCCCGCGGGTCATGACGGAGTTCGCGCACAACGAGACGGGCGTGGACATCCACCCCGGCGCGACGATCGGACGCTCCTTCTTCATCGACCACGGCACGGGCGTCGTCATCGGCGAGACGACGACGATCGGGGACCGGGTGAAGATCTACCAGGGGGTGACGCTCGGTGCGCTCTCGTTCCCGAAGAACGAGCACGGCGAGCTGATCCGAGGCGTCAAGCGCCACCCGACCGTGGAGGATGACGTGGTCATCTACGCCGGCGCGACGATCCTCGGAGGCTCCACCGTCATCGGACGCGGGAGCGTCATCGGCGGGAGCGTCTGGCTGACGACGTCGGTGCCCGCCTACACGCGCGTGACGCTCGCGGGGGAGCAGCTCCGGTTCGAGCCGCGGACTCCGCCCGCACGGGGCAAGGGGCCGGGCGCCCCGGCCTGAGGCTCAGCCGCCCGCGGACGGGAGGCGCTCGACGCGCTCGGGGGGCGCCGCGGCGAGGAGAGCCGAGACCGTTCGCCCGGTCCCGGGCACGACGAGGTCGGGCCGGAGGTCGGCGAGCGGAGCGAGGACGAAACGCCGCGTCGCGATCCGGGGATGCGGGACGACGAGGCCGGGGAGGTCGAGGACGAGGTCCCCGTAGAGGAGGAGGTCGAGGTCGAGCGGCCGCGGCCCGTCCCGAAGGGAGGACCGCCTGCGGCCCGCCTCCCATTCGATCCGGTGGAGGACGCCGAGGAGCGCGAGGGGCGCGAGGCTCGTCCGCCCGACGGCGACGGCGTTCAGGTAGTCGGGCTGGGGCGGCCCGCCGACCGGGGCGGTCCTGTAGAGGGGCGACACGACGAGACCGTGGACGAACGACGCGAGCGCCGCGAGGGCCGTCTCGAACGCGAGCCCGGGGAGTCCGACGTTCCCGCCGAGGCCGATCGCGACCTCGGCCGGCCCGTCAGTAGTCGTCTTCGCTCTCCGTGTCGCCCGCCTCGAGGCTCGGCCCTTCGCCGAGGGGAAGCTCCTCGTCGTCGAGGGTCGCCTTGGCGTTCGGGTCCTCGGGCTCCGCCCCGAGGTCGTCCTCGTCGCGGTTCCTCTCGAAGAGGTCCGGGTCTGCGAACTCGTCGCGCTTGGCGCGGCGGGCAGCGATCAGCGCGGCCGGCGACGTGTCGCGCGGCGGCGCGTCTTTCTGGTCGGCTCCGCACTTGGGGCAGAAGACGGGAGTTCTCTTCAGGTCGTAGAACTTCGTCCCGCAGCGGAAGCACTCGTGTTTCTGGCCGAGATCGGGCATTCGTTCCCTCAAAAAAAGACGCCGGAACATAGCATCGGGTCCGAGGTCGGTCAACGAGATCCGGAGACGTGGCACGCGCCGCTTACACTCGCCCTGTGAGCCGCTCCTTCGTCCCGCGCTCCCGGAGCTTCGCCGGTGCGGAGCGCACGTGCTGAGCTTCGAGCTCCTCTCCGCGGACGGGGCCGCGCGGCGCGGCCGCGTGACGCTCGACCACGGGACCGTCGAGACGCCCGCCTTCATGCCCGTCGGCACGGCCGGAACGGTGAAGGCGGTCCGGTGGAGCGACGTCTCCGCCGCCGGCGCCCAGATCGTCCTCGCGAACACGTATCACCTGATGCTCCGGCCCGGTGGGGAGCTGATCCGCGAGATGGGCGGTCTCCACGCGTTCGTCGGCTGGGAACGACCGATCCTGACCGACTCCGGAGGGTTCCAGGTGATGTCGCTCGCAGCGAACCGGAAGCTGACGGAGGAGGGAGTCCTCTTCCGGAGCCACCTCGACGGCAGCGCGCACCTCCTGACGCCGGAGCGGGCGGCCCAGCTCCAGCTCCGCGACTTCGGGGTCGACGTCGCGATGGCCCTCGACGAGTGCACCCCGTACCCGGCGACGCGGGACGAAGCGGCCCGCTCGATGACCCTCACGCACCGTTGGGCGCGTCGCGGGCGGGCGGCCTTCCTGGCCGCGCGCGGCGAGTCCGGGCGGGGCGCGCAGTTCGGCATCGTGCAGGGAGGGATGTACGCCGACCTGCGCCGGGAGAGCGCCGCCGCCGTCGCCGCGGAGGGGTTCGAGGGGATCGCGTGCGGCGGCGTCTCGGTGGGGGAGCCGAAGGAGGAGATGCGCGCGATCGTCGAGGCGACCGGGCCGCTTCTGCCGCCGGAGCGGCCGAGGTACCTGATGGGCGTCGGGCACCCCGGCGACCTCCTCCACGCGGTCGCGAGCGGGTTCGACCTCTTCGATTGCGTCCTCCCGACGCGGGCCGCGCGCCACGGCCTCGCCTACACCTCGGAGGGGACGGTCGTCCTCAAGCAGGCGCGTTTCCGGACCGACCGCTCCCCGCTCGACCCGGCCTGCTCCTGCCCGACCTGCGCGACGGCGTCGCGCGCCTACCTGCGCCACCTCTTCATGCTCGGAGAGCCGACGGCGGCGACGCTCGTGACCGTCCACAACCTCCACGCCATCCTTGACTTGATGCGGGGAATCCGGGAGGCTCTCTCGGCACGACGCTACGCGGCGTTCGCGGCCGAGGCCGCCGGGCGCCTCGATTTCGGGAAGGACAAGAGATGAATCCGATCGCCCTCCTGCAGGCCGCCCCGGCGGCGCCGTCGATGAAGGACGGCCTGCTTCAGATGGTCCCGTTCCTCCTCATCTTCGTCGTCTTCTACTTCGTCCTCCTCGCCCCGATGAGGAAGCAGCAGAAGAAGACGAAAGAGATGCTCGCCCAGCTGAAGAAGGGCGACCGGGTCATGACCTCCGGCGGGATCTACGGGACCGTCGCCCAGGTCGAGGACCAGGTCGTCTGGGTGAAGATCGCCGACACGCTGAAGGTGAAGATGGCCAAGAGCGCCATCACCGGCGTCGTCGCGGACACCGAGGGCGGCAAGGACCAGGGCTCGGCGGCCTGAGGCCGCACGGCGCCCGAGCGCCATCGTCGTGGCGCCCCTCGTCCTCCTCCAGACCTCCGACTGGCACGTAGGTTCGCCCCTGACCGGGCGCGGTCTCGGGCTGGGGGAGGAGCTTCGGGCGCTCCGGCGCCGGGAGGTCGACGAGGCGCCCGAGCGGCTCGTCCGGGCCGCGCACGAGACCGGCCCCGACGCCGTCCTCCTTCCCGGAGACCTCTGGGACGCCGAAAGCGTCCCCCCCGCCCTCTTCCGGAGGCTCGTCGAGGCGCTCGAGGCCCTCGCGCCGGTCCCCGTGTTCATCGCGCCGGGGAACCACGACTTCGCCGGCCCCGGCGGGTTCTACGACGGCGCCTTCCTCGACGCGCTCGGTCTGCCGGGCTGGCCCGGCAACGTCCGCGTCTTCCGAAGCTCCGAGTGGGAGACGGCGACCGTTCCGGGCCGGGACGACGCGACGGTGACCGGGCGGGCTTTCCTCTCGCCCCTCGTCGAGACCGGCCGGCCCCTCGCGTCCTCTCCGGCGCGGCCGCCGGCCGGGCTCGCGATCCTGATGCTGCACGGCTCCCTCGAGAGCTACCGCGGCCCGGATGCCCCCTCCGGGGCGAAGAGGACCGCGCCGTTCTCGAGAGAGGAGCTCCTCTCGGCGGGGTTCGACTGGGCGGCCCTGGGGCATCACCACCGGCTGGAGGTCGTCTCGCGCGAGGACGGGAGCCCGGCGGGCGCCTACAGCGGCTCGCCGACGGGCCGGGGCCTGGACGAGACCGGGCCGCGGCACTTCCTGAAGGTCACGCTGGAGGCCGGGCGACCCGCCCGCGTCGAGACGCTCCCCGCCGACTGCCGGAAAGTGCTCGACCTCGAGCTCGACGCGGCCGGACGGGACGGGGAAGGTCTCCGGGAAGCCGCCCTGGCTCTCCTCCTCGACGCCGGGGCGACACCGGGAGACGTCGTACGCCTCACCGTCGTCGGACGGCCCGCCGCCGCGAACCGGCCCGCGCAGGCCCTCGGCGATCTGAAGGGGCTCGTCGCGCACCTGGCGCTACGAGACCGCACCCTCGGAGACGTGGACGTCCGGCCCGACCGGGGGACGGCGGAAGGCCGGTTCCTCCTCGAGCTGGAGGCGCGCGTCGCTGCGACCGAGGACCCCCGGGCGCGCCGGGTCCTCGAGCTCGCGGCAGCCCTGGGGCGCGAAGCGCTCCTCGGCCGCGTTCCGGTTCCCCCCGCCGAGGAGGACCTTTGAGGATCGAGCGCGTCGTCGTCGAGGGTTTCGGGCCGCTCGAGGGGATCGACCTGTCGTGGGGCGACGGCGAGCTCCTCCTCGTTCTCGAGCCGAACGAGACCGGGAAGTCGACGCTCTGCGAGGCGATCACGGCGGCTCTCTACGGGCTGCCGAAGGGACGTTCGGCCGGAGGGCGCTCGCGCGAGGCGCGGCGGCCGAGGAGCGGCGCGCCTACCCGGCTCCGCCTCGACGTGTCGGCGGCGGCCGGCCGCTTCTCGATCGAGAGGGACTTCGACGAAGGGACGCTGCGCGTCGTGGACCGCGATCGCGGGGAGGACCGGACCGCGGAGTTCCTCCGCGCGGGCGGTCGTGGACCGCGATCGCGGGGAGGACCGGACCGCGGAGTTCCTCCGCGCGGGCGGACGGGACGCCGTCGGCGAGAAGCTGACGGGCCTGACGGAGGCGCTCTTCCGGACGACGGCCTACGTCGGGCAGAACGTCCTCGACGGCGACGCACTGGACTCCTCGCTCACCGTCGAGCTCGCGCGGATCGCCGACTCGGGCGGAGGCGAGGCGAGCGTCGTCCGCGCGCTCCGGCTCCTCGAGGCGGCCCGTGCCCGGATGCCCGACGCGACCACGGGGGCGCAGGTCTCGGTCGAGACCGAGATCGTACGGGCGAGCCGGCGGGTAGAGGAGAAGCGGGCCGAGGTGGCCCGGCTCGCGAAGGCGCGGGAGGCGGCTGCGGAAGCGGCCGTGAGGCTCGCTTCGCGGACCGCGGAGAGGGACGCCGCGCGGAGAGCCGCGGCGCTCGCGGAGGTGGCCGTCGTCGAGAGCGAGCGCCGGAGCCTCTCGGCCGAGCTGGAGCGGAGGCGGACGGAGAAGCGGCGCCGGATCGAGCTGGAGGCCGAGGCACGGTCGCTCGAGCGGGAGTCCGCGCTCTTCGCGCCCGAGTCGCTCGCGGCCGTCGACGCTCTCCGTTCGGGGCGCGGCTCCCGGCCCGAGGCGCTCTCCGCCGCCCGCGCGGCGCTCGCCGCGGAACGGGCCGCGGCGGAAGCGGAGGACCGCGAGAGGCGAAAGCGGGCGGGCGGCCTCGCCGACCTCGACGCGGAGGCGCGGACCCTCCTCCGCCGGCATCTCGAAGCGGCCCGGGAGGCGGAGGCGGAGTCGGAGGCGGCCGAGAAGGCCCTCGAGGCCGAGTGGCAGGAGCTCCGAAAGGAAGGTCTCGCCGAGGACCTCCGACGGCTCGACGCTCTCGAAGCGGCCGACAGGGACTTCGTCGCCGGGGCGGAGGAGAGCCGCCAGGGGCTCGAGCTCGAGGGGGTGCAGCTGGACCGCCGGTTCGCCGACGCCGGGGCGCGCGCCTCCATCGTCGCGGGCGAACGCCGGGTCCTCGTTCGGAGGGCACGGGCCCTCGTCGTCGCGGCCGGTGTCGTGGCGCCCGTCGCCGTCGGCACGCTCCTCCGGCGCGGCCGACTGGACGACCCGCTCGTCCTGATGCTCTTCGCTTTCGGACTCGTCCTCGCGATCTACGGTGGAATCGCCTGGGCACGCGGAGACGGCTACGGCCGGGAGGAGGAAGCCCGTTTCCGGCAGGAGGAGGCCGCCGCCCGCGCCGAAGCCCAGGAGACGCGACGGCGCCTCTCCGACCTGCGCCTGCGGCTCGAGCAGGTCGCGCGGGGCGCGGGGTTCAAGGACTCCACGGGTCTCCTGAAGGCCCAGCGAAAGGCGCGGGCGGCGGACGAAGAGAGGCAGCGGCTCGTCGAGAAACGGGTGCGCCTCTTCGCGGCGGAGGAGCGCCTCGCCGCAGCCGAGAAGGGCCTCGAGCCCTACCGGGCGGCGCTCGGGCTCGCGTCGGGCCTGCCGACGGCCGACGAGTCGAGGCGGGTCCTGCAGATGCTCACCGACCTCGAGAAGGCGGACTCGGCCCTCGCGGGGCGCCGCGAGGTCGCGGAGCGCGAGGGGGAGCGCCTCGAGGCGGAGGAGCGCGAGCTCCGCCGGCTCGAGGAGGAGCTGGCCGTCCTCCTCGCGCGGCTCGAGGTCCCTTCGGGCCTCTCCCTGCCGGAGTCCCTCCTCTTCGTCGAGGCGGGGCGCGCCCGCGCCGCCCGGCGGCGTGAGATCCTGGAGGTGGAGCTTCCCGCGCTGGCCGTGGCCCCGCTGCCGGACGGGGACGAGACCTTCGAGGAGCGCGTCCGGCTCCTCGCCGCCGAGGTCGGGCTGAGACTCGACGTTCTCGGTGCGGCCTCATCGGACCTCTCCGTCCCCGCCGAGCCCGAGTTGGCCCGGCGTGCGGCCGAGTCGCTGCGGGAACGGGCTGCGCGCCTGGACGAGGAGCGTCAGTCGGCCGAGCGGGAGCTCGCCCAGAAGGCGATGGAGGGGGGCGAGCGGGGGCGGGAGGCGGAGGAGCAGCTGGCGAGCCTCGAGGTCGCGCGGGAACGGGCGGTCCTCTACCGGGACGCCCTCGACGCCGCGCGCGAGGTCCTCTCTGCGGCCGCGACGACGACGTACGGGGACTTCCGCACGGGCCTCGCGCGCGCGTCCCGGGAGATCCTGGCGCGCTGCCGCCTGCCCTACGAGGCGCTCGAGTTCGGGGAGGACCTCTCGGTCTCGGTCGTCGGCCGCGGCGGGCGCCCCGTGACACGGGCCGAGCTCGGGGCGTCGGTCTCGACCGGCGCCCGCGAGCAGCTTCACCTCGTCGCCCGCCTCGCGGCCCTTCGCCACCTCGGCACCGGCCCGAAGGGCCTGCCGCTGCTCCTCGACGACCCGCTCGTCGGCGCGGACGACGACCGGTTCGGCGCCGTCCTCGAGTTCCTCCTCGACGACGTCCTCGGCGAGAGGCCGGTCCTCCTCGTCTCCTGCCACCGCTCCCGGCACGAGCGCTGGCTCGAGGCCCTCTCGCCGGAACGGGCGGCGCGCGTCCGGCGGGTGAGGCTCTCGGGCGGGAGCCGGCCGGAGCCGGAGCGCGAATTGACGCCGGCGCCGGGCGGCGAATAGACTCCCCGCCTTGGCCCGGGCGAGCCGGGCCGATTCCAGTCGGGGGCTCAGGGCGAAAGGAGGCGACCGCTTCCTCGTCCGGGTCGGTCCGCCTTCGGAGGTTGCGTTTCGTGAAAAGGCCCACAGGCTGGCGTCTCGCCCTGACGCTGGTCGTCCTGCTCGGATCCGTCGCGGCCTACGTGTACAGGGGCCGCGAGGCCCTCAAGAAGAACCCCACGGCCCCCCCGAACCCGACGGTCGGTGACGTCCTGAAGAACGGCCTGAAGCTCGGGCTGGACCTTCGGGGCGGCATCCACCTCGTCATGCAGGTGAGGGCGGAGGACGCCCTCCGCGCGGAGGCGAACGACGCCGCCGAGCACCTCAAGACCGAGGCCGGCAAGCGCGGCGTCACGATCGGGACCGTCAACCCGGCCACGCACGAGGGGTTCACGATCACGATGGGGGAGGACGTCAGCCCGGCGGCCGTCTCCGACCTCGTCAAGAGCGCCCTCTCCCCGACGGACTGGGCCTCGGACCAGAGCGGTCGCGAGATGCGCGTGACGTTCCGCGACCCGGCCCGGATCGAGATCGAGGGGCAGGCGCTGCGCCAGGCCGTCGAGACGATCCGGAACCGAGTCGACGCGCTCGGCGTCGCCGAGCCGGCGATCCAGCCCCAGGGGAACGACCGGATCGTCATCCAGCTCCCGGGCGTCGACGACCCGGCCCGGGTGAAGGACATCATCGGGACGACCGGCCTCCTCGAGCTGAAGATCGTCGACCTGAAGGGCGGCCCCTACTCCTCGCCCGAGGCGGCCGCGGCCGCCTACGGCGGGACGATCCCGGCGAACCTCGAGCTCGTCGAGGGGAACGCCGAGGACGAGCAGGCCCGGACGCGAACGACCGTCTACTACGTCCTCGAGCGGGCCTCCGCCGTCACGGGACGTGACCTGAAGAACGCCCGCGTCGGGCAGGACAAGTTCAACCAGCCGGCCGTCGAGTTCTTCCTGAACGCGGCGGGGGCCGAGAAGTTCGGCCGCATCACCGGCGACAACGTCGGCCGCCAGCTCGCGATCGTCCTCGACAAGCGGGTCCAGTCGGCGCCGAACATCAAGACCCAGATCCACGACAACGGGATCATCGAGGGGAACTTCACCCCCGAGCGGGCCGACTCCCTCGCTCTCGTCCTCCGCTCCGGCGCCCTCCCGGCGCAGCTCGTCATCCTCGAGGAGCGGACGGTCGGCCCGTCGCTCGGCCTCGACTCGATCAAGCAGGGGATCCTCGCCGCGCTCGTCGGGATCGCCCTCGTCTTCATCGCCGTCGTCGTCTACTACAACCTCGCCGGGCTCAACGCGGTCCTCGCGCTGACGATGAACGCCATCATCCTCCTCGGCGCGATGGCCTGGATCAACGCCACGCTGACGCTCCCCGGCATCGCGGGCTTCATCCTGACGATCGGCATGGCGGTCGACGCGAACGTCCTCATCTTCGAGCGGATCCGCGAGGAGCTCGACGCCGGCAAGGGCGGCAAGGCGGCGATCGACCTCGGCTTCAAGAAGGCCCTCAGCGCCATCGTCGACTCCAACCTGACGACCATCGCGGCCGCGGCGTTCCTCTTCCAGTTCGGCACAGGCCCCGTCAAGGGCTTCGCCGTGACGCTCGTCATCGGCCTCTGCGCCTCCATGTTCACCGCCGTCTTCGTCTCGCGCCTCCTCTTCGACCTCGTCTACGGGTCGAAGGAGAAGGTCGAGACCGTTTCGATCTGAGGGACCCGTGAGGCTGCTCCGAAACCCCAACTTCGACTTCCTCAAGCTCCAGAAGCCCTTCGTCATCGGCTCGATCGTCGCCGCGCTGATCTCGGCCGGCGCCATCGCCACGAAGGGGCTCAACTGGGGCGTCGACTTCACCGGCGGCGCCCAGATCGTCTACGCGTTCCAGCAGGCCCCCGACGAGGACCAGGTCCGCAAGATCGTGGAAGGGGCGGGCGTCCCCGTCACGTCGGTCCAGCGCTACGACAAGGCCGAGAAGAACCAGATCCTCCTCCGCGTCCCGATGGAGCAGAAGGAGGGGAGGGACATCTCGGGCGAGGTGACGCCGGCTCTCGTGAAGGCGCTCTCCCCCGCGGGTCGCGGCGAGGGCGTCTTCGACCTGAACCTGAACGGCGCCGATCCGCTCTCCGCGAAGCTCCAGCAGGACGACCCGGAGAGGATGGCCGGGCGCGCGGACGCGAACCCGACCGTGGAGTACGGCCGGATCGCCCAGTCGATCATCGCGCAGCGCTCCGAGACGGGGCTCTTCGCGAGCCTCGACGCGGCCGCGGCGACGCCCGGCCTCTCGCCCGCCGTCGCCTCCTGGCTGAAGGAGAGGACGGTCGCCGGCCCCGTGACGCTCATCGGCGCCGAGTCGGTCGGCCCGGCGGTCGGCAAGGACCTCCGCCGGAAGGGGACCTGGGCCGTCGTCCTCTCGTGGGGCGCGATCCTCGTCTACGTCTGGTTCCGCTTTCGCTCGGTCTCCTACGGCACCGGCGTCGTCATCGCGCTGATCCACGACGCCTTCATCGCGCTCGGTCTCTGCGCGATCTTCGGCGTCGAGATCTCGCTGACGGTCGTCGCCGCCTTCCTCACCCTCATCGGCTACTCGGCGAACGACACGGTCGTCATCTACGACCGGATCCGCGAGAACCTCGAGAAGCCGAAGAAGGAGCCGTTCGCGCTCCTCGTGAACCGCTCGATCAACGAGACCCTCTCCCGGACGTTCCTGACCCAGTTCCTGACGTTCCTCACCGTGGCCGCCCTCTTCTTCTTCGGCGGCGAGGTGATCCGAGGCTTCTCGTTCGTCCTCTTCGTCGGCGCGTTCATCGGCGCGTACTCCACGATCTTCATCGCGGCCCCGTGGGTCGTGAACTGGGAGACGTGGAAGGCGAAGCGCGCCGCCGCGCACCCGGCCTCCGTGCCGGACCCGGGCAAGACGGGCAAGGCGGCCGCGAAGGGCCGCTGAGGCCGCGCCCTCCCTCCCATGGTGGCCGCGCCGGGCGGCGCGGCCACCATGAGGGCGCCCCGGCGCCCCGACCCCCGGATCGCCCGAGAGGACCCCGATGACGAGCGTCTCCCTCTTCCCCTTCGCCGAGACCTGGTGGGTCTACGGCCTCTTCGTCGTCTTCGTCGTCGGGATGCTCGCCCTCGACCTCGGCGTCTTCCACCGGAAGGCGCACGCCGTCGGGTTCCGCGAGGCCGCCGCCTGGAGCGCCGTCTGGGTCGTCGTGGCGATGGGCGTCGGAACGGTCCTCTACTTCTGGGCGGCCTCCCGCTTCGCGTCGGACCCGCGCCTCCTCGCGATCCCGGGCTTCGTCCCCGGCGCCGCGGCGCGGCAGGTCTTCCTGGAGTTCCTGACGGGCTACGTCATCGAGAAGGCGCTCTCGGTCGACAACATCTTCGTCTTCGTCGTCCTTTTCCAGTTCTTCGGCGTCCCGGCCGCCTACCAGCACCGGGTCCTCTACTGGGGGATCCTCGGGGCCCTCGTCTTCCGGGCGGTCTTCATCGCGCTCGGCGCACTCCTCCTCCAGTTCCACTGGGTCATGTACGTCTTCGGGGCGTTCCTCGTGATCACGGGGATCAAGATCATCTTCGGCCCCGACAAGCCGGTCGACCCGGCCGAGAACGCCGTCCTGAAGGCCCTCAAGCGCTGGATGCCCCTCACGCACGACCTCCACGGGCCGCACCTGTTCGCCCGCGAAGGGGGACGGCTCATGGGGACGCCGCTCCTCCTCGCCCTCGTCTTCATCGAGATGTCCGACGTCGTCTTCGCGATCGACTCGGTCCCGGCGATCTTCGCGATCACGCGGGAGCCTCTCCTCGTCTTCACGTCGAACATCTGCGCGATCCTCGGGCTGCGGGCCCTCTTCTTCCTCCTCGCGGGCGCGGTCGGGAAGTTCCACCTGCTGAAGTACGGCCTCGGCCTCGTCCTCGTCTTCGTCGGGCTGAAGATGGCCTGGCTGAACGACGCCTTCGGCGGCGGGCCGCCCGTCCGACGAGGCTGACGAGGAGGAACGGCACGAACGCCATCCCCGTGGCGCCCGCGGCGATCGTGGCGACCTTGTAGGGGATCGGCGTGAACGCGGCGGCCGCGAGGAACCAGACTCCCCATTCGCTGTTGTAGAGCTCGACGACCTTCGCCCAGTGGTGCTGGGCGTTGTAGAACTCGACGATCGGCTGGCCGAGCGTGGCCATGAACGCGGCCCCGATGAGGTACCCGCCCGCAGCTCCGATGACCGAGCCGATGGTGCAGAGCGCCGCGGAGCGGAGCCAGAGGCGTGGGGAGGAGGCGACGATCGCGATGAGGAGGACGTCGGGCGGGATCGGGAAGACCGACGACTCGACGACGGCGATCAGGAAGAGGGCCGCCAGCGCGTGGGGCTTGTCGGCCCAGCGCATCGTCCAGTCGTAGAGCCCACGGATCCAACGGCGCGGCGCGGCGAGGGCCCGGAGGACGGGGTGGGGCGCGCCGGCGGCGCCGGGGGGCTCGGCGGGCGGGGCGGTCTCGGGCTCGGGGGCCGGTGCGGACATCCGGCGGAGGTTACCCGAACCTCGGCCGGCGCGCAGCGCGGCGACGGGGACGCCATAATCGGAGCGTGTTCAGGTTCGAGGACATCCTCGACGCGGTCGAGAGCTACCTTCCGGGGGCCGACGAGGACCTCCTCCGGAGGGCGTACATCTTCTCGGCCCAGGCGCACCGCCACCAGCTCCGCTCCTCGGGAGAGCCGTACCTCGTCCACCCGATCGGCGTCGCGATGCTCCTGGCCGAGCTGAAGCTCGACGAGGTCTCCGTGGCGACCGGCCTCCTCCACGACGTCCTCGAGGACACGAAGACGACGAAAGAGGAGCTCGCCGCGCTCTTCGGGAGCGAGGTCGCGGAGGTCGTCGACGGCGTCACGAAGATCGGGCGCTACGCCTACACGTCGAAGGAGGCGCAGCAGGCGGAGACGTTCCGGAAGATGCTCCTCGCGATGACGGGGGACCTCCGCGTCATCCTCGTCAAGCTCGCCGACCGGCTCCACAACATGCGGACGCTCCACCACCTCCGGGAGGAGAAGCGACGCGTGATCGCGGCGGAGACGATGGACATCTACGCGCCGCTGGCGAACCGTCTCGGGATGGGCCGCATCAAGGGCGAGCTCGAGGACCTCTCCTTCCGGTACCTTCACCCGGACGAGTTCGGGGCGCTCTCGGCGGCGGTGGACGAGCGGATGAAGGCGTCGGGCGCGGCGATCGAGAAGCTCCGCGGCGACATCGCGTCCCGTCTGTCCGAGGCGGGAGTCCCGGCGGAGGTGACGGGGCGGGTGAAGCGCCTCTGGTCGATCCGCCAGAAGCTGATCCGCCAGTCGATCCCGCTCGACCAGCTCTACGACGTCCTCGCGTTCCGCGTCCTCGTCGACTCGGTCCGCGACTGCTACAGCGCCCTCGGCATCGTCCACCAGGCCTGGCGCCCCGTGCCGGGCCGGATCAAGGACTACATCGCGATGCCGAAGCAGAACTTCTACCAGTCGCTCCACACGACGGTGATCCCGGAGGGCGAGCCGCCGTTCGAGATCCAGATCCGGACGCGCGAGATGGACCTCGTCGCCGAGCAGGGGATCGCGGCCCACTGGAAGTACAAGGAGGGACGCGGGAGCCGCCGCGTGGACGAGGAGGGGATCGCGGCGATCCGCCAGATCCTGGAGACGACGCGCGACATCGCGAACCCGAGGGAGTTCCTCTCCTCGCTGAAGATGGACCTCTACGCGGACGAGGTCTACACGTTCACGCCGAAGGGGGCCGTCTACTCCTTCCCGCGCGGCGCGACGCCGGTCGACTTCGCCTACCGGATCCACACCGACGTCGGGCACCGCTGCGTCGGCGCGCGCGTGAACGGCCGGCTCGTCCCGCTCCGGACGCCGCTCGTCAACGGCGACATCGTCGAGATCCTCACGGCGCCGTCGGGCTCCCCGTCGCGCGACTGGCTCGCGTTCGTCGTCACGTCGCGGGCGCGCAACAAGCTCCGCGCCTTCCTGCAGACGAAAGAGAAGCAGAAGTCGATCGAGATCGGACGCCGATATCTCGAGAAGGAGCTGAAGAAGGTGAAGAGGTCTCTCGGGAAGCTCGTCGACGCGAAGGCGTTCGACGGGATCCTGGCGGACTTCGGAGTCCCGCGCGTCGACGACCTCCTCGCGGAGATCGGCTACGGCAAGGTCCTTCCCCGCGCGGTCGTCCAGAAGCTCTTCCCGCAGGAAGAGCCCGCGGCCGACAGGGCGCCGTCGCGGACGGAGGCCCTGAAGAAGGTCGTCCGGAAGATCCTCCCGATCGGAGGCACGGGCATCCTCGTGCGGGGGGAGAACGACCTCCTCGCGTCGCTCGCCAAGTGCTGCCGTCCCGTGCCCGGCGAGGAGATCGTCGGCTACGTGACGCGGGGGCGCGGGGTCTCGGTCCACGCCGCGGCCTGCCCGAACGTGAGGAACCTCCTCTTCGACCCGAGCCGGGAGATCGAGGTCGAGTGGCACGTGGGGAAGGACGCGTCGTTCACGGTGGACTTCGTCGTCGAGGTCGAGGACCGGCCGGGGATCCTGGCGCGGATCACCCAGGTCATCTCGGACGCGGAGTCGAACATCGAGTCGATCGAGGCCCGAACGAGCCCCGGGGGGACGGCGCTGATCGAGGGCAGCGTGACGACGCAGGGGCGCCGCCACCTCGACAAGCTCTTCCTCGCGATCCGGTCCGTGCCGGGCGTCACCGGGGTGAGACGGAAATTCAACGTCTCCCGGATCGGATCGCGCTGAGAAGCCGGACCGCGCCGGCGGGGAGCGCTCTCCCCGCGGCGGGCGGCGGGGTCAGCGGACGACCTTGGTGATCTTGTCGGACCGGAGGCAGCGCGTGCAGACCGTGACTCGCTTCGAGCCGCCGGGGACTGCCGCGCGCACCCTCCTGAGGTTCGGCTTGAACTGCCGGTTCGTGACGTTGTTGGCGTGGCTGACCCGGCGACCGGCCACCGGGGACTTTCCGCAGACTTCGCACATCTGGGGCATGGGGGAGCTCCCTCTGATTCCTGAACGCGATACCCGGCGGCGCCCCGGGACCGTCCTCGTCGGAGCGGGCCAGGGTCGCCGCCGGAACTGCGACTTATAGCGCCCCTCCGCCTCCGTGTCCAGAGGCATTTCGGGCCTTTCTCGTCCTTGACAGTCTCGGACGACCCGCGCAACATAGCCACCACAAAGGCTTTACCCAGCTCGTGTCAGGGTGTCGCGTCGGTTCCGGAACGTAGAGGGAGGGAGACCGCACCGTGTTGTTCCGCAAGGCCAAGAACCTCGTCGGTCTCGACATAGGCTCGTCCGCCATCAAGCTGGTCGAGCTCCGGGCAGGGAAGGAAGGGCAGTTCCAGCTCGTCAAGGCCGGGCTGGAGAGCCTCTCGCCGGAAGCGATCGTGGACGGCGCCATCATGGATTCCTCGCTCGTCGTCGAGACGATCTCCCGGCTTCTCGCGTCGACCGGTATCAAGAACCCGAACGTCGCCGTCTCCGTCTCGGGCCACTCCGTCATCGTCAAGAAGATCCAGCTCCCGACGATGCCGGAGGAGGAGCTCTCCGAGTCGATCCGGTGGGAGGCGGAGCAGTACGTTCCGTTCGACATCAACGACGTCTACCTCGACTACGTCGTCCTCGACCCCGGGGTCCCGGGCGAGACGATGGGGGTCCTCCTCGTCGCGGCGAAGAAGGAGAAGGTGGACGACTACAAGAACGTGGTGACGCAGGCGGGGCGGACGCCGGGCCTCGTCGACGTCGACGTCTTCGCGCTCCAGAACTGCTACGAGGTCAATTACGGCCTCGACCCGACGCGCGTGATCGCCCTCGTGAACATCGGCGCGTCGGTCATGAACGTGAACATCCTCGCGAGCGGCCAGACGGTCTTCTGGCGCGACATCACGTTCGGCGGAAACCAGTTCACGGACGCGCTCCAGAAGGCCTTCTCGCTCAACTTCGAGCAGGCCGAGGCGCTCAAGAAGGGGGAGCCGGTCGGCGGACAGTCCGCGCAGAGCATCCAGCCCGTGCTGGCGGGCGTCTGCGAGGACGTGGCCGGCGAGCTCCAGAAGACCATCGATTTCTTCCACGCGACGTCCGGCTCGGAGAAGGTCGACACGATCATCCTCTCCGGCGGAGGCTCGCGGGTCGGGCAGCTCGACGAGGTCCTCAAGGACCGGTTCGGCCTGCCCGTCGAGATCATGAATCCGTTCCGCTCCGTCGTCGCCGAGGACCGTTCCGTCGACCCGGCCTGGCTCTCGGAGAACGGCCCTTCGCTGGCGATCGGCGTCGGGCTCGCCGTGCGGAAGCTCGGCGAGTGACGGAGGAGGCCAGATGATCAAGATCAACCTCCTCTCCGAAGCGAAGCCCCAGAAGAAGAAGAAAGGCGTCTCGGCGCTCGGCGGCGCCGGCCGCCTGAACCTCTTCCTCATCCTCGGGGGCCTCCTCATCGGGCTCCTCGTCGTCGGCGTCCAGTGGTGGGTCGAGGCGTCGCGCCTGAAGGAGCAGCAGGAGAAGAACCGGATCGCCCAGCAGGAGGTCACGCGCCTCGAGGCCGTCCTGAAGGAGGTCGCCGACTTCGAGGACAAGAAGGCGAAGCTCCAGAAGAAGGTCGACCTCATCAACGCCCTCAAGGCGAACCAGCGCGGGCCGGTCCGCCTGATGGACGAGGTCTCCAACGCCCTCCCGGACCTCCTCTGGATCGAGAGAATGCAGGTGACGGGCAACAGCATCACGATCGACGGGAAGGCGCTCAACCCGCCGGCCGTCGCGAACTACCTCGAGAACCTCAAGCGGGTCTCGGCGTTCCAGGAGCCGAAGGTCCCCTTCATCACGGCCGCGAGCGCCGGAGCCTCGAACCTCTACAACTTCCAGCTGACCTTCGTCTTCGCGGATCTCGACAGGACCCAGTTCGTGTCCGCGGCGCCGGCCGGGGGCGAGCCTGCTCCCGCGCCTGCCGCTCCAGCCGCGCCGGCCGCGGGGAACTGAGGGGGCCGAAGTGGCGATCGAACTGAAGCAGCTCGAAGACAAGCCCTGGTACTACGGCCTCGGCATCGGACTCGCGCTCGCGGTCGGCCTCTGGGCCGTCGCGAACTGGCAGTACCCGAACTTCAAGGAGATGCAGCAGCGGCTCGCCGGCCTGAAAGCCGAGTACGGGCAGCTGCAGGAGAAGATCGAGCGGGGCCGGGTCGCCGAACGGAGGCTCCCGCAGCTGCGCGAGGAGGTCCGGCGGATCGAGCTCGACCTGAACCGCCTCCTCGAGATCCTGCCGACGAAGCGAAACACCGAGGAGCTGATCAAGAAGATCGAGGCCCTTACGCGCCAGGGCGACTTCTTCCTGAAGGACTTCCGGCCGAAAGAGTACGTCAACAAGGACTTCTACGCCGAGTGGCCGATCGACGTCGCCCTCGACGGGACGTACCACAACCTGGCGCTCTTCTTCGACAAGATGGCCCGCTTCTCCCGGATCATCAACGTCGAGTCG
>JADHED010001039.1_pt1 | contig 25995 bp, 21 predicted proteins | sample 8952041 | NCBI WGS metagenome assembly JADHED01 (sample SAMN16124423, study PRJNA663239) | bioreactor sludge metagenome | isolation source: sludge (control) | place: India:Bengaluru | collected 2018-09-08
TGCGCATTCCACTGATCGCGGACAGTGATTCCATCCTCATCGTGGACAGCGTTCCACGCGATGGCGGACACCTTGCGCGGGAGTCCTGAGTGACGAGCCAATCGTAGTCCAACTGTCCGCCATCAGCGTGGAATCTCTGGAGCTTCAGGCGGTTTTGGCGAGCTTTCTCATCGACTCGCCCTTGAGGGCGATCTTGTGCGAGCCATGCACGATGCGGTCCAAAATGGCATCGGCCAGCGTGGGCTCGTCCAGCCAGGCGTGCCAGGCGGCCACCGGCAGCTGACTGGTGATGAGCGTCGAGCGCGTACCCACCCGGTCGTCCAGGAGCTCCAGCAAATCGTTTCTCTCATGCGCGGCAATCGGGGCGATGGCAAAGTCATCCAGGATGAGCAAATCCAGCCGGGCCAGTTGCGCCAGCCGCTTACCAAAGCTGCCGTCGCCATGGGCCACGTGCAACTCCTCGAGCAGGCGCGGCGCGCGAGCGTAGAGCACCGAGAAGCCCAGGCGCGCCGCCTGCTGGCCCAACGCACAGGCCAGCCACGTCTTGCCGCAGCCGGTGGCACCGGTGAGCAAGATGCTGTGGCCATGGCGCAGCCAGTCACCACCGGCCAGGCTGGCGAAGACCTCTCGGCTCAGCCCCCGGCTGGCGCGCCAGTCGATGTCCTCCAGGCAGGCGCTGGAGACCTTCAGGCGGGCCGTCTTCAAGAGGCGCTGCAGGCGCTTGCCGTCACGCCAGTCCACCTCGCGCTGCACCAGCAGCGCCAGGCGTTGTTCAAAGGGCAGCTCGCTGGCCGTGATGTGGGTGGCGGCGTCGTTCAAGGCGGCCACCATGCCGTCCAGGCGCAGGGCGCGCAGCTGGTTGAGGGTGTGTTCGTTGAGCATGGTCGTTGGTGCTTTCTCTGTATCGGTGTATCTGGGTGGATGACGCATCAGTGGTAGTAGCCCGACCCGCGCAGGTTCTCGTGCAGCGGCAAGCTCGCCTGTGTGGGAATGGGCGCATCCAGCGGGCGCTGATCCAGGCCGCAGCCGAGGATGGAGGCGATGCTCTTGTAGGAGGGCGAGCCAATGGCCTGCGCCCGAGCGCAGGCCGCTTCCAGGCGCTCAGATCCGTACTCACGCGCCAGGCGCATCAGCCCCAGGCAGCTGCGGTAGCCCTGCTCGGGATGCTGGCGGTGCTCCATCTGCCAGCGCACCACGGCGGCGGTGGCCGCACCCATCCGCTCGCCCCAGGCGATGAGCTTGGCGGGCGTCCACTCAAGGTGTGCCCGGTGCGAGGCCGGCATATGCTCTGGGGCCGTGGTGTGCGCGCCCCGGCGGGCATTGAGGACATGGGCGGCCACCCGCTTGCTGGCGTGCAGGACTTCGACGGTGCTGGCCGTGATGCGCAGCTCCACTGCCTGGCCCACCAGGGCGTGGGGCACCGAGTAGTAGTGGCCATCGAGCTCGACGTGGTAATCGATGTTCACGCGGGCGCGCTTGAAGCGGGCTATTTGCATGCGCGCAGCCGGCAGGGGACGTAGCAGCGGTGCGTCGAGTTCGGCAAAGGCGCTGGCGCGGCAGCCGGGCAGCTTCTTGAACGCGCGCTGGTTCAAGTCCACCAGTAACACGGCGATGGCCCGGTTCAGGGCGCCCAGGCTGCAAAAACTCTGGTGGCGCAGGCGCGCCAGGATCCAGCGCTCGACGACCTGCACGGCCACCTCCACCTTGGGTTTGTCGCGTGGCTTGGCCGGGCGCGCCGGCATGACGGGCAGGCTGTAGTGCGCCGAGAGTTCGTCGAGCAGGCGGTGTGCGGTGGGCTCATAGCGGTCGGGCCGGCTCATCAGGGCGCGCGGCTGGTCGGGCACCAACAGGCGCGGCACGCCGCCGATGAACTCCAGCGCGGCGATGATGCTGGCGACCCAGTCGGGGGCCTTCTGGCTCGCTGTGGCGCAGGCGTAGGTGTAGTTGGACGCGCCCAGCACCGCCACGAAGACCTGGGCCCGGGTAATCTCGCCGGTGCTGGCATCCACGATGGGCACGCTCTGGCCGGCGTAATCGACAAAGAGCTTGTCGCCGGCTTCGTGGGTCTGGCGCATGGAGCGTTTGAGGCGCCTGGCCCAGGCCTTGTACTTCTCGCAGAAGGCGCTGTACTTGTAGGCCTGCCCCTGGTGTTGCTGCTGGTACTCCTCCCACAGCAGTTGCAGGGTCACACCGGGGCGGCGCAGCTCGCGGTGGATGTGGGCGTGCTCGGGCTCCAGGTGCTGCGACTGGCGCGCCACGGGCGGGCGGTACAGCCGCGCCTGCAGCTCTTCGTCGCTCAAGGCTTGGGCCAGCGTCCAGTCCACGCCAGCCACGCGTGCGTAGCTGGCGATCTCGCTGACGGTGGACTTGGAGATGCCGAGGGCGGCGCCGATCTGGCGGGTGCTCAAAGTCCCGCCGTGCAGTAGTTGCAGTGTGTGTCGTAGTTTGTTCATGGTGACCCTGGGTGTGGGCATCGCTGACTCCGGTCAAAAAACCGGGCAGCGTACGGCCGCGTTGGGGTCACTCAAAACACCGCGTCAGGTGTCCGCCATCAGCATGGAATGCTGTCCGCCTTCAGCGTGGAATGGCGTCCGGCATGACGCTGGAACACTGTCCGCCATCAGCGTGGAATCGTGTCCGCCATGGCGTGGAATACGCACCTGCGGGGCGTGTCACGCGGCCTTCATGCAATGTTCACGAGCCTGTCATACGCGCTGCCTACGCTCGCGGGGTTCGAATAAACCACCCCACGAAGGACCCTCATGAACGATCGCGTGAACCTGCCGTCCAAGGCCGTTGACTTCAACGACGAGAACTCCAACACCACCAGCAACCCCACCTTTGAATCGGTGCTTGGCGCGCGCCTGTCGCGCCGCGGGCTGTTGCGCGGTGGTGTGGGCTCGGTGGGCACGGCGCTGCTGGGCGGCCTGGCCGTGGCGGGTTGCGGTGGCAGCGACGATGACGACGTGCCGCCCCCCGCACCCGCACCCAAGCTGCTAGGCTTTGCCGCCGTGGCCAAGAGCCTGGCCGACTCGGTGAGCGTGCCCGCTGGCTACCAGGTCAGCGTGCTGTACGCCCTGGGTGACCCGGTGCTGCCCGGCACACCTGCCTACAAGAACGACGGCAGCGACACCGACTTTGACCGCCGCGCCGGCGACCACCACGACGGCATGGAGTGGTTTGGCCTGGGTGCCGACGGCAGGCGCGATGACGCCGCCACCGCGCGCGGCCTGCTGGCCATCAACCACGAGGCGACGACGGACGAGAAACTGTCGTCCTTCTTCATCCACGCCGACGGCGGCACGGCCACGCTGCCGCGCCCGGCGGCCGAGGTGGACAAGGAGGTGGCGCTGCACGGCATCGCCGTGATCGAGGTGGCCAGCAGCGCCGGCAAGTGGGCCTATGCGCCCAATTCGGCGCTCAACTTCCGCCTCACGCCGCTGACGCCCATGGAGATCTCCGGCCCGGCGCGCGGCCATGCGCAGATGAAGACGCTGTACTCGCCCGGCGGCACGACCACGCGCGGCACGCTGAACAACTGCGGCACGGGCAAGACGCCCTGGGGCACCTTCCTGACCGGTGAGGAAAACTGGGCCGGCTACTTCACGCGCGGCGCCGCCGACGATGCCGCGCGCGGCAACGACAAGAGCGTGGCCTCGCTCAAGCGCTATGGCCGCAGCCAGGGCGGGGCCTCGCGCCACGGCTGGGAGACGGGCGGCGCGGGTGACCAGTACCGCCGCTGGGACAACAGCCACAGCGGCGCATCGCTTGACGGCAGCGACGACTACCGCAACGAGATGAACGGCATGGGCTACATCGTCGAGATCGACGCCTATGACAAGAGCCGCACGGCCAAAAAGCGCACCGCGCTGGGCCGCTTCGCGCACGAGAGCGCGGCCTTCGGCAAGGTGCAGGTGGGCCAGCCGCTGACGGTGTACATGGGCGACGATTCGCGCGGCGAGTACATCTACAAGTTTGTCTCCACGGCCCTGTGGAGCGCGGCCGACGCCAACGCCGCCGACCGCCTGGCGGTGGGCGACAAGTTCCTCGACAGCGGCAGGCTGTACGTGGCCAAGTTCAACAGCGACGGCACCGGCGCCTGGGTGGAGCTGAACACGGCCAACCCGGCCATCGCGGGCTACGCGGCCTATGCGTTTACCGACGCTGGCGAGATCGCCATCCACACCCGCCTGGCCGCCGATGCCGTGGGCGCCACCAAGATGGACCGCCCCGAGTGGAATGCCGTGAACCCCGCCAATGGCGAGATCTACTTCACGCTGACCAACAACAGCAACCGCAGCATAGACCCCACCAGCAGCCAGTACCTGCCCGACGCCGCCAACCCGCGCGCCTATACCGACATGAAGGGCAGTTCGGCCCAGCGCGGCAACCCCAACGGCCACCTGGTGCGCCTGAAGGAGGGCGCGAGCGTGACGGCCTTCGCCTGGGACGTGTACCTGTTCGGTGCCGAGTCGGGCGCCGACCAGTCGCTGGTGAACATCTCGGCGCTGACGGCCGACCAGGACTTCTCCAGCCCCGACGGCCTGGTGTTCAGCAAGGCCACGGGCATCTGCTGGATCCAGACCGACGACGGCGCATACACCGACGTGACCAACTGCATGATGATGGCTGCCGTGCCCGGCAGCGTGGGCGACGGCGGCAAGAAGACGCTGAGCTACACCCGCGCCGACGGCAGCAAGCTGAACCTGGACACCTACGTGGGCAAGGCCGCCACGCCCGACACGCTCAAGCGCTTCCTGGTCGGCCCCAAGGGCTGCGAGATCACCGGCATGGCCGAGACGCCCGACGGCAAGGCCATCTTCGTCAACATCCAGCACCCGGGCGAGAGCACCAAGATGGCCGACGTGGCCGACCCCACCAAGTACCAGAGCCAGTGGCCGGCCAACGCCGGCTACGGTGCCGGCAAGCGCCCGCGCTCGGCAACCATCGTCATCACCAAGGCCGATGGTGGCGTGATCGGTACCTGAGGCTATTGTGTTGATGCCTATTGGTTCGGGCCCGGCCCGGCGGCATTGATGCCCGTCACCTCGGCCTGAACGAGTCACCCCGGCGAAGGCTGGGGTGACTTTTTTGCTCTGGGTGACGCAAATGTGACAACGTCAACAGGCCGGCGAAGCCATCAGACCCGCGCGGCCTGAGGGCGTCTGTGCATCCACCACGGCTGCTGCGGCTGCCCGTCACCGGGCTGTCATGTGAAGGCCACAGTGGCACAATCAAGGCGGAGCGGTTTGGTGGCTTTCTGACAAGTTCTCTGATGGGTGAGTGGCGATATTTGAAGCGGTTGCTGGGCGCGGTCTTGCTGGCAACGACCCTGGCTCCGGCCCTGGCCTGCGTCGGCGGTGGCCACGTGCGCCTGACCCAGGAGGTGCAGGTCAGCGCCAAGGATCAGGCCGCTTTCCGCGCCATGGCGCCCCTGCGCGTGCTGTCTGGCAATGCGCCCCCCGTGGCGCGCCCCGATAAGGTCAACGGTGGTTACGTAGGCATTGGCATCGATGTGCTGTGCTTCATCACCCAGCGCCTGGGGCTGCGCTACGAGGTGGTGGATGGGCAGGATTTGCCGGCGGCTGAAAAGGTCCGCCTGGTGCAGGACGGCAAGGCCGACGTCTTTCTGCCACTGAGCCCGAACAGCGAGCGTGCCGCGCTCGGCGCCTTCACGCTGCCCTTCTATGAAGGCCACTACGCTTCCATTGCGCGCAAGGGTTGGCGCCCGGAAATTCGGGGCCTGGCCGACCTGGCGCCGCACCGCGTGGGCGTGGTCAGGGGCATGGCGGCCGAGCCTATTCTCAAGGGGGTTGTCGCGCCCGAGCGGCTGATCGTCTTCGATGGTCCATCCACCGAAGGCATGTTCCAGGCGCTGCGCAGTGGTGCCATCGACGTCGTGGTGTTCAGCAAGAACGTCTTTCAAGAGCTGCGCTACGAGAACGAGTACTTCGACCTGGAGGTCGTCAACACCCTGCACGACGCGCCGCGCTCTTATGGTTTTTACTTCCATCCGTCACCCGACAACCTGCGCGTTGCTCGGGCCTTTGACCGCTATCTGGCGGTGCTGGACGTGTCAGGCGCCGTGGCCAAGCATGAGGACGGCGAGCGCCAGTTTTTCCAGCGCTATGTAACCCAGCGCAGCAGGGGGCTGTTTGTGTGGGCGATTGGTGCGGCGGGCCTGGTGCTGGTGCTGGTGTTGCTGGTGTCGGTGTATCGGTACCGGCGGCTGGCAATGCTGCTGGCGACCAGCAACGAGCACATCCTGCAGCAGCAGCAGGCGCTGCGGGCGGCCAACGCCGAGCTGGAGCGGCTGAGCCAGACGGATGGCCTGACGGGCCTTGCCAACCGCCGGCAGTTTGACCATGCGCTGCTGCGCGAGCATGCGCGCCAGCAGCGCACCGGCGCGCCGCTGAGCCTGCTGATGATCGATCTGGACCATTTCAAGCTGGTCAACGACCACTATGGCCACGCCATTGGCGACGACTACCTGCGTGCCGTGGCCCGCGTGCTCAAGACCTCGGTGACCCGCGTCACCGACCTGAGTGCGCGCTATGGCGGCGAGGAATTCGTCTGCCTGCTGCCAGACACCCCAGCTGCCGATGCCCAAATGCTTGCCGAGCGCATACGACAGGGCGTGAGCGGCATGGCCTTGCCCAACGAGCTGGCCAGCCCCCCGCACCTCACCTTGAGCATAGGCGTTGCCACCTTGCTCGGCGGCCAGATGGATGCCGCGCAGTTGCTGGCCCAGGCCGATGAGCAGCTGTACGCCGCCAAGCACGCCGGGCGCGACCGGGTGCATGCCGTGGTGCTGCGCGGGTAGCCCGTTGCGCCTCGGCCTTCAGCTGGAGGGCCCCGTATCCGGTACTGATTCGTTGTTGTGTTCCGGCTGGTCCGGCGGGCCAAAACAGTCGCGGAAGGTGAACACCACCGAGGTGAAGAACATGGCTGCCAACATCATGGCCGTGGCCACCATCAGGCCGCCGGCCATGCCCGCGCCAATGCCCACGGCGGCCAGCAGCGTGACCAGCAGACTCATGGCCAGCCCGGCGCCCAGGAACACGCCCAGCCACGACAGGCCGTAGATGGTGAACGCGCCAAAGTTGCGCCAGCAGGCGACGATGCTGAAGAACAGGGCCTTGACGGGCGGCACGTTGTGCCAGTGCACCAGGCCGGGCGCGTGCCAGAACAGCAGCGACAGCGGCACGTACAGCAGCATGGACAGCCACATGGCGGCCTGGAAGTCGCCCGACTCGGCCACCTCGCGCGTCAGCGGTGCGCCGCCCAGATAGACGCGCGCAAACTCGCCCCCGTCGATCGCCGCCGACAGCCCCATCACCCCCAGAAAGCCCACGGCATACAGGGCGCCCAGGGTCAGCATGGCCTGCAGGTGCTGTTTGCCGGTGCGAAAGGCCACCAGCAGCAGGGCCGGCGTGGGGGTGCGGTTCTGGCTGGCCTCGGCGGCGGCCACCATCATGGCCAGGGTGGCCGAAGGCAGCAGCGCCAGCGCCACGGCCGGCCCCACCAGCGGCAGCAGCGTGGCCAGTGACATGGCGGCCATGGTCATGAAAAACAGGGCGGCCAGGGCCATGGGCTGGCGCCAGAACACGGTGATGCCCTGGCGGGCCCATTGCACGCCCGTGCGTGCGGGGACGATGTTCAGTTTCATGGTGCGGCGACTGTACCCCAGGGGTTTTAGGCCGGGGCAGGCGGAAGGGTCAAAGATGGACAGGGTGCTGCACGCGCTCTTGCAGCACGCGCTCGAAATGCGTGGGGTCGTGGGGTTTGAGCATGCTGGCTTCGCGCGGCAGGTAAAAGTCCCACAGGCGCGATATCCAGAAGCGCAGCGCGCCGGCGCGCAGCATGGCGGGCAGCAGCTCGCGCTCGGCGCCGGTCAGGGGGCGAACGGCCTGGTAGGCGGTCAGCAGGGCTGCGGCGCGCTGCTCGTCATGCCGGCCCGTGGGCAGGTCGATGCACCAGTCATTCAACGACACCGCCAGGTCGAACAGCCAGGTATCGATACCGGCGAAGTAAAAGTCGAAGCAGCCCGTAAGCTCCTCGCCCTCGAACATCACGTTGTCGCGGAACAGGTCGGCATGGATGGGACCGCGCGGCAGGGCGGCGTAGGCACTGCTGGCGGCCACATGGTTCTGGTAGGCCAGCTCGGATTGCAGCAGCGCGGCCTGCGCCGCGCCGATGTGCGGCAGCACCACGGGCACGGTTTCGTTCCACCACGGCAAGGCCCGCAGATTGGTTTGCTGGCGGTCATAGTCGCGTCCGGCCAGGTGCATGCGCGCCAGCAGCTGGCCCACGGCGGCGCAGTGCGCGGCCTGGGGCGCCAGCTGGCTCTTGCCGCGTAGCTTGGTGGCCAGGGCCGCGGGCTTGCCGGCCACCTGGTGCAGGATTTCGCCGTGGCTGTCGGCCTGCGGGTCGGGCACGGGAATGCCGGCGTGCGCCAGGTGCTTCATCAGGTGCAGGTAGAACGGCAGCTGTTCGGCACCGAGGCGCTCGAACAGCGTGAGCACGTATTCGCCCTTGTCACAGGTCAGGAAGTAGTTGGTGTTTTCTATGCCGCCTTCTATGCCGCGCAGCGAGAGCAGCTCGCCCATTTGCAGGCGGCGCAGCAGCTCGCGCGCCTCTTGGTTGGAGACTTCAGTGAAAACGGCCATGGGTCAGCAGAAAAAACGGGCGACAACGGAAGGGCGGGCAGGCGCTTATCGCGCCCCTGCGCGGGGTATCAGAACTTGCGCAGATTCCACACGCGTGGTGCGTTCACGGAGTCCGATTCGTTGAAGTTGCCGGGCCGGGTACGGGCGCCGTCGTTGGCGCGCACCTCGTAGGCCGGCAGGGGCGTGCCGGTCTTGGGCTGTACCGTGATGCTCTGCGTCTGGCCGCCCACGCGCAGCTCATCGACACGGCTGCCGGCGTCCTCCACCACGATGCGTTCCACGCGCTGGTTGCTTCGGTTTTCGGCCGTTTGCTCTTGTGTTGATAGCTGTCCGCGCTCAGCAGCATTGGGCTGGGGCGTGTTTTGGCTTGTATCCTGTGCCAGGGCAGGGGCGCTGGCGAGGGCCAGCAGCAGAAGGGGGTAAACGGCGCGCATGGCGCCGATTGTAGGGTGAGGCGTTGCTAACCTTCCCACCCGCCGCCCATGGCCTTGAACAGCGTGGCGGTGGCGGAGAGCCGGTCGCGCAGGGCCTCGCTTTGCGCCAGTTGCGCGTCATACAGCGCGCGGCGTGCATCCAGCAGTTCCAGGTAGGGCGAATGGCCGCTGGCGTAGCGCCGGTCGGCCAGCGCGGCGCTGTCCTGGAGGGCGTCCACCTGGCGGTTGAGCGCCTGCAGGCGCTGGCTGGATGCGTCCACCAGCGACCAGGCGTCGCCCACCTCGCGGAAGGCCTGGCGCACGGTGGCGCGGTACTGCAGCTCGGCCCGGTCGCGCCGGGCCTCGGCCGTGTCCACCTGCGCCTGGCGGCGCCCGAAATCCAGCAAGGGCGTCAGCGCCGAGGTGCCGACCTGCCACAGCGCGGCCGGGCCCGAGAACAGGCTGGCGGCCGTGAGGGCGCCGCTGCCGAAGGTGGCGGCCAGATTGACGCGCGGGAACCAGGCCGCCCGCGCCTCGGCGATGCGCGCCTGGTTGGCCATCAGGCCGGCCTCGGCGGCGCGGATGTCGGGGCGCCGCTCCAGCAATTCGGAGGGCAGGCGCTCGGCCACGGCGGGGCTGAAGGCGATGCGGCCGATGTCCACGGCCGGCAGGGCGGCGGGCTCCATCACCTGGGCCGCATCCTTGCCGGTCAGCACGGCCAGGGCGCGGGCACGTTGCTGGGCCTGGGCGCGCTGCGTGGGCAACTGCGCCTCGGCACGCGCCAGCTCGGCCTCGGCCTGGCGCAGGCTCAGCTGCGTGATGGCGCCGTTGCGAAAGCGCGATTGCTCCAGCGCCAGGGCCTGGCGGCGCGTGTCTATGGTGGACTCGGTGGTGGCCACCTGCTGCTGCAGCGCGCGCAGGTCGAAATAGGTGGACGCCACATCGGCGACCAGCCCCAGGCGCACGGCGTCGGCCGCGTGGCTGACCTGCAGCAGGTCGGCGCGTGCGGCCGCGCTGGCGCTGGCCAGCCGGCCCCACAGATCGACCTCATAGCTCAGCGTGCCGGCCACGCTGAGGTTGGTGCGCACGCCGTTGCCGCCCTGCAGGGCGCCGCTGGGCGCGCCCCGGTTGGCATCGACCTGGGCGCTCAGCGTGGGATAGCGCTCGGCCTCGGCCAGGCCCAGCAGGGCGCGCGCCTCGGCTCAGCGTGGGATAGCGCTCGGCCTCGGCCAGGCCCAGCAGGGCGCGCGCCTCGGCGATGCGGGTGGCGGCGATGCCGGCATCGAGGTTGTCGGCCAGTGCCGCCTCTACCAGTTGGTTCAGCACCGGGTCCTGGTAGCGCGTCCACCACTGGGCCCAGGCCTGGCGCGGGACCTGGGCCTGCTGCAGGCCGGCCGACCACTGGGCGGGAAGCTCCTCCACGGGGCGCTGGTAGCCGGCGCCGGTGGCGCAGCCGGCGAGAACAGCTGCGGCCAGGGTGGCGATGAGGGTTTTAACCATGATGGGGGACTCCTTCTTGTGCCTCTACATCACCTTCGCGTCTGGCGCGGCGGGCTGCCAGGCGGTCGCTGAGCTCTTCGATCAGGCGGTAGAACAGCGGAATGAAAATAATCGCCAGCACCGTGGCGCCCAGCATGCCGCCGATGACGCCGGTACCGATCGAGTGGCGGCTGGCGGCGCCGGCCCCGCTGGAGATGGCCAGGGGCACCACGCCCAGGATGAAGGCCAGCGAGGTCATGACGATGGGCCTAAAGCGCAGCCGCGCCGCCTGCATCGCCGCGTCCACGATGGAGGCGCCCTGCTGGCGTGCCAGCACGGCAAACTCGATGATCAGGATGGCGTTCTTGGCCGCCAGGCCGACCAGCACCAGCAGGCCGATCTGGAAGTACAGGTCGATGCTGAGGCCGCGCAGCCAGATGGCGACGATGGCGCCGAACAGCGCGAAGGGCACGGCCGTCACCACCGCAATCGGCAGCGACCAGCGCTCGTACTGCGCAGCCAGGATCAGGAAGATCATCAGCAGGCCGAAGACGAAGGCCATGGCCCCGGTGCCGCCGGCCTGCTGCTCCTGATAGGCCGAGCCGAACCAGGAGAGTGCATAGTCGGCACCCAGCACCTCGGCGGCGACCTCGTCCATGGCGGCAATCGCCTGGCCGGAGCTGTAGCCGGGGGCCGGGCCGCCCATGATTTTGGCCGAGGTGAACACATTGAAGCGCTCGATCAGATCGGGGCCGGAGCGGCGCTCCACGTTCACCAGATTGGCCAGCGGGATCATGCGGCCGGCGTCGGAGCGCACGAACACATCGCGCAGGTTTTCCGGCTTCTCGCGGAACTCGGCCTCGGACTGCACGTTCACCCGGAAGTTGCGCCCGTTGTGGCTGAAGTCGTTCACGTACAGGGCGCCGAAGGTGCTTTGCATGGCGTCGAACACGCTGTCGATGGGCACACCCAGGGCGCGCGCCTTCTCGCGGTCCACATCCAGGCGGTACTGCGGAATGCTGGTGTCCATGGTGGTGCGCACATTGGCCAGTTCGGGGCGCTGGGCGGCGGCCGCCACCAGCTTGCGCGTCGCGGCCTCGATCTCCTTGGGCGAGGCGCCGGCCAGGCCTTGCACATAACCTTCAAACCCGCCGGTGGTGGACATGCCCTGGATGGGCGGCGGCGTGAAGGTGATCACGTTGGCCAGCGGGTTGGCCTGGCCATCGCCGGCGATCTGGCGCGCGAGGGATGCGGCGTCCTGGCCCGCACCCTGGCGCTGCGCCCAGTCCTTCATGTTGATGAAGGCGACGCCGCCATTGGTCTTCAGGCCACCGGCCAGCAGATCCCAGCCGGCAAAGCTGACCACGTCCTGGATCAGCGGGTTCTGCACCAGGCTCTGGTTCAGCTCGGTGACCACGGCGTCGGTGCGGCCCAGCGAGGCGGCCGCCGGCAGTTGGGCCACGCTCAGCACAATGCCCTGGTCTTCATCGGGCAGCAGACTGCCGGGCACGCGGCCAAACAGCAGCACGGTCAGGACTATCAGGCCGGCAAACAGGGCCAGGCCCAGCGTGGCGCGCTTGAGCAGAAAGCTCACGCTGCCCAGGTAACCGTTGGTGAGGCGGTCGAACTGGCGGTTGAACCAGCGAAACGGCGCGGCCGGCTGGTGCTGGCCGGGCTTGAGCATCAGCGCGCACAGCGCCGGGGTCAGCGTCAGCGCGACGATGCCGGAGATGATCACCGACACCGCAATGGTGATGGCGAACTGCTTGTACATCACGCCCGTCAGGCCGCCCAGGAAGGCCACCGGGATGAACACGGCGGTCAGCACCAGCACGATGGCAATCACCGGGCCGGTCACTTCCTGCATGGCCTTGAGCGCGGCGTCCTTCGGGCTCAGCCCCTCCTCGGTCATCAGGCGCTCTACGTTCTCCAGCACGACGATGGCGTCATCGACCACGATGCCTATGGCCAGGATCATGCCGAACAGCGTCAGCAGGTTCACCGAGAAGCCCAGCAGGTACATGCCGGCGAAGGTGCCGACCAGCGAGACCGGCACCGCCAGCAGCGGAATCAGCGTGGCACGCAGGTTCTGCAGGAACAGGAAGACCACCACCACCACCAGGACCAGGGCCTCGAAGAAGGTCTTGACCACCTCATTGACCGAGACCTCGACGAACTTGGTGGTGTCGTAGGGCATGGAGTAGCTCAGGCCCTCGGGGAAGCGGGTGGCCAGCAGATCCATCTGCTTGAGCACGGCGGCCTTGGTCTCCAGCGCGTTGGCGCCGGGTTGCAGGTAGATGGCGACGGCCGCCATGGGCTTGCCGTTGAGCGTGGCCCGGAAGGCGTAGCGCTGCGAGCCCAGCTCGATGCGGGCCACGTCGCGCAGCAGCAGCGATGAGCCATCGGCGTTGGCGCGCAGGATGATCTGCTCGAACTGGCTGGCCTCGGTGAAGCGGCCATCGGTGGTGACGGCATAGGTGAAGGCAACGTCGCTCTTGTTGGGCTCGGCGCCCATGGCGCCCACGGCCGGCTGGATGTTTTGCTCGCGCAGCGCGTTGGCCACGTCGGCGGGCGTCAGGCCGTACTCGGCCAGCTTGTCGGGCCTGAGCCAGACGCGCATGGAGTAGTCGGTCTGGCCGAACACCGAGGCATCGCCCACGCCGGGCACGCGCTTGAGCTGGTCGGTCACGTAGCGCGAGGCGTAGTTATTCATGCTCAGCGCGTCGTGCTGGCCGTCGGGCGAATACAGGGCCACCAATGACAGGATGGAGCTGGAGCGCTTTTGCACCGTCACACCCTGCTCGCGCACGGCTGCGGGCAGCCGCGCAATGGCCGCCTGCACGCGGTTGTTGACGTTGATGGTGGCCTGGTCGGCATCGGTGCCGATGTCGAAGAACACCGACAGGCGCATGTCGCCGGCGTCGGAGCTGGTCGAGCGCATGTAGATCATGTCCTCGACGCCGTTGACCTGCTGCTCTATGGGCTCGGCCACCGAATCGGCAATGGTCTGCGCGCTGGCGCCCGGGTAGTTCGCCACCACCACGATCTCGGGCGGGACGATTTCCGGGTATTGCTCCACGGGCAGCGTGTACAGCGAGGCCAGGCCGGCCAGCACGATGACGATGGACAGCACGGTGGCAAACACCGGCCGGTGGATGAAGAATTTGGAGATCATTGCGGGTTGCCTTCTGCCTTGAGCTGGGCCACGGTGTGGGTGTCGGCATCCGTGGGCGCCACCGCCATGCCCGCACGTACCTTGGCCACGCCGTCAACGATCACGCGCTCGCCGGCCGCCAGGCCCTCGGTGACGACCTGGCCGCTGGCCAGGTTCTGCCCCAGCTTCACGCTGCGCAGCCGGGCGACGTTCTGGCTATCGACCACATACACGGTGGCGCCCTGCGCGCCCTGGCCCACCGCCTGCTCGGGCACGACCAGGGTGTTCGGCAGGGTCAGGCCGCCGAGCGCCAGGCGCACGAACTGCCCGGGCAGCAATTGCCCGTCGGGGTTGGCAAAGCTGGCGCGCGCCTGCAGGGTGCCGGTCTGCGGGTCCAAGGTGGTGGCGGTGAAGTCGATCACGCCAGACTGTGCGTAGCGCGTGCCATCGGCCAGCGTCAAACTGGCCGTCAGTGCGGCCTGGCTGCCGGTACCCGCCTGTTGGGCACGCTGGCGCTGTGCCACGGCGTCGGCCTCGGGCATGGCAAACACGACCTGGATCGGATCCAGCTTGCGCACCGTGGTCAGCAGGGCGTTGGCGCTGACCAGGTTGCCCTCGGACAGCGCGCGCATGCCGGCATGGCCGGAGATGGGCGCGGTGACCTTGGTGTAGCCCAGCTGTATGCGTGCATCACGCAACTGGGCCTGGGCGGTGGCCACCCCGGCTTGCGCCAGCTCCAGGGCAGACAGCGCGGCGTCGCGGTCGCGCGCACTCACCGCGTTGTCCTTGAACATGGCGGCGGTGCGTGTCCATTCCCGCTCGGCCTGGCGTGCCTGCGCCTGGGCGCGGTTCAGGTCGGCGTCGGCCTGCTGCACGCGGGCTTCGAACGGTGCGGGATCGATCTCGAACAGCAAGGCGCCGGCCTTGACCAGGTTGCCCTCGGTGTAGTGGCGCCTGAGCAGCGTGCCCTGCACGCGGGCGCGCACTTCGACGTCCTCGGCCGCCTGGGTGCGGGCTGCATAGACCGGATCCAGCGCTACCGTCTGCGCCTGGGCATGCACCACGCTCACCGGCGTTGCTGCCGCTTGCTTGGGGGCGGGTGTGTCTGTCTGCTGGCTGCAGCCGACCAGCGCCACGGCGGCGGCCAGCGCGGCCAGTCGCAATGCGCCAGGCAGGTGACGGCCTGGGGTGGGGGAAGGGATATTCATGGTTTGCTTTTTTCCTGGGGTTTGCCTTACAGCGCGCGCTTGAGGATTTCGCCTAACACTTCGGGCGTGTAGGTTTCGGCCAGGCCAAACCACCGCGCATTGCCCTGCAGGTTGTCCAGGATGGCCGGCAGATCGGCCTGGGTGATGCCCAGCTGCGACAGGCGGGTGGGCGTGCCTATCTTGTCGAACCACTGCTCCAGCGCGGCGATGCCTTCCTCTGCCGTCTTCAGGCCGAAGATCTGCCGGGCAAAGCGCTCGAACTGCGCCGGGTTGCGGCCGTGGTACCACTTCATCCAGGCCGGCATCACCACCGACAGGCCGGCGCCGTGCGGCACGTTGAACAGGGCCGACAGCGCATGCTCGATCATGTGGTTCGGGTAGCCAAAGCCGGCGGTGCCGGCGTAGGTGATGCCGTTCAATGCCAGCGTGGCGGCCCAGGCGAACTCGGCGCGGGCGTCGTAGTCCTGCGGGTCGGCCAGCAGCTGCTCGGTGGTCTCGATCACCGTGCTGATCACCGATTCGACCAGGCGTGACTGGATCCTGGGCTGCACCGTGGCGGTGAAGTAGCCCTCGATGGAGTGGGCAATGATGTCGGCGGCCGAATACACCAGGTAGTCGCGCGAGACCGTGTTCATCAGTGCCGGATTGACGATGGACACCTTGGGGAAGCAGTGCACCGAGTCGATGGCGAACTTTTCCTTGGTGGCCTCATTGGTGACGACGGCGCCGCTGTTCATCTCGCTGCCGGTGGCGGCCAGCGTCAGGATGGCAAACACCGGCAGCGCGGCCTCGATCTGGCCCTTGCCGATGAACAGTTCCCACACATCACCTGCATAAGCCGTGCCGGCGGCAATCGCCTTGGCACTGTCCAGCACCGAGCCGCCGCCCACGCTGAGCACCGCATCGACCTGCTCTGCGCGTGCCGTGGCGATGGCCTCGCGCACCTTGGAGATCACCGGGTTGCTGACGATGCCGCCGCATTCGACGAAGGCAATGCCCTGTGCGGCCAGGCTCCGGGTGACGGTGGCAAACAGGCCGCCCTGCTTGATGCGCTCGCTGCCGTAGGTCAGCAGCACCTTCCGGGCGCCGTACTCGGCCAGGATCTGGCCGACGCGCTGTTCCTTGTCCTTGCCGAATTCGATGCGGGTCGGGTTGTAGAAGCTGAAGTTGTCCATGGGGTGTCCTTGTGAGGCGGCACACGGGCTGTGTGCCGATGGACTGAACTTTAGGCAGCGGACAGCCATTTAACTAGCGGGTAAAGTGGCGAATGAATTACAACCAAACGATGTAAATCATCGGGTGTCCGCATGATCAATGAACTGCGCTCCATCACCACCTTTGTCCGCACCGCCGAGCTGGGCAGCCTCAGCAAGGCCGCGCAGGATCAGCAGATTTCACCGCAAGCGGCCAGCAAGGCGCTGGGCCAGCTGGAGGCGCACCTGGGTGTGCGCCTGTTCCACCGCACCACGCGCAGCATGGCGCTGACCGAGGAAGGCCAGCGCTTTCTGGAGGCCGCACAGCCGTCGCTGCTGGGCCTGCAAAAGGCCTTGCAGGGTGCGCGCCAGACGCGTGAGGACACGGCCGGGCCGCTGCGCATCGTCGGGCCCAGCTCTGTTCTGCCTTCGGTGATTGGCCTGGTGCTGGACGAATACAGCCGGCTCTACCCCGAGGTGCAGCCCGAGGTGCGGCTCGATGACCGCATTGGCAATTGGGTCGAAGACCGGGTGGATGTCGGCTTTCGCCTGGGCAACACGCCGCAGGAGGGTCTGATCGCCCGCCGTCTGTTTGCCATGCAACTGATCGTCTGCGCCAGCCCCGCCTATCTGCGCAAGCATGGCGTGCCGCGTAGCCTGCACGAGCTGGGCAGCCACCGCTGCAGCGCCTTTCGCAGCAGCGGCGATGGCCGCGTTTTCCCGTGGCGCGTGCAGGTGGGCGAGAACGTGCAGGAGCAGTACGTCACCCCGGCCTTTTCCACCAACGACGAAGGCTTCGAGCTGCGCACCGCGCTGGCGGGCAGCATCATCGGCCAGTTTGCCGGGCCCACGGTGGCGCCCCACGTCCGCGCCGGGCGGCTGGTGCCCCTGCTGCTTGAACACCTCAGCCAGGATTACAGCCTCTACCTGTACTACGGCAGCCGCCTGGCGCAACCGGCGCGGGTGCGCCGCTTTATCGAGCTGGCGGTGGAGCGGCTGAGCGACAGCCGGGACTTTGTACTGAACCGCGATGAACTGCGGCACGCACACGCCAAGGGGGTTGGCGCCTTGCGCTGATCAGCGCTGCGCCGGGCAACCGCCGGCCGCGCAGGCCATGGTGTACTGGCCTATGAAGGTGCGAAAGTTCTTGCCCAGCTTGCCCATTTCGGCGCAAACGTCGCCGCGCGCGTCGAAGGCAAAGCCCTGGTCGCCCTTGGCATTGAGCAGTTCCACGCGTGTCAGGCCCACATTGGCGAACTGCTGCGGCTCGTACCACTGCTTGGCGCAGATGTGGTGAAAGACGAAGTTGTCATAGACCAGCTCGCTCACCTCGGGTTTGTTCAGCCGCGCGCGCAGCACGCCAGAGTCGAACTGCGCCGCCGTCACGCCGCCATGCTGGATGGACTTGTGCAGCAGCGGCGGCACGTTCTTGAAGTCGGGGTTGGTCTGGGCCGGGGCCAGGGTGCAGGCGGCGCTGGCCAGAAGTGCAACGAGGTATTTCATGTTGGAGCCAGGGACGAAAGGAGGGCGGTGGGTGCCGTGAATGGCGCGATTGTGCCGGGTTTCCTGCCGGGTTTACTCGCATGCACAATCGCCCCATGAGTGAATCCAAAACCCTGGTGCTGGTCGATGGTTCCAGCTACCTGTACCGCGCCTTCCACGCCATGCCCGACCTGCGCGCCGTGCCGGGCGACCCGGCCAGCAGCCCCACGGGGGCCATACGCGGCATGATCAACATGCTGCAGGCGCTCAAGAAAGAGGTGCCGGCCGACTACGCGGTCTGCGTGTTCGACGCGAGCGGCCCCACCTTCCGCGACGACATCTACGCCGACTACAAGGCCAACCGCTCCCCCATGCCCGACGACCTGCGCGCGCAGATCGCGCCCATCCACGAGGTGGTGCGCCTCTTGGGCTGGCCGGTGCTGGCGATTGCCGGCGTGGAGGCCGACGACGTCATTGGCACGCTGGCCAAGACGGCCGCCGCCCAGGGCATCCGCGTGGTGATATCGAGCGGCGACAAGGACCTCTCGCAGCTGGTGGACGAGCGCATCACCATCATCGACACCATGAACGGCAAGCGCCGCGACGTGGCCGGGGTGACGGCCGAGTTTGGCGTGCCGCCGGCGTTGATGGTGGACTACCAGACCCTGGTGGGCGACGCCGTGGACAACGTACCGGGCGTGCCCAAGGTCGGCCCCAAGACCGCCGCCAAGTGGTTGATGGAATACGGCTCGCTGGATGCGCTGGTGGCCAGCGCCGGCGCCATCAAGGGCGTGGCCGGCGAGAACCTGCGCGGGGCGCTCGGCTGGCTGCCCACGGCGCGCAGCCTCGTCACCATCAAGACGGACTGCGAGCTGACCGAGCATGTGGCCGGCCTACCTGCTCTTGATTCGATAGCTGTTGGCGCAGAACAGACGGGCGCTTTGGCCGATTTTTATCAAAAGTACGGCTTCAAGAGCCTGGCGCGCGCGCTGGAGCCCCAGGCGCAGCCGGCCAGCGGCGACCTGTTTGCCCAGCCCGACGCCAGCACCGTCGCCGTCCAGGCCCAGCAGCGCGACGTGGCCTACGACACCATCCTGACCTGGGCGCAGTTCGACGAATGGCTGGCGCGTGTGCAGGCCGCGCCGCTGGTGGCCATAGACACCGAAACCACCTCGCTGGACGAGCTGCGCGCCGCCATCGTCGGCATCTCCTTCAGCGTGGAGCCAGGGGCCGCCGCCTACATCCCGCTGGCACACAACGGCCCCGACGCGCCCGCGCAGCTGCCGCTGGCCGAGGTGCTGGCGCGCCTCAAACCCTGGCTGCAAGACCCCGCGCATTTGAAGCTGGGCCAGCACATCAAGTACGACCGCCATGTGTTTGCCAACCATGGCGTTGACGTGCGCGGCTACGCGCACGACACCATGCTGCAAAGCTATGTGCTCGAAGTCCACAAGCCCCACGGCCTGGCCAGCCTGGCCGAACGCCACACGGGCCGCAAGGGCATCAACTACGAAGACCTGTGCGGCAAGGGCGCCAAGCAGATCCCGTTTGCCCAGGTGGCGGTGGACAGGGCCGCGGCCTACTCGTGCGAGGACTCGGACCAGACCCTGGACGTGCACCGCGTGCTCTGGCCGCAGCTGCAGCAGGATGACAGGCTGCGCGCCATCTACGAGTTGGAGATCGCCTGCAGCGAGACGCTGTTCCGCATCGAGCGTAACGGCGTGCTCATCGACGCGCAGCAGCTCGCCAGCCAAAGTCACGCCCTGGGCCAGCGCATCCTGCAGCTCGAGCAAGAGGCCTACGACATCGCCGGCCAGCCCTTCAACCTCAGCAGCCCCAAGCAGCTGGGCGAAATCTTCTTCGACAAGCTGGGCATGCCCGTCGTCAAGAAAACCGCCACCGGCGCGCGCTCTACCGACGAAGAGGTGCTGGAAAAGCTGGCCGAGGACTACCCCCTGCCGGCCAAGCTGCTGGAGCACCGGTCACTCAGCAAGCTCAAAAGCACATACACCGACAAGCTCAGCCAACTTGCCGACCCGCGCACCGGCCGCGTGCACACCCACTACGCCCAGGCCGTGGCCGTCACCGGGCGCCTGTCCAGCAACGACCCGAACCTGCAGAACATCCCCGTGCGCACGGCCGAGGGCCGGCGCATTCGCGAGGCCTTCATCGCCCCGCCGGGCCGCGTCATCGCGAGTTGCGACTACAGCCAGATCGAGCTGCGCATCATGGCCCACATCAGCGGCGACGAAGCCCTGCTGCGCGCCTTCCACGGCGGCCTGGACGTGCACCGCGCCACCGCATCGGAAGTGTTTGGCGTGGCCGTCGATCAGGTCAGCAGCGAGCAGCGCCGCTACGCCAAGACCATCAACTTCGGCCTGATCTACGGCATGAGCAGCTACGGCCTGGCGAAAAGCCTGGGCATAGACAACCAGGCCGCCAAGAACTACATAGACCGCTACTTTCAGCGCTACCCCGGCGTGTGGCGGTACATGCAAGAGACCAAGGCCCAGGCCAAGGCGCGCGGCTATGTCGAGACGGTGTTTGGCCGGCGCCTGGTGCTGCCCGAGATCAACTCCCCCAACGGCCCACGCCGCGCCGCCGCCGAGCGCGCCGCCATCAACGCCCCCATGCAGGGCACGGCCGCCGACCTGATCAAGAAGGCCATGGTCGCGGTGCAGGCCGCGCTGGACGCGCAAAAGCCCGGCGTGCTGATGATCATGCAGGTGCACGACGAACTGGTGTTCGAGCTGCCCGAATCCGAGGTGGACTGGCTGCGCGCCGAGGTGCCGCGCCTGATGGCCGGCGTGGCCGAGCTGAAAGTGCCGCTGCTGGCCGAGGTGGGCGTAGGGCCGAACTGGGAGCAGGCGCATTGATGCGTTTTCGCCTTCAGGCGTATTGCTGCGTGGGTTCGCCTTGTCGTGCTGCAGCACTGTCTGCGGCTTCCCGCCTTGTTCTACGCCTGAATGCAAAACCGCATGCGCATGAGTGACCCGGCGCGGCGCCTCACCCCCGCCGTGCGCATGGGTCTGTCCATTGCCGTGGCCACGGGGCTGTATGGCATCTCCTTCGGCGCGCTGGCCGTGGCCGCCGGCTTGACCGTGGCCCAGGCCATGGCGCTGAGCCTGCTGATGTTTACCGGCGGCTCGCAGTTCGCCTTCATCGGCGTCATCGCCGGGGGCGGCGGCGGTGCGGCGGCCCTGAGCGCGGCCACCCTGCTGGGGGTGCGCAATGGCGTCTATGGCATGCAGATGCAGCAGCTGTTCGCCCCGCGCGGCTGGCGCCGGGTGGTGATGGCGCAGATCACCATCGACGAGTCCGCCGCCACGGCCCTGGGCCAGGCAGAGCCCGACGAGCAGCGCCGCGGCTTCTGGACTGCCGGCGTCGGCGTGTTCGTGCTGTGGAACGCCTTCACCCTGCTGGGCGCGCTGCTGGGCGACGCGCTCGGCGACCCGCGTCGCTTCGGCCTGGACGGCGCGGCCGTGGCGGCCTTCCTGGGCCTGCTGTGGCCGCGCCTGCGGGGGCGCGAGCCCATCGCGCTGGCGCTGGCCTGCGGCCTGGTGACGGCGCTGGCCATTCCGCTGGTGCCGCCGGGCCTGCCCATCCTGCTGGCCGCCGCCGTCGGCGCGGCCTGGGGCTGGCTGCGGCCCGCGCCGCCCACGGCCGGGGAGGGCCGTGCGCCATGAGCCTGTGGAGCGCCATCCTGCTGGCCTGCGCCTGCGCATTCGCCACCAAACTGGCCGGCTACGCCATTCCCGCCCGCTGGCTGCACAGTCCGCGCATGCTGCGCGTGGCCGGGGCCCTCACCGTGGCGCTGCTGGCATCGCTGACGGTGATGAACACCGTGGCCCACGGTACGGCGCTGGTGCTGGACGCCCGCCTGGCAGCCCTGGCCGTGGCCGCGCTGGCGCTGTGGCTGCGCGCACCGTTTCTGCTGGTCGTGGTGCTGGGGGCGGGAGCGGCTGGGGTGGTGCGGTGGGTGTGAGGGGCTGCAATCGGCCAGGAGCGGCCTTCGCATAAGCAGTAAAGCGGCCGCTCAACGTTCCTACTGGCCCGTCGTTGGGCCTCAGCTCGAGCGAGGGGTTAGACCGCACTCGCGGCAGGGATCAACGTCTAGCCGCAATTGCGGACGCAGACGCGTCTCGGCACTTCGTACAGCGCTGTGTAGGTTTCAAGCGCCGGGTCGCCATCCCATCTACGGAACCATGTAAATGATTGGCCGTCGCCGGCGATCTGAACGCTTGGAGCATAGCCGCCGTTTGGGTTGTAGCTCCATCCGCAGGAGTAACCGACGCAAGAGTACTCAACGTTGTAGACGCGTGCCTCTGGCACCTGCAACGCTAGCGTTCCTGACACGATGATGTCCGCTCGACCATGACGGTTCTCGGTACGGATCGGTGGATAGGTGTGCGCATAGCGTTGACCATTGGCGTCCTGGCGTTCCCACCGCAGCTCGAAAACCGGCGCGGCCGCTGCGCTGCTAGCTGTGGCAGACGCTGCGGCAACGACCGCCGGTAGCTTCTTGCGCAGGCGAATGATGTCGGCCTGAGCCGTATCGGTTATGCGGCGGTTCTCCTGCCACGTAACGTACATTGGGTGGCTAACGTGCGCCGTAGCGTTGATCGAGGACTCTGCTCCGACCGCCTTTAGGACGAAGGCTCCGTGCGAGTCTGTCACTGTAGGATAGAACTCAGAGTGCCCGAGCACCATAACATTCGCGTCAGAAATGGGGTCGCCGGACTCAAAATCAAGGACAGCGCCGCGGTACTCAAGCGTCTTCGGGCGGGAGATTAGAAACGCGACGATGCCAAGCACCATCACAGCAAACGCGAATACGAGAACTCGGTCAATCAGCTTTACCGACTTCGCGCTCGCAAGAGCCGGGAGCTTGTTTCTCTTGATTAACTGTTGGAGCAGCAGGAAAACTGCGGCAAATGCGAACCCGATTAGGGCTAAGGGCGTCGAGATCTCGGCACCAATCTTGAGTACGCTTTCCATAAGTCACCTCCCTTTGGCTGCGGTGGTAGCGAATGTGGGATGCGTGCGGTCTAACGAATGAAAGGGACTTCCCCGTCCCAAGCTAAGTGCGCATTTGCGCAGAATGGCATCAAAGTGCAACGATGGGAAGTGCAATCTCTCATCAACACGCTTGTTTTATTGGAATCGGAAGTCCATGACGATCGTAGCCGTAGAAATTGACCTGGCAAAGAACGTCTTCAATTTGCCCATCGCGCCATAGACTCGCATCGCACTTTCGCACCTCAGAAGTCTTTGCAGAATCTGTCAAGACTTAGCCGTTCAAGGACTAAAAAAAGGAGCGAACCCATGGCCCGCATTCCCTATGCCGACTGCACCAGCGCCGCCGCACGCCCGCTGGCCGAGCGCATCGCCGCCGAGCGCGGCAGTGTTCTGCACCTCTACCAGATGCTGCTGCACAGCGCGCCGGTGGCCGAGGGCTGGCTTGGCTACCTCACGGCCATACGCCAGAAGTCCAGCCTGCCGGGCGACCTGCGCGAGTTGGCCATCATGCGCGTGGCCCAGCTCAACCACGCACCCTACGAGGCCGACCAGCACGCGCCCATTGCGCTGCGTGAGGGCGTGTCGCAGGGCAAGCTGGACGCTCTTGAGGATTGGCAGGACTGCCCCCTGTTCGATGCGCGCGAGCGCGCCGTGCTGGCCTACACCGACGCGATGACGCGGCAGGTGCAGGTGGGCGACGAGGTCTTCTCTGCCGTGGCAGCGCATTTCGAGCCGCAGCGCCTGGTGGAGCTGACGGCCACGGTGGCGGCCTACAACATGGTTTCGCGCTTTCTGGAGGCGCTGCAGATCCATTCGCACGACGCTCGCTGACGGCCCTGGGTTGCTATCTCAACCGTATTGGGCCGAGGCGGGGGCTGCTGTGGGTGGTGCCCCACGGCGCATGCGTCCACCGTAGCCAGCCCGCCAGCGGCGCGCCGCGCACCGCCACAACGGCCTTCCTACAATGCCAGCCTTGCCCACCTTGCATCAGGAAACCGCCATGCACCACGATTTGCACCACGACCTGCACGCCCTGCTGCCCGGGCGCGGCGCGGCCAGCCGGCGCCATGCCCTGGGGCTGATGCTGGGCGCGGGTTATGCCGCGGCCGCCGCGCCGGTGCTGGCGCAGCAGGCGATTGCCACGCCCACTGATGGCCTGGTGGCGGGCGAGGTGAGTTTTGCCGTCAACGGCGCCCAGGTCTATGCCTACCGTGCCGCGCCCCAGGGCCGCACGGGCCTGCCGGTGGTGCTGGTGGTGTCCGAGATTTTTGGTGTGCACGAGCACATTGCCGACATCTGCCGGCGCCTGGCGCACGCCGGCTATCTGGCGATTGCCCCGGATCTGTTTGCGCGCCAGGGCGACCCCATGGCCTATGGCGAGGTGGCCAAGCTGATGAGCGAGCTGATCGCCAAGGTGCCCGACGCCCAGGTGATGGCCGACCTGGATGGCGCAGTGCAATGGGCGGGCGCCCATGACGGCGATCTGAACAAGGTGGCCGTCACCGGCTTTTGCTGGGGCGGGCGCATCACCTGGCTGTACGCGGCCCATGGCCCGGTGAAGGCCGGCGTGGCCTGGTACGGCCGCCTGGTGGGGCAGGCCAGTGCATTCAATCCGAAGCACCCGGTGGACATTGCCGCCATCCTGAAGGCGCCGGTACTGGGCCTGTATGGCGATAAAGATGGCGGCATACCCCTTGACACGGTTGATAAGATGAAAGCGGCCTTGAAGGACGGCACGGCCGCCGCCAAGGCCAGCGAGTTCGTGATCTACCCGGACGCCCCCCACGCCTTTCATGCCGACTACCGGCCCAGCTACCGGCAGGATGCCGCGCAGGACGGCTGGCGCCGCATGCTGGCCTGGTTCAAGCACAATGGCGTGGTGTGACGCGGTACGCCGCAGCAACAGCAAAGGACAGCAAAAGCCCCTCGGGGCTTTTTTTGATGGTTTTATAAAAAAAGGCCTCTAGCCCACTAGGGTAGAGCGCAAACAGCTATGACATTGGTAGCAATCATTCTGGCCACCCTGGCCGCGGGCATTGGCAGTGTGTGGGTGGCGGCGGCGCTGCTGCGCCTGGGGCTGGGCGGGCGCTCGCGCGTGGGGCCGCAGCATCTGCTGAGCCTGGCGGCCGGCGCGTTGCTGGCCACGGCCTTCACGCTCATCCTGCCCGAGGCCTTCGAGGGGCCTGTCGATGCCCACCATTTGTTCACCACCCTGCTGCTGGGGCTGGTGTTCTTTTTTCTGCTGGACAAGGCCGAGCTCTGGCACCACGGCCACGAGCACAGCCCGGCCGAGCGGCAACTGCACGGCCATGGCGCCAGCCATGCCCACCAGGGCCATGCCCATGCGCACGGCCCGCACGAGCACCACCACGGGCACGGCGGTTGGTCGTTGCTGACCGGCGACAGCGTGCACTGCTTTGGCGATGGCATCCTGATCGCATCGGCCTTCGTGGCCGACATGCGACTGGGGTTGCTGGCCGCACTGTCAGTCCTGGCGCACGAGGTGCCGCACCATATCGGCGACCTGGTGGTGCTGCGCCACAGCAGCCACCACCGCAATGCGGCCCTGCTCAAGGTGTCGCTGGCCGGCGCCGTGACGGCGCTGGGCGGCATGGTGGGCTACTACCTGGTGGGCCTGTGGGACGGGGCGCTGCCGTACTTCCTGGCCATAGCCGCCAGCAGTTTTATCTATGTGGCGCTGGCGGATCTGATCCCGCAGCTGCAAAAGCGCCTCACGGCCACCCAGACATTGGCGCAGATCGCCTGGCTGGCGGCCGGCATGGTGGCAGTGACGGTGATTGGCGCGCTGGCGCACCATGGGCATTGATGTCCAAGGCGGCTTGACCAGGCGCATATCTCAGATTCCCGTTTTCACTCCCTCGCCCTCCGGGCATAGGCATCTACACAGGTCGCAGCGTTGGGCTTTTCTCCCCTCTCCTCTTGCGGGCTTGTGTATGTACACATCTTTCGATAACACGCAACGCTTGTTTGGCGCCGGTTTTAACTCCCTCGCCCCCTTGGGGGAGAGGGTGGGGGTGAGGGGGTGGTTGGGTGCAGCGCCCGCTTTGACGACCCTCACCCCCACCCTCTCCCGCCAGCGGGAGAGGGAGAAACAGCCGCAAAGCGTTGTCAATGTTGCGTGAAATGCTATAAAAAAGATGTGTGCATGCACAAGCCCCTTGCGGGAGAGGGGCCGGGGGAGAGGGGACTTGCGCTAACGAGCGCCGCTGCGGTGCCCCCCTCTCCCCAGCCCTTGTATCTTCTAAACCTCGATGTTCAGGACATGGTTTCGGAAAGTTGTCCACAGCCTTGTATCTTCTAAACCTTGTATCTTCTAAACCTCGATGTTCAGGACATGGTTTCGGAAAGTTGTCCACA
>JADHED010001048.1_pt1 | contig 25993 bp, 29 predicted proteins | sample 8952041 | NCBI WGS metagenome assembly JADHED01 (sample SAMN16124423, study PRJNA663239) | bioreactor sludge metagenome | isolation source: sludge (control) | place: India:Bengaluru | collected 2018-09-08
TACAGGCTTAACTCAAGTTTAACAAATTTAACAAGGTCCTCCATAAATGCATAATAACACGGGTGCAGGTGATACAATGGTGTGATAAATGTCGCGTAGGCTTTATCTACCGGCGGCAGATGCTTTGCACGTCTTGAAAGCCCGCCAAGCGATTGCTGAATGCCACGCAGATTGTAGTAGCCATACAGCCAGTTTTCTTTTTGCATGTATGGAAACATATATGCAAAACGTTCGTGGAAGTATTGACTGTTGGCACTCAGTTGGTTATAGGTTTGCTGAGAGAAATTAAACAGCGCATCTTTAGATGCAAAATGTTTGGGGTCGTTTGCCAGAAAATGATCATAGAGAACGTCTAATATTGCACCGGAATACAAACCATAGTCGTTTCTGAACCAGACTTTTGCACGCTGGTTCGCAGGGTGGTTATCTGCAAACGCATCTATTTTGCGATGCAGCAATAAGCCCTTCTGTATATTTTCAGGATATTTTGCCAGCGCCAGTTTGCCCTTAACATAATCTCCCATCATATTTCCCGTCAGTATTTCCGCATCCCCGAAAGATAAATACGCGTGCCCCAGATAGTTCATACTGCGAAGCTAAGGCATTATTCTTTTTCGCGGTTGGCAAGATGCAGCATGTCTGTATGCATGGCTTTCAGCTCAATAATCATACGGTCCAGATACATAAGCTGTGTTTCAGACAATGGTGTATTGTAAGTAGCCTGCATGTCATCACCCAATACATCTGTCTGTTTATCAAGGTTGATGGCATTGCTGAGGCGAACATTTTTATTGAACCATGTTAGCGCAGTATGCAATTTTATCTTTTGTTCAATGCTGATATTTTCTGTATGATTTACATGACGGTTGTCTTCTTCCAAATGAATATTATTCAGCTCTCTGGTGATGCGCACATTGTGTGTAATGATGTGATAGTATATCGATACAGTTTTTCGTTTCAGGCTGGGTTCCTGCATATAACGGTTGAAGGAATCGAAAGCGTTGGTATTCTTTGATTCTGCATTTCGCTTCATGCGTGTCCAGTTGGTGAGTTTTGTATCTGCAAAAAAGCTTTCTCTGAAGTACTGATAGTTTGCGCTGATACAATCTGAAAGGTGTATGGGCAGCCACTTAGTGTCCCAGTGTGGCAACAGTGCAAAACCTGCAATAATGGCAAGGGTAGCACCACCAACGGTTGATAGCCCACGTGTAATAAGCAAAGTGGTATCGAGTGTGCCTTCTACGTTGAAGAGCATAACAAGGCTGAGCGTAATGAAAAATACCGCCACTGCATAGCGCTTATGTATGAAGTACACCATCATAATAAAACTGATGAACAGCATGATTTCTTTGATGTACAAACCTGTAGGCAAACCCATGATAAGGCCACCTGCTATACCACCTGCAACTGTGCCTATCACACGGTCTATCGCTTTTTTGATGGTAGCACCAAAGTAGGGTTGCAATACTAGCAGTGTAGTGAATGGCAACCAATATCCGTGGCTTATGTTGAACCACTTGGATATAAATAAACCGATAGTAGCCGCTACCGTAGCACGTATGGCATAGCGTGTGGTAAAGGTGTTGAAATTGAATAGCACCTGCAGGTTGCGTATCCAGTGTTTGGGGTGCAGGATGAAGATAGTTTTGATAAGTGAATAGGAACGGAAGACTGCACGCTCACCACGCGATTTTTCAAGGCGTTCCATACTGCTTTGTATCAGTTTGGTGCATCTTTCTGCCAGTTGTGTGGCACGTTTTATAGGGTGATAATTAGCGTCATTTTCATCTACGTAATATTCCTTGAGCAAAGCAGTCAGTTTGTCCAATCTGCTGATGCGCGATTCTAACAGTAGTTCTTCTTCAGGCTTCAGATTAACCACATATACTGCCATGCGGTCTACGGTTTGCTGCAAAGCTTTCAGTACCGCGTATATCTTTAATCGCAGCGATGTGTCTATATCACGAATGTTTATCTGTTCCAGTTCTTCACTAATGGCGATGATGTGTGTGGCAACAAGTGCCGTTGCTTTGCGTACCTGCGCCAGCTCGTATTCGTGTGTATCTTTTTTATTGGCCTGATGCGCCATCGCTTCGTACAGATGCAGCGATGTATCTATGGCAGCGCGTACTTCTTTTTCTTGCAGGTAAATGTCTCGAATATTGCTACGCACGCCTTTGCCATCCCAACCCATCGCAACGGTATCTATCAGTCCATGTATGCTTTTCCATATCACTGCTATGGTGCGTCTGTAGGGCTGCTTGGCAGGTGTGTACAATGCAGCAGCAATACCTACAAGAGCATTCCACAGTCCACCGATAAATATCAACTCCACACGGTGCTGCAATTCGTCCCAAGAATGAGTAGGGTAGTTGTTGGTAATGATAAACAGCACGAAGACGCTCATGGCAAGCCCGCTGCCACGGTCGCCCAGGTTTTTGAAAAGACCCGATATAAAGCCAACGAGCAACATGCAGACAAGGCTCAGCCATAGCCAATCGCCCGTAACACTGCCCAGCATACCGAAGAATAGTGATAACATGATGCCACCAGTCAGTATACGCAGCCTTTGCCCGAAAGAACCTTTCAGCTCAACCCAACAGATGCTTTCTGCCGTTAGTGCTATCCATGTAGCATCTTCGCTACGCCCTGTATAAAGCCCCCAAAGTACGGGTACGATGGCAGCTATAGCCATACGCAAGCCCCAACTGAAAACAGGTTCAAAAGTTTCCTGCTCTATCAGTTTGGTAAATGTCTTGTATGAGGGTAGTAATCGCAATTATTGTAATGCCAGTTGTTTTTCTATCAGTAGCTGCAATTGTGGTGCAGTGATGGTACCTTCAAAAAGGTTGTTGTACTCCATTTTTTTGTAGTACAGCATGGTAGCAGGTATAGAGCCTTGCCAGCGGTCATCTATTTTCGGGATGAATTCGTTGGCATTGGTTTCATTCAGCCATACCACCTCATGCTGTAGTTTCTTTTTCGCTACAAACGCAGCCAGCTTTTTCGGATAAGCTTCTTTAAAGTCGAGGCTTACGAGTAGTATTTTCACAGGTTTACCCGACAGCTCTGCTGAAAGTTTGGTGAATTGAGGTAGCTCTTTAATACATGGCCCGCACCATGTAGCCCAGAAGTTGACCACATAAAAAGTATCGGGGTTAGATACGCGCTGCATCAGGTCTGTAGCCTTGTATGCCTGTATAGGCTGTGCTTTGGTTTGTAGCGAAAAAATAAATAATATAATCAGTGCAAAGTATCTCATCACTCAGTTTGTAGTAAAGTTATTGCAGTAGCAGATAGAATACAATCTTTGAAGGGCTAAATCCTTGTTATAAATAGTTGTTGTTTGGGGGGTTTTGCATTAGGTTTGTCCCACAAATTTTGAATATCTGCGAGATGGACAAGGTATCTGTATTAAAAAGTAAACAAGAAGAAGCACTGCTTGGTGGTGGTGCCAAACGCATAGAAAGCCAACACAAAAAAGGCAAACTGACAGCGCGCGAACGCATACAGCTATTGGTGGATGAAGGTTCTTTTGAAGAAATAGGTATGCTGGTGCAACACCGCAGCCGCGATTTCGGTATGGAAAAAGAAATGTATCCCGGCGATGGTGTGGTGACGGGTTATGGTACAGTAAATGGCAGACTGGTATATGTGTACTCGCAAGACTTCACCGTATTTGGTGGCAGCCTTTCTGAAACACATGCTGAGAAGATTTGTAAAATAATGGATCTCGCTATCCAAAATGGTGCACCTGTTGTGGGGCTGAACGATAGTGGTGGTGCGCGTATACAGGAAGGTGTGGTATCACTTGGTGGTTATGCTGATATTTTCTATCGTAATGTAAAATCATCGGGTGTTGTGCCGCAGTTGTCTGCTATCATGGGGCCATGTGCGGGTGGTGCGGTTTATTCGCCTGCCATTACAGACTTCATTCTGATGGTTGAGAATACTTCTTACATGTTTGTAACGGGTCCTAACGTTGTGAAGACGGTAACGCATGAAACAGTAACGAGCGAAGAACTTGGTGGTGCGCATACGCATGCATCAAAATCAGGTGTTACACATTTTGCATTGGCAAACGAGGTGGAATGTATTGACCACATCAAGCGTCTGCTGAGCTATATGCCGCAAAACTGCGAAGAAGAAGCGCCTGTATATGCTTACGAAGCAGCAGACGAAACACGTGCGAAACTGGATAGCATTATTCCTGAAAATCCTAACCAACCATACGATATTAAAGAAGTGATTGAAGAAGTAGTAGATGCTGATTCTTTCCTTGAAGTACATAAAGAATATGCCGAAAACATTGTTGTAGGCTTTGCACGTATTGGTGGCCGTAGTGTTGGTGTAGTAGCTAACCAGCCTGCTTTTCTTGCAGGTGTGTTAGACATAAATTCAAGCAAAAAAGGTGCGCGATTTGTGCGCTTCTGTGATGCATTCAATATTCCTTTGCTGGTGTTGGTAGATGTGCCGGGCTTCCTGCCGGGTACAGACCAGGAATGGCATGGTATCATTACAAATGGTGCTAAGCTGTTGTATGCATTGAGCGAGGCTACAGTGCCTAAAGTAACAGTCATCACTCGCAAGGCTTATGGTGGTGCATATGATGTGATGAATTCTAAACACATTGGTGCCGACCTGAACTATGCATGGCCTACCGCAGAGATTGCTGTAATGGGTGCAAAAGGTGCTGCTGAAATTATCTTCAAAAAAGAGATTGCCGAAGCTGCAGACCATGAAGCAAAATGGAAAGAGAAAGAAATGGAATACATGGAGAAGTTTGCGAATCCATATGGAGCAGCAGCCCGTGGTTTCATTGATGAAGTAATTATGCCATCTGAGACTCGCGCCAAATTGATAAAAGCATACAAAATGCTTGAGAACAAAGCAGTTAGCATGCCTAAACGCAAACATGGTAACATCCCGTTGTAAGAACGAAATAATATAAATACATAAATAAGGATACGGCTGCAATTGCAGCCGTATTTTTGTTGATATATGCTACGCCGGCTTACAGATTGGATATTGTTTACCAGCATCTTTGCTGCACTATGTGCTGTGGGTATGTGTATAGCTACAGAAAAGCTCGTGCTTGGTGGCGCACCTGATGCGATGACTCCATTGCACCTAATGCTTTTTTCTAGTACGCTGATGGTATATAATTTACACTTCATACTGCGTACAAATGCGGAGGTTAATGAAAAGCATTGGTCGAAGTATAGAAGTATGTGGCATTGGTTGATGGTGGTTTTTGGTAGTGTTGGGTTGTTATTCAGCCTGTTTCAATTAAGTGCAGAAATACTATTGTGGTGTGTCGTAATAGGCGTATTCTCATTCATGTATTCATTTCCGTTACTGCCATTTGCGAATAAGCGCAGGTTGAAAGATTATGGTTGGGGAAAGATAATATCATTAGTTGCGGTATGGGTGATTGCTACGAGTGTGCTCCCGATACTATATTGGCATAAAAACATAACAGATTACCCTTTTGAAATTTTGATACGCACCTCGCTGATGTTGGCACTGTGCATCGCTTTTGATATAAGAGATATGCAGGCAGATGCACAAAAAAATATACAAACCATCCCTAACAGAATAGGCGCTGCAAGGAGCTATACTTTAATAGATATATCAATTGTCATCTTTGCTGCTTGCAGCATCATTCAATATTTCAGGTATCCTCATGATGGTAGGCTGATTGCAGCGTTAATTACTGCGCTTGCCATAAAAACAGTAATGCTATACGTTAAAAAGCATCCATCAGATAAAGTATATCTGGGATTGGTAGATGGTATGATGCTTTTCTATTCACTATTAATAATAGCAAACTAAAGCGTACCAATATTGCAGATACGCTTTAGTTGCCTTCTCAGGGGATTATTGTTTGATAAACGGCATTACTTGATGTGCTCCATTATGCGAAAGGCGAAGCATATATAGCCCGCTTGCTAATGAAGATGTATTAATACTATGTTCTAAGAGCCCGTTAGAGATAGTGGTGTTAGTATAGCTCACTACTTGTCCGCTGTTGTTGATAATATGCATTTCATACATTCCGTTATCTGCATTTTGCCTGCTAATGCTGATAACATCAGATGCAGGGTTGGGATATAAGTATAGCTTTCCTTGTATAGCTATATTAGGTGTATTCAAAGACTCTGCTAAACCATGAATGATAGGACTACTTGGCTTGTCGTTAGCACTTGTGCCATCACCGTTAACAGCGTTTACTACTGCATAGAAGCGAACTTGTCCACTGTTTTTTGCGGGTGCTTTCCATACAAATGTGACGTTCATTTGACTGCCTGAAATAGTATCTGTATGTTCCAGCAGGTTTCGACCGCTTACGTTTTTTAACTGTACTTTTGTTCCAAGATTAGAGAATATACCAGCATCAGATGTGTCATTGATTTTTATTGCTTCCAGTTGAAAGCCGAATTTAGTGAGTGTTGTGTGTGCCCCAACAAGTTTTACATTGTATAGAGAATCCGGTAGATAGGAGGTTACTATAGCATTAGAGTCCGGCTGAAATCGTTTGCGTACTTCAAATCCTCCTGTTGTTGTACCAATTCCGCTAGTATGGCAACCTGTAAGACCACAGGTTTCTCCATTGGATCCCGGTCCACCGGTTTTGTTGCCTTGTCCGTTATTGGCCGGACCGGTTTTGTTGCTTGTAAGTGTAATAAAAGTAAGGGCTGTCAAGGCTGTTGTAAGTAAAACTTTCTTTGTCATAAAGTAGCTTTTTAAAGGTTAATCAATGGATGTGCAAATGGGTTCCATTACCTAAAAAACTAATGCCGCGTAGTTTTTGTACTTATGCCATGCTTACTGTAAAGTAACTTTTACAAAGGTAGAATTGATATTTGCTATGTTTTATTAAAATCTTCCGGCGTTTTTTAATGTGACGCAAAACAAAAAAGCAACTCTGTAAAAGAGTTGCTTTCATTTATCAAAGAGGTATAGCTTATCGTTTTACGATAGTCATAATTTTTGTTTCTACATCATTGCTTATTTGCACATAGTACATTCCTGCAGCCCATTTAGAGCAATCAATGTTTGTGTTTAAGTTACCGTTGCTTGAGGTAGTGTTTTGTGTAGCAATTACTTTGCCTCGCAAATCGTACACTGCAATATTCCAGTTACCACTGCTGATGCCGTCTGCGTTGATTGTGATAGCATTGGTTGCAGGGTTTGGATATGCATTGAATGATGCTGTGCTACCGATGGTTGGTACAGAAGTAGATTCACCGGCCAAAGAAGAACCTGCATTAGGTGCATCACCTGAAACAGAACCTGAATTATCGACTGCATTAACAGTAGCAAAGAATTTTACCTGACCTGTACCTGCAGCCGGTGCTGTCCAGTAAAGATTAGCAGTATATGCCCATGCAGAACCAGCACCTGTACCATCTAAAGGTACTGTATGTTCACCAATTTGTAGACCTCCAACCGTTCTTACCGCAGTATTTGCAGTACTTGTACCGCCCGCAGTAATAGTGCCTGCTTGTGTAGATGTGCTGCTTGCTTTTACTGCTGAAACCTGAAACCCAAATTTAGATTGTGTAAGTGCTGTAGTGGCAGCTGCAACTCGAAGACGATAAGTTTTGCCTGGTACATAAGAAGTAATAGGGGTTGTGTTGCTGGTGTCTGTAATGACAACGGTTACGTTAAGAGCTGAATTGTTAGCTGCATGACAACCACCGCCGTCGCAAGATGCACTGGTGCTATTGCTACCTGTACGATTAGCGCCTGACTTAGCAGGTCCGTCATCGTAGCTGGAAGCAAAAATTACCGCAAACCCCGCGCAAATAGTTAATAGTAGACTTTTTTTCTTCATATAGTTGATTTAAAATGACAAAATATAAGAATAAGCGAATGCTTATCTTTGCTTCCTATATGGGGCAAAAGAAGTTACTTAAGTTCGAGGCAATTGGCAATTACTCTAATGTACTACAATATCCTGAGAATATAAAAGGTAAGTGGAGCGATTTTTTCGGTAATAATCAACCAATTACGCTTGAATTGGCATGTGGTAAAGGTGAGTACAGTGTAGGGCTTGGCCGTGTGCACAAAGACAGGAATTTTATTGGTGTAGACATTAAAGGGAACAGAATATATACGGGTGCTAAAACCGCCCTTGCTGAAAACCTGACAAACGTCGCCTTTATGCGTACGCACATTGGCAAGCTGACGGAATATTTTGAGCCGGGAGAAGTGAAGGAAATATGGATCATATTCCCCGATCCGTTTCTGCGAGAGTCAAGAGCTAAAAACAGGTTGACGCATGCGCGCTTTCTGCATCTTTATCAGCAAGTATTGGTACCGGGTTCAAAAATAAATTTGAAGACCGACTCTAAAGAGCTGTACGATTTTACACTGGAAACAATAGCTGAACAAGGTTGTCACATTCACGAGAACCTAGCCGATATATACGGTAAGGGATTGGCTACAGGCCCGCTTGCTATACAGACCTACTACGAAAAAATGCACCTTGCAGAGGGGCGCACCATTTATTTCATATCATTCTCATTGCCTGATAAGCCAATCATATTACCCGAAAGGTTTCAGAAGCATGAAGCAGTTGATTGAGGGGGAAGACTACTACATGCTTCCCGACGGCAGACTTGTGTTTTCAGCAAAATATCATCTTGACAGAGGGTATTGCTGTGGCAAGGGTTGCCTGAATTGTCCTTTTGAGTATGTGAATGTAGATGATGAAACGCGCCGTCAGCGATTGCTTGACAAACGAAAACAAAATGGCGAAGCAGAGCGATAATAAAGAAAGCATCTACGATGTGATATATGATGTGGTAAGGGCAATACCCAAAGGAAGGGTTAGCTCTTATGGTGCTGTCGCGGCAGCCATTGGGGTGAAGTCGGGCGCGCGTATGGTGGGCTACGCCATGAATGCCTGCCACAATGCCAAGCCTAAAGTACCTGCTCATAGAGTAGTAAATCGTAACGGACTGCTGACGGGTAAACACCATTTCTCCCCGCCCGAGAAAATGGAGCAGTTGCTGAAGAAAGAAGGCGTAAAAGTAGTGGAGGATAAAGTAGTTGATTTCGACAAACTCTTCTGGGACCCCGCAAAAGAATTAATACTATAAGAAATTGGGAACGGTTTTTGTATCATTACCCTGTAAACACATCGCACACCATTTTTCATGGAAATCTTTAAACGAAGCCGGAAATACTTCCCGTTATTATTACTCATTATTCTTACCGCATCAGTAGCTACGTCATGTCGTTCTCGCAAATCAAGAGGTGCAAGCAAACATGCAGATGCAAAAGAAGTGCCTAAACAAGTATCTAAATTTGATGAAGCTGATGTAGCTGATGCATTAGAGTCTGCAATAGGCAGCAATACTATTGATGATAGCATTTGGGCAAAGAATAAAGTATATGAAGTGACCGCAGTCATGCAGCGCGCATATGCAGATGAAGACTTCTTCCCGATATGGCTGACTGAAAATGGAGACATTAGCTATGCAGCCAGCTTGTTGAAAGAGCTGGAAGATATGCAATATGATGGGTTGAATACAGAACGATATAGACTCGCAGAGCTCAAAAAGCTGTTACAAGAATATCAGTCGTCACAAACAGTAAATACCAATTTCGTTGTCAACTTCGATACGCTATGTACAAAGAGTTATCTGTTAGCATCAAGAGATTTGCTGCAAGGAGCAGTATTGCCTAAAAAAGCTGACTCGCTTTGGTATCATGCCAACGACTCTTTGTGGCAGCCATACTCAATGTTGAGCGCACTTGGTAAAGGCGATGCCGATTATCCATCATTAGATTCCTTCCGTAGCAAATACAAGACCTACACGCTGCTGCGTGATGTGCTGAAGAAATATGTACCGCTGACAACTGACAGCAATTATGCAAAAGCAAAACAGGCAATTAATGCAGGTGGATATACAGACAGTGTTCGCGATGCGGTGATAACAGCAGAGCTGCCATGGGAGGCAACAGCATCTGATACATTGAGTGCTACTGCAAGCATGCTGAAGTCTTACCAATACTATCTGGGTATAAAAGATCATCGCAAAAAAGATAGCCTTACGCAGGCATATCTGAAAGCACCGATCGATACATTGATGAAGCGCGCTGCTGTAAACTTGGAACGCCTGCGCTGGATGACACAAACACCTGAAGAGAAATACGTATTGGTAGATGTACCGTTGATGGAACTTTTCTTCCGAATAAATGGTGAAAATGCCATGCACATGGAAGTAGTGGTTGGTAAAATCATCAGGCAGACACCCAGCCTGAATGCAAACATGGCCAATGTTGTCATCAACCCACCATGGGGTGTGCCGCCAACTATTATGAAGAAAGACGTACTACCTGGTATGGCACGCAGCGGACAGGCATACCTGAATAAGAAAGGCCTGAAAGTATATGATATGAAGGGCAACAGGGTAAGTGCATCTGGTGTAAACAGCAACAATTATAAGCGTTATGTCTTCCGCCAAGACCCGGGTGATGATAATGCATTGGGATATGTAAAATTCAACCTGCCGAATAAATGGGATATATACCTGCACGATACGCCGCACCGCGAGGATTTTGGTAAGAAGGACCGCTTCCTTAGTTCGGGTTGCATACGTGTGCAGAAGCCTAAAGAAATGGCAGAGTTTATCCTTACAGAAATGGAAGGCAAACGCTATCCGATATCAAGAATAGACAGTGTGATAACTACCAAGAAAACAAGGTACGAGGTTCTGAAAAATAAGATACCCGTACACATCGTTTACCTCACTGCTTTTGAAGATACTACAGGTACGCAGATACACTTCATCACTGATGTGTACAAGCGTGATGCTAAGCTGAGTGCAATGTTACCATAATGGTAGCCTGATGGGCGGAATCTCTTTTAACATGGCCTGCATACGCGGGCCATATTCATATTCTATCACTGGTGCTTTTTTCAGCATAGGGTAGTTGGCTGCAATATCCTGTGGAAGATGATTGATATTTTTCTTCAGCCAAACAGAAGATTTCAGATATTGCTTTTGCGGGTAGTATATAAAAAGACATGTTCTGTCTTTTATATGGTCTATCACTTTGTTAGATAGCTTGGCGGGTACAGCGGGGCATCCCCAACTGCGTCCCAAGCGTTCGTTACTGCAAATAAAATCTTTAGAAACATATTCAGCACCATGCACTACAATGTCGCGCTCATATGCCATGTTGTTAAATCCCCTGTCCATACCATGCAGATATAAGGAGCGGCCGTGGTCGCCATTGTATGTACTGCCCGTTACATAAAAGCCGAGGCTTGTCTGGTGAGAGTTCATTTTGTTCGAAAACTTCACGGCGTATTCTTCACCACTACCTTGCCCGTGAGCAACCAATGTGTGCAGCAATACTTTCTTCTGTTCAAGGTCTATAATCCACATTCTGTTCTCGTTGGCAGAAAGCGAGAGGTCGCAAATAGTAAGTATTTGTTTATCGCTGTTTAGCTTACCCGCACTTTGCAGGTTCAGATAACCACGATAAGCTTTTTCAAAAACAGCATAAGCAGGTAGTGAATTGCCATCGGCACAAATAGCGGAGTAAACATTTTCTATGTGCATATCTGCGGCAGTGCTGCTGATGCCCATACCCTCATCTGCGTAAGAGATGGTTGGTGTGTTTATTATCAGCAGGGATGCCATTGCCCACAAAATCAATTCCTTCATCATCCTTTCTTTGTTTTGAAATCTGTAATGGATAATTCAAAGATATATATATGAGCCATCGGCTGTTGTTAACAGATGTCCGTTTTAACGGTGGTTTAACAGGCTTTTATTTTAGATTAATCTAATAAGTATAGCGTCATAAGGGCAATTTATAGGGATACATCACCATATCTTTTTTTCCGTACATTTGGCGCGTCTTAAAAAATTTTCTTTTATGAAAGAAGTGTATATCGTATCGGCTGTGCGTACTGCAATGGGCGCATGGGGTGGTGCTTTAAAAGATTTCTCTGCTACGCAACTGGGTTCAATTGCTATCAAAGGTGCTATCAATAAAATTGGTCTTAATCCTGAAGAAGTAAATGAAGTACTGATGGGTTGCGTACTGCAAGGTAACCTGGGACAGGCTCCTGCGCGCCAGGCTGCACGTTTTGCAGGTATTCCTGACAATGTACCATGTACTACTGTAAACAAAGTATGTGCAAGTGGTATGAAAGCTATTATACAAGGTGCGCAGGCTATCATGCTGGGCGATGCTGATGTAGTGGTAGCAGGTGGTATGGAAAGCATGAGCAATGTACCTTTCTACAACGCAAACCTGCGTTGGGGTAGCAAGTACGGCAACGTTACACTGATAGACGGTCTTGCAAAAGACGGCCTGACAGATGTGTACCACAACTACCCGATGGGTAATGCTGCTGAACTGTGTGCTAAAGAATGCAACATCAGCCGCGAAGCACAGGACGAGTTTGCTATTGAAAGCTACAAACGCAGCCAGGCTGCATGGGAAGCAGGCAAATTTGCAGACGAAGTAGTACCTGTAGAAATACCGAATAAAAAAGGCGACCCGATTGTTTTCGCGAAAGACGAAGACCCTTGGAACGTTAAGTTTGATAAAATACCACAACTGAAATCTGCTTTCGTAAAAGATGGTAGCGTAACTGCCGCTAACGCAAGTACGATGAACGATGGTGCTGCTGCACTGGTGCTGATGAGCAAAGAAAAAGCAGAAGCACTGGGTATTAAACCAATAGCAAAAATAAAAGGCTACGCAGATGCTGAACAGGCACCTGAATGGTTTACAACTACACCATCTGTAGCGGTACCTAAAGCGGTTGCTAAAGCTGGCCTGAAAATGGAAGACATCAACTACTATGAACTGAATGAAGCATTCAGCGTGGTAGGTTTGGTAAACATGCAAAAGATGAACCTGAAGCCTGAACAGGTAAACGTAAATGGCGGTGCTGTATCGCTGGGTCACCCGTTGGGTGCAAGTGGTGCGCGTATCATCGTTACGCTGCTGAGCGTACTGAACCAAAATGGTGGTAAGTACGGTGCTGCAGGTATCTGTAATGGTGGCGGCGGCGCAAGCGCTGTTGTTATCGAGAAAATGTAATCAGTTGACTGGTTGACCAGTTGATTAGAATAATACTAAAAGCCGCTACGATGTGTAGTGGCTTTTTTATGTAGATTTAAATATGGATTTAGAACAAGATGACCTGGCACTTGTAATAAAATGTGACCAAGGTAAATTGGTGATTAAGCCGTTAAGGTATGAATATCCTAACTCTAGTGATGCTTATGATAGAAGCTGGATATCTACAGCAGTAGCCGTAAAGGTTAATGGTTTTATAGGTAGTTACACAACATTAATACAAGATGTTGAGTTTGCAATTTTATGCAAAGAGTTGAAGTATTGTTATGGAGACTTAAATAAGGATTTTGAATTCATGAATATGGAGCGCGACCTCGGATTGAAAATCAAGGGTGATGGGCTTGGACATTTCTTTGTTAATGTAGATTGCGAACAACAACATGTAAGACTGAGTGTTGAAATGATGTTTGATCAGTCATTTCTTCCAAAAATGATAGAAGATTTGGAAGAAATTAATAAACGATATCCATACAACAGAAAGATGTTTTCTATATAATTCTATATCTTGCTCATAGTTCACTATTCATTGCATTATTAGCATTACAGCAACAGTATAAAAACCTGAAAGCCCCGCTTCGTGCGGGGCTTTCTTCTTAAAAACCAATCAATCTACTCACTCTTTACCCATTTCTTTCGGGCTGTTTATTATCGCATCCATTTCGCTTTGTGTTATGTATTGCGGTGTATAGCTACCGCCACGGTTTGTTATTTGGCTATAGAACTCACGCATGTGATTGCGGCTGCCTTTTGCCAGATTATCATACACGCTGATTATATCTGCATTGCTTATTTTTTCTTTCGCAATCCTGATGTCGTATAAATCCATATCTTCTATGGTTGCGCCAACTGTCAGTGCATCCATCAGGCTGATGTCGCCTTTTGCAATCAACGTGTTATACAGGGTTTGTAATTCGGCATTTTTAAAAACACCCGCAGCATTGTTCCCTACAGGGTCTGCAATACCATAAGTATTCAACAAGCCGAGTACTGCATCCATATGCTTTTGTTCGCTACTGCCTATGTTGCTGTAAATATTCAGCCCCCATTTATTCAGCATATAGCTATATACATCGCGTGCAAGTTTTTCTTCCTCACGCATGTGCAGCAAGCTTTCTTTTTCATAGTCTGTCAGTGTGGTAGTTGTTGCAGATGGTGTTATATTATTGCTGTCGCTTTTTTTGCAAGACATCAATACAAACGGTGCTGCAATCAGCAGCATTACGGCGGTTACATTCAGCAGCTTTTTCATAGTTGTTCTGTTTTGCTGTATGAAAACAATATCGTTTCCAATTCAAAGCTACTATGTGCATTATGTCTGGACGGTAACATTTGTAACACGTGCCGGGTTTGTGAAAGCATTAACAGTTCAGCCCGCTTTCATAACTTTATACAAAGTTTCTACACATGCTCATAGGCCAATTATCAAGACTGTCAGGTTTTTCGCGCGATACTATCCGTTATTATGAGAAGATAGGTTTGATTGTATTGCCGCGAAAAGCACGCAGAGATAATAATTACAAAGATTATCCCGAAGAGGTTTTGCAGCAACTAAAAGCTATTCGCAAATACAAAGAACTCGGTTTTACGCTGGAAGAAATACGTGAACTGCTGGTGTTGCAATCCATCAAAGTGCTGGATGTATCGAAACTGCTGCAACTGATAGAAATAAAAATAACAGGTGTGGATGAAGAGATAGAACGCCTGCATGCCATGCGTATGCAACTAAGCAAAGCAAGACAGGCGCTCTACGAAAAACGAGCTAACCACACCATAGAACTCCCCGAAATGAAACTGGCTGCTTAGCCCGCCATCTTATCTACAATGCCGTAGGCAATCGCTTCTTTGGCATCCATCCAGTAGTCGCGGTCAAAATCGCGCATGATGGTTTTTACATCTTTGCCACAATTGGCTGCCAGTATACGCGCACTCAGTTCTTTGGTTTTCATGATTTGCTGCGCATGTATTTCTATATCCTTTGCACGTGCCTGAAAGCCACCCATACCGGGTTGGTGTATCATTACCTCTGCAGTTGGGAATATGTAGCGATTGCCCTTCTCTCCCGCAGATAATAATATAGAACCCATAGATGCCGCAAAGCCCGTGCAGTAGGTGTACACAGGTGCAGAGATACTGTTCATGGTATCGTATATAGTATTGCCCGCAGTTACCATACCGCCCGGGCTATTGATGTAAAAATGTATCGGAGCTTCACCGTCTTGCTCATTGAGGTAGTAGAATTGCTCTACAATAGTGCGCGCGCTTTCGTCCTCTACCATACCCCAAAGAAATACCTTGCGCTGTTGCAGGAGGCTGCGTTGCACAATATTGCTAACCCTTGTCGATTGTTCTGTAACTATATCCATACCTGTTTTTTGTACAAGTATAAGGGGTGGAGTATAGTCTATGGTTTTGGTTTCTTTGCAAGAAACGCTTCAAACTCTTTCAACGAAAAACTACTCAGATTATGCTTTGCAGTCAGCCCGCCTTTTTGTGCAGCCATCACACCAAAGTACACATCATCAAAACCGCCTATTACGTGCGCATCTGGGTCTATAGATAATAAAGCGCCTTGCTGCATGGCGTATTCAACCCAAGTCCAGTCAAGATCCAGCCTGCGCGGGTGGGCGTTTATTTCTATCACCACATTATGCTTTACGCATTCGTCTATTATCACTTTATGGTTAAGCGGATAGCCCTCGCGGCTCAGCAACAATCTGCCTGTAGGGTGACCGAGTATGGTTGTGTATGGATTGCGAATAGCATTCAGCACACGTTCCATAGCACGCTCCTGTGTCATCTTCAGGTTGCTGTGTACTGATGCTATCACGAGGTCGAATGTTTTGAGTACGTCCTCGTTATAGTCGAGACTGCCATCGCCCAATATATCTGCTTCCACACTTTTGAAAATGCGGAATGGTGCCAGCTTTGCATTCAGGTTATCAATCTCTGTTTGTTGTGCTGCAATACGTTCAGGGCTCAGACCATTTGCGTAGTATGCACTCTGCGAGTGGTCGCTGATAACAAGGTACTCAAAGCCTTTGTCCATACATGCCTTCGCCATGTCAGCAATCGTATTCATACCATCGCTCCATGTACTGTGGTTGTGTATAATACCTTTGATGTCTGTTGGCTGAATGACTTGTTGCAGGCTGTTCTTAGCAGCTTTGTCAAGCACGTCAGCAAACTCTCTTTGCGCAGCAGGTATGTATTGCAAACCGTTTGCCTCAAAGATGGCTTCTTCGCTTGCAGGCTGTTCTGGTATTTTATATCGTTCGTTGAAAGCCTGCAAAAATGTATCGCTGCATGATGTATTGAACAGGGTGGTGTAGAAAGCAGCAGTACTTGTACAATGCACTTTTATCAATGGCTGATTCGGTGCATTCACCAGCAGCACATCGCCTTGTTCTTCTATCTTAATACCCGGTGTTATACCAAATTGCTGTTTGATGGTTGCAGCAGGTGTATCTGTAACAATATCTATACACTCCACCGTAGGCATCTGTCTGCGGAAAGAACCTGACAGCGAAAACAGTTTGCCCGCATTGGCCCTACAGAGTTGTGTGGTGAGTGTATTTGCAATGCCTTGTACCTCTGCCCACAAATGGAAGCCCTGATTAGAGCGTATGAACGTTATGTTTTGTAGTATGGCTTCCTGTGTTTTTGCACCAAAGCCTTTGAAGTTGGTCAGTCGGTTCTCATTGCAAGCATACTCCAGTTCGCCCACACTTTCTATGCCCATCTCTTTCCATATCACGGCTACTTTCTTTGGGCCGAGGCCTTTTATCTGCATAATGTCCAGCACGCCTTGTGGCGTACGCGACAATATTTCTTCCAGTGGAGATAGTTTGCCTGTAGTTTGCAGCTCGCGTATATAGCGCCCCATGCTTTCGCCGATGCCTTTCTGTGCAAACAGTTCGGCATCGTCCATATCGGCTACTTCTTTCTCAAATTTTTCGAGATAAAAAGATGCAACACCAAAAGACTTAGAACGGAAAGCATTCTCTCCGTGCAGGTCCATCAGCTTTGATAAAAAACTAAAGTGGTCGGCTATTTCGTAATTGGTCATTTCTTCAATTGAAAAATTAAAAGTAAAAAAGCAAAATGGTGCGTATCACTTTCGTTGTCAAAAGTGCCAATTCAGAACCATAAAATGAAATGATTTTTTTACACAGCGTTTGCAGCTATTCTATCTTCTACCCAGCCAATCACTTTTTCAAGCTGTTCTTCGCGCGTCAGGTTGCTGTTGTCCAGCACCACGGCATCATCGGCTTGCCTCAGTGGACTTTCAGCGCGGTTGCTATCTATATAGTCGCGCATTTCCAGATTGTGTTTTACTTCTTCCAGCGTTATGTTGGGGTTGCTGGCATACAATTCCTGAAAACGGCGTTTCACCCTTACCTCGGGAGAGGCTGTCATAAATATTTTTAGTTCAGCATCAGGGAAAACGGTTGTGCCTATATCGCGGCCATCCATTACAATGCCGCGTTTTTTGCCCAACTTCTTTTGCTGTGCGGTGGCAAATGCACGTACCTCTTTTATGGCTGCTACTTCACTCACTTTTTCTGCCACAATCATATCGCGGATGTAGTGTTCAACGTTTTCGTCGTTTAGTTGAATCTCAGACTTATTACTGGCGTCGTTAAATGCAAATGATAGATGAATATCTGCTAATGCTTTCAGTATCTCATCACTTTCTTTGAAGTCAACATTATTGCGCAAAAAATAGAGCGTGATGGCACGGTACATAGCACCGCTGTCTATATAGTTATATCCCAATCTTGCAGCCAATTCTTTCGCCACTGTGCTCTTGCCACAAGATGAGTATCCGTCTATTGCTATGATGATTTTCGGCTTTGCCATTGTTGCAAATTTCCGTCATCTTAACGGGAATAAAAACATTGTGTTTGTTATAAAATAGTGGTAAATTAAAATGGCACCCGATGGATGCCATTTTAATGAATATTTCAAAGCCCCTTCAGGGGTTTGGGGTTAGCTCATTTCTGCCAGATACTTGTGGAAGTAAGGGATGGTTTCAATACCCTTGAAGTAGTTGAATACATCATACTTCTCGTTTGGCGAGTGGATGTTGTCGTTATCCAGACCGAAGCCCAGCAATACTGTTTTCAGTCCCAGTACACGTTCAAACAATGCAATGATAGGGATACTACCACCACCGCGTGTAGGTATCGGGTCTTTGCCAAATGCAGTTTGTATAGCTTTAGCAGCCGCTTTGTATGCAACAGAGTCTGTTGGTGTTACAACAGGTTCGCCACCGTGGTGGGCTGTTACGGTTACTTTTACGCCCGCAGGTGCTATGCTTTCAAAATGTTTCTGGAACAGTGCAGATATCTCGTCAGAGCTTTGGTTTGGAACAAGGCGCATAGAGATTTTAGCATTCGCTTTTGAAGGTAATACTGTTTTAGCACCTTCGCCTATGTAACCACCCCATATACCGTTTACATCCAGTGTAGGGCGTGTGCCTGTGCGCTCTAATGTTGTGTAGCCTTTTTCGCCCTGTACTTCTTTAATACCCAGTTCGTTCTGGTATTCATTCAGGTCGAATGGTGCGCTGTTCAGTGCTTTGCGTTCAGCATCTGTCAGGTCTTGTACTTTGTCGTAGAAGCCCGGTATAGTAATGTGATTGTTCTCGTCGTGCAGCGAAGCAATCATTTTTGCCAGTGTGTTAATCGGGTTGGCAACAGCACCACCATATACACCACTGTGCAGGTCGCGGTTAGGGCCTACCACTTCTACTTCCATATATGCCAGTCCGCGCAGACCTGTTTCCAGCGATGGGTGTTCCATGCTTATCATAGAAGTATCAGAAACCAGTACGATGTCTGCTTTCAATTTTTCTTTATTGCCTTCCAGGAAGATGCCAAGGTTTGAAGAACCAACTTCTTCTTCACCTTCTATCATGAATTTGATATTGCAAGGCAGCGTGTTGGTTTTTACCATCACTTCCAGTGCCTTCACGTGCATAAACATCTGGCCTTTATCATCACACGCGCCGCGTGCATATATTTTCTCGTCTTTTATAACAGGCTCAAACGGACCACTGTGCCACAGTTCCAACGGATCTGCCGGCTGTACGTCGTAGTGTCCGTAAACCAATACTGTTGGCAACTTAGGGTCTATCATTTTTTCGCCATATACGATAGGGTGACCTGCCGTAGGGCATATTTCTGCATTATCGCAACCCGCATCCAGCAGGCTTTTCTTCACAGCATCAGCACAGCGTGCTACGTCTGCTTTATACTTACTGTCTGCACTTACAGATGGTATGCGCAGCAGGTCTAACAGTTCATCCAGGAAACGCTGTTTATTGGCAGCGAGGTATTCATTCCAAACTTGCATGAAAAAAGAATTTAGGGCTCAAATGTAAATAATTAGCCAGATAGCCCAATGCCAAAGCTTGTTAAATAACCCATTTTTACCCTGTTGAGCCATTGTGTACCGAACATAGCTTTAAGTCGATTTATAAGTAATTGATTTACAGTTGTTTAATAATATCTTGGTTTCCGCTTGTTTTTATGTTAGCTTTGCACACTTTTAAATTACAGTTCCGTATATGAAGTTGTCGCAATTCAAATTTGACCTTCCACTTAACCTCATAGCCCAGCATCCTGCTAAAACCAGAGAAGAAAGCCGGTTGATGGTTGTGCACCGCGACACGGGAAAAATAGAACACAAAACTTTCCGCGATATCATCAACTACTTCGATGATAAAGACGTGATGGTTGTGAACAACACCAAAGTGTTTCCTGCGCGCCTGTATGGTCGTAAAGAAAAGACAGGTGCTAAAATCGAAGTGTTCCTGCTGCGCGAACTGAATAAGCCAAACCGTCTTTGGGACGTTATTGTTGACCCAGCTCGTAAAATACGTGTTGGCAACAAACTGTACTTTGGCGATAATGATGAGCTGGTAGCAGAAGTTATAGATAACACTACATCTCGTGGTCGTACCATTCGTTTCCTGTTTGACGGCGACGAAGAGGCTTTCAAGAAAATACTGGATACACTGGGCGAAACGCCACTTCCTAAATACATCAAGCGTAAGCCGGAAGAAGAAGATAAAGAACGCTACCAAACGGTATATGCTAAGTACGAAGGTGCTGTAGCTGCGCCAACTGCAGGTCTGCACTTTAGTAAAGAGCTTATCAAGCGTCTTGAAATTGAAGGTGTTAAGTTTGCAGAGGTTACCTTGCACACAGGCCTTGGTACTTTCCGCCCTATAGAGGTGGAAGACCTGTCTAAGCACAAGATGGATGCTGAATACTTCCGTGTGGAAGATTTCTCTACCAAAATTGTGAACAAGGCAAAACTGGAAAACAGGCGCATCTGCTCTATAGGTACTACTACCATGCGCGCACTGGAAAGCTCTGTAACTGCTCAAGGTTTGCTGAAAGCAGAGGAAGGCTGGACTAACCTGTTCATTCACCCACCACACGATTTCTCTATTGCTAATACACTGGTTACAAACTTCCACCTGCCAAAAACAAGCCTTATGATAATGGTTTGTGCATTTGCAGGTTACGATCTTACTATGGAAGCCTATAACACAGCAATTAAGGAAAAATACCGTTTCTTCAGCTACGGCGATGCGATGCTGATACTATAATATTCACACAGAAATACCGTTTTATAAACAGCGCACGTTTTATATCGTGCGCTGTTGTATTTTTGAAACACATGCAGCAACAAATCAAAGACATACTGCAACGTTCTATAGACGTAAAAGCACAGATAGTAAATAATGCCGCACTGCTACAAACCATAGAAGCGGTGACAGAACAACTGGTTATTGCATTTCGCAATGGCAATAAAGTATTGTTTTGCGGCAACGGCGGCAGCGCGGCAGATGCACAGCACCTTTCAGCAGAGTTCAGCGGTCGTTTTTATACAGACAGAAATCCGTTGCCGTCTGAAGCCTTGCACTGCAATACTTCGTATATAACAGCAGTGGCAAACGATTATGGTTATGATGTGGTATATAGCCGAATGGTAAAAGGTATTGGAAAACCGGGCGATGTGCTGATAGGCCTCAGTACATCGGGCAATTCTGCTAATATTACAAATGCATTACAAACCGCGAAGGAGATTGGTATGATTACTGTAGGATTTACAGGAGAGGGTGGTGGTAAGATGAAAGATATCTGCAACTACCTGATAAATATACCAAGTACCGATACACCCAGAATTCAGGAAAGCCATATCACTGTGGGGCATATTATATGTCAACTGGTAGAAGAAAGCATGTTTTAAAGACTAAAATGAATTGAGATGGCAACTTTTAACGTACAAGCACCTATAGATAAAAGCTGGACATTGTTTTTGGACAGAGACGGCGTTATAAATGTGGAGAATGTAGGCTCTTATGTAACCAAGTGGCAAGAGTTTGAATTTTGTGACGGTGTACTCGATGCTATGAAACACCTGAATGATGTTTTCGGCAATATAGTAGTGGTAACCAACCAGCGTGGGGTAGGTAAGGGCATCATGAGCAAGGAGGACCTGAAGATAATTGGCGAGCAGATGACAGGCACCATAACCACAAATGGCGGACGCATAGATAAGATTTACGCTTGCATAGCAACGGAAGACACGGATATTAACCGCAAGCCAAACACGGGTATGGCACAGCAGGCTAAAGAAGATTTTCCGCAAATAGATTTCAGGCACAGCGTAATGGTGGGTAACAGCATCAGCGATATGGAATTTGGTAAGCGTATGGGTATGCATACCGTATTCCTGACTACCAAACACGAACCATACCCACTGCCGCACGACTTGATAGATGAGCAGTACAGTTCGCTGAAAGAATGGGCAGCTACCATAAAAACAGTAGAAATGGTAGGGTAATTCACATTTTATTTTATTGTTATAATATTTGATTTTCAGGCACTTCGGGTGCCTGTTTTCATTATATTTGCACCCCCGAGCCCCGATATTTAAGAATATAATATTCGGAACTCTAATTTATTTGGATAGAAAAAAAATACCCATTACCTTTGCAGTCCTTAAAAATATGGCTAAACAGTCTCTGATTAAACAAGACGGAACAATCGTTGAAGCTCTGTCGAATGCAATGTTCCGCGTACGTCTTGAAAACGGACACGAAATTTTGGCTACCATCTCAGGTAAAATGCGCATGCACTACATTCGCATCCTCCCTGGTGATAAGGTTGGCGTTGAGATGAGTCCGTACGATTTGAGCCGCGGCCGTATTATATACAGGTACAAATAAGTAATAGATAACTAACAATAAAAACAATAACCGGTCATGAAGGTTAGAGCAGCTATCAAAAAGCGTAGTGCAGATTGCAAAATAGTTCGCCGCAAAGGCAGATTATATGTAATTAACAAGAAAAACCCACGTTTCAAACAACGTCAGGGATAATCGTATTTAGTAATTAGTATTTTAAAATAATAACATACATGGCTCGTATAGCTGGTATAGACCTTCCGAAGAACAAGCGTGGTGAGATAGCTCTCACTTATATTTACGGTATTGGCCGTAGCACTGCTCAATATATCCTTGACAAATCAGGGATTAATTATGATAAGAAAGCGATGGAGTGGAATGACGAAGAGCAAGCTGCCATCCGTAATATCATCAGCACTGAGTTCAAAGTAGAAGGCCAGTTGCGTTCTGAAGTTCAGATGAACATCAAACGCCTGATGGATATTGCTTGTTACCGCGGTCTGCGTCACCGTAAAGGTTTGCCTTTGCGTGGTCAGCGTACACGTACCAACAGCCGTACCCGTAAAGGTAAGCGCAAAACTGTTGCAGGTAAAAAGAAAGCAGCTAAGAAATAATCCACGAACCACTGCCGGATCTGCTAAGCTGCAGCAGGGAGGAGTGGAACGGGGCCGGCTAACACCGGCTTATAGTTTTTTTAACGAGTACCTTTTTAAAGTAAAATGGCAAAAGCACAATCTTCTGCAAAAACCGCTGCTAAAAAGCGCGTAGTGAAAGTTGAACCGCATGGCGACGTGCATATCAGCGCAACTTTCAACAACATTATCGTTAGTATCACTAACAAGCAAGGTCAGGTAATATCTTGGTCTTCTGCAGGTAAAATGGGTTTCCGTGGTTCTAAAAAGAACACACCATACGCTGCACAAATGGCATCACAAGACTGCGGTAAAGTAGCAGCTGATGCTGGTTTGAAAAAAGTAGACGTTTTCGTTAAAGGTCCTGGTTCGGGCCGCGAAGGTGCTATCCGTGCACTGGCTAGTGTTGGTATCGAGGTAGTGTCTATCAAAGACGTAACGCCTATGCCGCACAACGGCTGCCGTCCTCCTAAAAAGCGCAGGGTATAATCTGCAACTATTATTACAGTTAATTATTTTTTCACAATAACATACTGCTCCGTATCGGGATTTACGATTTTAAATGATACGGAGCAGTTTTTTAAAAATCGACTATGGCACGTTATACAGGTCCTAAGAACAGAATCTGCCGCATCTTCGGCGAACCAATACTGGGTTCAGGTAAGAACCTTGGTAAAAACAGCAACCCTCCGGGTCAACATGGTGGTACTCGCAAACGTAAAACTGCATCTGAGTACGCTATCCAGCTGAAAGAAAAACAAAAAGCAAAATACACTTACGGTGTATTGGAAAAACAATTCCGTAACACATACGTAGAGGCTTCTCGCCTGAAGGGTGCGACTGGTGAAAACCTGATCAAACTGTTGGAAGCTCGTCTTGACAACACTATCTACCGTATGGGTATTTCTCCTACTCGTCCTGCTGCTCGTCAGTTGGTTTCTCACAAACACATTATGGTTAATGGTGAAGTGGTTAACATCCCTTCTTACCAACTGAAACCGGGTGATATCATTGAACTGAAACCTAAGAGCAAAATCAATCCTACAATCACAAGCCTGATGCGTGGTAAAAACCCTAAAATCAGCTGGGTAGATTGGAACGAGAAAGAAATGAAAGGTACTTATATTGCTAATCCTGAACGTGAAAGTGTTCCTGAGAATATCAAAGAACAACTGATCGTAGAATTGTATTCTAAATAATAATTTTTAAGCAGTTTATTAACCGATTGCGTTGGATAGAATGTCCCTCGCGAATCACAAATTAATAAGTATATGGCTATTTTAAATTTCCAAAAACCGGATAAAATTGTTCTTCAGAAAGCAACAGATTTCGAAGCACAATTCGAATTCCGTCCGCTGGAACCGGGTTATGGTGTTACCATCGGTAACGCGCTGCGTCGCGTATTGTTGTCTTCTTTGGAAGGTTATGCAATCACAGCTATCAAAATAGCCGGTGCAGACCACGAATTTGCAACTATCAAAGGTGTGCTGGAAGATGTAACTGAAATCATCCTGAACCTGAAACAAGTTCGCCTGAAGAAAGCAGTAGACAGCGATGTAACATCTGACAGGGTTGAACTGAACATCAAAGGTCAGGAAGTTTTCACCGCAGGTATGATTGGTGAAGCACTGCCTAACTTTGAAGTGATGAATCCTGAGTTGCTGATATGCACAATGGATCCTGGTACTTCTTTCCATATAGAACTGCACATTGGTAAAGGCCGTGGTTATGTGCCTGCAGAAGAGAATCGTTCACTGGAAGCGCCTGTAGGCCTGATAGCGATTGACTCTATCTACACACCAATCAAAAACGTAAAATACAGCATCGAAAATACCCGCGTTGAACAACGTACGGACTTCGAAAAACTGATAATGGAAGTAGTAACAGATGGTACTATTCATCCTGAAGAAGCTGTGAAAGAAGCTTCACGCATACTGATTCAGCACCTGATGATCATCACAGATGAAAACATCTCGCTGGATACTAAACGTGAAGAAAAAGAAGCAGTAGTAGATGAAGAAACACTGCAACTGCGCAAAGTATTGAACACACCGCTTGAAGATCTGGAACTTTCTGTACGTGCATTCAACTGCCTGAAAGCTGCTAAGATCAACTCTTTGAGCGAACTGGTACAATACACACAGGAAGAACTGATGAAATTCCGCAACTTCGGTCAGAAATCACTTTCTGAAATCGAACAAGTACTGGGCGAACGTGGTTTGCACTTCGGTATGGACATCAGCAAATTCCACCGCAGCAACGATTAATTAATTTATAAAGTCAAAACTCTGCAATACGGGTTTTGACTTTTACTTTTTTATTTAACATCAGTACCTCATATACCTTGACTACGGTATGAGGGAATTAAAAACTAAAAGTCATGCGTCACGGAGACAAAATCAAAAACTTAGGCCGCACCGCTTCACACCGCGCTGCGTTACTTTCAAACCTTACTTGTCAGCTTATCGAGCACAAGCGTATCATCACTACACTTGCTAAAGCAAAATCTTTGCGTGTATATGCTGAGCCGCTGATAACTCGTGGTAAAACAGATAGCATGCACAACCGTCGTGTTGTATTCAGCTACCTGCAAGACAAAGAAGCAATCAAAGAATTGTTCGGTGTTATCGGTGATAAAGTAGCTGGCCGTCCTGGTGGTTACACGCGCATCATTAAGCTGCCTCGCCGTATGGGTGATGCTGCTGACATGGCGATGATCGAACTGGTAGACTTCAACGAAATCTACAAGAACGAAGCTAAAGAAGGCGCTAAGAAAACACGTCGTAGCCGTCGTAGCGGTACTGCAGCTCCTAAAAAAGCTGAAACACCAGCTCCGGCAAACGAAACTCCTGCTACTGATGCAACTCCGGAAGCACCGGCTGCAGAAGGTACAGAAGAAAACAATGCTTAATTCTGTAAAGGATTATAAACGTATAAAGGCTACCAATCCGGTAGCCTTTATTATTTGGGTATATTTGGTTGTTATACATTCTTTTCTGTCAATCATATACATGATATGAGCAACTCAAAAACA
>JADHED010001034.1_pt1 | contig 25983 bp, 25 predicted proteins | sample 8952041 | NCBI WGS metagenome assembly JADHED01 (sample SAMN16124423, study PRJNA663239) | bioreactor sludge metagenome | isolation source: sludge (control) | place: India:Bengaluru | collected 2018-09-08
CGGCTCATCACGAAGAAGATGCGGGTCTGGCCGAACATCATCATCAGGATGACCGAGGGCAGGGCCAGGCCGGCGGCGAGGCCGATCAGGTTGCCGATCTGCGGCCAGCCGATCTCGCGCAGGGTCCAGGCCAGGGCCTCCTTCGAGCAGACCACAGCAGCGTCACCCATCGAGGCGCACTGGGCGGCCAACTCGCGGCTGCCCGGGTCGAGGGCCTGGCCGGCGGGTCCCATCACGGGCTGGGCGCCGACGGTGCCGATCACGCCGGCGGCCACCAGCAGGTAGAAGATGGTGCAGATGCCCAGCGAGCCGATCAGGCCGATGGGCATGTTGCGTTGTGGGTTCTTGGTCTCTTCGGCGGCCGTGGAGACGGCGTCGAAGCCGACGTAGGCGAAGAAGATCGACGCCGCCGCCGTGGCCACCCCCGCGAAGCCCAGGGGCATGAAGGGCGTGAACTGCTGCATGTTCATCACCGGCACCGCCAGGATGATGAACAGCGTCAGCGCCGCCACCTTGATGGCCACCAGGATGGCATTGACCGTGGCGCTTTCCTTGGTGCCGATCACCAGCAGCCAGGTCACCAGGCCCGCGATGGCCATGGCCGGCAGGTTGATGAGCCCGCCGTCGAACGGCCCGAGGGTCAGCGCGTCGGGAATCTCGAGCCCGAAAGCGGCCTCGATCAGGCCGACCACATAGCCGGACCAGCCTACCGACACGGCGCCGGCGGCGACCGCATATTCCAGGATCAGCGCCCAGCCGACCATCCACGCGACCAGTTCGCCCATCACGGCGTAGCTGTAGGTGTAGGCCGAGCCCGAGACGGGCACCATCGAGGCCATCTCGGCGTAACACAGCGCGGCGACCGCGCAGACGATGCCCGCGATGACGAACGAGAGCATCATGCCGGGGCCCGCCTTCTGGGCGGCCTCGGCGGTCAGGACGAAGATGCCGGTCCCGATGACGGCGCCGATGCCCAGCATGGTGAGCTGGAAGGCGCCAAGCGACCGGTGAAGCGATTTCTTTTCAGCGGTCGCGAGGATCGCGTCCAGCGGCTTAACTCGCCACATTTATGGATATTCCTCCGAATGGCGGCCCCCGAGCCGCCAGGCAAAATTTGGCGCGACCGTGGCTGCGCCCGTGGCCGCGGTCAAGCGGCAACGCCCGAACCGGTTCCCACATGCCCCATCCGCAGGCTACAGGCGGGCGAATGCTTCCCGTCGTTGAGGCCCTGCCCGAACTGCAGGCGGCGCTTGCCGCATCCGGCGCCGCGGTGCTGGTCGCCCCGCCGGGCGCGGGCAAGACCACGGTCGTCCCGCTGGAGCTGCTGAAGGCGCCCTGGATCGGCGACGGCAAGGTCGTCGTTCTGGAGCCCCGCCGGCTCGCCGCCCGCGCCGCCGCCGACCGCATGGCCGCGACCCTGGGCGAGAAGGTCGGCGAGACCGTCGGCTACCGCGTGCGGATGCAGACCCGCATCTCGGCCCGCACCCGGATCGAGGTCGTCACCGAGGGCGTCTTCACGCGCATGGTCCTCGCCGATCCGGAGCTGGCCGGCGTCGCCTGCGTGATCTTCGACGAGTTTCACGAGCGCAGCCTGGACGCCGACCTCGGCCTCGCCCTGGCGCGCGACTCACAACGGCTGCTGCGCGAGGACCTACGCCTGCTGGTGATGTCGGCCACCCTCGACGGCGCGGCCGTGGCCCGCCTGCTGGACGGCTGCCCGGTGGTGGAGAGCCAGGGGCGGATGTTCCCGGTCGAGACCCGCTACGTCGGGCGCGACGACCGCCTGCGGCTGGAGGACCAGGTCGTGCGCGCCGTCGAGCGTGCGCTTGCCGAGGAAACAGGCAGTCTGCTGGTCTTCCTGCCGGGGCAGGGCGAGATCCTGCGGACGGCCGAGCGACTCGCCGAGCGCATCCGCCGGCCCGAGGTGGATGTCGCCCCGCTCTACGGCGCCCTCGACCCCCGCGACCAGGACCGCGCCATCGAGCCTGCGCCGCCGGGCCGCCGCAAGATCGTGCTCGCCACCTCGATCGCCGAGACCAGCCTGACCATCCAGGGAGTCCGGGTCGTCGTCGACTGCGGCCTGGCCCGCGTGCCGCGCTACGATCCGGCCAGCGGCCTGATGCGGCTGGCGACGGTCCGCGTCAGCCGGGCCGCCGCCGACCAGCGCCGGGGTCGCGCCGGCCGCACCGAGCCGGGCGCCTGCTACCGCCTGTGGGACGAGGCCGAGACCCGCGCCCTGCCGCCCTTCGCCGACCCGGAGATCCTCGACGCCGACCTTTCGGGCCTGGCCCTCGACCTCGCGCGGTGGGGCGCGAAGGACGCTTCGGACCTTGCCTTCCTCGATCCGCCGCCGGCGGCCGCCTTCGCCGAGGCGCGCGCGCTGCTTCGCCGGCTGGAGGCGCTGGACGAAGACGGTGTGCTCACCGCGCACGGTCGCGCCCTGGCCGACATGCCCCTGCCGCCGCGCCTCGCCCACATGGTGCTGAAGGCCGCCGCGACCGGGCAGGCGGCCCGCGCCGCACGCATCGCCGCCCTGGTCACCGAGCGCGGCCTTGGCGGCCGCGACGCCGACCTGCGCCACCGTCTCGATGGCCTGGAACGCGACCGCAGCCCCCGGGCGCGCGACGCGCGGGCGCTGGCGGACCGCTGGGCGGGGATGACGGGCAGGGCCGGGAAGGGCGACCCGCTCTCCGACGGCCTGCTGCTCGCCTTCGCCTATCCCGAGCGCGTCGCCAAGGCGCGGGGCGGGCAGGGCGAGTTCCAGCTCGTCACCGGCCGGGGCGCCTTCCTCGAGCCTACCGACGCCCTGGCCCGCGCGCCCTGGCTGGCGATCGCCGAGATGGGCGGCGGCGAACGCCGTGACCGCATCTTGCTCGCCGCGCCGCTGGAGGCCGAGGAACTCGCCGCGTTCAGGGACCAGTTCGAGACCGAGGAGCGCCTGGACGAGAGCGGCGGCGGCCGCCTGCGCGTGAAGCGGCTCACCCGCCTCGGCCGCCTCACGATCCGCGAGGAGATTGACGAGAATCCCGACCCGGCCCTCATCGCCGAGGCCCTGGCCGACCGCGTCCGGCGCGAGGGGCTCTCCGTCCTGTCCTGGGGCGAGGCCGCCCGATCGCTTCGCGAGCGCACTGCGTTCCTGCATGCCCGCGATCCCGCCTGGCCTGACCTGGGCGACGCGGCGCTGCTGGATCGACTGGACGAGTGGCTGACGCCCGTCCTCATCGGCCTGCGCGGGCTGAACGGTCTCAAACCCGACGTGCTCGACGGCGCGCTGCGCACCCTCGTGCCGTGGGACCAGCAGCGCCGGCTCGACGCCGAGGCGCCCGCCCGCTGGACCGCGCCCACCGGCAACAGCTTCGCCATCGACTACGCGGCCGAGGGCGGCCCGAAGGTCGAGGTTCGGGTGCAGGAGGTCTATGGCCTCGCCGCGCACCCCACGGTGGGCGGCGTGCCGATCACGTTGGCGCTGCTCTCGCCGGCGTACCGCCCGATCCAGACCACCAAGGACCTGCCGGGCTTCTGGAAGGGGTCATGGAAGGACGTCCGCACCGACATGCGCGGCCGTTATCCCAAGCACGTCTGGCCGGAGGATCCCGCGACGGCCGCGCCCACCACCCGCGCCAAGCCCCGCGGGACCTGAACGTGAGGAGCCTGGGCTTCAGGGCGCGCTGGCGTTCGCCGTCTCGCCCGTCGCCGCGGCGTAGCTGTAGCCGCCGCGCTTCAGGTCCTGCGACAGGGTGATCGGGACCGAGCCGCCGTTCAGCTTGGCGCGATACACCTGCATGTTCTCCAGCACCCGCATCACGTAGTTCCGGGTCTCGGAGAACGGGATGCACTCGATGAAGTCCAGCGGGTCCTGGCCGCCGGCGCGGGGGTCGCCGCACCAGCTCACCCACTGGGCCGGCCGGCCCGGACCGGCGTTGTAGCCGGCCGCCGCCATCACGTACGAGCCGGAGAACCGGTCCACCAGCTGGCCCAGGAAGGACGATCCCAGGCGCATGTTGTAGTCGGGCTCGTAGAGCTGGGCGGCCGAGTAGCCGACCCCCATCCGACGAGCGACGACCTGCGCCGTCGACGGCAGCAGCTGCATCATCCCCCGCGCGTCGGCGTGCGAGCGGACCGAGGGGTCGAAACCGCTCTCCTGGCGGGTGATTCCCAGCACCAGCGCCGGCTCGGGCGCGCCGGCGACCTCGGGCGGCGTGCGATAGGGATAGGCGCGGTCGGTCAGGATCAGGCCGCGCGTGGCCGCGGCGCGAGCCGCCTTCATCGAGGTGTCCTGGTCGCCGTAGCCGCGGATCGCATCGATCAGCAGCGCCGCCTCGACGACGGTCGGAACCTGGTCGTCGATATGCAGGGCGAAGGCGCGGAACAGGTCCCGCTGACCCTGGTCGGCGAGCATCCGCATGGCCTGGACCACGTCCTGGGATTCGAAGCGCGCGCGGTCGGCGGGGCTGGGATCCGGATCGCTCACCAGCCGCAGCGGCCGGCCCAGCTTCTCAGCCGAAAGCTGGCCGTAGAAGGTGGTCAGGTGCTCGGCGCCCTGGGTGTAGAAGCCCTCGGCGGCGGTCTTGTCGCCCCGCGCCTCGGCGGCGCGGCCCTGCCAGTAGAAGCCGCGCGCCCGGGTGATGGGCGAGGTGCCGATCCGGGCGATGGCGGCGAAGTGCCGGCCGGCGGCCTCGGGGTCGTTCAGCCGGTTCAGGGCCATCCAGCCGGCGTAGAACTCGGCCTCGGTGGCGTCGACGCCTTCGCTGAGGCCCGAGTTGGCGGCCGCCAGATAGGCGCCGCGCCAGTCGTTGGCGCGGATCGCGGTGGCCACGAGCCGCTTGCGTTCGCCCCACATGCGCTCGGCGCCGTCGGGGGTGACCATCTGCTTCGGGAAATTGGCGAGCTGGGCGACCGCCTCGCTCTCGCGGCCCTTGCGGCGCAGGAAGGCCGCGCGCTCGAAGGCGACCCCGGGGCTCGCCTGCTCGGCGGCGGACAGGGCGTTGTAGTTCGTTTCGGAATCGCCGCGCAGAGCGATCCGCGCCAGGGCGGGCGCCTGCTGCTCCGTCGGCAGGAGGGCGACGACGGCGCGGGCGGCCGGTCCCTGGCTGCCGTACAGCAGCACGTCGGCGCGCCGGGCATGGTCCTCGACCGTCAGCAGGCCGGAGAACCTGGCCAGCATCCGGCTCTGCACGTCGGCCTCGAAGCTCTTGGTGCGCCACCAGGTCCCGATCAGGTCGGCGGCTTCGGGCTGGCGACCCAGCGACAGGTAGGCGGTCGCGAGGGCGATGGCCCCCTGGGCGCTCTGCGGCGGCTGGCCACCGAACCAGGCGACGATCTCGCCCGGGCTCTTGCCGGAGGTCTCCAGCAGCTTCTCGGCGGCGATCTGGCGACGGCCAGGGCGCGGGAAGCCGACCAGGTCGCGGCGCGCGGCGTCCACCTCGTAGAAGCTCAGCGCCTCGGCGTTGGCGTCGACCAGGGCCCAGGTCACCAGCTTCCTCGCGACGGGATGCGACAGCCGCGCGATCGCGGCGCGGGCGCCGGCCACGTCGGCCCGACGGGCGGCGGCCAGCCCGTCCTTCAGCGCCGCCTGGTCCGCGGAGTTGAGCGGCTGGGCCACGGTCTGGCGCGCCGGCGTCGGCAGCGGCGCGGTGGATTCGGGCGGCGGCGACAGCAGGTCGCCGATCGGGTCCGCCGACTGCGCGCGGGCCATCGTCGTGGCGACGACCACGGCGCCGGCGACGAGGAGGGTGTTACGCAACTTCGGGTTCAATCTCACTCCCCCCGACCGGGATGCATGGTTTCTGGGCGGAATCGACATTGCGACCCACGCCTACGCCAACATATTGTCCGCCGAAATCTGAACGTCGCCTCACCGGGCGACATCTTCACGGCTTTTTGCACACCTCATGTCCGATCCTCTCTTCCGCGGCGTCCTGCCGGCGCTCGTGACTCCCTTCCGCGATGGCGCGGTCGACGAGGACGCCTTCGTGGCCCTGGTCGAGCGCCAGATCGCCGGCGGCGTCCACGGGCTCGTCCCCGTCGGCACGACCGGCGAGACCGCCACCCTCAGCCACGAGGAGCACCGCCGCGTCGTCGAGCTGTGCGTCCAGACGGCGAAGGGCCGCGTGCCGGTGGTCGCGGGGGCCGGCTCCAATTCTACGGCCGAGGCCATCGAATTGGTGCAGCACGCCAAGCAGATCGGCGCCGACGCCGCCCTGGTGGTGACGCCGTACTACAACCGGCCCAGCCAGGAGGGGCTCTACGCCCATTACAAGGCGATCAACGACGCGGTGCAGCTGCCGGTCCTGGTCTACAACGTGCCGGCGCGGACCAGCGTGGACATCTCCAACGCGACCCTGGCGCGCCTCGCCAAGCTGCCCAACATCATCGGGATCAAGGACGCCACCGGCGACCTGCCGCGCGCCAGCCTCCAGCGCCTGGAGTGTGGCGAGGACTGGGTGATGCTGTCCGGCAACGACGACGGCGGACTCGGCTACATGGCCCATGGCGGCCACGGCGCGATCTCGGTGACCTGCAACGTCGCCCCCGAGCTCTGCGCGCAGTTCTACAACGACTGCATGGCGGGCGATTACGCCGCGGCCCTTCAGCTCCAGGACCGCCTGATTCGCCTGCACAAGGCGCTGTTCGCCGACGCCTCGCCGTCGCCGACCAAGTTCGCCCTGGCCCACCTCGGGCTCTGCCGCGAGGACGCCCGGCTGCCGATCACGCCGGCGTCCGAGGCCGCCCGCGCCGAGGTGCTCGCCGCACTCAGGGAGGCCGGCATCGTCAACTGATGCCTATATGACCTGACATGGCTGGAAATCTGATCGCCGAGAATCGGCGGGCGCGGTTCGACTACTTCCTCGAACAGACCTTCGAGGCGGGCATCGCCCTGACCGGTTCCGAGGTGAAATCGTTGCGGAACGGCCGCGCCAACATCGCCGAGAGCTACGCGGCGGTGGAGGGCGACCAGATCGTGCTCGTCAACGCCGACATCCCGCCCTACGCCCAGGCCGGGCCGCACTTCAACCACGAGCCGCGCCGGCCGCGGAAGCTGCTGCTGAAGCGGCGCGAGATCGAGAAGCTGATCGGCGCCGTCCAGCGGGAAGGGCGCACCCTGATCCCGACCAGGCTCTACTGGTCCGACAAGGGGCTCGCGAAGCTGGAGATCGCTCTCGCCAAGGGGAAGAACGTCCGCGACAAGCGCGACACCGTGGCGGAACGCGACTGGCAGCGCGACAAGGCGCGGCTGATGCGGGAGAAAGGCTGAGGTTGGACCCGGCCGAGATCGAGAGCCTGGAGCGGTCCACGGTCGAGGCCGTCGCGCCGCCGGAGGTGCTGGAGATCGGCGGCTGGCTGGTCCACGGTCGAGGCCGTCGCGCCGCCGGAGGTGCTGGAGATCGGCGGCTGGCTTGTCCCCTTCGACCACGGCACGATCGGCCGGGCGAAGAGCGCCGCGCCTCTGCGCCACGACCTCGACGCCTCGGCGGTGGACGAGATCGTGGACGCCTACCGCTCTCGGGGACTGCCCCCGGCCTTCCGGGTCGCCGACATCCCTCCGTTCGACGAGGTGCGCGCCGCCCTGGCGCGGCACGGCCTCTCGGGCCAGCAGCCGACAGTGATGAAGGTCGGCGACGTCTCGGCCCTGGCGGGGTTCAGCGACGGTCCCGCGCGGCTGCTCGACCGCCCCGACGAGGCCTGGGCGGCGGTGTTCCTGGGCGAGGGCTTCGATCCGACCGACGGCGCCCATCGCGTCGCGGCGCTGAGCCGCTCGCCCGGCGCCGTCTACGGCGCGGCCGGAGAGGGCGGCCGGACCCAGGCGGTCGGGGTCGCCTCGTTCGGCCACGGCTGGGCCGGGATCCATGGGATGCGCACGGTGCCCGGCGCGCGGGGGCGCGGCCACGCCGGCGCGATCCTGGCGGCGCTCGGCCGGGCGATGCAGGCCCGTGGCGTCGACCGGGTCTTCCTGCAGGTGGAGGCGGGAAACCCCGCCCGCCGCATCTACGGACGGGCGGGCTTTTCGCCAGCCTGGACCTACCGCTACTGGCGCTGAGCGCGAGAGGAGTGCCCATGACCGGCGAGACGGCCCGCTTCGGCCCGGAAGTGTCCATCGATCCGGCGGCCTGGGTTCACCCGTCGGCCCAGCTCTACGGGCGCGTGCAGGTCGCGGCCGAGGCCTCGATCTGGCCCAACGTCGTGGTGCGCGCCGAGACCAATGCGGTGCGGATCGGCCGGCGCTCCAACATCCAGGACTTCGTGATGATCCACATCGGCTACGGCGAGCCGACCGTTGTGGGCGAGGACTGTTCGATCACCCACCATTGCACGCTGCACGGCTGCACCATCGGCGACCGGGTGCTGGTGGGCATCGGCGCCACCATCATGGACGGGTGCGTCATCGGCGAGAATTCGATCATCGCCGGCGGGGCGTTCCTGAAGGAAGGGACGGTGATCCCGCCCAACTCCATCGTCATGGGCTCGCCAGGGCAGGTGACGCGCGAGCGCAACAATGCGGTCGCCAACGCCCAGAACGCCTGGATGTACTGGAAGAACGCCGAGGCCTACGCCCGCGGCGAACACAGGCTCTGGAGCGATCCCGCCTTCCTGGCCGAGTCGGCGGCCGAGCGGGCGCGGCTGGCGGCGCTCTACGGCTGACGGTCTTCGTCGACGCGCGGGCGAGGTTTACCGCGAATTCATTTCGCCCCCGGCCCCGCGGCCCGTAAGCCAGCCCACAGATCCAGATCCTGGGGGCAATATGTTCCGCACCGCCTGTTCCGTCCTGGCGCTCAGCGCCGCCCTGTTTGCCGCGCCGACGCTCGCCCTGGCCCAGCCGGCCGCGCCGGCGCCTGCCGCCGCCGCGGCCCAGTCCGAGGACGCGCGGCTCGCGGCGTTCTTCCAGGCCGCCTTCCTCGAGGCCGCACGCCTGAGCCCCGAGACCCTGACCGCCCTCGGCATGAAGGAACGCTACGGCGAACTCGGCGACTACACCAAGGCCGGCCAGGACAAGGCCCTGGCGCTCGGCGAGGCGCAGCTCGCCCGCATGAAGCGCGAGTTCGACCGGAGCAAGCTCAGCGAGAGCTCTCAGCTTTCCTACGATCTCTTCGAGCGGTCGATCGCTTCCCAGCGCGTGTTCGGCAAGTGGTACTGGCAGACCTACGCCGTCTCCTCGAACGGCAGCGCCCTCGACAACCTCCCGGTGATGTTCATCAACAACCACCGGGTGGACAGCGTCGCCGACGCCGAGGCCTACGTCTCGCGCCTGAAGGCGGTCGAGCGCGTGGCGGGCGAGGTCAGCGACGACATCGACCTGCGCACCGCCAAGGGCTTCCTGCCGCCCGCCTTCGTATTCGGCCGGGTGATCCCCGACGCCCAGAACCAGCTCAAGGGCGCGCCGTTCGACGGCGGCGCCGACCACCCGGTCTGGGCCGACTTCAAGGCCAAGGTGGCGGCGCTGAAGGCCGACGACGCCGCCAAGGCGCGTCTGCTGGCCGCCGGCGAGGCGGCGATGAAGGGCGAGTGGAGCCGCGGCTACAAGCGCTACGTCGCCGCGCTGGAAGGCATGAAGGCCAAGGCTGGCACGGTGAACGGCGTGTGGGCCCTGCCGCAGGGCGACGCCTTCTACGCCGACATGGTGGCGTTCTACACGACCACCCCGCTGACCCCCGAGCAGATCCACCAGACCGGCCTCTCCGAGGTCGCCCGGATCCGCGGCGAGATGGAGGTCATCAAGCAGAAGGTCGGCTTCAAGGGCACGCTGAACGAGTTCTTCGAGTTCGTCCGCACCGACCCGAAGACGCACTATCCGAACACCGACGCCGGCAAGCAGCAGTACCTGGCCGACGCCAAGAAGATCATCGCCGACTACATGGCCGTGGCCGACAAGCAGTTCTCCACCCTGCCGAAGCAGGCGCTGGAGGTCCGGGCGGTCGAGCCGTTCCGCGAGAAGACCGCCTCGACGGCGTTCTACAACCTGGGCTCCCCCGACGGGTCGCGGCCGGGGATCTTCTACGTGAACCTCGCCGACATGACCCAGGTCCAGAAGGTCCAGCTTCCGGCCATCGCCTACCACGAGGGCGCGCCGGGCCATCACTTCCAGATCGCCCGCAGCCAGGAGCAGGCCGACCTGCCGATGTTCCGGCGCTTCTCCTACTTCGGCGCCTACACCGAGGGCTGGGGGCTCTACGCCGAGAAGCTCGGCAAGGAAGCCGGCTTCTACCAGGACCCCTACGACGACTTCGGTCGCCTGAGCCTCGAGATCTGGCGCGCCGTCCGCCTTGTGCTCGACACCGGCATCCACGCCAAGCACTGGAGCCGCGATCAGGCCATCGCCTACATGAAGGCCAACACCCTGAGCTCCGACCTCGACGTCGCCCGCGAGGTGGACCGCTACTTCACCAACCCCGGCCAGGCCACCAGCTACAAGATCGGCCAGCTCCGGATTTCCGAACTGCGCGCCAAGGCCGAGAAGGCGCTGGGGCCCAAGTTCGACGTGCGCGGCTTCCACGAGGTGGTTCTGTCCGGCGGCGCCCTGCCGCTCGACGTGCTGGAGCAGCGCGTCGACGCCTGGATCGCCCGCTCGAAGTAGCGCGTCCTTCTGCTAACCTGCCGCCGTCGCCGCGCAGGCGCGGCGGCCGGTGAAGGCGAGAGGCGTGCGATGGCGAAGACGGTGAAGGATATGCTCGCGGCGGCCCAAGAGGCAGCGCCGCGGATCACGCCCATGGAGGTCCTGGCCCTCATGGCGCAGGAGGACGCCCTCCTGCTCGACGTGCGCGACCCGCACGAGGTAGCCCAGTCCGGCAAGCTCAAGGGCGCGAAGAACGTCTCGCGCGGGATGCTCGAGTTCCGCGCGGACCCGGGCACGCCGTATCACGACCCCGACATCCGCAAGGACCGGGCGCTGGTCGTCTACTGCGCCTCCGGCGGTCGCTCGGCCCTGGCCTGCAAGACCCTCAAGGACATGGGCTACGAGCGCGTCCACAATCTCGGCGGCTTCAAGGACGCCGCCGAGGCCGGGATCGAGACCGAGCCGCACCAGCCCTGAGCGGGCCAGCTGGCGGGACCTACTTCGCGAGGTCCTTCAGCAGGATGTCCCAGTGCGCCAGGTCGCCGTCGATGGCCGCGACCGGCGCCCGCTCGTTGAGCCCGTGGGCGAACTCGTCGCTGTCCTTCATGAACAGGCCCGAGACGCCATAGCTCGGCACGCCGGCGGCGCGGAAATACATGCTGTCGGTGGCGCCCGAGGCCTGGGCCGGCACGATCGCCAGGCCGGGGTAGCGGGCGTGAACGGCCTTGGCGACCGCCTTCATCAGGTCGGGGCGCAGCGGCGAGGCGGGGCTGTCGATCGACCCGTCGTCCATTCGGGTCACCGTCACGCCCAGGTCCTTCACCAGCTCGGCCAGCGTCGCCTTGACGCTCTCGGACGAGGTGCCGGGGAAGATCCGGCAGTTGACCGTCCCCTCGGCCTTCTGCGGCAGGGCGTTCGGCGCATGGCCGCCGCTCAGCATGGTCGCCACGCAGGTCGTGTGCAGGGCCGGGCTGTAGTTGTAGTCGGCGCGGATCGTGTCGATGGCGGCCTGGTCCGAGGGCCGGGCTGTAGTTGTAGTCGGCGCGGATCGTGTCGATGGCGGCCTGGTCCGTCGGGTCGGCCGCGAAGCGGCTCATCGCCTTGCCCACCTCGCCGGGCGTGTTCGGCCCCATCGCCGCCGCCGTGGCGCGGGTGATCTCGTTGTGCATCGTCGGCCACTTGTAGGCTTCCAGCCGGTCCAGCGCCTTGGCCAGGCGATAGATCGCATTCGTGGGCGTCGGCCGGCTGGAGTGGCCGCCGGCGTCGGTCGCCGTCAGGTGGAAGTCGGCATAGGTCTTCTCGGCGCCCTGGACGCCATAGGCCACCGGCTTGCCGTCCTCGGTCAGGCTCCCGCCGCCGCCGTCGGCGTTCAGCACCAGTTCGGCGTGCTTCAGCCGCTCGGCCAGGACGGCCGTGGTCCGCATGTTGGTCTCCTCGTCGCCCGACAGCGCCAGGATCACGTCGCGGCCGGGCTTCCAGCCTTGCTTGCGGAGGTTGGCGAGGGTGGCGACCACCATCGAGACGTCGAACTTGTTGTCCGTCGCGCCGCGGCCGAAGACATAGCCGTTCTCGACGACCGCCGTGAACGGGTCGCGGGTCCAGTCGGCCGGCTTGGCCTCCACCACGTCCATATGGCCCGAAATGACGATCGGCTTCTTCTTCGGGTCCTTGCCGGGATAGCGGGCGATCAGGAACGCCGTGCCGGCCATCGGCTCGATCGTGATCTCCGCGGGGCTGTAGCCGCCGGCCACCAGTTGGCTCTTCAGATACTCCGCGTACGGCACGAACTGGTCGCCGCCGGCCACGGTGCGATAGCCGATGCCGGTCTTCAGGATCTCCAGCGCCTTGTCGTGCAGGGCGGGATCGACCTTGGGCTGGGCGAACGCGGGCGCGGCGAGAGCGGTGGCGAGCAGGGCGGCGAGAAGCGTCTTGGGCACGTGGGAAATCCGTGAAGCTGGACAGGCGCGCGACGCTACAGCCCGAGTCCGATCTCCGCCATAGCCCCGCGGCGCTCCGCGACGAGCGGCGACTAAATTTCGATCAGCTCGCGCGCCCGCCGGAAGACCGCCTCGAACATGTCCGCTGTCAGCCGGCCCGTGTTCGTATTGAGCCGCGAGCAGTGATAGCTGTTCAGCACCGTGTAGGGGCCGGCCGGAAACTCCGTTCCGTGGCCGGCGATCCCCGCCGACGCCTTCAGGCCCAGCGCCCGCAGCACATTGCGCCGCGAGACGTCGCCCAGGGTCACGATCACCTTCAGCCGGGGCAGGGCGGCCAGCCGCGCGGCGAGGAACGGCCGGCAGGCGGCCTCCTCAGACGTCTCCGGCTTGTTGCCGGGAGGGGCGCAGCGCACCGCATTGGTGATCATGCAGTCCACCAGCGTCAGCCCATCGTCCGGACGCGCCTCGTACGTGCCCCGCGCAAAGCCGGCCTTCAGCAGGGTGTCGTACAGCATCCAGCCCGCGCCATCGCCGGTGAACGGTCGGCCGGTCCGGTTCGCGCCCATGCGCCCCGGCGCCAGGCCCACGACGCAGAGTCGCGCCGCCTCGTCGCCGAACGAAGCCACCGCGCCATTGAAACCCTCGGGGATCGAGCGTCGGTTCGCCTCGCGATAGACCACCAGGCGCGGGCAGAGCGGGCAGTCGGCCGGCGCCTCAGGGGGCGTTCCGGCGGGCGCGGGCTCAGGCGCCGGCATCGGCGGCCCGGTCGTCGGGGTTCACGGCCCGGGCTTCCTGCAGGAACTTCGGCAGGCGGGACGGGCGGCCGATCAGGTCGGCGAGGTCGGCGAGGTCCACGAAGTTGTCGGCCTGCCGCCGCAGGTCGTCCGACACCATCGGCGGTTGGGACTTCACCGTCGACACCACCGTCACCCGGCTTCCCTTGCGCTGCACGGCCTCCACCAGCCGGCGGAAGTCGCCGTCGCCCGAGAACAGCACCAGGTGGTCGGCGTGGTCGGCCATCTCCATCATGTCGACGGCGATCTCGACGTCCATGTCGCCGCGCCAGCGCTTGCGGCCCTGGCTGTCCACGAACTCGCGCGCCGCCTTCGTCACCAGGCGGTAGCCGTTGTAGTCCAGCCAGTCGACCAGCGGCCGGATCGGCGAGTACTCCTCGTTCTCGACCAGCGCGGTGTAGTAGTAGGCCCGCACCAGCACGCTGCGCTTTTTGAACTCCTCCAGCAGCTTGCGGTAGTCGATGTCGAAGCCGAGGTTCTTGGCGGCGGAGTAGAGGTTCGCCCCGTCGATGAACAAGGCCAACCGGTCCGTGGGGTAGAAGGTCATAAGCGCTGAATTCCTGGACCTGGATCGGGTCGTCGTCGTCGCCCTGGGCAGCAACCTCGCGGGCGGCTACGGCTCTTGCGAGGCATTGCTGGAGGCGGCTCTGGCGCGGTTCCCGGCGGTCGGGCTGAAAATCCTCAAAAGGTCGGGCTGGTGGCGTTCGGCCGCCTGGCCCGATCCGAATGCCCCTGAGTATCGCAACGGAGTCGCCCTTGTCGAGGCGAGCGCCGGGCCCGAGGCCGTGCTGGCGGCCTTGCTGGGCCTCGAGGCGGCGATGGGGCGCGAGCGGGCAGGGCGCAACGCCCCGCGCACCCTCGACCTCGACCTGATCGCCCATGGTCGCGAGGTGCGCGACAGTCCGGGCCTGGTCCTCCCGCATCCGCGGGCGCACGAACGGCGCTTCGTCATGGGGCCGCTGGCCGAGATCGCGCCGGCCTGGACCCATCCGATCCTCGGCCGGACCGCCGCCGAACTGGCCGCTGACGCGACGGTGGGCGCGGACGCGACCCCGGCGAGGTGACGACCTCGAGGCTGCGGCCTTTGCGGCGTTGCACAAAAGGCGGCGAGCCTCTATTTTCACCGGTTCTATCTTTCCGTCTGAGAGACTCCATGGCCCGCGTCACCGTCGAAGACTGCATCGAGAAGGTCCCGAACCGCTTCAGCCTCGTGCTGCTGTCGGCCCACCGCGCCCGCGCCATCTCGGCCGGCGCCCAGATCCTGGTCGATCGCGACAACGACAAGAACCCGGTCGTGGCTCTGCGCGAGATCGCCGACGACGTGGTCGACGCCGAGGAGCTCAAGGAAAACCTGATCGGCACGCTGCAGCGCGTCGACGAGCGCTCGGAAGCCGAGGAAGAGGCCGAGACCCTGGCCCTGCTCGCCGATCCGACCCACATGCAGATGAGCGAGCTGGAGCTGGTTCGCGCGCTGCAGAGCGACCGCGACGGCGGCCAGGAGGAGCGGTACTGAGCCCCGAAGGCGCAGAACCTCTCACTCGGGAGGCGGCGCAACCCGCCGCCCCTCTACCCCAAGACGCACCCATGAAGCCGCCGGTCGCGACGGGTCCGCCCCGACCGCGCATGCTTCGCCAGTTCGAGCTGATCGAGAAGGTCCGCTCGTACGACCCCACGGCTGACGAGGCGCTGCTGAACCGCGCCTATGTCTATGCCATGCGCCAGCACGGCTCCCAGAAGCGGGCCTCCGGCGATCCCTACTTCGCCCACCCCATCGAGGTGGCGGGCATCCTCACCGACTACCGCCTCGACACCGAGACCATCGTCACGGCGCTGCTGCACGACGTCATTGAGGACACCGACGCCACCCGCGAGAAGGTCGAGGAGCTGTTCGGCGCCGAGGTGGCCGAGCTGGTCGAGGGCGTCACCAAGCTGTCCAAGCTGGAACTCTCCCAGGAACACCTCCGCCAGGCGGAGAACCTGCGCAAGTTCATCCTCGCCATCTCCAAGGACGTCCGCGTCCTGCTGGTGAAGCTGGCCGACCGCCTGCACAACATGCGGACGCTGCACTTCATCAAGCATCCGGCCAAGCGCGAGCGGATCGCCCGCGAGACCCTCGACATCTACGCCCCGCTGGCCCGGTCCATCGGCGTGCACCGCATGTGCGAAGAGCTGGAGGAGCTGGCCTTCGCCCACCTCAACCCCGTGGCGCGCAACGCCATCCTGCGGCGCCTGGAGGCGCTGCGCGAGGAGCAGGGCGGGGCGGTGTCGCTGGTCAGCCAGGAGATCGCCGCGCGGCTCGACACCGCCGGCATCCCGGCCCGCGTCTTCGGCCGCGAGAAGCACGCCTTCTCGATCTGGCGGAAGCTCCAGCGCAAGTCGATCGGCTTCTCCCAGCTCTCCGACATCTACGCCTTCCGGGTGATCGTCGAGAACGAGGACGACTGCTACCGCGCCCTGGGCGTGATCCACCGCGCCTGGCCCAGCGTGCCCGAGCGGTTCAAGGACTACATCTCGACGCCGAAGCGGAACAACTACCGCTCGCTGCACACCACGGTGGTGGGCTACCGCGGCATGCGGGTGGAGATGCAGATCCGCACCGAGTCCATGGACCGTGTGGCCGAGGAGGGCGTCGCGGCCCACTGGCGCTACAAGAACGAGTCCTACGGCTTCGACGCCGAGCATCAGAAGCAGGCGGGCGGCCGCGACCCGCTGATCAACCTGCGCCACCTCGTCCAGGTGCTGGAGCATGGCGGCGACGCCGAGGAACTGGTCGAGCACGCCAAGCTCGAGATGTATCTCGACCAGGTGTTCGTGTTCACGCCCAAGGGCCAGCTCGTCAGCCTGCCCCGGGGCGCGATGCCGCTGGACTTCGCCTACGCCCTGCACACCGACATCGGCGACACCACGATCGGCGTGAAGATCAACGGCGAGCTGAAGCCGCTGCGCACGAACCTCTCCAACGGCGACGTCGTCGAGGTCATCCGCGGGGGCAAGCCCGTGGTGCCGCCCGACTGGCGCTCGCTCACCGTCACCGGCCGCGCCCGCAGCGCCATCCGCCGTCACATCCGCCAGACCGAGCGCGAGGAGTTCATCCGTCTCGGCCGGGCCACCGTCGACCAGATGTTCGAGGCGGCGGGCAAGACCCGCAAGGACGTCTCGCTTAGGCCCGCCCTCGACCGCTTCGCCGTGAGCACCGAAGAGGAGCTGTTCGACGCCGTCGGCCGCGGCCGTGCGACGCCGGCCCAGGTGCTGGAAACCGTGTTCCCTGGCCTGAAGGCCGCCGAGCGCGAGGCCGCCACGGCCCGCCGGCACATCGGCGAGGGCAAGGCCCGGCTCTACGTCCGCGGCGGCGGCCTGACGCCCGGCGTCACCATCCACTTCGGCCAATGCTGCTCGCCGGTGCCGGGCGACCGGATCGTCGGCATCCTGGAGACCGACGGCGGGGGCCTCACCGTCCATGCCATCGATTGCGAGAAGCTGGCCGAGTACGAGGACCGCGAAGAGCTCTGGCGCGACCTGCAGTGGACGCCCGAGGCCGAGCGCAACGCCATCGCCCGCGCGCGCCTCACCGCCACCATCCGCAACGCGCCGGGTGTGCTGGGCCAGGTCTGCACGATCATCGGCGACGCCGGGGGCAACATCGTGAACCTCAGGATGCACCACCGGCAGTCCGACTTCTTCGACGTGGACATCGACGTCGACGTCACCGACGCCCGCCACCTCACCCACATCTCCGCCGCCCTCCGCGCCAACCCGAGCGTCGAGGAAGTCGAGCGCACGAAGGGTTAGACTCCCGCGCCAGCGGAGGTCAGCAAATCAAGACCACGGAAGACACAGAGAGACACAGAAGGTCGGCCGGCCACCTTCCGTGTCCTTATGTGCTTTCCGTGGTTCGAAAGACGGCTTCGCCGTCGCAAGGCGAGGCTGGAGGGGCGCCGCGCTAGGGCAGCAGCACCACGCCCGTGACCTCGGTGCGGTAGCGGACTTCCTCGTCCCAGTGCCTGAGGATGCGGTTGAGGATGTAGGGCGGCGCCCAGTCGAAGTCGTCGTAGCGCGCCCCGCCCAGGAAGAAGGGCGTGATCGAGCTGTAGTTCTGCTCGATGATCGCCTCGCAGTACGAGCGGATGGTCGCCCGGTCCGTGGCCGCGGGGCCCAGGTCGCCGCCGCCGGGGGACTGGCCGCCGACGGGGATCCAGAGGGTCGGGTAGGGCTGGTCGCCGATGATGCCCTTCAGCTTCTCGCGTCCGGAGAGGTGCAGGCGCAGCGGGCCGACGCCCTTGGTGTAGGAGCTGGTCAGCAGGAAGGCGAGGTCCACCGACAGGATCAGCCGGCGTGGCGTCGCCCACGAGGTCAGCCGGAATCCGGTGTCGATCGACGGCCCGGCGAAGTCCCGGATAATCGTGCCGGTGTTGGGGTTGGCGTACCACTCGTCGCGCAGTTCCGACTGGATCAACACCGGGTCCCGGGCCGCGTCGGGCTCGATCTGCGCCCCGCCCCGGCGGAAGAACACCTCGGAGTTCGGCAGCGGGAAGAGGCCGATCCAGGCCGTCGACTTCACGTCCAGGTGCTGCTGGCCCTCGGTGTATTCGATCCGGTAGCGCTCCAGCGCCGCCAGCCAGATGTGCATCATGGCGTGGGCGTGGGAGAGGCTCTGCAGCTCGCACACATAGAGCAGCTCGTCGCCGTTGCTCTTCCAGAATTCGGGCGCGCCCAGGGTCTCCTGCCGTCCGTCGGAGAAGGCGCGGTACTGGGTTTGAAGAACGAAGTCGAAGTTACGGAAAAAGCCGAGGATTTCCGAGCGCCACGCGTTGCGTGACTGCTTGTACCGGGTGGAGCCCACCAGGTCGGCGCTCAGGAACAGCCGAAGACGCGGCTTCAGGCCTTCCGGAAAGTCCTCCGGAAACACCTTCCGCTCGCTCGGCGCTTCTGCGCTTCTTGCGTGCAAACCCACCATCACCGCGCAGGCTACGTCGCCGGGGGCTAATGTAAGGTTGCCAACGATCAAGGTTGACCGGCGCCGCGACAACCCGCCGCGACGCGGTGTATGGGAGCGCCATGAACACCGAAGACGTCCTCGAAGAGTTCCGTGGCGCGGGCGCCCTGCGCGAAGGCCACTTCATCCTCGCCTCGGGCCGGCACAGCCCGATGTTCCTGCAGAAGAACCTGGTCTTCCAGTACCCGGACCGCACCGAGCGCCTGTGCAAGGCGCTGGCCGAGAAGATCGTGGCCCAGGTCGGCAGGCCCGACGTGATCGTCGCCCCGGCGGTTGGCGCGATCATCCCCGGCTATGAAGTGGCCCGCGCCCTGGGCGTGCCGTCGATCTATGTCGAGCGCGAGGACGGCAAGTTCCGCCTGCGCCGGGCCTTCAAGATCGCGCCGGGCGCCAAGGTCGTGGTCGTCGAGGACGTCATCACCACGGGCGGCTCGTTCCGCGAGGCGGTCGAGCCGGTGGCCGAGGCGGGCGGCGTGGTCCTGTCCTGCGCCTGCATCGTCGACCGGTCGGGCGGCAAGGCCGACGTCGGCTTCCCCCTGGTGGCCCTGGCCACCGTGGACGTGCCGTCGTATGCGCCGGACGAGATCCCGCCCGAACTCGCCGCCATCCCGGCCGAGGAACCGGGCAGCAAGCGGCTGAAGGCCTGACAGCAAGGGGAGGGCGCATGAGCCGCCTCAGACTCGGCGTCAATATCGACCACGTCGCCACGGTGCGGAACGCCCGTGGCGAGGGCTATCCCGATCCGGTGCGGGCGGCCGAGATGGCGCTCGCCGCCGGCGCCGACGGCATCACCGCCCACCTGCGCGAGGATCGCCGGCACATCTCCGACGCCGACATCGAGGCGCTGGCGGTCATCACCCGCCGCCGCGGCCTGCCGCTGAACTTCGAATGCGCGGTCACGCCCGAGATGGAGGCCATCGCCCTGCGCCACCTGCCGCACGCGGCCTGCCTGGTCCCGGAGCGGCGCGAGGAGGTCACCACCGAGGGCGGGCTCGACGTGGCCCGCGGCGAGGCGGTGATCAGGCCCGTCGTCCAGCGGCTCGTCGCGGCCGGCATTCGCGTCTCGCTCTTCATCGACGCCGACGAGGTTCAGGTCGCCGCGTCGAAGGCGGTTGGCGCCCAGGTTGTCGAACTGCACACCGGCGCCTACTGCCAGGCCGTCCGCGAACGGCTTCCCCAGGCCGAGGCGCTCTTGCGCAAGCTTCAGGCCGCGGCGACCGAGGCGGCGCGCCTGGGCCTCGAAGTCCACGCCGGCCACGGCATCGACTACGAGACGGTGAAGCCCGTCGCGGCCATCCCCGAGCTGATGGAGCTCAACATCGGCCACTTCCTGATCGGCGAGGCCATCTTCATCGGCCTCGGCCCGGCCATCCAGCGGATGCGCGCGCTGATGGACGAGGCGCGCGCGGAAAAGGCCGCATGATCCTCGGCCTCGGCTCCGACCTCTCGGACATCCGCCGCATCCAGGCCAGCCTCGACCGGTTCGGCGACCGCTTCCGCGAGCGCGTGTTCACCGAGATCGAGCGGACGCGCTCCGAGCGCAAGGCCGACGCCGCCGCCAGCTACGCCAAGCGCTTCGCCGCCAAGGAGGCCTGCGCCAAGGCCCTCGGCACCGGCATGCGGCGGGGGGTCTTCTGGCGCGACATGGGCGTGGTCAACATGCGCTCGGGCCAGCCGACCATGGCGCTCACCGGCGGCGCCCTCGCGCGGCTCCAGGAGATGACCCCGCCCGGCATGAAGGCGGTGATCCACCTCAGCCTCACCGACGACCACCCCTACGCCCAGGCCTTCGTGATCATCGAAGCGCTGCCAGAGGGCTGACGGCGCCGTTCATCGCGCAATCAGGTGCGAATTCCTATATCTCCGCCCGAGAACGAACATCGATCCGCCACGTGCGGACGCCAGAACCAAGGAATGCACATCGTGAAGTCCGCAATCGCCGCGCTCGCCGGCGTGCTCGCCCTGTCCGTCGCCGCCCCGGCCGCGGCGCAGGGCGACGCCTCGCTGTACGGCGTGTGGCGCAATCCGAAGAACTCGGTGCACGTCGACATCCGCCCCTGCGCCCAGGGCGCCTGCGGCTACGTCGTCTGGGCCAGCGAGAAGGCCAAGAAGGATGCGGCCGAGGGCGGCACGGCCAACCTCGTCGGCCTCCAGCTCTTCCGCGAGTTCACCCCCCGCGCCAACGGCGTCTGGAAGGGCAAGGTCTTCATCCCGGACCTCAACCGCACCTTCACCGGCACGGCCGAGCCGCTGGACGGCAAGACTCTGCGCGCCAAGGGCTGCCTGCTCGCCAATGTGCTCTGCAAGGCCCAGACCTGGACCCGCGTGAGCTGATCCCTCGGAACGCGCTCAGCGGATCCAGCGCAGGGCGCGTTCGAACAGGCTGACGGTGTGGGCGTGGAGCCGGTCGCCGGTTTCCTTCGGCGCCTGGCCGGCGCAGGCGCGCGCGAAGGTGCCTTCCAGGATGAGGCCCAGCTTGTAGCAGGCCAGCACCGCGTACCAGTCGATGGCGGCCATGTCGCGATCGGTGCGCGGCCGGTAGTGCTCCACCAGCTCCTGCGGCGTGGCGAAGCCACGCCACGGCTGGATGTTGACCCCGAAGTCGCGCGGCGCCTCGCTCTCCTGCCAGGTGGCCAGCAGCCAGCCCAGGTCCAGCAGCGGGTCGCCGATGGTGGTCAGCTCCCAGTCGACGATGGCCGCCAGTTCGGGCGCGTCCTTGCGGAACATCACGTTCGACAGGTGGAAGTCGCCGTGGATGATCCCCGGCTGGAAGGTCGAGGGCCGGTGCCGTTCCAGCCACGCCGCCACCTCGTCCACGCCCGGAATTCCGCCGGGGCCCGGCCAGCCGGCGTACTGGCCGTAGCTGTCGAGCTGCGACTTCCAGCGCGCCACCTGGCGCTCCAGGTAGTTGTCGACCTTGCCGAAGTCCGCGAGCCCCAGCGCCCGGTAGTCCAGCGCCCCCAGCGCGGCGACCCCCTCCACCATGGCCAGCCCCATCCGGTGGCGCGCGGCCTCCGACTCCGCATGCAGCGGCGGCAGGCCCGTGGTCGGGTTGAAGCCCTCGATGGGCTCCATCAGGTAGAACGCCGCGCCCAGCACGTCCTCGTCCGGGCAGGCGGCGATCAGGCCCGGGTGCGGCACGTCGGTCCCCTTCAGCGCCGCCAGCATCCGCGCCTCGCGCCGCATGGTCTCGTTGGAGTTGGCCCGCAGGTGCGGCGGCGGCCGGCGCAGCACATAGGTCCGGCCCGCGCGATTGAACCGCAGCAGGATGTTCTGGGTGCCGCCGCCCAGCAGGGTGACGTCCTCCAGCGGCCCGTCGCCAAGCCCCTGGGCGTCCATCCAGCCGGCCAGCGCCTGCAGGTCCACTCCGGCGTCCATGGCGGGTCCTTCCGTCCTATGCGTCCCCCAAACTAGGATGGTGGACGTTGCGGCGGGCAACCGGCTTTCGTGCGGGCCGCTCCGCGCAGGGGGGGAGCGACCATGACCACCGATCTTCGACCGCCGCCGGGCTATGCGCCCAGCGATCCGCCGCCGCTCGGCCCGCCCGGCCACCTTGTCTCGCGCGTGGAGGAAACGGTGATCGCGCGGCCGCTGGCCCATGTCGTCGCCGCCGTCGACGCCGCGCGACTCGAGGACTGGATCGACGGTTCTGGTTCGCTGCCCGGTGTGCGTGGAACCTGCATGCTGCGGGGCGAGCGCTTCGATGCGCCCGGCTCGCGGCACATGGTCTTCCTTACCGACGGCACGACCGTGGTCGAACAGGTCCTCGACAAGCATCGCGGCCCCGACGGCTACGGCTTCCGCTATCAGGTCTGGGACTATTCGACCCCGGCCGCGAAGCCGCTGCGCTATGGGCTGGGCCAGTTCGCCTACACGCCGCTTGAGGGCGGGAACACCCATGTCCGCTGGACCTACGCCTTCGAGCTGCGCCCCGACCGCTTCCCCGGCCTGCTGGGCCCCAGGCTCGGGGGCTGGCTCCTGAAGAAGGCCCTGCTCGACGGCGCCTACGCCCAGTGGATGCGCGGCTCGCTCGCCCGCCTCAAGGCCATCGCGGAGCGGTGAGCCCGCGCCTGCCGCCGTCTGAAGGCTCGCGAGTGTTGTCCCACATCCGGTGTCATCCCGGTTTGGGCGACAGCCCAAGACCGGGACCCAACGTCGTTCCGGTCTCCCGGGGGCTCGCAAGGGAATTCGGGGCGAAGGGCCGCTCCGGGGCGTGAAGCTTTCGGCAGGTTGGGTCCCGGTCTTCGCTTGCAGCGAAACCGGGATGACAGGCGTAGGGCCCTTGCAGGCCTCGCCCCCTAAGCAGCGCTCGCCGCCGCCCGCCAGGCCACGATCCGCGGCCACAGGGTGTTCAGCGCCAGGCCGCCCATCACCAGCAGCGCGGCGGTCAGCTTCCAGCTCGTCAGCGGCTCGCCGAGCAGCATGGCGGAAGCGCCCATGCCGAACACCGGCACCAGCAGCGACAGCGGCGCGATGGTCGCCGCCGGGTGCCGCGCCAGCAGCCAGGCCCAGGCGGTGTAGCCGAAGATCGTGTTGCCCACCGACTGCCACAGCACCGCGCCCCAGGCCGCTGCGTCGGCGTTGGCGACGGCGTGCGACACCGCCGGCCAGCCCTCGACCGTCAGCGCCAGCACGAACAGCGGCGGGGCGGAAAAGACGCTCGCCCAGACCACATAGGCCAGCATGTTCACCGGCCCGGCGGCCCGCGCTGCGGTGTTGCCGCCGGCCCAGGAGAGCGCCGCGATCAGCACGAGGCCCAGGCCGATCGGCGTCACCTCGGCGTTGGTGTGGACCATCAGCCAGCCCAGCCCGCAGGCGGCCAGCAGCAGGGCCACGACCTGGTAGGTCCGCACCCGCTCGCCCGCCAGCAGCATGGCGAAGCCGATGGTGAAGAACACCTGGGTCTGCACGACCAGGCTCGCCAGCCCGGGCGAGATCCACTGGGTCATGGCGATGTAGAGCATGCCGAACTGGCCGACGCCGATCAGCACGCCGTAGAGCGCCAGGTTCCGCCAGGGCACGGCCGGGCGCTTCAGGAAGAAGATCGCCGGCAGCACCGCGAAGGTGAACCGCAGCGCCGCGAACGTCAGGGGCGGGAAGTCCTCCAGCCCCCACTTGATGACCACGAAATTGGTGCCCCACACGGCCACGACCACGAGGGCGAGCAGCAGGTGCAGCGGTGGCAGGGCAGGGCGACTCATCCTGCCTACATAGGCCCCGGGGGGCGGCTGTCAGCAGTCCAGTCGCGACCGACTGGCCCTTTTCCGCGACGTGCGCACCGTGCGGGCGGCCGATCGTCGCCCCTCCGGCGCCTGTCCCAAAGTTCACGGGCGCGAAACTTGCTCATGCGCTAGGGAGCGGATACGCAGGCTTCCGTTCCGGCGCCGCCGGAGCCCTGAAGGATTATCGATGAGCGAGAACGTGCAGACCGCCGAGGCCCCTGAGAAGTCCGGCGCGGTCAAGGAGATGGTGGAGATCGTCAAGACGATCGTCTACGCCCTCGCGATCGCCCTGTTCCTGCGCGTGCTGTTCTTCCAGCCGTTCACGATCCCGTCCGCGTCGATGGAGCCGAACCTCTACGAGGGCGACTACATCATCGTCTCCAAGTGGTCGTACGGCTACTCCAAGCACTCGATCCCGTTCAGCCCCCCGCTGTTTCAGGGGCGGATCCTCGACAAGCCCGCCAAGCGCGGCGACATCGTCGTCTTCAAGCTGCCCAGCGACGGCCACACCGACTACGTCAAGCGCGTCATCGGCCTGCCCGGCGACCGCGTGCAGATGAAGAACGGCTTGCTCTACATCAACGACAAGGAAGTGAAGCGCGAGCCCCTCTCGCCGGTGAAGACCAACGTCGGCTACGGCGTCGAGCGCGAGGTCGCCCGCTACGAGGAGACCCTCGACACCGGCAAGGACTTCGCCACCCAGGACTTCGGCCCCGACGGCGACCTCGACAACACCGACGTGTTCGTGGTGCCCGAGGGTCACTACTTCATGATGGGCGACAACCGCGACAACTCGTCGGACAGCCGTGTGCCCCCGGCGCTGCAGGGCGTGGGCATGGTTCCGGCGGACCACCTCGTCGGCAAGGCGCAGATCATCCTGCTGTCGTGGAAGCCCGAGGCGTCGATCTTCAAGCCCTGGACCTGGGTCCTCGACGCGCGGCCCAGCCGGTTCTTCAAAGTCCTGAAATGAGCGCGAGAGCGGCGGCGGTCGAAGAGCTCGAGCGCCGCATCGGCCATACCTTCGCCGACCGCCAGCTTCTGGAGCGGGCGCTGACGCACGCCTCCGTGGGCGACCGGCGGCCGCATATCCAGCATAACGAGCGGCTGGAGTTCTTCGGCGACCGCGTGCTGAACCTCGTCATCGCCGAGGAATTGCTGTCCCGCATGCCCGAGGCGCGCGAGGGCGAACTCTCGGCCGCCTTCCATAAGCTGGTGAACCTGGAGACCTGCGCCGAGGTGGCGCGCGAGGTCGGCCTGCCGGCGACCCTGCTGATGGGCGGCGGCACGGGCAAGACGGGCATCCGCTTCAGCGACCGCGTGCTGGGCGACGCCTGCGAGGCCCTGGTCGCCGCGCTCTATTTCGACGCCGGGCTGGAGGGCGCGCGCGCCTTCATCGTCCGCGCCTGGGACGAGGCGTTCCGCCGCCTCGGCGAGCCGAAGCAGCGCAACCCCAAGGTCGTGCTCCAGGAATGGGCGTTCGGCCGCGGCCTGCCCGCGCCGCGCTACACCGTGCTGGCGCAGTCGGGCCCCAGCCACAAGCCGACCTTCCGCATCGAGCTGTTCGTCCAGGGACGCGAGCCGGTGACGGGCGAGGGCGGTTCCATCCGCGAGGCCGAGAAGGTCGTCGCCGAGCAGATGTTGTCCAGGATCGAGGACCTGAAATGACCAGCCGGGCCGGCTTCGCCGCGATCATCGGCGCGCCCAATGCGGGCAAGTCCACGCTGACCAATCGCCTGGTCGGCGCCAAGGTGTCCATCGTCACCCAGAAGGTGCAGACCACGCGCTTCCCGGTTCGCGGCGTCGCCATCGCCGGCGAGACCCAGATCGTGCTGGTCGACACGCCCGGCATCTTCCAGCCGCGCCGCAAGCTGGACCGCGCCATGGTGCGCGCCGCCTGGGGCGGGGCCGAGGACGCCGACGCCGTCGTCCACCTCGTCGACGCCGCCGCCGAGGTCGCCGTCCAGGGCCCCGACGCCAAGCCCGCCGACCGCCGCGCCGTCGCTGACGTCGAGGCCATCGTCGAGGGGCTGAAGAAGGCCGGCCGCAAGGCGATCCTGGCGCTGAACAAGATCGACGCGGTGAAGCGCGACCAGCTCCTGGCGCTCTCGCAAAAGCTTTTCGATACAGGCGTCTATTCCGAGGTCTTCATGATCTCGGCGGCGACCGGCTCCGGGGTCGAGGACCTCAGGGCGCGCCTCGCCGAGCTGATGCCCGAAAACCCCTGGTTCTATCCCGAGGACCAGACTGCCGACCTGCCGGCGCGCCTGCTTGCCGCCGAGATCACCCGCGAGAAGCTCTACCTGCGTGTCCACGAGGAGCTGCCGTACTCGGCCGCCGTCGAGACCACCGCCTTCCAGGAGCGCAAGGACGGCTCGGTCCGCATCGAGCAGACCATCTATGTCGAGCGCGAGAGCCAGCGGCCCATCGTGCTGGGCAAGGGCGGCCAGACCCTGAAGTGGATCGGCCAGAAGGCGCGCGAGGAGCTGAC
>JADHED010001035.1_pt1 | contig 25952 bp, 20 predicted proteins | sample 8952041 | NCBI WGS metagenome assembly JADHED01 (sample SAMN16124423, study PRJNA663239) | bioreactor sludge metagenome | isolation source: sludge (control) | place: India:Bengaluru | collected 2018-09-08
GCGGGGGCGACGCCGGCGGCGCCGTCGGCGACGAAGGTGCCCTGGCCGACGCGGGTGCGGACGATGCCCTCGGCCTCGAGCTCCTGGATCGCGCGCGCGGCGGTGTTCCGGTTGAGGCGCAACTGCACGGCGAGGTCGCGGACGGCGGGGAGGCGGTCGCCGGGGCGCAGGGCGCCGCGCGCGACGAGGCGGCGGATGCCGTCCACCAGTTGCTGGTAGAGGGGGACGGGGCTGGCGGGGTCGAGGTCGAGGCGCATTGTCCTAATGTCCTAGGACAATGTAGACACGGGGGTGTCGCCTGTCAACGAGGGGCCCGCGTCGAAAGTCGCGGGCGGACCATCGCCCTTCGGGCGAGGCCCGCCCCTACGCCCGTTCGGCGAGGCCCGCCGCTACGCCGTTGGGGCGAGGCCCGCCGCTACGCCGTTGGGGCGAGGCCCGCCCCTACGACCTTCGGGCGAGGCCCGTGCCTACGCCAGCGAGGGGCGAACGGATCGCGGGGACGCGTGGTAGCGTCTGTGGATGGAGAACCCGCTGCGCAGCATCCCGGTCGAGACGTTTCGCCTCTCGAACGGACTGACGGTCTTCGTGGTTCCCGACCGCGCGATCCCCCTCGTCGCGGTCAACATCAATTACAGCGTCGGCTCGAAGGACGAGCGGCCGGGCAAGACCGGCCTTGCGCACCTGTTCGAGCACATGATGTTCCAGGGCAGCGGCCACTGGAACGACAACTACAACCGACCCCTGCAGGAGGTCGGCGGCACCGTCAACGGCGGCACCTCCACCGACCGCACGCGCTACTGGGAGGTCGTCCCCGCGGGCTACCTCGAGCGCGCGCTCTGGCTCGAGTCCGACCGCATGGGCTTCCTGCTCGACGCGCTGACGCAGGAGCGGCTCGACAACCAGCGCTCGGTCGTCAAGAACGAGCGGCGGCAGAACTACGAGAACCGGCCCTACGGCCTCGTGCGCGAGAAGATCACCGCCGTCCTGTACCCGCCGCACCACCCGTACCACTGGCCGACGATCGGCTCGATGGCGGACCTCGACGGCACGACGCTCGACGACGTGCGCACCTTCTTCCGCACCTACTACGCCCCCAACAACGCCAGCCTCTGCATCGCCGGCGACGTGGACGTCGCGGCGGCGCGCGAGCTGGTGGAGCGCCTGTTCGGCGAGATCGCGCCCGGCCCGCCGGTCGCGCGGCCCGCGCGCTGGACCCCGCGGCTGCCGGGCGAGGTGCACCTCGACATCGAGGACCGCGTCGAACTGCCCCGCACGCAGATGATTTGGCACGGCGCGCCGGCCTACAGCGCCGACGAGCCCGCGCTCGACCTGTTCGGCCGCGTGCTCGGCAGCGGCAAGACCTCGCGCCTGTACCGCCGGCTCGTCCACGACCTGCAGATCGCCCAGGACGGCAGCGCCTCGCACGGCGGGGCCGAGCTGGCCGGCACCTTCTCGATCACGATCACGCCGCGGCCCGGCCACTCCCTCGAGGAACTCGAGGCCGCCGCGTGCGCCGTGCTCGAGGAGATGCTCGAGGACGGCATCACGGCGGCCGAGCTGGAGCGCACCCAGGTCGCGCTCGCCGCCGACTTCGTGAAGTCGATGGAAAACATCGGCGGGTTCACCGGCATCTCGGACCGCGTCAACGAGTACTTCCACCTCCTCCGCGAGCCGGACCGCTTCCGCTGGGACCTGCAGCGCTACCTCGACCTCGGACCCGGCCAGGTCGTCGAGATCGCGCGCGCGTACCTCGGCGAGCGCCGGCTCGTCGCGCGGGTGACGCCGCTGCCGAAGCTGTCGGCGGCGCCGTCGCGCGCGGCGGGGCGCGGCGCCCTGCCCGGCCGCGCGCCCGAGAACGCGTTCGCGCTGCCGCCGCGGCGCCGCCTGCGCCTGTCGAACGGGCTGGACGTCCTGCTGGTCGAGCACCGCAAGCTGCCGGTGATCGAGGCCGCGCTCTTCATCCGCAGCGGCGGCGCGCGCGACCCGGAGGGCCGGCACGGCCTCGCCTCGATGACCGCCGGCCTGCTGACCGAAGGCGCGGCCGGCCGCAGCGCGCAGGAGCTCGCGGAGCGCACCGAGGCGCTCGGCGCCGAGCTCGAGCTGGGCGCCTGGCCCGACGACTCGATGGCCACGCTGTCCGTGCTGAAGCCGCGCGCGGCAGAGGCCTTCGCGCTGCTGGCCGACGTCGTCGCGCGGCCCGACTTCCCCGACCACGAGCTCGAGCGCACGCGCCAGCGCCGGCTGGTCCGTTTCCAGCAGCTGCTCGACGCGCCGGAGTACCTCGGCGGCCTCGCGCTCGCACGCGTGATGTTCGGGGGGCACCCGTACGGCCACCTGTCGATGGGCTCCCCGGAGGGGATCGCGGCGATCACGCGCGACGACCTGCAGCGCTTCTGGCGCGGCCACTTCGTCCCGGGCAACGCGACGCTGCTCGTGGTGGGCGACGTCACCCCCGACGAGCTGATGCGCCTGCTCGAGCCGTCGCTCGGCACGTGGGACGGGGAGGCCGCCGACCTGCCGCCGCTGCCGGACACCGGGCCCCACGGCCCGCGCACGATCTACCTCGTGGACAAGCCCAAGGCGCCGCAGTCGATGCTGCTCGTCGCGCAGCCCGGACCGCCGCGGAAGACGCGCGACCACGCCGCGCTCGAGCTGCTGAACGCCGCGTTCGGCGGCCAGTTCATCTCGCGGCTCAACATGAACCTGCGCGAGGAGAAGGGCTACACGTACGGCGTGCGCTCCTCGTTCGACTACCGCCACGCCGGCGGGACGTTCTCGGTGCGGGCGCAGGTCGAGACGGCGGTGACCGTCCCGGCGCTGCGCGAGATCGTCGCCGAGTTCGAGGCGCTGGCCGGGGCGCGCCCGCTGTCGGCGGAGGAGATCACGGCCGCGCGCGGCGCGATCGTGGACGGCTACGCGAAGCGCTTCGAGACGCCGACGCAGATCGCGCACGAGCTGGCCGACGTCGTGCTGTACGGCCTGGCGGAGGACGCGCCCGAGGCGTTCCCGCGCGAGGTCGCGGCCGCGACGCCGGAGAGCCTGGCCGAGCTCGCGCGGCGCACGCTGCGGCCGGACGGGCTGGCCCTGATCGTGGTCGGCGACGTCGCGACGGTCCGGCCCGAGCTGGAGGCCAGCGGCCTCGGGCCCGTCACCCTCCTCTGACCCGCGAATCCCGTAGGGGCGGGCCTCCCGTAGGGGCGGGCCTCCCGCGAAGCGGGATGGTCCGCCCGTGCGCGCGGGCGGACCATCGCCCTTCGGGCGAGGCCCGCCCCTACGCGACCGTACGGTAGGACGGGCCGCGCGCCGGCAACGTAGAATGCCAGCCGCTCACCCTTGGAGATCGCCCATGCGCCGCCACGCCCCCCGTCTGCTCCTGTTCGCGATGACCGCGGTCGCGGCCCTGACCGGCCCGGCGCTCGCGGCGGACCCGCACCCGCTCAACGTGCGCGACCTCGTGATGTTCCGCCGCGTCACCGAGCCGCGACCCTCGCCCGACGGCAAGCGGGTCGCGTTCGTGCAGCGCACGACCGACCTCGAGGCCAACCGCGGCCGCACCGACATCTGGGTCGTCAACGTCGACGGCAGCGGGCTGCGGCAGCTGACCTCGAGCCCCGAGGGCGAGTCGAACCCGCGCTGGTCGGCGGACGGCGCGACGCTGTTCTTCCTGTCCGGGCGCGGCGGCTCGGACCAGGTCTGGTCCCTCTCGTTCGCGGGCGGCGAGGCGCAGCCGGTGACGAAGCTGCCGCTCGACGTCGGCGCCTTCGAGGTGTCGCCGGACGGCTCGCGCCTGCTGGTCTCGATGGAGGTCTTCCCCGACTGCGCGGACCTGAAGTGCACGACGGACCGCCTCGCGGCGCGGGAGAAGGAGAAGGCGACCGGGCGGATCTACGACGAGCTGCTGTTCCGGCACTGGGACAGCTGGGAGGACGGGCGCCGCTCGCACCTGTTCGTGCTGCCCGTCGCGGCCGGCGGAACCGCCGTGGACCTCATGAAGGGCATGAAGGCCGACGCGCCCAGCAAGCCGTTCGGCGGCCCCGAGGAGTTCGCCTGGACCCCGGACGGCAAGGCCGTCGTCTTCTCGGCGCGCGACGTCGGCCGCGAGGAGGCGTGGTCCACGAACTTCGACCTGTTCCTCGCGCCGGCCGACGGCGCGTCCGCGCCGCGCAGCCTGACCGCCGCGAACAAGGCGTGGGACACCGGCCCCGTCTTCTCGCCGGACGGCAAGACGCTGGTCTACCGCGCGATGACGCGCCCCGGCTACGAGGCCGACCGCTACCGGATCATGGTCCGCGCCTGGCCGGACGGCGCCGAGCGCGAGATCGCGAAGGACTGGGACCGCTCCGCCGACCACCTCGCGTTCAGCGCCGACGGCAGGACGCTGTACGCGACGTCCGACGACCTCGGGAACCACACGCTGACCGCGATCGACCTCGCGACCGGCAAGACGCAGGTCGTCGTCGGAGACGGCCACGTCGTGGAGCCGCGCCCGGCCGGCGGCGTGATCGTCTTCGCGCGCGACCACCTGCGCTCGCCCGCCGACCTCTACACGGTGAAGCCGCAGGGCGGCCCGATCACCCGCATCACCAGCGTCAACGCCGACCTGCTCGCCGCGGTGAAGCTGGGCGAGCCCGAGCCGTTCACGTTCAAGGGCGCGAACAACGACACGGTCCACGCCTGGATCGTGAAGCCCGTGGACTTCGACCCGGCGAAGAAGTACCCGATCGCGTTCCTGATCCACGGCGGCCCGCAGGGCTCGTTCGGCAACGACTTCCACTACCGCTGGAACCCGCAGACCTATGCCGCGGCCGGCTTCGCCGCCGTCATGGTCGACTTCCACGGCTCGACCGGCTACGGCCAGGCCTTCACGGACGCGATCAACGGGGACTGGGGCGGCAAGCCGCTCGAGGACCTGCAGAAGGGGCTCGCCGCCGCGATCGCGAAGTACCCGTGGATGGACGGCAACCGCGCGGCGGCGCTCGGCGCGAGCTACGGCGGCTACATGATCAACTGGATCGCCGGCGCGTGGCCCGACCGGTTCCGCTGCCTCGTCTCGCACGACGGCAACCTCGACGAGCAGTTCGCGTACTTCGACACCGAGGAGCTGTGGTTCCCGGAGTGGGAGCACAAGGGCACGCCCTGGGACAACCCGCAGGGCTACGACAAGCACAACCCCGTCAACCTCGTGAAGAACTGGAAGACCCCGATCCTCGTGATCCACGGCGGCAAGGACTTCCGCGTCGTCGAGACGCAGGGCATGGGGACCTTCACGGCGGCGCAGCGGCGCGGCGTGCCGAGCAAGTTCCTGCACTTCCCTGACGAGAACCACTGGGTGCTGAAGCCGGCGAACAGCATCCTGTGGCACGACACGGTCCTGGACTGGATCACCACCTGGACGAAGTAGGGCCGCGGCCTCCCGCGAGGCGGGATGGCCGCCCCGGTCCGAATCGCGTGCGTGAAGGGGCGGGGATCCGCGCTGCGCGGACCCCGCGACCCTACTTGACGATGACGATGTCCACGCGCCGGTTCTTCGCGCGGCTGACGTCGCTGTCGTTCGGCGCGATCGGGCGGTGCTCGCCGTAGCCGACGACGGCCAGCCGCTCGGCCTTGATCGTCGAGTGGCCCAGCAGGTAGAGGCCCACGTTCAGCGCGCGCGCGGTCGAGAGGTGCCAGTTGCTCGGGAACTCCGCCGTGTGGATCGGCGTGTCGTCGGTGTGGCCCTCGACCCGGATCTCGTTGGGGACGTCCTGCAGCGAGCCCGCGAGCTGGTCCAGCACCGCCGCGGCCTCGCCGCGCAGCACCTGGCTCCCGGGGTCGAACAGCAGCTTCTCCGTGACGTGGACGGTCACGCCCCCGTCGGTCGCGGACAGGCTCACGCGCCCCTCGTCGATCGCGCGCTCCATCGACTTCTCGAGCGCCTCCTGCAGCTGTTTCGAGATGGCGTCCTCGCCCGAGACCTCGCCGGGCTTCGGCAGCTCGTCGCCCTGCAGGATGCTCGGCGTGCCGGACATGACGCCGCTGCCGCCCTCGAACACCTTGCCGAACGCCTGCACGACGGCCGCGAACTTCTTCGCGTCCACCTGCGAGGAGGCGTAGAGGATGACGAACAGCCCGAGGAGCAGCGTGATCAGGTCGGCGTAGGTCAGCAGCCAACGCTCGGCGTTCTCGTGTTCCTCGTGCTTGTGCTTCTTGCGGCTCACCCGCGCTCCAGGGCGGCTCGCGGCGGGGTGCGCCGGGCCGGACGACCGGGGGCGGCCATCGGCAGGCTGCGCCCGCCGAGGCCGCGGCCCTACATCACTTCTTGCCCTTGGCCTGCTGGCCGGAGGGGAGCATGGACTCGAGCTTCGCGCGCGTGATCGCGGGCGCCTCGCCGGACTGGATCGAGAGCACGCCCTCGATCATCAGCTCCATCGCCATGTTCTCCTCGCCGTGGATCGCCTTCAGCTTGTCGGCCACCGGCAGGTAGACCAGGTTCGCCATGAAGACGCCCCACAGCGTCGCGATGAACGCGCCGGCGATGGCGTGGATCAGCTGGTTGGCGTCGCCGCCGGCGTTGGCCAGCGTGTGGATCAGCCCCATCACGGTGCCGATCACGCCCATGGTCGGCGAGTAGCCGCCCATCTTGTTGAAGATCGTCTGGTTCGCCGTGTGCCGCTCGCCGATGTACGCCATCTCGATCTCGGCGACGGTGCGGATCGTCCCCGGGTCCATGCCGTCGATCGCGAAGCTCAGCATCCGGCGCAGGAACGGGTTCTCGATCTTGGGCAGTTCCTTCTCGAGCGAGAGCAGCGAGTGCTTCCGGACCGTGGTCGCGTAGCCGACGATCGTCTCGATCAGCTCGTGCACGTCCTCCTTCGGAGGCAGCACCGCGACCAGCATGTACTTGGGCAGGCCCAGGAAGCGCTTGAACTCGGAGCTGACCATCGCGGCGCCGAGCGTGCCGCCGAAGACGATGACCATCGCGGGCGGGAGGATCAGCGCGCCGAAGTGGCCGCCCTCCATGGCGAACGAGCCGAAGATCGAGCCGATCCCCGCAGCTGCTCCTCGGTCGGCCCGATGTAGCTGACCTCGGGGATGGCGTAGATCGCGAACGGCAGCTCGCCCGTCCGGCCCTTCGGCCCCGGGATGCCGAAGGCGTGCCGCACGGCCTGCCGCCCCTGCTCCATCGAGGTGCTCGCCAGCGCCGGGTAGCCGATCACGTCCCCGACGGCGTAGACGTGCGGCAGCGCCGTCTGGAAGTACTCGTTCACCGCGATCAGGCCACGCGCGTTGGGCTCGATCCCGATCGCCTCGAGCCCGATCCCGCGCGAGTTGCCGTCGCGGCCGACGCAGTAAAGCAGCGCGTCGGCCTCGAGCGTCCGCCCGCTGCGCGTGGTGCAGCGCACGCGGGGCACGGCGCCCGGGATGCGCGCGATCTCCTGGTAGTGGTCGTCGTGCACGACCTCGATGCCCAGCTTGCGGAGCTCCTGCTCGAGCAGGTCGACGATCTCGCGGTCGAGGTAGGGCAGCAGGCGGTCGCGCGTGTCGACCAGCGTGACGGAGAGGCCGAGCGCCGCGAAGATCGACGCGTACTCGACGCCGATGACGCCCGCCCCGAGCACGATCAGCGACGCCGGCATCCGCGGCAGCCAGAGGATCGTCTGCGAGTCGAACACCGTCTGCATGTCGAAGGCGATGTCGCGCGGGTGGTTCGGCGACGAGCCGGTGGCGACGATGATCACGTCCGCGCGGAGCCGGCGCGTCACGGTCCCCTCGCGATCGACGACCTCGATCGTGTGCGGGTCGACGAACCGGCCCGTCCCGCGGCAGAGCTCGATCGCGTAGCGCTCGAGGGACTTGTTGATCAGGTCGAGCTCGCGCTGGACGACCCGCCGCTCGCGGGCCATGAAGTCGCCGATCGAGATCTCGTCCGGCAGCCGCGCCTCGATGGCGTCGAGCTTGCGGATCGTCAGCCCGTGGACGAACAGCGCGCTCTCGCGCAGCGTCTTGCTCGGGATCGTGCCCCAGTTGACGCGCGTGCCCCCCAGCACGTGCTCGCGCTCGACCAGCGCCGCGCGCCGGCCGCCGCGCGCCGCGTTGATCGCGGCCCGCTCGCCCCCGGGGCCGCCGCCGAGGACGACCAGGTCGAAGGACTCCGTGGCGGGGCCGCTCATGGCTTGTAGAAGAACCAGACGGCCACGAGCCCGCCGATGGCCACCACCACGCCGTTCGTGACCCGCCGGCCGAGCCGCTGGGCCACGGCCGCGCCGGCGAGGCCACCGAGGACGGAACAGACGGCCATCACGCCCGCCACGCCCCAGACGACCTGCGAGGAGAAGAGGAAGCAGACGACGGCGACGCCGTTGATCGCGAGCGCGAGCGCGTTCTTGAGGCCGTTCATCTGGTGGATGTCGGTCAGGCCGAGCAGGCCCAGCGCGGCGAGCATCATGATCCCGATGCCCGCGCCGAAGTAGCCGCCGTACAGGCCGACGAGGAACTGGAACGCCGTCGCGCCCACCCACCAGCCCGGGTGGTGCGCGGCCGCGTGGGCGGCGTCCCCGCTGTCCGAGCCGGGGCGCGGGGCGGCGCCGGCGAGCCGCCCGATGGGGGTCCGGAAGGCGAAGACGAGCGTGGCCCCGAGGATCAGCCAGGGCACCAGCGAGCGGAAGACCTGCTCCGGCGTGGCGAGCAGCAGCAGCGCGCCGGCGAGGCCGCCCAGCAGCGACGGCGGCACCAGCCGCAGCGCGAAGCGGCGCGTGCCGGCGAGGTGGCCGCGCAGGCCCCAGAACCCGCCCAGCGAGCCGGGCCAGAGCGCGACGGTGCTCGTCACGTTCGCGGCCTTGGCGTCCAGTCCCGCGAGCAGCAGCGCGGGGAACGACACGAGCGTCCCGCCGCCCGCGACGGAGTTCATCGCCCCCGCCGCGAAGGCCGCGGCGGCCCCGATCGCGTAGGCCACGGCGTCCATCCGGCGGGCCTACCGGCGCGCCGGGGACAGCTCGGCGGCCGCGCCGCGGAGCAGGGTCCAGGCCCGGTCCACGTGCGCGTCGGTCTGGCGCAGGTTCCCGAGCGTGAGCCGGATCGTGTAGCGCCCCGCGAGCTTCGTGTGCGACAGCAGCACGTCGCCGGCCTCGTTGACGCGCGCCATCACGGCCGCGTTGTGCTTCTCGAGCGCCTCCTCGCGGGCGCCGGCGTCGAGCCCGGGAGGGACGTGGCGGAAGCAGACCGTCGAGAACGGCACGGGCGCGAGCACCTCCCAGTCCGGCTCCGCCGCGACGAGGCCCGCGAAGCGCTGCGCCATGCGCACGCTCTCCCGCACGCGCGCGGCCATCCCCTCGACCCCGAAGTAGCGCAGCATGATCCACAGCTTCAGGGCGCGGAACCGGCGCCCGAGCTGGATCCCGTAGTCGTGGTAGTTGTGCACGCCGGACTGGTCGGCGGCGCGCAGGTACTCGGGGATCAGGCTGAAGGCGTCGCGGAAGACCCCGGGCCGCCGGAACAGGAGCAGCGAGGCGTCGAAGGGCGTGAACATCCACTTGTGCGGGTTGACGACGATCGAGTCCGCGCGCTCCCAGCCGGAGAGCAGCGGCCGCAGCTCGGGGCAGAGCGCGGCGCTGCCGCCGTACGCGCCGTCCACGTGCAGCCACAGCTTCTCGTCGCGCGCGATGTCCGCGACCTCGTGCAGCGGGTCGATGCCGTTGGACGACGTGGTGCCCGCCATGCCGACGATGCAGAACGGCAGCCAGCCGGCGGCGCGGTCCTCGCGGATCGCCGCGGCGAGCGCGTCGGGGCGCATCGCGTACGCGCCGTCCGCGGGGATGTGCCGCACGCCCGCCTTGCCGACCCCGATCACGATGGCGGCCTTGTCGGTGGACGAGTGCGCCTCGGTCGAGCAGTAGAGGCGCAGCCGGCCGATCTCCGGCCGGCCGGCGAGCCCCTCGTCGCGCGCCTCGAGGCCGGCGACCGCGTGGCGCGCGGCGACGAGCGCGGTGAGGGTGGAGACCGACGCCGTGTCGGTGAACATGCCGTCGAACTCGGGCGGCAGGCCGAGCCCCTGCCGCAGCCAGGAGACGACGACCTCTTCGAGTTCGGTCGAGGACGGCGCGTTGCGCCAGAACATCACGTTCGAGTTGAGGCCGGCGGCGAGCCACTCGCCCAGGATCCCCGGGCCGCAGGCGACGGCGGTGAAGTACGCCATGAAGCCCGGGTGCTGCCAGTGCGTGATGTTCGGCTCGATCAGCCGCAGGTAGTCCGCGAGGATCGCGTCGAGCGGCTCCGGCCGGCCGGGGGGCGCGGCGGGCAGCTGCGCGCGGATGGCGCCCGGCTCGAGGTCGGGGACGACGCGGTGGCGGGACACCCCCTCGAGGTAGTCCGCCACGATGTCGGCGACGCGGTGGGCCGCGGCCCGAAAGTCCGCGCCGTCCATGTCCCCGAGCCCGAGTTGCGCGCCCTGCAGCGGGGCGCCCGTGCCCTGCGATGGTTCGTTCACATGGCCCTCCAACCACCGAATGTTAATGTAGGGGCGGCCCTCGGGCCGCCCTACCTGTCGAAGCGCAGTCGTTCGGCGTGACGCGTGCGGTCGGGCCCCGGAGGGCGGCCCGAGGGCCGCCCCTACAGGACGGGATTGATGATCGTCGACCTGCGTTCCGACACCGTGACCCGCCCCTCGTCCGCGATGCGCGACGCGATGTTCCGCGCCGAGGTGGGCGACGACGTCTTCGAGGACGACCCCACGGTCAACGAACTCGAGCGGCTGGCGGCGCACCTCACCGGCCACGAGGCCGCCATCTTCGTGCCCTCGGGCTGCATGGCGAACCTGATCGCGCAGATGATCCACGTGCGCCGCGGCGACCAGGTGATCGTGGGCGCCCTCTCCCACATCGTCCTGCACGAGGTGGGCTCCGGCGCGGCGATCGCGAACGCGCAGTACGACATCGTCCCCGGCGACGGTCGCATCACGGCGGCCGACGTGGAGGAGCGGATCCACGCCGGCGACTTCCACGAGCCGGGCACGGGGCTCGTCTGGGTCGAGAACACCCACAACATGGCCGGCGGACGCGTGGTGCCGCCCGAGGTCCTGCGGCGCATCGCGTCCGTCTGCCGCGCGCACCGCGTCCCCCTGCACCTCGACGGCGCGCGCGTCTTCAACGCCGCCGTGGCGCTCGGCATCCCCGTCCGCGAGCTGACGCAGCACGCGACCTCCGTGTCCTTCTGCCTGTCCAAGGGGCTGGGCACGCCGATCGGGTCGCTGCTCGTCGGCACGGCCGCGTTCCGGGCCGAGGCGCGCCGCTTCCGCAAGATGCTGGGCGGCGGCATGCGCCAGGTCGGGGTCGTCGCGGCGGCGGGGATCTACGCCCTGACCCACAACGTGGACCGCCTGGCGGAGGACCACGCCCGGGCGCGCCGGCTGGCCGAGGGGCTGGCCGGCCTCAAGGGCCTCGCCGTGCGGCCGGACGAGGTCGAGACCAACATCGTGATCGCGACACTGGACGCGCCGCGGGCGGACGGCTTCGTCGCGGCCTGCGCCGAGCGGGGGGTGCACATCCTCGCCCTCGACAAGAAGAAGGTCCGGTTCGTCACCCACCTCGACGTGGACGACGCGGGCATCGACCACACCTTGGCGGTCGTCCGCGGGGTCGCCGGCTAGGTTCGGCCGCAGGGTCGCCGGTAGGACCCGCAGGGTCGCCGGTAGGACCCGCAGGGTCGTCGGTAGGACCCGCAGGGTCGTCGGGTAGTCGTAGGACGGGGTGCGGGCCGAACACGTTCGGTTCAATACGTGCCGTCGAGGCGGGGGTTGGCTTTACACGGGGCACCCGTGGCGATATGTTCGCTCGTGTCACGCGCGTACCGTCGGCGCCTCCCGGTCGCCGCACCGGCTCCGCGCGTGGAGGGAGACAGTCCATGCGCAGCACCAGATGGACCGCGCTCGCGGGCGCGGCTGTCCTGGCGGCGAGCCTCGTGGCCTGCAGCGACAGCAGCACCGACTCGCCCGACATCAGCCGCGGGTCGCTCGGCATCTACTACTCCGACGCGCCCGCCACCGTGACCCAGCTGCGGGTCCGGTTCACCGAGTTCTCGCTGTACAACACCAACAACGAGAAGGTCACGCTGACGGTCCCGGACGGCGCCCCCGTCGACCTGATCGCGGCGAAGGACAACCCGCAGTTCCTGGCCACCTTCAACCTCCCGGTCGGCGACTACAACGGCCTCGAGGGCAAGTTCGAGGTGGTGGACTTCAAGGAGGCGGGCCATCCCGACTTCGTCTGCCTGCCGCCGACCGACCTCCAGACGGTCACGATCCCGCGGATCACGCTGCAGAACGCGTTCCTGCGGGTGACCGACACCGCGACCTACAACATCGTGGTGGACGTGCCGGTGCTGAACGGCGAGTGCACGGTCAACGGCGGCACGGGGACGCTCGCCTTCGGCAACGTGACGGTCCTGCCGCACGCGCCCTGACCGCGCGGCGCCTGACCGCGCGGCTCCCGGACCGCGTGGCGCCCTGACCGCGCGGCGCCCTGACCGCGCGGCCCGGCCCGCGCAGCGCCCCGATCAAACGCCCGGCCCGCGCGGCCGGGCGTTTTCCGTTTGCGGGGGCGGGTCCGCCGTCCTATAACCCGAGTCTTGCTTGAATGCAGTTCGCAAGACGCCCTGACAAACAGTTAAGCCGACGACGGAGGCCCCATGTCCCACCAGCTGCCGCAGCTCCCGTACCCGCACGACGCCCTCGAGCCGTTCATCGACACGCAGACGATGCAGCTCCACCACGGCAAGCATCACCAGGCCTACGTGAACAACCTGAACGCCGCGCTGGAGAAGCACGCCGGACTCGCCGATCGCTCCGCCGAGGACCTGATCCGGAACCTCGTCAGCGTGCCGGAGGACATCCGCATGGCCGTCCGGAACAACGGCGGCGGGCACGTCAACCACACGATGTTCTGGCAGATCATGAAGCCGAACGGCGGCGGCGCGCCGACGGGCGACGTCGCGGCCGCGATCAACGCGGCGTTCGGCTCGTTCGACGGCTTCAAGGAGAAGTTCAACGACGCCGGCCTCAAGCGCTTCGGCTCCGGCTGGGCCTGGTTGATCGCGAAGAACGGCCAGCTCGAGATCACCAGCACCGCGAACCAGGACAACCCGCTCACCGACGGCGCGTACCCCGTGCTCGGCAACGACGTCTGGGAGCACGCGTACTACCTGAAGTACCAGAACCGCCGCAACGAGTACCTCGCGGCCTGGTGGAACGTCGTGAACTGGGACGAGATCAACAAGCGCTTCAAGGCGGCGAAGTAGCCGCAGCCCCGACCGCCGCCGGCGCCGGCCGCGGGTCGAACGTCGCGCCGCAGGGCGGCCCTCGCGGGCCGCCCTCGTGCTGTACGGGCGTGTGCGTGTGTCCAGCGTGACGGACCGCGTCTCGCAAAACGAGGTGGGTTGTCCCCATCACCCCGCCGGCTGCGAGCCCGGGGGACCAAGGGGTGCCCAAAAGCGAGACTCTGGCGGTCGTGCGCGCCGCGGGCGATAAATTTCGGCTGATCTCGAACATGAATGGAGAGCGCGGCGCGGCGCGCCGAGCTCATTTCTCGCAATTTCCAGACGGTTGAGCGGACGGGCTCGCTTATCGCGGTGACCTGGGGACAAGGGTGCGCGTTTTGCGAGCACGGGGTGCCCGTGGCCCGCCGCTACGGCGCGGGGAGTCACCGGCGATTCCGGTAAAGCCGCCAGCCCGCTGTCCCGCGGAGGTCGTCGTCCGGCAGGAGCGCGAAGCGCGGGTCGCCGATGACGTCCCTGACGATCGGGAGGTCGGGACAGAGCCGGTCGAGAACCCGGTGCACCGTCGCCGCGTGGAGGTCAAGGCGATCGGCGATCTCCTGCGCACGCAGCCGCGCGAGGCGGCGCGCGCCGTGGATGATCAGGTCGCGCGAGACGAGTTCGGTGGCGAGCATACCCGCCGGCGTGCGCGTCAGTGCGCTGACCGCAGCGAGGACCTCGGACCATGTCGGGATGACGTCCGACTCGGTGGACGCGACCGGCAGGAGCGTGCCGTCCACCCGGACCTTCGGGTCGGACGAGACGTACTTGTGAAAGTCGACGCGATCGCGCACGGGGGTGAGGGCGAGCGGCACCGCAAGCCTGACGGCGTCGCGGTGGGAGGTGAAGTCGTAGGCGAGCGGGTCCCTGACGATCGGGGGCGTCACACGGCACGGGTTGAGGTGGATGTAGCGGCGTTCGCGGCCGACCCGGTCCGCGGGGACGACCCGCGGGATCACGTCGTGCTCGAAGACGGGCCCCTTCTCGCGGCGCAGGTGGTTGCGCTGCAGGGCGTACGCGCGCAGGCCGAGACGGAGCCGGAACCACTCGTCGAGGTCGCGCAGCATCGCGTGCAGGTGGTCGGGCATCAACGCCAGCGCGAAGGGGCGGACACGGCCGACGATCTGCAGCCACAGGGCGCGCGCCTCCGCGTGTGTGCGGAACAGCAGCGTGCCGGCGACGGCGCGGACGGCGACGTTCAGCATCTCGGTGGCCATGCGCGCAACGTAGCGCGGTCCGGACCGTCCGAGGGCGCGGCGCCACGCGGGACCGTTGCCGACCCGGGAGGGCACCGTGCGCGGCTGTGCGCGGGTGCGTGGGTGCTCGGGTGCTCGGGTGCACGGGTGCACCAATGCGCGCGGGTGCTGGGGTCCGCCGGTGCGCGCCTGCGCGGCGACGCGGGACGAAGAGACTTCGCCCCGCGCGCACCGTCGGACAAGAAAGAGCCGGGACCGGCGGTGGCTCAGTCCGGGTCGGAAGAGATCTCGCGGCGGGCCTGCTCGGAGAGCACGGACTGCGCCTGGTACTGCGGGTGGTCGATCAGGATCCGCACCACGACGCCCTCCTCCTTGAGGAGGTCGCGGCGGACGGGGTCCAGCCGCCACTTCGCGAACTGCACGGACGAGATCTTCCCCGGGTCGATCTGCGCCGGGTCGAACTCCGCGAGGATCGGCTTCTCGGTCCCGACCTGCAGCCAGACGTGCTGCTCGACGCCGGCGAGCTCGTAGAGCTTCGTCGCGCGCTCCTCCGGCGTCTCGTACTCGAACATGATCGTCGCCGACAGCTCGCCGGCCTGCGGGATCAGCGGGTTGTACGCGCGCAGTTCGTCCTCGAGTGCGCCGGGGCGGGTCCAGCTGTTCTCGGCGCGCAGCATCTCGAGCACCTGGTAGCGCATCGTCTCGCGGCTCTCGAAGTGCACGCTGCAGTGACCCCCGACGATCACGCGGCGGCGGTCCTTGAGGACCATCACGCGGCGGCGGAGCTCGTCGCGCTGGGCCTCGTACTCCGCGCCGCCCCGGGGGAAGTCGGCGGCGGTCAGCATCCTCATATCGTCGTCCTCTCCTCGGTGAGCGCGGGCACCCGGTGCGGGAACCCGTCCTCGCGGTACGCGCGGTCGAGCACCTCCACGGGGTGCAGCGGCTTGCGGCCGCGCGCCTGCTCGAACTGGACCGCCGCGAGCGGGCAGTCGGTGGTCCAGATCTCGGCCCCGGCCTCGTCCATGCCGTCGAACGCCTTCTGGCCGTACTTCAGCGAGAGCCGGAAGAACTCCTTCTTCATCGCCCACGTGCCGTCGTGGCCGCAGCACTCCTGCACCATCTTCGGCTGCACGCCGGGGATCCGGCGCATCAGGTCGCGGCCGCGGAAGCCGACGTTCTGCATCCGCAGGTGGCACGGCGCGTGGTACGCGACCGGCCCGTTCGGCGTGCTCCTGAAGTCGTCCTTGAACGCGCCGGCCTGCCGCAGCTCCCAGAGGAACTCGGACAGGTCGCGCGTCGCGGCGGACACCGCCTTGGCGGCGTCGTCGCCCAGCAGCTCGCGGTATTCCTGCTTCAGCATCAGCGAGCAGGTGGGGTTGATCACGGCGATCCGGTAGCCGCGCTGGACCCAGGGCAGCAGGGCGGCGACGTTGCGCCGCGCCTTGGCCTGGGCGGCCGCGATGTCGCCGCTGTCGAGGGCCGGCATGCCGCAGCACTCGAGGCGCGGCGAGGCGACCTTGCAGTCGTTGTGGACGAGCACGCGGAACGCGGCCTGGCCGACCGACGGCCGGTTGTAGTCCACGAAGCAGGTCTCGAACAGCACGACCTTGTGGGTGCCGGTCGCCGTCTCCTCGGCGCCGCCGAGCTGCTTGGCGACCCACGCGCTGAACGTCTCGGAGTGGAAGCTGGGCAGCAGCTTGTCACGGTGGATGCCGACCGTCAGCTCCATCAGGACGCGGTTCGGCTTGAACCGGTTGGCGAAGTTCGCGAGCGGCGCCGTCAGCGCGCCGAACCGGCCGAGCCGGTCGGGGTCGGACAGCAGCTTCTCGCGCAGCGGGATGCCGTGCTCCCGGCGCTCGATCGCCTTCGCGCGCAGCAGCAGGCGCGGGAAGTCGAGCTTGAACTCGTGCCCCTCGGCCTCGGTGTACGGGCACTGCGTGTAGCAGAGCTTGCACTGGAAGCACTCGTCGATCACCCGCTGCCGCGTCGCGTCGGGGAGCTTCCGCACGTCGCCGTACGTGTCCACCGCGTCGAAGAGCGTGGGGAACGACGGACAGTACTTGAAGCACATCCGGCAGCCGTTGCAGAGGTCGAACGCGCGGTCGATCTCCTTCTGGAGCGCCGCGCGGTCCCAGTACTTCGGCTCGTTCGGGTTGTACGTCAGACCGTCGGTCGGGGCGTAGCGGATTTCGTCGACCATGTCGGGCCCCCGTGATCGGGCGGACCATCGTTCGCGTGGGCGGACCATCCCGCTGCGCGGGAGGCCCGCCCCTACGGGATCGTGTGGGCGGACCATCCCGCTGCGCGGGAGGCCCGCCCCTACGGCATCCTTCGTCGGGCGTCAGAGGGTCTCGAGCGCGCGCTGGAACTTGCCGGCGTGCGAGCGCTCGGCCTTGGCCAGCGTCTCGAACCAGTCCGCAATCTCGGGGAAGCCCTCGTCGCGCGCCGTCTTGGCCATGCCGGGGTACATGTCGGTGTACTCGTGCGTCTCGCCCGCGACCGCGGACTTCAGCATGTCGGCGACCTCGGAGATGGGCATGCCGGTCGCCGGGTCGCCGACCTTCTTCATGTACTCGAGGTGCCCGTGCGCGTGGCCGGTCTCGCCCTCGGCCGTGTCGCGGAACAGCCCCGCGACCTCGGGGTACCCCTCGATGTCCGCGGCCTTGGCGAAGTACAGGTAGCGGCGGTTCGCCTGCGACTCGCCGGCGAAAGCTTCCTTCAGGTGGTCGAACGTCTTGCTGCCCTTCAGAGTGCTCATCGACTTGTCTCCTTGACCGCGGTCCGGTCAGCTCGTGGAACGGCACGTGGCGCAGACCACGTCGTACTCGATGCGGAACCCCTGCACCGCCAGCCCCTGCGGCAGGCGGACGGGGGCTTCCGCCGATTCGAAATGACGGCGATCGACGTCGAAGACGCGCGCGCAGGCGCGGCAGTAGGCGTGGTCGTGTTCCTTCAGCACGCCGTCCACCCGCAGGGACCCGTCGGTCGCGACGCGGCGGACGAGGCCGGCGCGGAGGAAGGCCTCGAGCGTCTTGTAGACGGTGCTGAGCGACAGCGAGGGGTGGCCGTCGCGCAGCGCGGCGTACAGCTGCTCGGCGTTGGGGTGCGAGCGGTCGGCCTCCAGGGCCCCGAGGATCGCGAGCCGCGGCGCGGTCACCCGCAGGCCGGCCTCCCGCAGACGTTCGGCGCGCCGCTCCATCCGTGCGTCCTCGTAACGATTGGCTGTTCGGAATGATTCCGACTTGACGCCCGGAAGCTTAGGCTCGGGATCGAAGGGCTGTCAACTCCCCTTCGCCCCGGAAAGAGAAGCGACACAATGACTTACACGCATCAGATTGTCCTTTAGTCGTCGTCGCCGCGGCGCCGGTAACCCTCCCGCCGGGGCAGCATCTCTACGGCGATGACATCGCCCCGGAGATCGTGGATGAAAGGCCTCGTGCTCACCGCATCGCTCGCCCTGGCGGCCATCGGCGTCATCACCCCGGCCCGCGCCGGGGGCCCTGCCGCCGCCCCGGAGGAGGAGACCAGGCCCGTCACCCTCGCCGAGGCCCTCGCGGCGGCGGAGACGGCGAACCCCGAGCTGCAGGCCGGGTTCGCGCGCCGCGACGCGCAGCTCGCGCGCGCCGAGTCGGCGCGCCGCGCCACCTATCCGCGGCTCGGCCTCGCCTCGACGCTCTCGTACGGGAACCTGCCCGCGGGCGTGTTCGCGAACAAGCTCAACGCGGGGACGTTCGGCGCCGCGGACTTCGACATCGACCGGCTGAACGACCCGGGTGCGCTCGACCACCTCGGCACTACGCTCTCGCTCGAGGTGCCGATCGACGTCTTCGGCAAGATCCGCGCGCTGTCCGGCGGGCAGTCCGCGTACGGCGAGGCGGCGGCCGCGGCGACGCTGGACGCCACCCAGGAGGTCCGGCTGCGCGTCGTCGAGGCCTACCGCCGCGCGCACCTGGCGGGGCTGGCCGAGGACGTCACCGCGCGCGCGCTCGCGGTCGCGAAGGCGCGCGAGGAAGAGATCAGGGCCCGCGTGGACGAGGGCGCGGCGCTGCAGGCCGACCTGCTGCGGGCGCGGACCCGCCGGCGCCAGCGCGAGGCGGACCTCGCCGCGCGGCATGCCGACCGCGGGACCGCGCTCGCGGCGCTCGCGCGCGTGACCGGCGCGCCCGCCGGGACGACGTACGTGCCCACCGAGGCGCCCGGCGCCGTCGGGCCGCTCGAAGGCGACGAGACGGCGTGGGGGGAGCGCGCGGTGGGGCAGCGCGCGGCGATCGCCGCCGCGCAGAAGAAGGCGGCCGGCGCGGGCGAGGTCGCGCGGTCCGAACGCGCGGCGCGCCTGCCGGACCTCGGCGCCTTCGCGCAGCTGTACGACAACCGCACCGCGCCGCTCGAGGACGACGCCCAGGCGTGGGCGGTGGGCGTGGGCTTCAGGTGGACGCCCTACGACGCGACGCGCCAGCGGCGCGAGGCGGCCGCCGCCGCCGAGCAGCGCGCGGCCGAGCAGGACGCGCGCGCGGCGCAGGCGGACGTGCGCTTCGAGGTGGCGCGGGCCTACCGCCGCGCGGTCGCGGCGCGCGAGCGGCACGCGGCCGCGGGGGGCGGGGCCGAGGAAGGCCGCGAGGCGCTGCGCGTCGTCCGGGAGCGCCGGCAGGCCGGCGTGGCGACGCTGACCGACGAACTGGACACGGAGGCGGCGGCGCTCGCCGCGGAACTCGACGAGATCGCGGCCGCGGCCGAGGTCGCGATCGCGGACGCGGCGCTGCGGCGGGCCGCGGGAGACCTGTGATGACGACGGCACGCAGAGGCTGGATCGTCCCGGTGGTGCTGCTGGCCGCGCTCGGCCTGTCGGCGTGCGGCGGCGGGGATCACGCGACGGCGCCCGTCGCCCCGGCGCCGCCGGCGGCCGGGGAGGCGCGCGACGTGACGACCGCCGAGGTCGTCCGGCTCGGCGGCGAGGAGGAGACCTCCGTGCCCGCCAACGTGCAGTCCCGCGCGCGCGCGGCGCTCGCGGCCCGCATCCCCGCGTCCGTGACGCAGCTGCCCTACCAGCTCGGCCAGGAGGTCCCGGCCGGCGCGGTCGTCGTGCGGCTCGACGACGCCGCGCTGCGGGGCGGGCTCGCCGCCGCCGAGGCGGCGCTCGCGGCCGCGGAGTCCGACTTCGCGCGCACGCAGCGCCTCGTCGAGCGGCAGGCCGCGACCGCGCGCGAGCTGGAGGAGGCGACGTCCCGGCTCGCGGGCGCGAAGGCGCAGGTCAGCGCGGCACGCGACCAGATCAGCTACGCGGTGCTGCGCGCGCCCTTCGCGGGGCGCGTGTCGGCCCGCCGCGTCAGCCTGGGCGACGTCGTCGCCCCCGGCATGCCGTTGATCGAGATCGACGGCCGCGGCGGGCTCGAGGCCGTCGCCACCGTCGAGGGCGGCGTGGCCGCGACGCTGCGCCCGGGCGCCCGGGTGCGCGCGCTCGTGGACGGGCAGCGGGCGCCGGTCGACGCGACGGTCACGGCCATCGCGCCGGCCGGCGACGCGGCCACCCACCGCTTCGAGGTGAAGGCGAGCCTGCCCGACGCCGAGGGGCTGCGCGCGGGGCTGTTCGCGCGCCTGCTCGTCCCCGGCGCCGCGCGGGAACCGCAGCTGCGGGTGCCGGGCTCGGCCGTGTTCGAGAGGGGCGGGCTCACCGGCGTGTTCGCCGTGCACGACGGCAGGGCGCGCCTGCGCTGGATCGCCGCCGGCGACCGTCGCGGGGAGGACGTCGAGGTGCGCGCGGGTCTCGAGGCCGGCGAGCGGGTGGTGCTGGATCCCGCGGGGCTCGTCGACGGCGCCCCCGTCCGCGAGACGCGGGCGGCGCGGTGAACCCCGTGAACGCCCCCCACGCTCTCGGCTTCGCCGGCACGATCGCGAAGGCCTTCCTGCACTCCAAGCTGACGCCGCTCTTCATCGCCGCGTCGCTCGGCATCGGGGCGATGGGCCTGCTCGCGACGCCGCGCGAGGAGGAGCCGCAGATCCGCGTCCCGATGGTCGACGTGATGATCGCGTGGCCCGGCGCGGAGCCCGCCGAGGTCGAGCGGCGGATCACCGAGCCCATCGAGCGGATCCTCTGGGGCGTCACCGGCGTCGAGCACATCTACTCGGTGTCCCGCCCGGGCTTCGCGATCGTGACCGTCCGCTTCAAGGTCAACGAGTCGAACGAAGACAGCCTGGTCAAGGTCTACGAGCGGCAGTCCGCGATGGGGTGGACGATGCCGCAGGGCGCGCTGCCGCCGACGATCGCGCTGCACTCGATCGACGACGTGCCGTTCCTCACGCTGACCCTGTGGGGCGGCCCGGGCGGCGCGGGCGGCGCGGGCGGCGCCGACGGCGGCTGGTCGTCCGACCGGCTGCGGCCGCTCGCGGCCGAACTCGCGCAGGAGCTGTCCGAGGTCCCGGAGACGAGCCGCGTCCAGCTGATCGGGGGGCAGCCGCGCGTCGTGCGGGTCGAGCCGGACCCGGACCGGATGGCCGCGGCGGGCGTCAGCTGGATCCAGCTGACGGGCGCCCTGCAGGCCGCGTCCGCGCGGCAGGACGCGGGCACCGCGGTCCGCGACAACCGCGAGGTGCGCGTCGAGATCGGCCCGCTGTTCCGCTCGGCCGAGGAGGTCGGGCGCGTCGTGGTCGGCGTGCGCGAGGGCCGCCCGGTGTACGTGGCGGGCGTCGCGCGCGTGGTCGACGGTCCGGACGAGCCGCGGGACGCGGTGCTGTTCTCGCCCGGCCCCGCCTGGCACCGCGGCGGCGGCGCGGCCGCGGGCTCCGACAACCCCGCGGTGACGATCGCGATCGCGAAGCGAGCCGGCGCCAACGCGACCGAGCTCGCCGAGCGGGTGCTGGCCAAGGTGGAGGCGCTGCGGCCGCGCCTGATCCCCGCCGACGTGCGGGTGGACGTCACGCGCAACTACGGCGAGTCCGCGCGCGACAAGTCGAACGAGCTGGTCGAGCACCTCCTGATCGCGACGCTGTCCGTGGTCGCGCTGATCTCGCTCGCGATGGGCTGGCGCAGCGGCCTCGTCGTCGGCATCGCCGTGCCGGTGACGCTGGCGCTGACGCTCTTCATCTACTTCGTCGCGGGCTACACGCTGAACCGCGTGACGCTGTTCGCGCTGATCTTCTCGATCGGCATCCTGGTCGACGACGCGATCGTGGTCGTCGAGAACATCGAGCGCCACCACCGCGAACGAAAGGGCCAGAGCTTCGCGCGCACGGCGATCGAGGCCACGGCCGAGGTCGGCAACCCCACGATCCTCGCGACCTTCACGGTGATCGCGGCGATCCTGCCGATGGGCTTCGTGCGCGGGATGATGGGGCCCTACATGCGGCCGATCCCGGTGGGGGCGTCGGCGGCGATGCTGTTCTCGCTCGCGGTCGCGTTCATCGTGACGCCGTGGGCGGCGTACCGCGTCTTCCGCCACGAGGCCGACCACGGCAAGCACGACGCCCCGGGCAAGGAGGGCTTCTCGACCCGGCTCTACCGCCGCGTGATGGGCGCCCTCGTGCAGAAGCCGCTCTGGCGGCTCGCGTTCTTCGCGCTGCTCGGCGTCCTGTTCGCGACCTCGGCGTCGCTGGTGACCTTCGGCTTCGTCAAGGTCAAGATGCTGCCGTTCGACAACAAGAGCGAGTTCCAGGTCATGGTCGACCACCCCGAGGGGACGCCGCTCGAGGTGACGCTCGAGACCGCGCGGCAGATGAAGGACTACCTCGCGACCGTGCCGGAGGTCAGCGACGTCCAGCTGTACGCCGGCACCGCGGCGCCGTTCAACTTCAACGGGCTGGTGCGGCACTACTTCCTGCGCCGGATGCCGCACGCGGCCGACCTGCAGGTCAACCTGGCGCCGAAGCACGACCGCGACGCCCAGAGCCACGACATCGCGAAGCGGGTCCGCGGGCCGCTGGTGGAGATCGCGCGGCGCCGCGGCTCGCGGGTCAAGGTGGTGGAGATCCCGCCCGGGCCGCCGGTCCTCGACACGATGGTCGCCGAGATCTACGGCCCGACGGCCGAGGCCCGCATGCAGGCGGCGCGGCTGGTGCGGGCGCAGTTCGAGGCGACGGCGGGCGTCGTCGACATCCACGACACGCTCGAGGCCGAGCGGGACCGCGTCCTCGTCGGGCTCGACCGCGAGAAGGCCGGGCTGAAGGGGATCCCCGCGGCCGCCGCGGTCGAGACGCTCGCCGGGCCGGGCGCGGGACGCGACGTGGCGCGCGTGGACGCGCCGCACGCGCGCGAGCCGGTGCCCGTGCGCGTGCGGCTGTCCGCCGCGGACCGCGCCAGCCGCGAGCGGCGCCTGTCCCTGCGCGTCGACACGCCGGCCGGCGGGCAGGTCTCGATCGGCGAGCTCGCGCGGGTCGAGACGCTGCGCGAGCCGCAGCCCCTCGTGCGCAAGGACCTCAAGCCCGCGGTGTACGTGATGGGCGACCTCGCGGGCGAGAAGGAGAGCCCGGTCTACGCGATCCTCGAGCTCAACCGCAAGCTCGACGCGCTGACGCTGCCCGGCGGGGTCGCGCTCGAGCGGCACTCGGTCGCCGCGCCGGAGACCTCGGACCGCGTCGCGATGAAGTGGGACGGCGAGTGGCAGATCACGTACGAGGTCTTCCGCGACCTCGGGCTCGCGTTCGCCGTCGTGCTGGGCCTGATCGCGGTCCTCGTCGTCGGCTGGTTCCAGTCGTTCACGGTGCCGCTCGCGATCCTGCTGCCGATCCCGCTCTCGCTGATCGGCATCCTGCCGGGTCACTGGGGCTTCGGCGCCTTCTTCACGGCCACGTCGATGATCGGGTTCATCGCCGGCGCCGGCATCATCGTCCGCAACTCGATCATCCTCGTCGACTTCATCGAGCTCAAGCTGCGCGAGGGCCTGCCGCTCGAGCAGGCGGTGGTCGAGGCCGGTGCGGTGCGGTTCCGCCCGATGCTGCTGACCGCGGCCGCCGTGGTCGTCGGCTCCTTCGTGATGCTCTTCGACCCGATCTTCCAGGGGCTCGCGATCAGCCTGATGATGGGCGAGGTCGCCGCGACGCTGCTGTCCCGCCTCGCGGTGCCGGTGGTCTACTACCTCGTCGCGCGGCGCGGCCGCGCGGACGAGCTCCGGCGCGAAGCCGGCGCGGAGCAGGACGGTGCGGCGGCCCTCGCCGACGCCGAGCCCACGCATGCCTGACGCACGCCTGAGGGGGAGACGCGTGAACGACCTGCTGCTGGTCATCGGGGCGATCGCCGTGTGGATCGCGCTCCAGGGATGGATCCTGCCGCGCCTGGGCGTGTCCACCTGAATGGCCGACTCCTGCAGGCCCCCGGCGGGGGCCTCGAAGAAGGACGAATGACGTTGCGGGCGGGCGGCCCTCGGGCCGCCCCCGTGACACCCTCATGACACCCGGCGTGCACGATGCGCGGGCACGAGAGGACACGATGGCCCGCACGCTGCCCGCGTTCAGGTTTCCGGCCCGCACGCTGCCCGCGCTGCTCGTCCACACCGCGCGGCGCCTGCCGTCGAAGACCTTCCTGCGCTTCCTGCCGCCTCCCGGCACGCGCGCGTGCGCGGCCACGCCGCGCGAGGTGACGTTCGCCGCCTTCCGGGACGGCACGGCGCGCGCGGCGGCCTTCCTCGTCGCGGCCGGCGTGCGGCGCGGCGACCGCGTGCTGCTGTCGGCGGACAACTCCCCCGAGTGGCAGATGATCGCGCTGGCGGCCCAGGCGCTCGGCGCCGAGCCCGCCGCCGTCTTCGGCAGCCTCGCGCCGGAGGCCGCCCGGGAGATCGCGCGCCGCGTCGCGCCGCGGGTGCTCGTCGCACCCGGCGAGCAGTGGGAGAAGTTCGCGCCCGACGCGGCGGCGCTCGCCGGGCTCGGGCTGGCCGCCGTCGTCGGGGCGCCGGCGTCGTCCGGCGCCGGCGCGATCGCGTTCGGCTCGTTCGGGGACGTCGTCGCCGCGCCGGAGCCGGACCCGGAGTTCGACGCGCGCTGCGCCGCGGTCCGCGAAGACGACCCCTTCCTGCTGCTGTTCACGAGCGGCACCACGGGCCGCCCCAAGGGCGTGCGGCTGCCGCAGCGCACGATCGTGCACGCCATCGACTCCGGCGACCCGGCGACCGGCGCGACGCAGGACGACGTGGGCCTGCACTTCCTGCCGTTCGGGCACGTCGCCGGGCATGACCAGTTCGCGCTGGCGCTCGCGCAAGGCCACGAGCTGATCATGGTGGCGCGCCGCGAGGACATCCCGGCCGCGCTGGGCCTCGCGCCCACGTACCTGTTCTCGGTGCCGCTCGTCTACGAGCGCGTCCGGGCCGCGACCCTCGAGCGGATCGCCGCGCTCCCGCGGCCGCTCGCCGGCCTGGCACGCGCGGCGCTCGCCGCCGCCGGGCGCGTCCGCCTGGACGGCTCGCGCCGGCGGCGCGACCGCGCGCTGACGCGGGTCGCGGACCGCCTCGTCGGGCGCGCCGTCCGCGCGCGCCTCGGCGGGCGCGTCCGCGGACTGTTCTCCGGCGGCGCCCCCGCGCCGCCCGCGCTCTTCCGCTTCTTCGAGTCGCTCGGCCTCCCGTTCGTGGAGCTGTACGGGATGAGCGAGACGGCCGGGATGATCTCGTCGAACCTGCTGAACGGGCCGCGCGTCGCGGGCAGCGCGGGCTACGTCTCGCCGGACCACGAGGTGCGGCTCGCCGCGGACGGCGAGCTGCTCGTCAAGGGGCCGCTGCTCTTCACGGGGTACCTCGACGCCGAGGACGAGGCCGGCGCCTTCACGGAGGACGGGTTCTTCCGCACCGGCGACCTCGCCCGGTTCGAAGAAGACGGCCGGCTGACGATCGACGGGCGCAAGAAGCACCTCGTCGTGCTCTCGACGGGGAAGAAGGTCTCGCCGGAGCCGATCGAGCAGGCGATCGCGGCGGCGCCGCCGTTCGAGGCCGCGGTCCTCGTCGGCGACGGCCACCCGTTCGTGGCGGCGGCGGTGTTCGTCGCGCGCGAGGAGCTGGCCCGGCTGGCGGCCGCGGGCAAGGACGCCGCGCGCGAGCTGCTGCCGCGCGTGCACGCGGCGCTCCACGCGTTCAGCGAGTTCGAGAAGCCGAAGCGGCTGCTCGTGATCGAGGGCACGCTGCAGGAGCACCCCGCGTTCGTCACGCCGACGCTGAAGCTGCGCCGGGACGTCGTCGTGCGCTGGCTCGGCCCGCGCCTGGCGGCGCTCTACCGCTGAGCTTCGTGGGGGCGGGGCTGTGCCCCGCCCGACGAGCTGGACTCGTGAGGGCGGGGCTGTGCCCCACCCGACGAGCTGGACTCGTGAGGACGGGGCTGTGCCCCGCCCGACGAGCTGGACTCGTGGGGGCGGGGCTGTGCCCCGCCCGAACCTCAGCGCTGGAAGGCGTACGAGACTTTAAGAAAGAGCTTCCGGCCGGTGCGCTGAAGCGCGTTGCTCTCGTCGAGCGCGCGCTCGTCGCCCCAGCCCGCGAACAGCACGCTCTGCCAGTTCAGCCGGTACCCGAA
>JADHED010001050.1_pt1 | contig 25926 bp, 21 predicted proteins | sample 8952041 | NCBI WGS metagenome assembly JADHED01 (sample SAMN16124423, study PRJNA663239) | bioreactor sludge metagenome | isolation source: sludge (control) | place: India:Bengaluru | collected 2018-09-08
GGAAGCAGTTGGCGAAAAATTATCTGACTGATGAAGCTATGTCTGAAAAGCTTGTTCAGGAGGCGTATGAGAGAATGAAGAAAGATGTGAAAGTAGCACATATTCTCATTACATCTTCTCAGTTTGCGCAATCGAAAGATACAGTTGCAGCATACAAAAAAGCTGATAGTATATACAACGCAATTAGCAAAGGTGCTGATTTTGCTAAAATGGCTGAATTATATTCTGAAGATGCAGAGTCGAAAAAACGCGGTGGTGATATCGGTTATATAACGTCTTTACAAACTGTTTATCCGTTCGAAAATGCTGCTTACAGCACTCCTGTTGGTAAAGTGTCGAAGCCTTTCCGTACACAGTTTGGATACCATATTGTTAAGGTTATGGATGCTAGACCTGCAATTGGTTTTGCTACAGTTGCACAGATAATGGTTGCAGTTTCAAAAGCAAAGGGCGAAGAAGGGTTAAAGGAAGCTCAGAAACGTGTAGATAGCATTCAGGCAGAACTTAAAAAAGGTGTATCGTTTGAGCAGCTTGTTGAGAAATATTCAGACGATAAATTCTCGAAAGAAAATAAAGGTGTGTTAAAACCATTTGGTGTTGGTGAAATGACACCTGAGTTTGAGAAAGCAGCATTTTCATTGAAAAAAAATGGAGATGTTTCAGCACCTGTTACAACGGATTATGGTATACATATTATTAAACTGATAGATAAGGTAGGTATTAAGCCATATGATAGTGTACGTTTAGTGTTAAAGAGAAAAATTGAAAATGACAGCCGTTCTGCATCGGCCAAAGAGGCATATGTAGCTAAAATTAAACAACAGAATGGTTTTAAAGAATATCCGGCAAACTATGCTGAGTTGTATGATAGAATAAGTAAAATACCTGATACAGGTAAATCTGCCAATACATTTTCTGCAGACCAATTTAAAGATATGGGGAAACCTCTATTTACATTTAATGGTAAAGAGTATATGCAGAATGATCTTGTCAAGTTTATGGAAACAATGACACGAGGCAGGATTATGGGCTCAAGAAATGCAATACTTAAGGATGTTTATAGCTTGTACCTGAATAATGTTGTTACTGATTATCAAGAGCAGAAATTGGTTGAAGAAAAGCCTGAATTCAAAGCCTTGATGGAAGAATACACAGATGGTATTATGTTGTTTGAATTAATGGATCGTAATGTTTGGAGTAAGGCATCTAAAGATACTACAGGACTTAAAGAGTTCTATGAAACACGTAAGAACAAGTATCAATGGGAGCCTGGTTTTACAGGTGCTGTTTACACATTCAAAAATGAAGCTGCTCTGAAAGAAGGACAGAAAATGCTGCAAGCGAAAAAATCAGCTACAGATGAAGATTTGATGAAGAAACTTAATACTGAGCAAACACCTGATGCTGTAACAATAACGCATGGTCGTTATGAATTCTCTAAATACAAAGATTTGCCACAAGCGTCTATCGCTAAGGGTAAACTAAGCGAGGCTAAGAAAAATGATAATGGTACATATACTGTAGTAAAAGCTGATGAAGTTTACACAACACAAACGCCAAAGAGCCTCAATGAGGCTAAGGGCTATGTTGTTGCAGAGTATCAAGACTATCTGGAAAAGAAATGGAATGATGAAATGCGAGCTAAATACCCTGTAAAAGTGGATGATGCAGTGTTTAAAAGCATGGTTAAGTAATCAATAAAGTGTTAAATCGAAATGCCTCCTGAAAAGGAGGCATTTTTTATTATTATCCCAAATGTATAATGTCTATCTTAGATTAGCATTTAAAGCATGGCATTATGAAGATATCTTTTCACGGCGCAGCACGTACGGTAACAGGTTCAAAGCATATCATACATATGAAGCACAACAAGAAGATATTGCTTGATTGTGGTATGTTTCAAGGGATGGGAAAAGATACAGACAGGCTGAATAGCGAATGGGGATTTGAGCCCCAAGAAATGACTTATGTAATAATATCTCATGCACATATAGATCATATTGGGCTTTTGCCAAAGCTTGTAAAAGATGGTTATAAGGGTAAAATATTTTGTACCACTGCCACAGCATCATTGATGCGTATTATGCTATTGGACTCTGCGCGTATACAAGAAGCAGACGTAAGGCATGTAAATAAACGTAGAAAAGAGCAGGGTAGAGAGCTGATTGAGCCATTATATACAGAAGATGATGCATTAAACGTATTGCCATTACTGCATGAATTGGAGTATAATGAAACATTAAAGATAGATGACGACATAGAGTTAGTTTACACAGATTGTGGCCATATACTTGGTAGCGCAGCTGTAAATCTGAAGCTTAATGAAAACGGCAAAGAAATAAGGCTCACTTTTAGTGGGGACATTGGTAGATACAACGATGATATATTACGTTCTCCGGAAGTTTTTCCGCAGGCGGATGTTATTATTATGGAATCTACCTATGGTGATAGATTGCATGACTTGGTTGTACCATCTACAGAGAAAATATTACAACATATAATTCATACCTGTCTTGAGAAAAAAGGCAAGTTAATAATTCCTGCATTCAGCCTCGGACGTACACAAGAGTTACTATACTTGTTAAACAGGCTGGAACTTGAACGTCGCCTGCCACCTGTTAAGTATTATGTTGACAGCCCTCTTTCTACAGACCTGACTGCAGTCATTAAACAACATCCGGAGTGTTTCAATAAGCGTGTTAAGGAGTTGTTGAAGAGTGATGAGGACGTATTTGGTTTCAAGAATCTCCATTTTGTGGAAGACGTAGAGGATTCTAAAAAACTAAACGAAAACAATGAACCTTGTGTCATAATATCGGCATCCGGAATGGCTGAAGCAGGGAGGGTAAAACATCATATAGCTCATAACATTGGCGATAAGCGAAATACAATTTTGATGGTAGGCTATTGTGAACCTCATTCATTAGGTGGTAAACTTAAAGAAGGTAGAAAGGAAGTAACAATTTTCGGGGTTCGTTATGAGGTAGTAGCTGACGTGGCAAGTATCAATAGTATGAGTGCACATGGTGACTATGAAGATATGAGTCAATGGTTATCTTGTCAAAACCCAAGGGAAGTAAGTAAGCTGTTCTTAGTTCATGGTGAGTATGACGTTCAAGAAAATTTCAGGCGTAGGTTGGTGCATAAAGGTTTCAGAGATATCGAAATACCTGCCCAACATCAGGTTATTGGCTTAGGCGACCTTTAGTTATTCATACACATAAATCTTTACACGCTGCAGTTTATCTGCAGCGTTGTAGTATACCTCTCTGTCAATACGTTTTTCGGGATGGTAACTATAGGTACGTATTGTAGATGGTGACAGTATAGATTTCGTTCGTTCTGTTTCTTTGGTGACACGATTAAATTTATCGAATTCATAAGTTACGTAAGTAGTGTCGTACAAGTCTATATTATTGATATCATAATTAATACGTGTATAGCCTTTAGGTTTGTAAGTATAAGTAGTAGAAGTCAGTTTTATAGTATCTTCCAACCTGTCTGCTTTGTTTTTTAACAGCACTTTATCCCAATCATTGAGGCTGTATATGTAGTATGTTTTTTTACTCAGCAGTTTGCCGACGTTATTATAGGTATAGAGAATACGATTAGTATTCCATGTATTTAAGATAATATTGCCTTGCTCGTTTTTCTTATGCCAGATCAACTCTTCAGTTATCTGGCCTGCATCATTGTAGCGATAGGATGATACAAGCGTATCTTCCCATTGGTGCTGCGATGCATTGTATTTTGTTGCCCTCTGTGCAGATAGTTTATTACCTGTATAATAAAACCAGTGCCAAACGCTATCTCCATTTTTGTATATAGTAAGGCCATTGCCTGATGAATCAGCATGAGCATACATCGACTCATGGCTTTTACAGCTTTTGCATGCCTGCATTTCATATACAAGTCTGCTATTGCTATCAAATAGCTCTTTAGTTTGGGCAACTGTGTCGTATCGTTTGTTGAGGGTGTAGGTAAAGATGCTCTTGTAAGGAGATTGTGCATTGCAGATGTTTATCGCCATCAACAATAACAACTGTACCAATAACTTCATTTTGCTAATATAGCGTATTCTTCTTTTGTGTATAATCTCATTTTATTTGTACTTGAAAAGCAATGTGACTTTGTGATTTTTATCACTTTCCGGAATCTTATAATTAACTGTAACTATTTTTGTCTTTTAGAATTGCTCCATACATCAAATTGGTAGGCGTATCCTGCATATAGTTCTTTTGTCAGAAATGTGTCGTTATATGTGTAGTAGTTTTGCCATTATCGAAACTTTTACCAGTAATTACGTCATCGTAATAATCGAAGTATTCCGCAAACACAACCTTGCTTTTTTTATTGTATCGTTATTTAGAGATTAGTTCAAGATTTAAGCTGTCCTCGCTATAATGCCTGTACATGTATCGCTCTTTAAACTTTTGTGCAAGAGAGTTTAAAGACAAACAAAGTATTAGGAGTGAAGCAAAAAGAGATTTCATGGTATCGTTTAATTTTTTTTGCGTATCAAATATTGTATCGTCTAAAATCAGATAGTATTTATATCATGTGTTTCACATCTTAATAATAATAAATATACACTGTTCTTTGTGCATTCGGCTTATCTTTATAATATATTGATATACCCATGAATAAGAAGAAAAAGAAAGATGGAAAGGGTAGGCTCACTTACAAAGGTGTGCTGGAAATAACCCGAGGTGGCAGAGGTTTTGTGATAGTAGACGGTATGGATAAAGACATCAGCATTCGTCCTGAGAACTTAGGTAATGCCTTGCATGGCGATGAAGTAAGAGTAGAGGTACCGGAGCATGGCCGAAAGTTTGGTGCAAGGCTCGAAGGTGTTATTACAGAAGTGGTTCGAAGAAAACAAACAGAATATTCAGGTAGCCTGCAGGTAAAACAGCATTTCGCCTTTGTAATAACAGACAGCGAAAAAATGCCTGTAGACATATACATTCCATTGCACCTGCTGAATGGCGCAAAGGATGGCGACCATGTAATGGCAAAAATTGTTGAGTGGACGCCTAAGACCAAAAATCCTGTAGGTGAGATTGTTACAGTAATGACGCATGAAGCAGCTAATGATATTGCTATGAAAAGCATATTGGCTGAAAACGGGTTCCCGCTCAATTTTCCTGATGATGTATTGGAAGAAGCAGCCAGATACCCTGAAGGTGTGGATAGCAAAGAGGTGAAGAAAAGACGCGATATGCGTGATACACTCACTTTCACAATAGACCCCGTAGATGCGAAGGACTTTGATGATGCCATATCATACAAGCCATTAAAAGGTGGAAACTATGAATTGGGTGTGCATATAGCAGATGTCAGCCATTATATTGAACCGGACAGTGCGTTGGATAAAGAAGCCTACCTACGTGCTACGAGTGTGTATTTGCCCGATAGGGTTTTGCCTATGCTTCCTGAGCGTTTATCTAATGAGCTGTGCTCATTACGCCCTAACGAAGATAAGTACACCTTTTCTGCCATTTTCGAGATAAACAAACAAGGTAAGATTAAAGACTACTGGCTGGGACGTACAGTGATACGTTCTGTCAGGAGGTATACATACGAAGAAGTACAGGAGATAATAGAAGGTGCAGAAGGTGATAATAAAGATGTGATACTGCTGCTGAACGAGATGGCGCAAAACTTGCGAGCAGCAAGGTTTAAGAAAGGAGCCATTAATTTCTCATCGCAAGAGGTTCGCTTTAAGCTCGATGAAACAGGTAAGCCAATTGGCATTGTGGTAAAAGAAAGCAAACAAGCTCATCAACTGATAGAGGAGTGTATGCTGCTGGCCAACCGTACGGTGGCAGAATATGTATCGGGTATTGTAGTAAAAGATAAACCTGTACCGTTTCCGTATCGTGTACACGATGCACCTGATGAAAGTAAGCTTAGTATATTCACAGCATTTGCGGCAAGGTTCGGCTACAAATTCGATATACACACACCTGAAGGCATAGCCGGTTCATTCAACAAAATGCTGAAGATGGTGAATGGTAAACCTGAACAGCATGTGCTGGAAAGTTTGGGTATTCGTACAATGTCCAAAGCTGTATATACAACAGATAACATTGGTCACTACGGTTTAGGTTTTCAGGACTATTGCCATTTTACGTCACCTATACGCCGCTATCCTGATGTAATGGTGCATAGGGTATTGCAGGAATGTCTGGATAATAAGGTGAAACCGACTAAGCACATGGAAGCACAATGCCGCCATTGTAGCGAACAGGAGCGTCGTGCCATGGAAGCAGAGCGCGCAGCCAACAAATACAAGCAGGTAGAATACATGCAGGATTATGTGGGCGAGGAGTTTGAAGCCGTGATAAGTGGCGTATCTTCGTTCGGTTTTTGGGCAGAGACTGTAGCGCATAAATGCGAGGGTATGGTTTCATTGGCCGACTTGCGCGATATAGACGATTTTGAATGGCAGGAAGGAGAATATGCGCTCGTAGGTTTCCAGACAGGTTTGCGCTTTGGCATGGGCGACCGTGTAAAAGTGCGTGTTGTAAGTGCAAATCTTGATAAACGTCAGATAGATTTTACGCTAGCAGAAGTACCACAGGGAAAACTGAGAATGCCTAAAAACAAAGCAAAACAGGGTGCAGCACCAACAAAACCTAAACAGGGTGGTGGTAAACCAAAACCAAAACGCAAAAGATAGTACATGCATAGTTTTTCAGAATTAGTTACTCTTTTTGAAACAAGGCTTAATAATACTTTACCATTTCCTGAACGCCCTGAAACGCTATACGAGCCATGCCGTTATTTTATGGGTATAGGTGGCAAACGTGTTCGCCCTGTTATATGCCTGATGGCAAATGAACTGTTTGGCGATATTACAGAAGATGCCTACCGTGCGGCAATGGGGGTAGAGTTATTTCACAACTTTACGCTGATACACGATGATATCATGGATAAAGCCCCACTACGCAGAGGGCAAACAACTGTACATACCCGCAACGGACTAACGGCCGGTATACTTTGCGGCGATGTAATGGCTATATATGCATACGAGCAGTTGGCACATATCAAAACATCATTGCAACAGGTTTTACACTTATTCAATAAGACAAGTATAGAAGTTTGCGAAGGGCAACAGTTGGATATGGACTTTGAAAATCGTGATGATGTAACGATAGAGGAGTACATAGAAATGATAACGCTCAAAACATCGGTACTATTGGCTTGCAGCCTGAAGATGGGCGCGTTGCTGGGTGGGGCTACGGAAGGTAATGCAGATAAGTTGTATGAGTTTGGTAAAAATCTTGGTATTGCATTTCAGTTGCAAGACGACTATTTAGATGCTTTTGGTGCAGAAAGTGGCAAAATACCCGGTGGAGATATTATAGCCAATAAGAAGACATACCTGTTGCTGAAAGCAATGGAAAATGCTAACGATTTACAGTTATCGGCTATCAATGCATTATTGCAGCGCGACGATGAAAGTAAAGTACCTGCAATGCTGTCTCTATACGCTAATACAGGTGCAGATGTAGCATGCAGAGATGCTGTAGCGCATTATTCTCAATTGGCGTTCAACAGCCTGGAAGAAGCAGCTGTACAAAGCAGTCGCAAAAAGCACCTGCATGATTTAGCTACTTATTTGCTGGCTAGAGAGAAATAAGTTATCAATTCAACCTATATACTTTTATGAGAAAACTATTATTAGTTGCATCTGTTTTTTGTGCTTATAGCACAAGCGCGCAAAGAGGTTATTCTTCTTTTGAATATGCCAGGACAGAGATAGGTGTTTCCGGAGGATTACTTTTCCCTGATAAAATTGCGACTGTAAGGCTACAGATACCTATTCGTGTGGCAGATCATATTCAGGTAGCACCGACAGTTCTATATTTCACAGATGGTATAGACGATGTTATAGGTCGTTTTGTGTTTATGGCTAATGTAAATTTCCCGGTTTCTAGAACCAAATCATACTTTTATCCTGGCATAGGTGCTGGTTACTTTATGGGAGTTGGCCCAATAGCAGGAGCACATCTTGGATATACTTTGATGCTGGGCGATAGGGTGGGTATCAATTTACAATCCGGCATTCTTTTGGCTAGCAACACGAAAATAATTGGTACAGCTTTAGTGACGGAATTGGGTTTGCGTTTTTCCCTTGATTAATGCGATTAATAAACTGTTTAATCTTTACTGTACAGAATGTGTACGTTTTCTGCTAACATAAAGACTTATCAATAGCAAAATTGTACTGAATAAAATCAGGGCTATAAGATGAGGTATCACATTGGTGATGTTGCCATTGCGTAAGATAATGTGGTTGATGGCATCGAGCCCCCAATGTAGTGGAGATACTTTGGCAAGGTTTTGCATAACACCCGGCAGTAAGTCGAGTGGTACCCATATACCACCCATCGCGCTCATGATAACTACAGATATAGCACCGAATGGGGTGGCCTGAGTAGCTGTTTTAAACACAATACCTACAAGATAGCCATATGCTGTAGCCGATAGCGCTATACACAATGCTATTGGTATGAGTGCAAGCGGATGCAGTCCCAGATACAAGGCAGAAAGACCTAAATATGGAAGCACCCACAAGCCTATAGCACACATAACCGCGAACTGTGCTGAGCATATAAGGGTATAAAAGAAGATTTTACCAAGTGCTACATAGTTTTGCGCATGTGGTATCAGTTGTATGCGCAAGGCACTTCGCTCTTCACGCTCACGAAGCATATTGCCTGCTATGGGAATGACAATGAAGAACATGCCAAATATAGCCCATGCCGGTACGTTATGCTGTACCGAGCTGATAAATTTACTTATTTCGCCTTTGTCATTTAGTGGCTCTTCCTTAATACCAATACCTTGAAATATGCGTTTGAATTCATCACTCTGTGCGGTATCAATGTTTTCGCCCTGGGACATGCCGAGTTTGCCCAGACGAGCAACCAAGAGATTGCTGCAACTGTAAGTAATATATTTATCCAATGCAAAGCTGATAGACATGCGGAAGGTAGGTTTACTCACCGGGTCAAAATACATGCGTACATACATACTGTCTCGCATTTCCCTGGCGGGCAATTTGCCCATTCCTATTTTTTCACTGATTCTGTTCGCTACCGTATTTGCAGCATTGATAACCTCTGCTGTAGCGCCCTGTGGTATCACTATGCCAACACGGTATTTACCACCTTTCAACAAAGCCATTAGCTTTGCTTCGGTTAGTGGTTTGCCATCAATGCTATCTACAACATGGAAGTTTTTACTTTGTTTAAGACCGAATTTTATTTCATCCGCCAGCCTACCGTGGTCGTTATCTGCCAGCAACAGGTCGAAGCGTAGTTCCTGATAATCTTTGAAAGGAGCATCCTGCACCATCGCCATTACTATTATCAGTACTGCGGGCATCAAAAACAGCAGCATAAAGCCCGCAACGTCTCTGCGAAGCAGTATCCACTCTTTCTGTATGGTAGCAAGTATCTTTTTCAAAGTCTCAGTTTATTAATTAGTCTCTTACACTATGGCCGGTGTAATGCAGGAATACATCCTCCAGCTTTTTACAGTCTGCGGTGTTATTAATCAGCTCAATTGGGGCACCGCTTACAATGAACTTGCCTTCGTCTATTATCACTACTTCATCGCAAATCTGTTCTGCTTCTTCCATCAGGTGAGACGTGTACACGATTGTTTTGCCTTGTTGGTTGTATTCTTTCAGAAAGTCAAGAATCATAGCACGGCTTTGTACGTCTACACCTGCGGTCGGTTCATCCAATATTATCAATGATGGTTGGTGTAGTAGTGATGCAATGATATTGGCCCTACGTTTCATACCGCCGCTATAGCGATTGATGCGTTTATCGGCATGTTTATCCAACCCCAGACGTACCAGCAGGTCGTGAGCACGGTCTTTGGTTTGCTTATCAGTTAGTCCGTAAAGGCTGCCGATATATCGAAAGTTTTCCCATGCTGTCAGATTGCTGAACATAGCTATTTGCTGAGGTACTACGCCTATCATTTTGCGAAGTGTCAGTGTTTCTGCAATGCAGTCTTTACCAAATATGGTAGCCTTACCTGTATCGGGTGTTACTAAGCCACACAAGATGTTGATAGTTGTACTCTTGCCCGCACCGTTAGGCCCCAGCAGACCCATTACCTGTCCTTCGCGTACATGTACACTCAGCCCGTCTAATGCAGGGCTCCAGCCACCTTTATAGGTTTTGTGGAGGTTTGTTATTTCTATAGCGTGAGCCATCTTTTAGTTATATCCCAGTCCTTTTACCAATTCTTGAGGCAGCATAGGTAATGCATGCCTTGGCAGCAGGAATGATGTAAGCTCCGCTATTTCTTTAAATATGATGTGCGTATCGGCAGCTGCACGCAGATATTCTGCACCTGTGCTACCACCTGTACCTACACGCTTGCCTATGGTACGTTGTACCATATGTATATGCCTGTGTCGCCACATAGATAGTCCTTCATCTATTTCAAGCAAGCTGCTCACCAGCTCATATGGCAGATGCAGTAACGGATTGTCCCTATATAGCATAATGAACAAAGCACTGCGATTGGCAGCTATGCTGAAACGGCGGTCTTCAGGATATTCAGTTTCATTCAAGAACAGCTTATCAAATGTTACCAAGTTCGTTTTTTCAGCATCCTGCAAAGTGCTTTCGTATGCATTGCGATATTGTTGCCAGAAGTCTTTTGTAACGTGTGGCTCTTTGGCATAAGGCATGCGCTCCAGCCACTTGTTGATGAGAACGAGTATAGATTCTTGTGCTTCTGCTTCCTTTACACGGTCTATATCTTTCTGGTTCAGTTGAGAGAGGTAGTAGTTTTGACCGTGGCGTTGATTGTAGCCTAAGCCCAAAGTAGCCTCTATCATTTTGAACTGTATGCTTTGGAAACCCGACGCAGGGCGTAACAAATCGCGGAAGTCGAGGAAGTCCAGCGGCGTCATAGTTTCCATGATGCTCATTTGCTGAACGGCAACTTCCATTATTTTGCAAATACGCTTGATGCGGTGCAAGCAATTATATATATCCGGAGAATTATTCGGGATGTTCGGTTGTTTAAACACATCGCGTATTACGTTCAGTTCAAACAGTATTTGTTTGAACCACAGTTCATACGTTTGGTGGATGATGATAAACAGCATTTCATCATCTGCTTTGATGCCTTCTTTACTGCTTTCAGGCAGTTGGACATTCAATATCTTGTCAAGCTGCAGGTATTCGCTGTAGTATACCGGGGCACGCTCCTTTTTTTCCATAGGGTGGAAAATTACGAAAGCCTACGGGTAAAAAGAAATGACTTATATCAGAGTGCATCAGATAGGTTAATGTGTCATGTATAAGGGTAGCTTGATACTTATTTAATATTTGAATACTTGCAATTCCGGCAATTTTAAGGATTAGCTATATTCATTGCTTCAGTACTTGGAAATCTTCTTTGATACTATCGTTTCAATCATATACAAGCTAAGCGCAGTTATTAAATATTATACATGTTTATTTGAGAAGATGATGCAGATAAACAATCTTTTATTGCACAATTATAGTTGTGTAATGTACTATATATTAAAGGGGATAAGTATCTTAATTATATAGGCAATAGGTGTGCAAAGCTATATGGAAAATATGTCCTTGGCACACCTTATCAGCGTAAAGTTATTTTATCTATTTTAGTTAAAGATTCTATGACGAGCATATTTTTACCTGAAGTAAAAGCAGAAGCACTGGAAGCTGCAAAGCTTGCAGGAGATGATAACGCCCTGTGGGATATTTTTATTCAGCCACTGCACGAAGAGCTATATAAAAGACAGGATTTTAACTTTTTGGATGACCTTTCTGAAGGACAGCAATTGCTGATATCCTATGATTATGTGCAGATGCAGGTATTGCAAGGGGGATTTATTCAACTAATACAGAATGGTTATATAGGGTTGCTGCCTACCATGCCTGGATGGCTCGAAGTAGTAGGCAGTCATGATATGGCAAAAGTGATAGATAATGTGCTGAAAGTATATGTGCTGAACCGTGAAGAGTTGGATAAGCAAACCAGTGTTGAGGAGTTTGCCCGTCTTTACGATGAGTTTCAGGAGTTTGTAACCCTTGATGAAGAATTTCATCGCCTGCATCCACAAGTGTTTTCTACGCTGCTACAATACGCCATTCACCATACAGAAGAGTTCCTGAAACTGGTATAGTATTCAGCTTTACCACATTCTTCAAAACCCCGTATCTTTGCAGCCGCAATGGCAAAAATCGGTAATATAGAACTGGGGGACTTTCCTTTGTTGCTTGCTCCTATGGAGGATGTGAGTGACCCGCCTTTCCGTGCAGTATGCAAAGAGCAGGGGGCAGACCTTATGTACACCGAGTTTATAAGCAGCGAAGGCCTGATACGTGATGCTATCAAAAGTCGTCAGAAGCTTGATATCTTCGATTATGAGCGCCCTATAGGTATACAGATATTTGGTGGTGATGAAGAAGCACTTGCTATGAGTGCCCGCATTATAGAAGCTACCAATCCCGATTTGCTGGATATCAACTTTGGTTGTCCTGTCAAGAAAGTAGTGTGTAAAGGTGCAGGTGCAGGTGTTTTGAAGGATATAGACCTGATGGTACGACTGACAGATGCAGTTGTTAAAGCAACAAAACTACCCGTAACGGTTAAAACACGCCTTGGTTGGGATGATAATAGTAAGAATATTGAAGAAGTAGCAGAGCGTCTGCAGGATGTAGGTATTAAAGCCCTCACTATTCATGGCCGTACCCGCAAGCAAATGTACAAAGGTGAGGCTGACTGGACGCTTATTGCCAAGGTTAAGAACAATCCACGCATACATATACCAATCTTCGGTAACGGGGATATTGACAGCCCGCAGAAAGCTGTAGAATACAAGAACCGTTACGGGGTAGATGGGGTGATGATAGGACGCGCGGCGATTGGCTACCCATGGATTTTCCGTGAGATAAAACACTATATAAAAACAGGCGGCGAGTTACTGGCACCGCCAACCATAGAAGAGCGTATTGAAGCTTGCCTGAAACACCTGCATGGTGCCATGAAATGGAAAGGTGAAAAACTGGGTATCTTAGAAATGCGCATGCATTATGCTAACTACCTGAAAGGTCTTCCACACATCAAAGAATATCGCATGCGCCTTGTTACTGCAGATAGCGTTGCGGCAATCGAAGCTATTTTTGAGGACCTGCGTACACAGTATCAATACGCAGAGGTGTAGTTTTTCTTATCTGATCATCACTATTTTTGCGGATAATCTGTTTCTTAGTCTAAAGTTTTGGTTTGGTAAAATATGTTTAATTTAATGAAAATCAGCATTTTACGCGTAATGTTATCCTTCTGTTGTTTATGTAGGTCTTTTTTGTAGATTTGTATTAGCTATGAATAACGTAATAGCAAATATAACCGACTACCTGAAAGGGCAACGCCCGTTTTTGGATATGTTCTCTCGTTTGGCAGAGAATGTAACTAATGCATATGTTACAGAACTATACGACCAGATAGAACAAACTGGTATTACTCCTTCTTTTGATGAGCTGATGGATAGGGTACGTGCATTGCACGATGACCTGAGCCGTAGAGCTATCTGGATACGCGAAGACTACAAGGAAGACAGAGGTCATCGTTCACCTCGTTTCACTAAGGGTTGTAAAAGGATTATTGATAAATCGACCAACGACTTTTTATGTACCGTAAAAGTGGTACTAAACAGACGCAACAATAGCTACGCGCATCTGCACTAATTATCGAGACTAAGGTTTACTTTATCTGCCTGCGGTATAGCAATAATGCAACAATACCGAAGATGAAATTGGGTATCCAAACAGCCAGCATAGGATTTAGCCCTGCTTTGGTTGAGAATGTATTAGTAAACTGCATAGCCATAATATACAAGGCACTTATTACAATACCCATTGCCAGATGTAGCCCGCTACCGCCACGTACCTTGCGGCTGGCAATACAAACACCTATCATGGTAAGTATAAACCCTGCAAACGGCTGTGCCGTGCGGCGGTGTTTTTCTATATAAAAGAAGTTCAGTGTTTCCCTTCCACGTAGTTTTTCACGTGCTATGTATTTATTCAGTTCAGGTGTGGTAAGCGCGTCTTTTACAGCCTCGTCTTCTTCAAGGTCTCTCGGTTTGAAAGGAAACGACATGATGGTGTCATTCTTCAATACCAGCCTCTCGTTAATTCCGTCGTTGTAGCGTATCCGAACCTCGTAGAGATGATATTGTTGTTTGATGCTGTCGTAGTTTACATGGCCTGCTATTACTTTATAATGCAGGTTGCTACTGTCAATCAGTTCTGCACTGAAATGGTAACCTATGTTTGCTTTGTAATCATAGGTCATCATATACACGTACAAATTCTTGGAAAGCCGCAGGTGAACGTTCCTGTCAGAAGCGAATGCAGCGGTATGTATATACTTATTTTCAAAAGCCAATCGTTGTTTATTGGCTTGAGGGACTATGTAGTGATTAGAAACCAAAGATAGCGTACAAAGGAATGCAGCACCAATTATGTACGGACGCAAAAAACGCTGAAATGAAACACCGGATGCTAGTATGGCGATAATTTCGGATTTATAGGCTAACCTTGATGTAAAGAAAATGGTAGCAATAAATATGAACAAAGGAAACAGCAGCGCTGATATATGTGGTATGAAGTTCTTGAAATAGTTAAGTATTGCGAGTGTAGGTGCCTTCTTTGCCACGAAATCCTCCATCTTTTCAGACAGGTCTATAACACAGGCTACCACTGCCAGTATCATAATGGCGAAAAAGAAAGTTGCTACAAACTTCTTAACTATATACCAATCCAGTTTCTTCATACCCCCTTGCCCCCTAAAGGGGGAACCATATTAGTTTATTTGTTTTCAAAAATACAATCATATCATGTTTAAAGCCCCTTTAGGGGTTGGGGTTTACAGCCTTTGTTTTAATACAGGTATCATTTCGTTTTTCCAGCTGTTGAAATCGCCCTGCAAAATATGTTCACGTGCCTGTTTTACCAAATGCAGGTAAAAAGATAGGTTATGTATGCTGGCAATCTGCAACGCCAATATCTCACTCGATACCATCAGGTGACGCAGGTATGCCTTGCTGTAGTAGTTGCTCGTAGGGCAGTCAATACCATCATCTATCGGGCTGAAATCCGTAGCCCATTTCTTGTTTTTAATATTTATGACACCTTTGCTGGTAAAAAGCATACCATTACGTCCGTTGCGTGTAGGCATCACACAATCAAACATATCAATACCCAAAGCGATATTTTCTAATACATTCCACGGCGTACCAACACCCATCAGATAACGTGGTTTTTCATCAGGTAGTATATCGCAGCACAAGCCGCACATTTCGTACATCATTTCTTCAGGTTCGCCAACACTCAACCCACCAATAGCATTACCATCACAATCCATATCGGCTATAAACTGACTGGATACCTGTCGCAAGTCTTTATAAGTACTTCCCTGTACGATGGGGAAGAGCGTTTGTTCATAACCGTATTTAGGCTCTGTTTCGTTCATCCGGTTCACACAACGTGCAAGCCAACGATGTGTCAACTCCATCGATTTGCGAGCGTATTCATAATCGCTTGGGTAGGGTGGGCATTCGTCAAATGCCATAATGATATCTGCACCTATGGAGCGTTGTATATCTATAACATTCTCTGGTGTAAATAAATGCCTTGAACCATCAATATGCGATTGGAAAACAGCGCCTTCTTCTTTCAGCTTCCTGTTGTTGGCAAGCGAGAAAACCTGGTAGCCACCACTATCCGTCAGGATAGGTTTGTCCCATCCGTTGAATTTATGCAAGCCACCCGCCTGTTCCAGCACTTCAATGCCCGGGCGCAGGTACAGATGGTAAGTATTGCCAAGTATTATCTGTGCATGTACTTCTTCTTTTAGTTGTTGCTGGGTCACTGCTTTTACACTACCCAATGTGCCTACAGGCATAAAAATGGGCGTTTCTATCTTGCCATGTGCCGTTGTTATGATGCCTGCACGAGCTTTGCTGTTATTATCCCTTGCAGATAATTCAAATTCCATTCTGTTTTTCTTTCTTTGTGGTTGTGTTCGGCGAGGTATTAGTTCCTGTTTTTCTGTTATGTATTACCATTCAGTTGGCTTATACGCTCTTTTTCTTTGTGCAACTGTTTTCGTTGCCCGATGAAGATGATGCCTCTATTCCCGATCCTCAACCCGTTACTATCATCATCTGTGCAAAAAACGAAGCTGCCAATCTGCGAAACAACCTGCCTGCAATAATGGCGCAAAGATACAGTAATGCCTCGGGTATTGGTATGTATCGGGTAATTGTAGTAAATGACGCATCTGACGATGATACCGCAAGCGTTTTAGAGGGTTTTAAGGCACTCTATGAAAACCTAAGCATAATCCATACCTCTGTACAGGAAGCACGTACATTTCCAGGCAAGAAGTTTGCCTTGAGCAAGGCTTTGGCAATAACAGATAGTAATTTCCTGTTGCTTACCGATGCAGATTGCCAGCCAGCTAGTGACGCTTGGCTCACACAAATGGTTGCCCCGCTACATAAGGGGACGCAATTGGTAGCTGGTTTTGGTGCGTATAGTGCCAATGGCTCTGTGCTGAATGCTTTTATTCGTTGGGAGACTCTCCACACATTTATTCAATATGGAGGGTACGCGTTATCGGGCAGACCGTATATGGCAGTTGGCAGAAATCTGGCATGTACAAAAGCTGCCATGCTGAAAGCACAACAATCCGCTGCATGGGCACAACTGCCATCGGGCGATGATGATTTGCTGATAAATGCTATTGCTAATGGCAAGAATATGGCAATCGTCGCCACTCCATCCTCAATAACCATAAGTCCTGCAAAAGCTACTTGGGCAGATTGGCTAAAGCAAAAGCAACGTCATGTATCAACGGGCAAGTACTATAAAACAAGCACCAAGCTGTTGCTTGGATTGTATGCTTTAACACACAGTGTTGTATGGCTGAGCTTTCTGGTGCTGCTACTTACTCCTATGTGGCAACTGGCATTGGTTGTAATGGCTGTTAGGTTGATAATTAATATTATTATTCAACAGCGTGCCTGCCGTTTAACAGGGCAGCAGCATTATATATTACTTTTCATATTGGCAGATATAGGCTGGATGATATATAACTTTGTCCTTTCGCCATATATACTGCTAAAAAACAAACAAAGGTGGACGTAATACTAAAATACTTCAGCGACTTTACAGACAACCAATTACAACAAATTGGTCAGTTGGAAGAGTTGTATAAAGACTGGAATGAGAAAATAAATGTGATATCCCGCAAGGATATTGATTCCTTATATACAAGGCATGTGCTGCATTCGCTGGCTATTGCGGCTGTTTGCACATTCGAAGATGGCACGCAAGTGGTGGATATAGGTACAGGTGGTGGATTCCCCGGGATACCACTGGCTATAATGTTTCCCGAGGTAGAGTTTCTGCTAAGTGATAGTATTGGCAAAAAGATAAAAGTAGTGCAGGGTGTTGCTGATGCCATAGGATTAAAGAATGTGACTGCTGTGCACAGCAGGGTAGAGGAAATTAAAGGTCGTACGTTCGACTATGCAGTATCTCGTGCGGTTGCTCCTTTGGGTGAATTGTGGAAATGGATAAATCCATTACTGCGCAAAGGACAACGGAGTGAAGAACTTCCTAACGGTCTGATATGCCTTAAAGGGGGAGACCTTAAAGAAGAAATAAAAGCATCGGGTTTAAAGCCTACAGCTTGGGATTTGCACGATATTTTTCCCGAGCCGATGTTTGAAGATAAGTATGTGATATATGTAAAGAAATAAAAGAGCAGGATTTACCTGCTCTTTTATTTATATTCAAATAGATGTATTTATTCTATTATCAATTTTAATACCTTACTTCCTTCCGATTGCGAGCTGAGTGTGACAAAATACATTCCTGCGATACAACCTTGCATATTGCAAGGTATCTGATTGGTACCTGCATTAATTTTTACTTGCTGTTGAGAAACAACTCTACCTGCAATATCGGCAATGCTTATTCTTATTGTTTCGCCATTAACCGAATTGTATTTTATTAAGAAAGCTCCTTTGTTTGGATTGGGGTAGATATTTATTCCTTCAATTTGTGATGGGATATTTTCTGTACCTAGGTATTGTATTGCCTTCGCTATTGCAGCAAATGCATTCACTTTCCCATGTCCCCATGTGTTACTTCCATTAGCAGTTGCAGGTCCGGTATAGCTATCGTGTAGCGCTGTAGTTTTTAGTATTTCAATCACCTGCGTAGGTGTTAGGTTGGGATTAGCTTGCAACATTAAGGAAACGATGCCTGCTACAACAGGAGATGACATGGAGGTACCTGTAAGCATAGCATAATAGTACGTTTTGCCATCGCCCGGGTTCAGATAAGATGCTACCAAATGGTCTGCACTGCCACCTGTTGGTTTATATTCATCATCAAAAGTACTAACGCCAGAACCTATCATTAACCCAGGTGCTGCAATATCTGGTTTTGTCCTGAAATCTGCCGAAGGGCCTCGGCTTGAATATGGCGCAATCCTGCCGGTAGAAAAAACATAGGATGAATAACTAATAGTGCCACCAGCAATATTTGTAAAGTTAATTTTGGAAGCAAAAGAAGCTACTGCTATTGCAGAACGTGTACTAGCCATATCGCCTACGGTCATAGCAATATTGCCACTTGTAGCGTTGGGTACGCCTGCACTGAAGCTGCCATAGTATCCACGTGTTTTCTGTACATAGCCTGTCCACATATCAATCGTACCCTCAGTGCCTTTAGCAGATACCATTATTTGGTTCGTTGATTTATGGTAAAACCTTAATAATGCTCTTGGTTTGCTATTGAAAGAAGATGATTCTGTAACGACGTCTACAAAGCAAGTATCCCCGTCAGAGCCGACAAGTGCAAATGAATTGGTGGTATTGTTAAGACAAACGAATCCTGTTGTTGCAGTTTCAATACTTCCGTTATACAGACTTATTTTTGTGCAAAATCCTTTTGCAGTATCGCCCCATATATCTACCCATGTATTTTTCATGCCATTTGCCAATAGCAGTTCTGTACGTACTATGGTGTCTGATGCTGTAAATGTTTTGGCTAGATGTATCGGGCTGGAGCCGTTGTTGCCTGCAGAACAAACAAAGATTTTACCCTTACCAGTAAGTGCATCACATGCCTGGCTGAAGAGTGAATTGCCATCATGCGGACCTACCGTACAGCCCCAGCTAAGGTTTGCTACTGCTGGTTTTCCAACAGATGCGGCGTAGGTGTATATATAGTTGATGCCATCTATAATATCAGACATGCCTGTATTAGTCCATTGTGTAGAATCAGGCGTGATACCAACAAAGACCATATCGCTTTCAAATGCTATTCCTCTATATTGACTGTTTCCATTGCTACCATACCCACTACCTGCAGCAATACCTGCCACGTGTGCACCATGCGAAAACTGTTGCAGATCGGTACCTGTAGATTGCATAGTGGCAGTACTTGTTATCTCATTGCCATAAGAAAACCCTGAAGGGGCAGTGCCTGTAGATTTTTGCTCCCATATCTTTTTAATACGCCACGTATTGCCACTGGTATCTTTATTGGTAGGATGGTTGTAGTCAAAGCCGGCATCTATTATACCTACCACCACATTTTTGCCTGTGTATGGCATAGTAAGCGGAGCATAGCCGCCATGTACAGAGTCTGTTTTAGTTACTGCGCGTGCTGCATCCATATCAGGTGCTACTGGCACATCCAATTCTATGTAGTCTATGCCTTTTATCTGTATGAATGATTCTATTTTATGTATAGGCACAGATACTGTCCATATATTACCTGCTTTTGTGCCTATATGTACGCCTAGGGTTTCCAGTGCTGCTGCATCTGTAGTAGGCGTAACTTTTATCATCCCGGCCACACACAAATTACCTTGAGCATCTTTACGATATACATAAGATGCAGGTATACTTTTTGTATTGTTCAAATCTTTAATAAAAAGCTGAGTTGATGGTGATAGTTTAGCTCTTTCCTGATTTGATTGAGCAAAAGCTGTAATTCCAATTGACAGGAATAAAGCAGATAATAAAAATACAGGCTTTTTCATACGCTTGTTTGATTGATATAATACCGGATATAGCTTTCTAAAGGTAGCTAATAAAACAATAAAGCCCCTGAAAAGGGGCCTTGTTACATATAGAGGATAAGAGAGAACTAAAGAATAAACCGGGCAGCGGAACATCATCGCAAGAAAACCACTACCCGGTTTTCAAGCCTTACAAATTCACTGCCAATACCACGCACATGATGATAGAAACAAACAACAAAATTTTTTGAGAAGTTTCGTTTTTACGGATGTTGATAGCTTGTTGCATGACTTGTGTTTTTTATTGTGTTTTGTTTTGAAAGGCTGCCGTGGCAGGTGTTTTGTGTTTTTTGCTTTGTTGATACAAATATGGGGGTACGAACAAGCCTTCTCCAAAATTTAAACCTCGATTAACGACGTCTTTAAAACTGGTTAACTAAAAAAGTGTCATTCGCTTAACACCTGATTTACAAACCGTTTGTTAATTGATGCTGAAATCCTTATCTGTAGAGGGTTTGAGGCATTTTTATGATATTGTTTAATGTGTTGTCTGTATCTGATTATATAAAATATTTTCTCATCGTGGAGAGGATTGTTATTTTTGCAGCCTGAAAACCGAATAAAACTGATATAATTATTATATGGGTAGGATATTTGAAGTTCGTAAGTCTGCCATGTTTGCCCGCTACGACCGTATGGCAAAACAATTTACCCGCGTTGGTAAGGAAATAGCAATTGCTGTAAAGAAAGGAGGCGCTGATCCGGATACAAACCCGATGCTGCGTCGTGTAATGCAGAATGCGAAGTCTTTCAACATGCCGAAAGACCGTATTGAAGCAGCTATCAAGAATGCCTTGGGTAAAGATACCAGCAACTATGACGAGGTACTGTATGAAGGTTATGCACCGCACGGTGTAGCAATATTGGTTGTTACGGCTACAGATAATACAACGCGTACCGTAGCAAACGTTCGTTCTCACTTCAACAAAGGTGGCGGTGCGTTAGGTAACAGTGGTTCTGTAGGTTTCTTATTTAAGCACTTGGGTGTTTTTAAGCTGAACCCTGAAGGGTTGAGTGTTGAAGATATGGAACTGGAACTGATTGACTACGGCTTGGAAGAATTGGGTGAGGACAGCGAAGGTAAACTGATAGTACGTTGCGCTTTTGAAGACTTTGGTAATATGCAGAAGGCACTGGAAGAAAAAGGTATTACACCAATATCTTCAGAACTGGAATGGATACCATTGAATACTGTACCTGTAACTGACGAACAAGCGCAGGACGTATTTAAGCTGATAGCAAGGGTAGAGGAAGATGACGACGTGCAGCAAGTGTTCCACAATATGGGATAGTCATCTGTATCACATCATATTAATAGGCAGCCATTATTGGTTGCCTATTTTCATTTAATATTGCATCTATGTCATCTATTAAGCAATGCTCTAAGTGCAATACCCCGTTTGAGTGTAAAAACGATGCAACAGGGTGTTGGTGTCAACAGCATACGCTTAGTTTAGAAACACTACAACACTTGAGGGATAATTTTGCCAATTGCTTATGTCCGCAATGTTTGGCGTCTTTTGCAGACGATGATCAGCCCGAAAATCAATAAATCCCGGTTCAGGCATTATCTTTACACCAATGAAACCTGCACGTTCACTCCCGATGCTTATAGGGCGCAAGCCTGTAATGGAAGCTATTCAGCAAGGAAAAGCTATTGAGAAAATATTTCTCCTACGTTCAGCATCGGGCGATGAAATAAATATTATCAAAAAACTGGCTAAGGATGCAAACATTCCTGTCAGTCAGGTGCCGGTTGAAAAGCTTAATAATCTTACCAGAGCACAGCATCAGGGTGTGGTTGCATGGGCAAGCCTGCTGCACTATGTAGAGTTGCAGGATGCTATATCTATGGTGGTAGACAAAGGCGATGTGCCATTATTTATCATGCTGGATGGCGTTACAGACGTACGAAATGTCGGAGCCATTGCCCGCAGTGCCTACTGTTGTGGTGCACAAGGGCTTATTCTGCCTACTTCTTCTTCAGCCTCGCTAACAGAAGAGGCTATTAAAACATCTGCAGGTGCATTGCATAAAATAATGCTATGCCGTACACCGTCTGTACCACAGGCTATTGATGTACTACGTCTCAATGGTATTCAGGTATTGGGTACCGAAATGAGGGGGAGTGTGCCTGTAGCTGAGTCAGACCTAACAATTCCTTCCTGCATCGTTATGGGGGCAGAAGATACAGGTATCAGTAAAGATGTGCTGAGACGTGCCGATAAACTGATACGCATACCTATGGCTGTGCAGTTCGATTCACTGAATGTTTCCGTAGCTGCAGGTATGATATTATATGAGGCTATCAGGCAGCGTACAGCAGGTTAGTATACTCAACTGTTATTATCGAGTGGAAATCTTGTTCAGGCTTTCTGCAATAAATTTCCCTACATTTGCAACAACATTGGTTTCCGCTCAACAACGGAATTAAAAGGGAATCAGGTGAAAATCCTGAACATTACCCGATGCTGTAAGCTTCATTTACAGCTTTTTGCAACGCCAACGCCACTGTCCGCATAGGATGGGAAGGCCGCAAAAAGTGAAGCGAGTCAGAAGACCTGCCTTTGGACATTTATTATTTACGCTGCTTTCGGGAATAAAAGCACAGGTAAAAATCAGGGCATGGATCCGGAACCATCGCTGTATTATTATCTGCCAATTTCTCTCAAGCCGCATTAAACAAATTGTATTAATCAATTTATTATGCGCAGATTTACACTGTTCATCTCGGCAATTGTTGCTGCTATGGCAACTAATGCCCAAACTGTGGCCGATTTTGAAGGCCTCACATTGCCCAAGACAGACACATTTTATGTCAACTACTCAAACTCAGGAAACGATGTAGGGTTTGATAATGGCTTAGCTCACTTCCCTTGTGTATATAATAGTGCCTGGGGTGGTTTTTGGAGTAGCGGTTTCGCATATACCAATATGACAGATAGCGTTACGAGTGGTTATACCAACTCCTATTCTGCAAAAGCAGCAAAAGGCTACAACGGTTCTAATCAATACATTGTTGCAAATGGTTCAGACAATTATATTAAACTAATAAATGCAGGTAAAGGTGGCTTTGCGGCTGGTTTTTACATTACCAATGCTACCTATGCTTATAATAGTATGCGCGATGGCGATGCCTTTGCAAAGAAGTTTGGTGGTGCAACAGGCAACGACCAAGACTGGTATAAAATGGTAATATATGGTTATCATAATGGCGTTAAGAAGCAGGATAGTGTTGAGGTATATCTGGCAGACTTCCGTTTTGCAGATAATTCTAAAGACTATATACTGAAAACATGGAAATGGGTAAACCTAATGCCACTTGGCAAGGTAGACAGCCTTAGTTTAATGCTTAGTTCAAGCGATGTTGGTCAGTTTGGTATGAATACGCCTGCGTACTATTGCATAGACAATTTCATTACACAGGAAAATCTTTTCCCTTTTGCACCACAGGCTACCGTATCAGGCAGCACTGCTATCAGCAAAAACGATGCATCTATAAAAGGTTGGGCTACACACTGCGAACTGAACCGTGGTTGGTTGGATATTGCTGATAAATCGCTTGGTAAGCCAACATTAGGTGCTGATACCAATGCAATCGGCATGCCTGACAACTTCCTTGTAAGTCTTGGGGACAGTGGTACTGCAGTACTTACATTCAATAACATAATTTATAACGGTAATGGGCCTGACTTTGTAGTATTTGAAAATGGTTTTGCAAATCCTAATAATGCTGAAGAAGCATTTCTGGAATACGCGTTTGTAGAGGTAAGTTCTGATGGTGTAAACTATACACGTTTCCCTGCAACTAGTTTTGCCGATACATTGCAAACACCCGCATCTGGCGTTTATGAAAATGCACGTCAGGTAAATAACCTGGCTGGTAAGTACATTGGTAATTTTGGTACTCCTTTTGACTTGCAAGAGCTTGATGGTACTCCCGGTTTGGATATAAATAACATTACTCATATTCGTCTGGTAGATGTTGTAGGTTCAATTGGTGCATATGGACAGGTGGATAAGAATGGTCGTAAAATCAACGATCCATATCCTACCAATGTAGTTAGTGGCGGTTTCGATTTGGAGGCCGTAGGTGCTATGTATCTGAAATGGGCAAGCTCTGTGAATACTACAGTTGCAGCAAGCAATAGTATGAGTGTATTCCCTAACCCATCCGTATCTGATATTATTAATATTGCATTCAATAAAGCACCGCAAGGTGAACTCTACGCAACTATTACGGATATGAAAGGTAGTGTTGTAATGTATGGTGCTGTGGTTAACAATAAACTTTCTGTAGCATCTTTAACAACAGGTGTTTACTACCTTGTAGTAACAGATACCAACGGTAACAAATGGGTAGAGCGTATTTCCAAAATATAATATCGGGTATACTGATAGTATCGCTTCTGTCGGCTTGTGTAAAAGACAAGCCGACAGAGCCTGATACGAAGCCGCCTGCTACCACAGAGGCTACAGGTAATGTATACACAGTATGCGAGGGTAGTCTGGGCAATGGTAATAGTACATTGTACTTGTATAACTACAAGACGGTTACAGACCATGGTAATATATACGAGAGTGTTAATACAGGCTCAAAACTTGGAGACGTGTTTCAGAGTATTCGCAGGATAGGCGATAAGTGGTTTCTTTGTATCAATAATTCAGACAAAGTATTGGTACTCGATTCTTCAAGAAAACAAATTGGTGTCATCAATATTCCTAAACCCAGATATATATTGTCAGTCAGCAATACAAAGGCTTATGTGTCTACGTTGTTCAGCAATAAGGTCTATATCATCAACCTGCAAAGTATGTCTGTCAGCGGAACGATAGATATGCCGTATCAGAACCCTGAGTTTATGGTAATGAGGAACAACAAAGCCTACATCAGCACTTGGGATACAGCGTGTGGCAATATTTACACAATTGATATTGTTACTGATAAAGTACAGGATATAATTTCAATCAATAACAGAGCGCCTCATGGTATGGCTGCAGATAAAGATGGCAATCTGTGGGTAGTTTCAGGAAATGTTTACAAAGGTAAGCCTGCCGCCATCACTCAACTGAATGATAAGGACGAGGTGATGAAGACCTTTTACTTTTCTGCAAAGTCAGATGTAATAAAACCTGTATTCAACCTCGCCAAAGATGTACTGTATTTTATACAAGTAGATTATAATGGCGGTATAGATAATAATGGTATCTACAGAATGAGCATTAATGATACTCAACTACCACAAACACCATTCGTTGCTGCACAGAAGTTTCAATACTTTTGGGCGTTGGGTGTAGAACCACAGTCTGGAAATATTTATGTCGGAGACCCCAAGGGCTTTATACAAAAAGGTGCAGTAGCGGTATATAATACCGAAGGTAAACAGGTAAATAGTTTTGCTGTAGGCGTCGGTCCAAGCAGCTTTTATTTTGAATAAGAATAATACATGAGCAAGCCCCCTTTCACGGTGAATAAAAGAGTAGCAATACTGATTGTATTGCTACTTTCTTTTTCTATGTCTAAAGGGCAGTTGGCAGACACATTGAAAGAGTTTAAGATTAAGGCTAAGAAAAAGTTGCTAATATCGAACGACGAACGCATCAATGTTTACTCTCCGGGGCAAAAGATTGTAAGCTTCGACAGTATTACCTTAAAACAATACCAATTTCAGAGTGTAGCTAATCTGTTGTCGCAACAGTCGCCTGTATTCATAAAAACATATGGTATCAATGGTTTGGCTA
>JADHED010001047.1_pt1 | contig 25897 bp, 20 predicted proteins | sample 8952041 | NCBI WGS metagenome assembly JADHED01 (sample SAMN16124423, study PRJNA663239) | bioreactor sludge metagenome | isolation source: sludge (control) | place: India:Bengaluru | collected 2018-09-08
TCATCGATCAGCTTCACGCCGTAGCCGTACATGGCCTTGCCCGGGCTGCCGAAACGTGTGGTTTGCTTCTCTACCCCATTGGCCAGGGTCAGAATGGGCCAGCCGGTTTCGGTCTGCCAGTAGTTGTCAATGATGGGCACTTGCAGCGCGTCGCTGATCCACTGGGCCGTGGGCTCGTCCAGCGGCTCGCCCGCCAGCCACAGGGCCTTGAGGCTTTTCACGTTGTACTTGGCGAGGTAGGCCGGGTCCTGCTTCTTGAGCACCCGCACTGCCGTGGGGGCCGAGAACATGTGGGTGACCTGGTACTTCTCCACAATGCTCCACCACACGCCCGCATCGGGCCGCGTGGGCAGGCCTTCGTACATGATGGTGGTCATGCCCGCGATCAGTGGGCCATAGATGATGTAGCTGTGGCCCACCACCCAGCCAATGTCGCTGGTGGCAAAAAAGACCCCCACGCTCCGCCGCTCGCGCGGGTCGCTGCCCCCCGAGGGGGCCGCGTTTTCACCTTGGGGCGGCCCGGCGGTGAAAACCTCATCCCCCGCCTTGGCATCAAAGATGTGCTTCATGCTCGCCGCCAGCGCCACGGTGTAGCCGCCCGTGTCGCGCTGCACGCCCTTGGGCTTGCCGGTGGTGCCGCTGGTGTACAGCGTGTAGCTGGGGTGGGTCGATTCAACCCACTCGCAAGGAACTACGGTGTTCAGGTGCTGCTCGCGCAGGGCGGCCCAGTCGTGGTCGCGGCCGGCACGCATGGCTGCTGGCGCCAGGCCCCGGTCCACCATCAGCACGGCGGCGGGCTTGTGCCGGGACAGCGCAATGGCCTCGTCCAGCAGCGGCTTGTACGGCACCACCTTGCCGCCGCGCGACCCGGCATCGGCGCTGACCACGGCCACAGGCTCGGCGTCTTCGATGCGCGAGGCCAGCGAGCCCGAGGCAAAGCCGCCAAACACCACCGAATGCAGCGCGCCAATGCGAACGCAGGCCAGCATGGCAAACGCGGCCTCGGCAATCATGGGCATGTAGATGAGCACGCGGTCGCCCTTCTTCACGCCCAGCGACCGCAGCACGGCCGCCATGCGCTGCACCTCGGCGTGCAGCTCGGCAAAGCTGTAGCTGCGTTCGGTGTCGGTTTCGGTGGAGATCGCCACCAGCGCCGCCTGGCTGGCGCGCGTAGCCAAGTGCCGGTCTACCGCGTTGTGGCACAGGTTGGTGGTGCCGCCCACAAACCATTTCGCAAACGGCGGGTTGCTGTAGTCGCACACCTGCTGGGGCGGCGTCTTCCAGTCGATCAGCTTCGCCTGCTCGCTCCAGAAGGAGTCTCGGTGGTCGATGGACTGGCGGTAGAAGTCGGCGTAGGTGCTGTGTGCGGTCATTGGGGTTGTCTCCTCGGCATCTCTCTCGCCCTGCCAGGACAGCAGGTTTTGAATTCATAATTATTCATGACGGGCTTGCGGCAAACTGACGTGGCGGGCCTCTGCTAGGGAAGCTCTTCACGAATCAGTTCTGCCTGTGTCACGGCGATGCCTGAACTAAAACAGCACTCACTTTGAGCAATTGGACTGGCGCAGCGCTTGCCGCAGGCGCTGCGCGAGGGCTATTGCCCCGATATTGAAGGCACTACGCTCCCTGCACGCGCACCTGCCCCATGCAAGTCAGCAACTTGTGCCTCGCCATCCACAGGTTTGACAGCGCAAACAGCGTGATGATCTGCGCCGTGTTCTTCTTGAGCCCTCGGTAGCGCACCTTCACATACCCAAACTGCTGCTTGAGCACTCTGAAAGGATGCTCGACCTTAGCCCGGATGCTGGCCTTGGTGCGCTCCAACTGGTCAATCAGAGCCTCCAAAGGCCTGTCTTTGTCCAAAGCCCGGCGCAGCCTTGGGCGCATGGCCACATGCCAACGTACGTTCTTGTTGGCATCGGGCCGCTTGTCTACACCCTGGTAGCCTGCATCACCAAAGGCGTCTGTCTCCTGCCCGTGCAATAGGCTGTTGGCCTCGACCACATCACTGACATTGCCGCCGGTGCCTCGCACCGTATGCACCAGGCCTGAGTCTGCATCCACCCCAATGTGGGCCTTCATACCGAAGTACCACTGATTGCCCTTCTTGCTTTGATGCATCTCGGGGTCACGCTCGTGACTTTGGTTTTTGGTTGAACTGGGCGCAGCAATCAGCGTGGCATCCACTACGGTGCCTGCCTTGAGTTGCAACCCCTTGGCTTGCAGTAGCGCATTCACGGTGGCCAGGATCTGATCGGCCAGCTTGTGGCGCTCCAGCATGTGACGAAAGCGCAGGATGCTCGATTCACTGGGGATCTGTGCGTCCCAGTGGGACAGGTCTGCAAAGTCCCGAAAGGCTGGCACGTCGTGCAAGGCTTCTTCCATGGCGGGGTCACTGAGTTTGAACCACTGCTGCATGAAGTGGATGCGCAGCAGCGTGCTCACTGCAAATGGCTGCTGGCCCCGGCGCCCACTCTCGGGTGCGTAGGGCTCTATCAGCGAGACCAGCTCAGCCCAAGGCACCACCAGCTCCATGGCATCGAGAAATTCGCGCTTGCGGGTGCGTTTGGTGGTGTTGCTCAGGCCCAGGCTGCTTTGCTTCATGCGCTTATTGTCTGAGCTTCAGGCTTGCTCAGCCACATCGTACAGGGATTCGTGCAGAGAGTCCCTAGATCCTCTATGGCTCCGGGTAGCGCAGGCATATTGATATGTCGGCCAACGTCATACCGGCCTGTCACACTCCCGGACCATGCACCCAGCACTGCCCCCTGCCCCCACGTCCGTCCCGTTCCGCGACGCCTTTCTGTTCTGGCTGAAGCTCGGGTTCATCAGCTTCGGCGGGCCTGCAGGCCAGATCGCCATCATGCACGCCGAGCTGGTGGAACGCCGCCGCTGGATCAGCGAAAACCGCTTCTTGCACGCCCTCAACTACTGCATGCTGCTGCCTGGCCCCGAGGCGCAGCAGCTGGCCACCTACATCGGCTGGCTCATGCACCGCACCTGGGGCGGCATCGTGGCGGGGGCGCTGTTTGTGCTGCCCTCGCTGTTCATCCTGATCGGGCTGTCGTGGGTGTATCTGCGTTTTGGCGATGTTCCGGTGGTGGCGGGCATCTTCTACGGCATCAAGCCCGCCGTGACGGCGCTGGTGCTGCATGCCGCGCACCGCATCGGCACCCGCGCGCTCAAGAACGGCTGGATGTGGGGCATCGCTGCCGCGTCGTTTGTGGCCATCTTTGCGTTCGACACGCCCTTCCCCGCCATCGTGCTGGCGGTCGGGCTGATCGGCTACTTCGGCGCGCAGCGCTGGCCGACCGTGTTTGCGCTGGGGGGCGGCCATGCCAACGCCCACAAGGGCTATGGCCCCGCGCTGATCGATGACGACACGCCAACGCCTGCCCACGCGCGCTTTTCTCGCGTCCACTTGGTCAAGGTGCTGGCGGCAGGGCTGGCGCTGTGGCTCGCCGCCATGGGCCTGCTGGTGGCCACCCAGGGCTGGCAAGGCACGCTCACGCAGATGGGATGGTTCTTCACCAAGGCAGCCATGCTCACCTTTGGGGGCGCCTATGCCGTGCTGCCCTATGTGTACCAGGGCGCGGTGGAGCACTACCAGTGGCTCAGCGGCCCGCAGATGATTGACGGCCTGGCCCTGGGCGAGACCACCCCTGGCCCGTTGATCATGGTGGTGGCGTTTGTGGGTTTTGTGGGTGGCTGGCTGCAACAGGTGTGGGGGGCAGACGCGCTGTTTGCCGGCGCCGCAGCGGCAGCCGCCGTGGTGACGTTTGTGACCTTTTTGCCCTCATTCATTTTCATCCTGGCAGGCGGCCCGCTGGTGGAGGCCACGCACGGCAAGCTGGGCTTTACGGCGCCGCTGTCGGCCATCACCGCCGCCGTGGTGGGCGTGATCCTGAACCTGGCGCTGTTTTTTGCCTACCACCTGCTGTGGCCACAAGGATTTGGCGGCCACTTCGATGCCGTGTCGGCGGTGATCACCGTGGGTGCGCTGGTGGCACTGTTCCGCTTCAAGCTGGGCGTCATGCCGCTGCTGGGCGGCTGTGCCCTGGTGGGCCTGGCAGTGAAGCTGGCAACGCCCTACTTCGCCTGACCGGAACCCGCACCAATCACTATTATTTTGATAGCTACCAGCGCATGAAAATCATGCGCTAGCAGCCAATTTGGCTTCAAAAGCGCTATTTGATCAGCCCGAGCACGTCCTTGAATGCCGGGTGCTCGCAGCTGCCCAGCCATTCAAACGCCACCATCTCGGTGGTCACCAGCTCGGCGCCTGCGCCGGCCAGGCGGTCGAAGGCGGCGTCGCGGTTGCGTTCGGTGCGCGAGCCGCAGGCGTCGGTCACCACCCACACTTCAAACTCGTCGTCGATCAGGTCCAGCGCGGTCTGCAGCAGGCAGACATGGGCTTCGCACCCGGCAATGACGATGGTGCCGCGCTCTGCCGCCAGTGGTGCGGGCTTTTGCAGGTGCTTGGGCAGGCTGCGCGCATTGCCGCCCTGGGGCTTGGCGGGAGGGCGCAGCCATTCGCCCAGGCCTTCCTCGGCGGCGCTAAAGTGCATCTTGGCCAGGGTCTTCTGGCACAGGGCGCGCAGCGCGGCGTCGTTGGCGCCCAGTCGCGAGGGGTTTTGCTCGGTGCCCCACACTGGCACGTCCAGCATGCGGGCGATCTCGGCCAGGCGGCGGGCGTTGGCCAGCACGGCCGGGCCTTCGTGGATGGCGGGCATCAGGCGCTCCTGGTAATCGACCAGGACGAGTTGGGATTCGGTGGCGTCAAGCAGCATGGTGTGTTCGATCGTGTGCGTGTTCTGGAATGCGCTGGCCGGGACGGTGCGCAGGGGAATGGCGCATTGTCGCAGCCCGGCGGTGCCGGTTATGCAGCCAGGACCGACCGCAGTGCTGCTGCCAACGGCCCGGCCATGGCCACTGCGTTGCTCGGGTGCGGAATGCAGTCCGTGCTCCACACCTCCCCTACCCCGGCGTCGTGCAGCGCCTGCAGCGCATCGCCCGCAAACAGCGCGTGCGTCACGGCCACATCCACCGAGGCGGCGCCCGCCTGCAACAGCAGCCGGGCGGCCAGCGCCAGCGTGCGGCCGGTGCTGGCCATGTCGTCCAGCAGCACCACGGCCCGGCCTTGGGCGTTGAGGGCGGGCAACTCTATAGCGACATTGCGGTCGCCATGGCGCACCTTGGTGCACACGGCATGGTCAAAGCCGTGGCGCGCGGCGGCCTGGGCAATCCATTGGGCGGATTCGCCATCGGGCCCCACCAGCAACGCATTGGGGCGGCGCTGGGCGATCAGGTCGGCCAGTGGCTCGGCACCGCTGAGCACCAGGGCCTGCGGCACGGGGATGGCCTGCTCCAGCCGGTCGATGCGGTGCAGGTGCGGGTCTACGGTGATGACGGCGTCAAACAGCCCGGCCAGAAACCCGCCCACCACCTGCTGGCTCACGGCCTCGCCGGGGTGGAACGCGATGTCCTGCCGCATATAGGCCAGGTACGGCGCCACCAGCGTGAGGTGCTGCACGCCCAGGCTGCGGGCGGTGCGGGCAGCCAGCAGCAGCTCCACCAGTTTTTCGTTGGGCTGGTGCAGGCTGCGCAGCAGCACGACGCGCTGTGGAAGGTGGCCAGTGGCCTCGTCCACCGGCAGGCGCAGCTTGAGTTCGCCATCGGGGAAGCGGTGGCGCTCGATGGCCTGGGCTGCCAAACCCGCAGCCTGTGACAGGCGCAAGGCGGGTGCTTCTTCATCGTCAAAGTACAGCAGACAGGACGCGTGTGGCGCAAACATGGTCAGAACTCCACAAACACGCGCGGCACCTCGTCGGCCGTGCCCAGGCGGTAGCCGCTGTCGCGTTCGCACGCGTGGCGCGCAAACTCCAGGTCGGCCGGGTAGCTGGCATGCACGCGGTACAGCAGGTCGCCAGCGGCCACGGTGTCGCCCAGCTTGTGCATCAGGTCCACCCCGGCACCCGGCACCTTGGGCGCACCGGCCAGGCGGGCCACGCGGGCGATCTGGTAGTTGTCGATGCCCGCCACGACGCCGCTGGCCGGTGCCACCACGTCCAGCGTCAGCGCACCCAGCGCCGGATGGTTGTGGTCAAACCCTGTGCTGCCCTGGGCGGCGATGATGGCGTTCATGCGCGCCAGTGCCCGGCCCGAGTCGAGGATGTCGCGCGCAATCGCATAACCGTCGCCGCCGCGCACATCGGGGTCGCATTCGATCAGGCGCCCGGCCAGGCGCAGTGCCTTCTGCCGCAGGTCGTCGGGCGCGCGCGGGTCGTTTTGCAGCACACGCATCACGTCGCGGGCCTCCAGCACCGGGCCCACGCCCTGGCCCACGGGCTGGCGGCCGTCGGTGATGACCACGTCCAGCGACAGGCCCATGCGCCGCGCCACATATTCAAACAGGCGGCGCAGGCGCTGCGCGTCGGGCATAGACCGCACCTTGGCCGTGGGGCCGATGGGGATGTCAAGCACCAGGTGCGTGGCCCCCGCTGCCACCTTTTTGGACAGGATGGACGCCACCATCTGCCCGGCCGAGTCGATGGAGAGTGGCCGCTCCACCGAAATCAGCACATCATCCGCAGGCGACAGGTTGGCCGTGCCGCCCCAGGCCAAGCAGCCCCGGTAGTCGCGCACGATGTCGGCCAGTTGCTCCAGCGGCAGCTCCACCTTGGCCAGCACCTCCATGGTGTCGGCCGTGCCAGCGGGCGAGGTGATGGCGCGCGACGAGGTCTTGGGGCACAACATGCCGTGCGCTGCCACGATGGGCACCACCAGCATGGTGGTGCGGTTGCCGGGGATGCCGCCGATGCAGTGCTTGTCCACCACCAGCGGCTCGTGCCAGTCCAGGCGCCGGCCGCTGTTCACCATGGCGTCGGTCAAAAAGAAAACTTCTTCCCGGTCCAGCTCGCTGCGGTGGCAGGCCACCACAAAGGCGGTGAGTTCGATCTTGGAATACCGGTGGTCGGCAATGTCGCGCACGATGGCGCCAAAGTCCTCGCGCGTGAGGCGCTCGCTGGCAATCTTGCGGAACAGCGCGCCCATGGACTCGGGCGGTTCGGCCTGGGCCACCGACACGGTGTGGCCGTTGTCCACGCCCAGCTGGGCAAACGCGTCTTCCGACAGGCCCAGTTCATTGCAGCCCACGATGGCGAGGTCGTCCACCACATTGACCGTGGCCAGAATGCGGCGGCCGTTGGCACGCACCTCGATCTTGGACAGGGCCTGGAAGCCCTCGGCACGATATACGGCGCAGTCGCGGTGCAGGTAGGCGACGTTCTCGCGCCAGGTGTCTATGGCCACGCGGCGCAAGGCCAGCTGGGAGCGGGGCTGCGTGCCTGCGGGGTCGGCCGAGGCGACGCTCGGGTTGACAGAGGGAGCGGAAGGGGACGAGGGGGTGGTCTCAGCGTGCATTGCACCAGCCTATACCGAAAATGCCCGCACAGGCTGCGGGATCACCCCGGTTCAGCGGGGCTCGGGCCCTCATCTCCGGGCTTGCTTGATGTGCGTCAAGCAACACCGGTCACGGCGCCGCAGCAGGCTGCAACCGCAGCAAGCGCCCTTGCGGGCTGTCGGTCAGCAGGTACAGCAGGCCGTCGGGACCCTGGCGCACGTCACGGATGCGCTCGCCATTGCCTTGCAACAGCCGTTCTTCCTTCTGCACCTTGCCACCCGCCACCTCCAGCCGGTGCAGGGTGCCAAACTTGAGCGACCCGACAAACAGGCTGCCCTGCCACGCAGCGCCGTAGCGCGTGCTGGTCAGGAACGCCATGCCCGAGGGGGCGATGGACGGTGTCCACTGGTGCAGCGGCTGTTCCATGCCTGCGCGCGCTGTGCCTTCGCCCATCTTGCCGCCGCCATAGTTCTCACCGTAGGTGATCACCGGCCAGCCGTAGTTGCGCCCAGGCTGGGGCAGATTGATTTCGTCGCCGCCCTGCGGGCCATGCTCGTGCATCCAAAGCTTGCCGTCAGGGCCCATGGTGGCGCCCTGGGGGTTGCGGTGGCCGTAGCTCCAGATCTCGGGCAACGCGCCGGGCTGTTTCACGTAGGGGTTGTCGGTCGGCGCTGCCCCGTCCGGGGTGATGCGGATGACCTTGCCGTGGTGGTTGTCGAGCTTTTGGGCGTCGTCCTTGCGGTGATAGCGCTCGCCCAACGCCACAAACAGGTTGCCATCACTGGCCTGGGCAATGCGGCAGCCAAAGTGCAGGGCGCTCTCCACCTTGGGCCGCTGGCTGAAGATGACGCGCACGTCCTGCAGGCTGCTGGCATCTGCCGACAACGTAGCGCGCGCCACCGCCGTGCTGTTGCCCGCCGTGCCACTGGCGGCGGGCTCGGAAAAACAGAAATAGATACGGCGGGTGCGGGCAAAGTCGTTGTCGGTCACCACGTCCAGCAGGCCGCCCTGCCCGCCTGCTGCCACCTGCGGCATCCCCGCCAGCGCAGGGCCCACCTGCCCCGCTGCGCTGACCACGCGCAGGCGCCCCGGGCGCTCGGTCACCAAAAATTGCCCTCCGGGCAAAAAGGCCACCGCCCAGGGATGCACCAGACCGGTGGCAACGGGCACCAGCGACACCGCTGGCGCAGGGGCGGGCGCATTTTGGGCATGGGTGACGGTCTGCGCGCCCGTCACTATCAAAAACAAAGCTAGCGGCGCTTTGTGTATCAGCGCTACCGGTTGATTCGGTGTCCAACCCATGCCTTCAACCTCCTTGTACTCCCGGGCCATGCTTTCCGTCCTGCACCAGCGCGGTACAGCGCCCATCTGGTGCACATCTTGCAAGCAGCAGTTGCCTGTGAAAAGGCTGGAACCACCGATTTATTTGAATGAAATCAACAGCTTGTAAAAACGATTATTTTTTATAAATAACCATATCGTGTTACCCTTCGCCCCCATGTCCAGATGGTTATGCATCCTCATCCTTGCCTGCGCCACCACAGCGCATGCTGCGCCCCAAGGCACCAATTCTGACGATATGGACCGCTTGCTCGCGGACAAAGGGCTTCTCACCCGACTTGAAGACGTGAGCCACAAGGTGGCAGACAAGGCCCAGACCGTTGCCGGCCATGCGGGTGACTTGGTGGTCAACGCCATGGGTTTTTTGGGCGTGCCCTACAAGCGCGGCGGCAACAGTGCCGAAACCGGGTTTGACTGCAGCGGCTTTGTGCGCGCCATCTACGAACAGACCGTGGGCCTGCTGTTGCCCCGCCGTGCCGATCAGCAGGCGGCTGCCACCCAAGTCATAGACAAGAAAGAACTCCAACCCGGCGACCTGGTGTTTTTCAACACCATGCGCCGCAACTTCAGCCATGTGGGCATTTACGTGGGGGACGGAAAGTTCATCCACTCGCCCCGCAGCGGCTCGGAAATCCGGGTGGAAGACATGAGCATCGCCTACTGGGCGCGCCGCTTCAACGGTGCGCGCCGCGTAACCTCCGGCGAGGGTGTCGAGAGCGCTCGGGCACCCCAAGCGCAGAAGTAGCACCTGAAACGCTCCCGGCTTACGCGACTTGCCCCATCGGCAAGCCGTCGGGATCAGGGCTTGACCACGTACACCGTCTCCGTGCTGCGAATGGGCCCACCGGTCACATTGACGGGCCCAGCAGACGGATCGCCCCGCAGCAGTGCCTTGGCAGCTGCCATATCGGCTTGGTAGCGCGCCCGGGCCTCGGATTCACAACCCTTTCGCTCAGCCGTCGGCATGGCACGGCACTCCTCCAGGCTCACCTTGAGCCCACCACCCGCTTCGCGAATCGCAGACTGATACCGCTGCTGCGGCGTGGTGTCAGGCACTGCACCCCGAGCCAGCGAAGCCTCGTCGCTTTGGGACTGCGCAGCGGCCGGTAACGACAGCGCACCGCCCAAGGCCAGGGCCGCCACCAGTACGGAAGCCGGACGGGCCACCCATCGGCTCCAATACAGGCGCTGGGCCCCGCGCGATGCCACGGAGCCAGAAGTGAGGGGAGTGGAGGACGAAGTGAACATGGTCGGTACACCTTTCTGTCTTGATGAAGTCTGCGCGGTTGCAGCTACGGCATGCACACAACCGCTCTTTGCGTGTCCCACTGTAGCCCCATGCACGACCTGCAAAGCGCCAGCACGGGCCGCGCTACCATGTCGGACACCACCCACAGGGCATTGCCATGAATCACTCCCCCGCACTGCCTCCCCACGCAGCGGCTGCACATGACAAGGGCTATCTCCGGCGCCTGCTGTCCGAGCGCAACCAGACGCCTGCAAGCTGCACAGGCGTGATCGATGCCGCCATTGAACAGGCGTTTGTGCGCAGCGTGGCCATTCTGGTGCTCGACATGTGCGGCTTCTCACGCATCACCCAGAGCCACGGCATCATCCATTTCCTGGCGATGATCCACCAGATGGAGCAGGCGGCGCGCCCGGCCATTGGAGGCAACGGCGGCGAGGTCATCAAGCAGGAGGCCGACAACCTGTTTGCAGTCTTCGCCACGCCCGAGCAAGCGCTGGAGGCCGCCCTGGACACCCTGCGCGCCCTAAGCGCCATGAACACCGTGCTACCCCCCGAGCGGGCGCTGAACGTGAGCGCAGGCATTGGCTTTGGCCCCACCCTGGTGATTGCGCGCGAAGACCTGTTTGGCCCCGAAATGAACTGCGCCTGCAAACTGGGCGAAGACATTGCCACGGCCAATGAGATCCTGCTCACCGAGGCGGCCTGGACCAGCCTGCCGACTGGGCGCTATGTGTGCTCACGCACCGACCACCAGATATCGGGGATGGAATTGCACGCTTACCGCTTTGATCGCTGCCTTTTTGATCGCCCCTTGCATCCCTCGGCGGCCGCATCTCACACCACATCCCTGCCGGCAGGACGCTGACAGGGGGCATTGTCCGACAGCATTTGGACTGCCGGATCTGTAAAGTGACTCCATCGTCTGAACCAACTATCAAGGGGAAAAACATGCTGTCATTGCTGGGGATGTTGCTGATTGGTTTGGTGGTGGGCCTGATCGCCCGGGCCGTCAAACCCGGGGACGACAAGCTGGGCTGGATCATGACGGCGCTGCTGGGTATTGCAGGCTCTTTTCTGGCCAGCTACGTCGGTATGGCCTTGGGCTGGTATGCGCAGGGGGACAGCGCTGGCTGGATTGCCTCGGTGCTCGGAGCCGTCGCCCTGCTGGTGGTGTACAGCTTGGTCAAGGGCAAGTCTTGAGACTTGATAAAACGCGCTGTCCTGCCCATATTGGTGCTTAGAAACTGTTCTTAGAAACACACGTTCGTCCACCCACCCTCTTTCAAATTGCCACCCATGCCCACCTCACTGCAAATGGCTGCCGGAGACCCTGAACTGGCTGCGGCCGTGCGCCGCGCGCGCAAGCTGCTGCACCGCCGCGCGGTGGTGGCAGCAGCGGCCAGCGTGGTGCCTGTGCCGGGACTGGACTGGGCGGTGGATGCCGCCCTGCTCTCCCGCCTGATCCCCCAGATCAACGCTGAGTTCGGCCTCACAGCCGAGCAGATCGACCAGCTGGACCCCAAAAAGCGGGAGCAGGTGCAAAAGGCGGTGGGCTTGGTGGGGTCGGTGCTCATCGGCAAACTGATCACCCGCGAGCTGGTCTTGCGGGCTACCCAGACCGTGGGGCTGCGTCTGAGCACCAAGCAGGTCGCCAAATACGTGCCTTTGGCGGGCCAGGCGGTGGCGGCGACCATTGGCTACGCCACCCTTCGCTACCTGGGGGAGCAGCATTTGCGTGACTGCATCCGTGTGGTGCAGCAGGCCCAACTGCGCTTGCCGCCGCCGACGTCAGCCTCTGCGCTGAAACACTGACTCCCGAGCCCGATGGCAACAAGAAAAAAAGGGCCCTGGGGCCCTTTATTCTTCGTAGCGACGCCGTGCCGGCTGCGCGTCAACTCGCCGAGCAGACAAAGCTGCTGGCATCTTCCACACTGCCCGAGCCCTTGTACTTGGCAAACTGCGGGTAGGGGCACAGCGGACGCGTGCGGTTGGGGAAGTCGGTGTTGGTGGGCAGCGCCTTGGCCGCAATGCTTTGCGGTGCGATGCCCTTCTCCACCCAGTCCACCATGGTCTGGATCGAGTCAAAGTTGTCGGTAGCCGGACCGCCCGAGCAGTGGTTCATGCCCGGCACCAGAAAGGTCCGCGCAAAGCTCTGCGTCGCCGCCACACCCCCGTTGTTGGCCGCCAGGCGTTCGTAGTAGTCCACGGTGTCAAACGCCGAGAAGATCGGGTCGGACATGCCGTGGATGAACAGCAGCTTGCCGCCGCGCTGCTTGTAGGCCGCCAGCTTGTCGTCGGCATAGGTGTCGTAGATGGCCGAGTACGCCGCCATGCGTGCAGGATCGGTGTCGAAGTTGAACGCCAGCGGGTTGAACGACAGATCGGGCGGCGTGAAGAACTCGTTGACCAGTGCATCCACCATCAACGTGATGTAGCGCGCATCGGGCGTAGCCGTTGTCGAGTTGCCCAGCGTCCACGACCGCCAACCCGGTGCCGCCAGCCCGGCGTCCCACGGTTGGCCGGTGTACAGCGCCTTGCCGGCAGAGTTACGGGGCCCGGCAAACACGCTCTTGAGCGCGCCCACCTGGGCAGACGACAGGCAGCTGTCGGTCTTGCCGCCCGTGCATTGCAGCACGGCGGGGTCAAACGCCTTGCAGGCGTTGACGTTCTGGGCTAGGCCGTCCACCACGCCGTCGGCGGCGTCGCAGGTGGCATTGACCGCGTTGGCCACCAGTTTGAGGTCGCTGTTGCTGAAGGCCTTGGAGAGGATGCGGTTGCCACTGGCATCCTGCGGCGCAATCGCGTTGAACTGGATGGTGTTCCACATCGCAGCCACAGTGGCGCCGCTGGACACGCGCATGGCGGGCGCCCCGGCGGTGATCCCGTCAAAGTAGTCCGGGAACCGCTGCGAGAACATCATGCCCTTGCGCCCACCGCCCGAGCAGCCCGAGAAGTAGGAGTAGTCTGGCTTGCGGCCGTAGCGCGTGCTGATGAGCGACTTGGAGGCCACGGCTGTCTTGTCGTAGGAGTTGTAGGCGTGGTCGACGCGCGCCTGCGGGTCGGCGCCAAAGCTGGCGCTGGTGCCGGTGTGGCCCGCATCGGTGGACACCACCGCAAAGCCCTGCCCCAGCGGCGACGGCGTGCCGCCCGAAATGCTGGAGCTGAGCGAGGTGTCGCGCAGGATGCCGTCATTGCCGCCCCCGCCGATGAACAGAAAGCGCCCGTTCCAGCGGTCGGGCAGGCTCAACTGAAAACCGATCGCGTAGTTCTTGCCATCCACCCCCACACGCGGGTTGATGGCGCCCGTGACCACACAGTGTCCGGGCAAAAAGTCGCCCGTGGCAGCGCCACCAGGGCGACGCGTGCCGGGGGGCACATAGCTGGTGGACAACTTGGTGTTGCTGAGCTGCGCGTTGGTGCTCAGAGCAGCACAAGCGGCGGCCGGGTTGGCGTTCTCGGTCACCAGCACGGCGTTGCCGCCGCCACAGGCACTGAGCAATAACGACAGCAGCACGGCGGCGGGCAGCGCAACGCGTTGCGCGGTGGGGGTGTCCAATGACAGGGATGGCATGCTGGTCTCCTCAGTGAATCGGTCTTATAGGGGGTGAGCCATCGGCGCAGCAACGCCCGGCGACGGCCGTCAGGGCGTCGCAGAAGGAGGTGCGCAGATTTTTTGGAGGGCGAAGGGCCTTGCTGCTATCGCAGGGCTTTGCGCCCTGTGATAACGGGCCCGTACAGACTCAGTCGGCCTTGAAGCCCGTGGCGGCCACGGCCTTGCCCCAGGTCACCGTGTCGGCCGCAATGATGCGGGCGAACTCCTCGCGGGTGGTGCCAGTCACGCGGAAACCGGCCTCTTCCATCTTGGCCTTGCCCTCGGGCGACTGCACGGCCTTGATGATGTCGGCGCTCAGCTTGGCGACGATCTCGGGGGGCGTCTTGGCCGGGGCCACGATGCCAAACCACGAGTTGAACTCCAGGCTGGGGTAGCCCTGCTCCTTGATGGTGGGCACATCGGGCAGTGCGTTGGACCGGGTGCCGCCGGTGGTGCCCAGCGCCACCAGCTTGCCGGCCTTCACGTTGGGCGCGGCCAGGCCCACGCTGGCAAACACGCCCTGCACATCACCGCTGAACAGGCCGCCCAGCGCATCGGTGGTGTTCTTGTAGTGCACGGGTTCGGGCTTGAGCTTGACAGCCTCGCCAAACATGAAGGCGCCGAAGTGACCGGGGGTACCCGCGCCAAAAGTGGCCAGGAACAGGCCCTTTTGCTGCTGGGTCCAGGTCACAAAGTCCTTCACATTGCGCGACGGCACCTTTTGCGGGTTGACCAGCAGCGCGAAGTCGGCGGTGACCACCTGGCTCACAGGCGCAAAGTCCTTTTGCGGGTCGTACGGCAGCTTGTTGTAGCTGCTGGGCGCAATGCTGAGCTGGCCGGTTTCGCCCAGCATCAGCGTGTAGCCATCGGGGGCGGCGCGTGCGGCCTCGGTCGCGGCAATCAGGCCGCCAGCGCCGGGCTTGTTGTCCACGATCACGCCCAGGTTGCCCCAGCCTTCCGACAGCTTTTGCGCCAGCAGCCGCGCCACGATGTCCGGCCCCGTGCCCGCCGGAAAGCCCACGATGATGCGCACAGGCTTGTTGGGGTAGCCCGCCGTCTGCGCCAGTGCGCCGGTGGCAGGGGCCAGTCCCGCCACCACCGTGGCTGCCAGGCAGACGCTGCGCAGGGCATGGCGGCGGGAGAGTCCACGGGACAGGTTGCGGGTGAGCGTGGAAAAAGAGGTCATGACAAGGTCTCCAGGGTGTTGTTGTGTGCTGTCGGTCATCAAAAAAAGGAATAGCAGGACTGCGGTGCGGCTACATCAGCTCCCAAAACCGCATGGCCACGGCGTCCGGGAACCGCGCCCCGGTGCCGGTGAACATGCGCTCCCCGATCCAGCGCAGCGCGGGAGACGCTGTCTCGAACTGGGGGCTGCAGCGAAAGTAGATTTGCGTTGGGTCCACCACCTCGCCACGCACCAAGCGGGCCATCAGCTCGGGCGGGCCAGACCGCACGGCGCGGTTTTGCACATAGATCAGGTCGCCGCCATCCGCCTCCAGCGTGTAGCGCGCGTCCAGCTCGGCCAGGGTGTCGCTCACGATGAGCTGAAAATCCGCCCCGCCGGGCATCACCCGGGCCTGCCAGCCATCGCCCTGGGCCTTTCCGCCCAGGATGGGGATGAGCCGGCGCAGGCCGTGTACGGTGCGGCCCACCTCCTGGGGCACGCCGACCTCCACGCGCAGGTCGGCAAAAAATCGCAAACGAGGTTCCACAAAGGGCACGGGGCCGGTCATGAGCTCCATCTTTCGGGTGTCTGGCAAGGGGATGGCGCATGCTGGGCGGCTTGCACCCAGCCTGCTTGCGGGGTTTCACCTAGCGTAAATCCCGTGGTGCTTGACCCCTGTCATCCCTGAAGATGACAGCCATGACAACGCCCACCCGGCATACCCCGCGCAACCCATGAGGCACTGGCTCCCTGCAAGCACCTCGGGCGGCGGCATTGCGCCCCCGCCCAACCTCACGGGCTCGGCCCTGGGCGCCATGGTGCACCAGCTGGGCGACGACGGGTTTGCCTGCGGCATGCTGCAAGAGCTGGCCCCCGTGCTGCCCGCAGCGTCGTGGTCGGTGTACCGCACCGGGCGCCATTGCAAACCCACCTTGTTCATGTCGGCCAGTTACGGCATTCCCGACACCACACAGGACTGCTGGTGGGCGTACCTCTCGGGCCCCTACCGCACCGACCGCACCTGGGGCCGCTCGCTGGACGAAGCTGCCCCCACAGAAGCCCCAACCCAGTTGTGCCACCTGACGGCGCCCGAGGTGGACGCTGAGCACCGCGCCCGCGTGTACGAAGCCCATGGCGTGGCCGAGCGGGTGTCGGTGGTGGAACACGAGAGCGATGGCTCGGTCTTCGCCGTCAACTTCTACCGCCACCAGCACCAAAAGCCGTTTCAGGACCGGCAGATCAGCGACTTTGAGGGCATGGCCCCGGTGCTGCTGGCGCTGACCCGCAAACACATCGCCTTGGCACAGCGTCCCGGCGTGCTGCAACCCGCACTGCAGCCCCCGCCACAGGCTACAGCCCCCGCGCTGTCCCACAGCCTGCCTGCGCTGCGCGAACGCCTGCTGCGCGCCCACGCAGGGCTGACCGAGCGCGAGCTGGACGTGTGCGCCCGCCTGCTCCAAGGCATGACGCAAGAGGGCATTGCTTGCGACCTGGGCCTGAGCCTGCCCACCGTCAAAACCTACCGCAACCGCGCATTCAGCCGCCTGGGCATCCACTTTCGCAACGAGCTGTTTGCGCTGGCGCTGGGCACCCAACGCAGCGCTTAACGTCCAACCACGCTCAGCGCATGGGCACAATGCCAGCCCATGCCCAGCCTGCCGCCGTCACCCGTTCCACCCACGCCCCCCGCAGGTCGGGCCCACGTGGTCGCGCAATGGGCCCAGGCCCTGCGCAACCGGGCTGACAGTGCCGCCCTGCAGCAGCTGCCCCCACTGACCGATGCCGAGGCCGCGCAGGTCATGGCCCAGCTGCGGGGCGATGGCGGGCACCGGCCGGGCCACAGCGCGGCGCCCGACACACCCGACACACCCGACACACCCGACACACCCGACACACCCGACACACCCGACACACCCGACGGCGTTGTCCCCGGCCACTTCCGCCCACGCATCACACTCATGACCCTGGGCCGGGGCGACGGCCTGCTGGGCATGGCGCCCCAGGGCAAGCTGGGCCCGCGCGGTGACAGCGTGACGCTGGTGCAGATCGACTGGACTTACCGCACCGACAGCGGCGCCACCTGGCAGACGCCGGCTCCCACCTCCATCCTCAACGCCCGCCCGGCTCTGGTGCAAGACCTGTTCGACACCGGCGGCCCGGTAGTGCGCATGCAGCGCAACCTGGCCGCCGAGGCCGATGCCATGGACCGTGTGTGGGACTTGGGACTGACTCCCGTGGACGCCAAAAACTTACAGTGGCGCCACCGCGCAGCCGCTGCCACGCTCGGCCCCGTGTGGACCCTGGCGCAAGAGGCGCACTTTGGCGACTTCTGGGCCGATGTGGTTCCCCAGTTGCGCACCCAAGGCTGGACCGTGGTGGTGCACCCCGGCTTTGCGCACGAAAGCGTGCCCGTGTCGCGCTGGAAGCTGCTGATTGCACCCGACACCGGCGAGTTGCTGGGCAAGGAAGTGGACGGCCCGCTGGCCCCGCGAGAGCGCCCCGTGCAAAAGCTCATGCTGCCCGAGCGCGAGGGTGCCTGGCTGCTGAGCCTGGGCATCGAGATCGACGGGCAGACGCTGGACCTGGCCCCCATGCTGGCCGACCTGCTGCGTCGCGACGCCCGCTGGCTGAACGCGCGGCAGATGGCCGCCATCGACGACATCGCCATCATTTCGCTGCGTGCGCCTGGCGGCAAGCGCATTGAGGCGCCCGCCGGGCCGCTCAAAGCCATCGTGGGCGCCATGGTGGACCTGCTGACCGACCCCACCCGAAAGCAACTGAAGGAGGGCGACCCGCTGCGCCTGGGCGCCTGGGAGGCCCGCCGCATCGAGGCCCTGCGCGCCGGGCTGTTGTTGGCGCACCGCGTGGGCACGGTGAACGGCTGGAACAACGATTGGCAGTTGCAGGGCGACGCGGGCCTGGCTCAGCTCGCCAAGCGCCTGCGCTCCATCGGCACGCCCCAACCCGTGGCCGCCCCGCAGGGCCTGCAGGTACAACTGCGCCCGTACCAGCTCGAAGGCTTGGCCTGGCTGCAATACCTGCGCGCCCAGGGCCTGGGAGGCATCCTGGCCGACGACATGGGCCTGGGCAAAACCGCACAGGCGCTGGCCCAAGTGCTGACCGAAAAGGAGGCCGGGCGGCTGAAGCGCCCGGCGCTGGTGGTGCTACCCACCTCGCTACTCTTCAACTGGCAGGCCGAGGCCGCGCGCATGGCGCCCAGCCTGCGCGTGCTGGCCCTGCATGGCGCCGACCGCGGCAAACGCTACCTGCACATCGCCGACCACGACCTGGTGCTGACCACCTATCCGCTGCTCTGGCGCGATGTGGACGCACTGGCCGCGCAGCCCTTTCACCTGCTGATCCTGGACGAAGCCCAGATGGTGAAGAACGCCGGCAGCCGCAGCGCCCGCGCCCTGCGCAAGCTGCAGGCCCCGCACCTGCTGTGCCTGACGGGCACGCCGCTGGAGAACCACCTGGGCGAGCTGTGGGCGCAGTTTGACTTTTTGATGCCCGGCTTTCTGGGCGATGTGCGCAGCTTCAACGCCCGCTGGCGCAAGCCCATCGAGGAAAACGGTGAAACCCTGCGCGCCCAGCTGCTGTCGCAGCGCGTGCGCCCCTTCATCCTGCGCCGCCGCAAGCAGGACGTGGCCACCGAACTGCCGCCGCGCACCGAAACCATCCTGCGCGTGCAATTGCAAGGCAAGCAGCGTGAGCTGTACGAGGCCGTGCGCACCACGGCCGACAAACAGGTGCGCCGCGCCCTGGAACGGCAGGGCTTTGAGGGTTCACAAATCGCCATCCTCGATGCCCTGCTGAAACTGCGCCAGGTCTGCTGCGATCCACGCCTCGTCAAAGGCACCACGAAAACATCGCACTCGATGGAGCGCGCCAAGCTCGAACTGCTGGCCGACCTGCTGCCCGCCCTGGTCGATGAAGGCCGCCGCGTTCTGGTGTTCTCGCAGTTCACCGAAATGCTGGCGCTGGCGGCTGAGCTGCTCGATACCCTGGCCCTGCCCTACCTCACCCTCACGGGCCAGACGCCGCCCCGCCAGCGCGGCGCGGTGGTGCGGCAGTTCCAGGCGCAGGGCGACGCAAGCGCCGCCATCCTGCTGGCAAGCCTCAAGGCCGGTGGCCTGGGCCTGAACCTCACCGCCGCCGACACCGTGATCCACCTGGACCCGTGGTGGAACCCCGCCGTCGAAGAACAGGCTACCGCGCGCGCCCATCGCATCGGGCAGGACCAGCCGGTGTTCGTCTACAAGCTGGTGGTGGAAGGCAGCATTGAGGAGCGCATGCTCGAGCTGCAAGCCCGTAAGGCCGCGCTGGCCCAGGGCGTGCTGGGGCACGATGCCGAGGGCGCGGTCAAGTTCAGCGAGGCCGATCTGCACGCCCTGCTCGCGCCCCTGACCGAACCGGCCGACAACCCGCTGGGCATCCCCGGCGAAGACGCGCTGCGCTGGGGCGGCACAGGTAAACGGCGGCCCCGGCCGCTGCAGCCACCTGAAACCTGAGTTTTGGGCGTTTTTGCCTTGTAGCGCTGGCAAATCATGCGCTGGCAGCTATCAATCAATAAGCACACTCATCCGTGCGGGGAACCTTGCGCAAAAGCGCAGAATTCAAAAGCAAGCTTCGGAGTGCGCCCCACAGCCTCCGTCCCTAGAGTGCATGGCATTGCAACCCACCTAGTGAGCCGTGCACCATGATGAACGTGTCCACCCTTCTGCCCCACAGCGCCCCCATGCCCACCCGCCACCGCCCCAACACCAAAGCCGCGCAGGCCGCCGCCACCCAGGCCGACCCGCGCTGGGCGGCGGTGGTGGCGCGCAGCACTGGGGCCGATGGAACGTTCTGGTACTCGGTGCAGACCACGGGCGTGTACTGCCGCCCCAGCTGCGCGTCGCGCACACCCCGGCCGGAGAACGTGCTGTTCCATGCCAGTTGCGATGAGGCGGAGCACGCCGGGTTTCGCCCCTGCCAGCGCTGCAAGCCGCGCCAGGCCACCGCGCTGTCGCACCACGCGGCCCTTGTGACCGAGGCCTGCCGCATCATCGAAAGCGCCGCATCCGGAGACGCCCCCACGCTCGATGCACTGGCAGCGCGCGTCGGCCTGAGCGCCTCGCACCTGCACCGCATCTTCAAGCAGGCCACGGGCCTCACCCCCAAGGCCTATGCAGTGGCCCAGCGTGCGCAACGGCTGCGCAGTGCGCTCGACAGCCCGACCACGGACTCGGTGACGGACGCGATCTATGGCGCGGGCTACCAGTCCAGCAGCCGGTTTTACGAACAGTCGGCCCAGGTGCTGGGCATGCGGCCCAGCCAGTACCGTGCGCGGGGTGCGTCGCAAGACATCCGCTTTGCCATCGGCCAATGCTCGCTGGGCGCGATTCTGGTGGCGCAGAGCGACCGGGGCATCTGCGCGATCTTGCTGGGCGACGACCCCGATGCGCTGCTGCGCGAGCTGCAGGACCGGTTTGCGCAGGCCCGCCTGATCGGCGGCGACGCCGCGTTTGAAGCCCTGGTGGCGCAGGTGGTGGCGTTTGTCGAGGCGCCCGGCCTGGGGCTGAACCTGCCGCTGGATGTGCGCGGTACCGCCTTCCAGCAGCGGGTGTGGCGGGTGCTGCAGGCCATCCCGGCCGGGCAGACGGCCAGCTATGCCGAGGTGGCTCAGCGCATTGGCAGCCCCAAGGCCGTGCGGGCCGTGGCCCAGGCCTGCGCGGCCAATGGGCTGGCGGTGGCCATCCCGTGCCACCGGGTGGTGAAGAGCGATGGCGCGCTGTCGGGCTACCGCTGGGGCGTGGAGCGCAAACGTGCCCTGCTGGCGCGCGAGTCCGACGTAGAGGCGGCCCCGCTGCCGGCGGAGAAGGTGGCATGAGCTTGGCGACTCTTTCGACTCTTTCAACATCCGGCACGCCAGCGGACGGCCTGTGGCACCAACGCGCGGCCGCTATCGATTGGCAAAGCACCACCGACGCCCTGCACCAGCATGGCAATGCCGTGCTGCACCAACTGCTGGACGCCACCGAATGCGCAGCGCTGGCCCGGATGTACGGGCACGCGCCAGAGGGCACGTTTCGCAGCCGCGTGGTGATGCAGCGCCATGGCTTTGGCCAGGGTGAATACCGGTACTTCAGCTACCCTTTGCCCGATCTTGTGGCAGGTCTGCGCGAGGCGCTGTACCCGCATCTGGCCCCCATCGCCAACCAATGGAACGCCGCGATGGGCATCGACGTGCGCTACCCCGCACAGCATGCCGCCTTCATCGCCCGTTGCCACGCGGCCGGCCAAGTGCGCCCCACCCCGCTGCTGCTGCAGTACGTGCCGGGCGACTACAACTGCCTGCACCAGGATCTGTACGGCGAGCATGTGTTTCCGCTGCAGGTGGCCATCCTGCTGTCGGAGCCGGGGCGCGACTTCTCCGGCGGCGAGTTCGTGCTGACCGAACAGCGCCCGCGCATGCAGTCGCGCGCCGAGGTGGTGCCGCTATCGCGCGGCGACGCCGTGGTGTTTGCCGTGCACCACCGCCCCGTGCAGGGCACGCGCGGGCCCTACCGCGTGCAGATGCGCCATGGCGTGAGCCGCCTGCGCAGTGGGCAGCGGCACACGCTGGGCATCATCTTTCATGATGCTGAGTGACGCTGCGCCCGCAGTGCCCTTCCAGGCAGCACACTAGCCCACAACGACCCATGCCATGACCGCCAGCCTGTTCGACGACCCACCCCAGCCTGCCGGGCCACCCGAGGTGCTGGAGCCCGGCGCCGTGGTGCTGCGCGGCTTTGCGCTGGCGCAGGCGGCGGAGTTGCTGGGTGCGGTGCAGCAGATCACCTCCCAGGCGCCCTTCAGGCACCTGGTGACCCCTGGCGGCCTGACCATGTCGGTGGCCATGACCAACTGCGGCGCGCTGGGCTGGGTGAGTGACCGCAGCGGCTACCGGTATGACCCCATCGACCCGCAGACCGGCCAGGCCTGGCCCGCCATGCCGCTGCTGTTTCGCCAACTCGCACGCGAAGCCGCTGACACAGCTGGCTTCGCTGGTTTTGCGCCCGACGCCTGCCTCATCAACCGCTATGCCCCCGGCGCGCGCCTGTCACTGCACCAGGACCGCGACGAAGGCAACTACGCCCATCCCATCGTGTCCGTGTCGCTGGGCGTTCCGGCGATGTTTCTGTGGGGCGGCGCGCAGCGGGCGGACAAGACCCGCCGCATTGCGCTGCTGCACGGCGATGTGGTGGTGTGGGGCGGACCGGCGCGCTTGCGCTTTCATGGAGTGCTGCCCCTGCCCGAGGCGCACCACCCGTTGACGAGTGCGCACCGCATCAACCTCACCTTCAGAAAGGCCGGTTGAGGTCGTCTCGGCGACTCTGCTCGACTCAACGCGTGGCGTAGCCTGTCCAGCCGCCAATCGATGCCAACAGTTTGTCGGCCTGGGCGCGCCCTTTCAGGTCCTGGGCGATGGTGAGCTGCCGCCCGCCCCGCAGCTCGGCTGTGATGCGGTAGTAAACGTCGCGTTTGCTGTTGCTCTCCACCGTGTAGCTCTCCACCACCCGCAGCCGGGCAATGTCGTGCGGGGGCACCTGGTGCCAGCGCAGCATCAGGCCCAGCAGACGCCGCTCGGTGCGCAGGCCGTTGTGGTCCAACTGCACACGCAGGCTGTTGGCCAGGGCGTAGAAGCTGCCCAGCAGCACCAAACCGCCCACACCGCCAAACAGCAGGCGGAACAGCCACGGCCCGACCTCGCCCGAGGACTCCTGCTCCCAGGGCACCAGCGCCCCGACCGTCAAAAACACGGCCCCCATCACTGCCAGCGCCAGCTTGAGTCCCCACCACCGGCCGGCCGGAAAGTACATGGCCACCCCGCCGGGTATGCGCTCCACCCGCCCGGGCATGTCCGCCGTCAGGGGCTGGCCGCTATTGCCCGCACCGCCCTGCGCGGCGCGGGTGGGGCGCAGCACATGCACCAGCAGACCGACACCCACGCCGCCAAACACCACCACAAACACCATCTTCAGAGCCAGCAGGCCGGGCCGCAGGCTGCGATCAATGACGGACTCCGACGGGTCGGACGGACTGACCCACACCTGGACCGGCGCGCCATCGCGCAACGCCTGCTCCAGCCGCGCACCCAGCGCTTCCTGAAAATCGCCCACGTTGTCGCCCCCGCCACTGATCGCTACGCGCTCCCCCTGGTACTCCCGCCCCGCTACCTGGTACCGGTAGCTGGCCTTGACGGTGTACGAGCTGGATTTGCTGCTGCGGCTGGTCTCCAGCCGCGCCGCCACCAGCGTGGCGGGCACGGGCTGCCACCACTGCATGCGTGCCCAGTCGTACAGCGTGGGCAACACGCTGAGCAGCAACATGCCCACGCCCACGGCTGCAAACGGCAGAGCGAACAGGCCCAGCAGCCAGCGGCCTGCGCGCTGGGCCTCGCGGGCGGCCATGCTGGGCGTGCGTTGCGTGGCGGATGTGGATGAGTGTCTGGCCATGAATGAACGGGGGTAAAAAAGGCTGCCTACTGGCGGGCTGAGAATGCCAGGGGGTTGGCTGCCTGCCGGCCGATGGAGGCCACGAACCTTGCCATGCCAGATTCTGCGGCGCGCTCCAGCACAGCGCAATCACCTGTGCGGGTGGCTGGCCTCATGCGATGGGCTTACGGGTCTTTTGTGTTGTTTTGGGCCACAAGCGCCAGTCGAACATACCCAAATAGCTATCACTTGTATAGCAACCACCATCCGTCAGTAGCGCCTCCAGACCCGCTGCCACCTGCCATCACCCCCTCCATCTTTGACGGAATGCGTGCATGGTCACTGCCCCTTCCTCCTCCAGCATCGCCCCCAGCGCTCGGCCCGCCCAGTTCTGGCTCATGAAGTCCGAGCCGGACGAGTGCTCCATCGACGACGCTCTGGCTGCGCCCGGCGCGACCGTGCCCTGGACCGGCGTGCGCAACTACCAGGCCCGCAACTTCATGCGCGATGCGATGCAGGTGGGTGACGGCGTGCTGTTCTATCACTCCAGCTGCCCCGAGCCCGGCATTGCCGGCCTGGCCCGCGTGGCCAGCGGCACCCGCGCCGACCCTACCCAGTTTGACCCTACATCGCACTACCACGACCCCAAGTCCCCGGCAGACAACCCTCGTTGGCTGTTGCTGGACGTGCAGGCAGTGCGCAAGACGCGGCTGATCAGCCTGGCCGAGCTGCGCGCCCACCCTACGCTGGCGGACATGCGGGTGCTGCAAAAGGGCAGCCGCCTGTCGATCACGCCGGTGGAGGCGTCTGAGTGGGACTACATCACTGGGGTGCTGATGCAGGGCGACTGATAGGTATTGGTGCAGTGGGGCCCAGGAAGGGTCACAAGCTGCGCTCGGCCGACACATGCCCCTTGTCGGCGTACATGGCCTGGTCTGCCGCGTGCAGCAGCTCGAAGCTGGTGGTGCCGTCGCGGGGGTAAAGCGCCGTGCCCACGGCTGCCGACACACGGACCACGCGGCCCCCGCCCAGATCGATGGGTTGCTCAATGGCCGCCATCACCCGGCGCAGCGCCTGGTTCACCTCGGCCGGGTCCTTCACTGCGGTGAGCACCAGAACAAACTCATCCCCCCCGATGCGGGCCGCCGTGTCGTTGGCCCGCACCTGCTGCAGCAGGCGGCGGCCGGTGGTCTTGAGCACCTCGTCGCCCATGTCGTGCCCGTAACGGTCGTTGATGGGTTTGAAACCGTTGAGGTCGAAATTGCACACCGCCACCTGGGTTTGGGTGCGTTCGCTCAGCGCAAAGGCCTGGGTCATGCGGTCGGCCAGCAGCAGCCGGTTGGGCAGGTGGGTGAGCGCATCATGGAACGCGATGTGCTCCACCTGCTCCTGGTACTGCTTCATGGCCGTGATGTCCTGCATGAGCCACAGCGACTCGCCCTGCCCCTCCAGCAGCACCCCGTTGACGTCGATCCACACGATCTCGCCCGTCACCTTGCGCATGCGGCGCTGCTGGCGGTAGTGCTGGCCGGAGGCCAGCACCGCATAAGCCTCGCGGCCAAAGGCCAGAAAGTCTTCGCGGTCCACGTACATCTCTTCGGTCGTGCGCCCCTGCAGCGTGCCGGGCGCATAACCAAAGATGCGCTCCAGCGCCGGGTTGCGCCAGACGATGACGCGGTCCTTGACCTTGGCAATGCCGATCAGGTCGTTGTCCAGCATGGCCTGCTGCTCCAGGTTCAGGGTGTGCAGCTGCTGGCGCGCGGCGTGCAGCTCGCTCACGTCGTACATGATGGAGCGGCTCATCACGTAGTCGCCCTGCGCATTGAGGATGGCGGTGGACGACATGCTCACCCGACGCTGCTCGCCACCCCGGCCGCACAGGTTGAACTCCAGCGGCCCGATCTTGCCGTTCTGCAAGAGCACCGGGAAACACGATGCAAACAGTGCCTTGCCTTCGTCGTCGAAAAAGTCGGCCGGCCCCAGCTTGCCAATCACCGCCTCGCGCGGCAGGCCCAGCCATTTCAGGGTCAACAGGTTCAGGTGCACGTACTTGCCATGGCGGTCGAGCGCGTAGTAACCACAGGGCGCGTGGTCATACAGGTCCTGGAACTGTTTGGAGGCCTGCGCCAGCTCGGCTTCGAGCTTGCGGCGCTCGGTCACATCGCGCCCTACCGACTGCCACTCCACCAACTGGCCGTCGTCGTCATAGAGCGCCCGGTTGCTGAACTGGCACCAGCGGATGGCGCCATCGCCCGCCACCACGCGGTTTTCCACCACCACCACGGGGTGTGCGGGGCTGACACCCTGCAGCGCCCGCGTGACCAGGGGCAGGTCGTCCGGGTGCACGATGGGCGCCCACACCTGGCCCACGACCTCGTCGCGGCGCAGGTGGAAGAGGCGGCAGAACGCCTCGTTCACAAAGGTCATGCGGTTGCCGGCGTCAAACCGGCAAATCATCTCGGTCTGGTCTTCCAGGATGGAGAGATACCGCTGCTCGCTCTGGTGCAGGGCCTGCGTGCGCTCAGCCACACGGTGCTCCAGCTCGGCATTGGCGCTTTGCAGCGCGACCCGCCCCTCCAGCAGGCCTTGCGCCATGTTCTGCAGCGCCGAGCGCAGGTGCTGAAACTCCACCGTCTTAGGATTTATCCGTAAATAATATTGGCAGGCAGACTTATCTTTCGCAAGGCGA
>JADHED010001052.1_pt1 | contig 25881 bp, 25 predicted proteins | sample 8952041 | NCBI WGS metagenome assembly JADHED01 (sample SAMN16124423, study PRJNA663239) | bioreactor sludge metagenome | isolation source: sludge (control) | place: India:Bengaluru | collected 2018-09-08
CCGCGAGGTCCGGCGGCAACTGAGGGTCCATCTTGTGCAGGATCGCGTTGGGCGCCAGCCACATGTACTGCGCATAGGCGCCCCAAAGGCCCGGCTCCGAGGACAGGGGAATGTACGAGTAGATCTGCCGGTGATCACACAGGTGGTAGCGCCCGCCCAGGCACGTGTCGCAGCAGTGGCAGGCCAACATCGTCTCGACCGCAACGCGGTCGCCGACATCGACCCCCCAGCGGCGCGCGGCCCGGTCCCCGATCGCGGCGATCACCCCGAGCGGCTCGTGACCCGGCACCACCGGCGTCGGGACCCGCAAGACGCCCTCGAACTGCTCGTAGTCACTGCCGCAGATGCCGCAGGCCTCAATCCTGAGGATGGCGCTGTCGTCGTCGATCGCCGGCATAGGCAGGTCCCGGGCCTCAAGGCGCCGAGGGCCGGTCTGCACCATGGCGAGCGTGGTCCTGGGCAGCATCGAAATCCCGATCAGGCTGGACGTACACAACACATGTGTGTCATGCGTAACGCACATTCATGCGATGATGCAAGGGACAGTAGGATGTCGGCGGAGCCCCGGGTGCCGATGCTGGATCTGGCGGATGCGCGGGACGCCGCGCGACGGCATGGGCTTCCTGAGGCCTTCGCCGAGCTCAGCGTCTTCCGCATCCTGCTGCGCCACCCGACACTGGCGCAGCGCCTGGGTGAACTGTTGCAGACGCTCCTGTTCAGCGGAAACGCCCTCGACCCCCGGCTCCGCGAGTTGATCATCCTCAGGATCGGCTGGCGGACCGGCGCGGTTTACGAATGGACACAGCACTGGCGGGTCGCCCGAGGGCTGGACATCCCCGAAGCCGATCTCCTGGCGGTGCGGCGTTGGCAAGAGTCGGCCGCGCTGAGCGACGCCGACCGCGCCGTTCTGCAGGCGACGGACGACACGATGGAAGCCGGGGCGATCAGCGATGCGGCCTGGGAGGCCTGCTGCCGCCACCTCCGCTCAGATTCGGAGCGGGTCGAACTGGTCATCGCCTTGGGCAACTGGACCATGTTCTCGCAGTTGCTGCGAAGCCTGCAGGTGCCCCTCGAGGATGGGGTCGCGGCATGGCCGCCGGATGGTGAGATGCCCGTTCACAGAGCCAGACCCTGATGCCGCGCAAGCCGATTTCCGCCGACCTCGTGGGGCTTGCCTTGCCGGCCGTCACGCGCACCTGGTCCGCACGCGACGCGATCCTCTATGCGCTCGGCGTGGGTGCGAGACCAGCCGACGATCTCGGGTACATCTACGAAGGCCGTGGCCCCAAGGTGCTGCCGACCTTCGCCGTCATCCCGGGCGGGGCCGCCATGAGCGCCGTCATGCGCGACGTCGATATGCGCCTGGAGATGCTCCTGCACGGAGAGCAGTCCGTTGAGCTCTTCCGACCGCTTCCCCCCCAGGCCGAGGTGACGGTCACCGGGCGGATCACCGAGGTGTGGGACAAGGGCAAGGCCGCGGTCATCGGCATCGAAAGCCTGGGGTGCGACGAGGACGGCGAGCTCTTCCGCACCCATGCCACCCTATTCGTGCGCGGCGCCGGCGGCTTCGGCGGCGAGAGGGGGCCGGCCTCCCCGGACGCGAGCCCGCCGGCTCGCGATGCCGATATCACGGTCGCCTTCGAAACCCGTCCCGAGCAAGGCGCCCTCTACCGGCTCTCCGGGGATCTCAACCCGATCCACATCGATCCGGAGTTCGCGCGAAGCGGCGGCTTTGCCGCGCCCTTCATGCATGGCCTCTGCACCTACGGTGTCGTCGCTCGTGCGATCCTGCGCGAACTGTGCCATGACGACCCCTCGGCGTTTCGCGCCATGCGGGGCCGCTTCGCAGATCGTGTCGATTTCGGCGACACGATCACGACGCGCATCTGGCGGGATGGGCCCGGTCGGGCCCTCGTGCAGGCCGAGACACAGGATGGCCGGGTCGTGCTGTCCAACGCAGAGACGACGTTCACGGAGTAGGTCGCCCCCATGCGCAGTCCCGACGCCTCCGTTGTCAAGTCCGCCGCCCGGACCCTCGAGATCTTCGAATATTTCGACGCCGTGCGGCGACCGGCTCCGATCCACGACGTCGCCCAGGCGCTCGGCTACCCGCATTCGAGCACCGCAGCGCTGCTGCGAAGCCTGGCGGACCTCGGCTACCTCGAATACTCGATCACGGACAAGACGTTCTTTCCGTCCATCCGCGTGTCTCTCCTGGGCCATTGGGTCGGCGAGGAAATCCTGTCTTTGCGCGGCATCCAGCATCAGATGCGCGCGATCGCAGATGCGACGGGCATGACCGTCGTGCTCGGATCGATCAGCGACGGCTACTGTCAGTACGTTCGAGTTCTCGAAGCGGAGACGCCGATCCGCTATCACGTGAAAGCTGGCGACCGCCGGTGCCTGGCCCGTTCCACGCTCGGCCACATCCTGCTGGGACAAGAGCCGCCGGAACGCCGACGCCTTCTGATCCAGCGGGCCCTGGCGACGTGGGATGGGCCCGATGCGGCGCCGTCCGCGGAGGTCATCGAGAAACAGGCAAGCCAGGCTGCCGCCCGAGGCTTCGCGTTCAACATCGGGCTGGTGACCCCGCACGCCGCGATGCTCGCCGTCCCGCTGCGCGCGGGCTACGCAAACCGTCCGCTCGCGCTCGCGGTCGCGGCCGCAGAGCCTTTCTTCCAGGGGCGTCGGACGGAAATCCTGGATATTCTCCGCGGCGCCCTGTCCGACCTCGCGCCAGCTGAGCGGGCCTCGGCCTAGGTCCGTCCGGATGCGTCAGCGGAGCGCGCTCAAAGGCTGCGACACGTCGCCATAACCGGCGTCCGGCGCGATCACGAGCACGCGCTCGCCGTCTCGGACTGTGACTTCGGGCAGCACGGTCACCAAGGTTCGGGCCTGGGCGCGGGCAAGGCAGTCGCGTGCATCCTCGGCTTCTGCCAGCAGCCGCAGGTTCATGAGCGTCGGAAAGATGATGGTGCGCTCGCCGGCCGACGCCAATCGCACGGCTTCCGACGGCGCGATCCATTCCGCGTCGACCGTCTCGCGTCCGTCGCAGGCGGCCACCTGTCCCGGCGGGGCGTGCAACGCGTAGAACCATGTGTCGAACCGCTTCGGCATCATGGTGGGGGTGATCCAGCGCGCGAAGACGGCCAACTCGTCGAGCCGAAGCTTCACGCCGAGGTCGCGCACCACGTCGATGAAGGCCATCTCGCCGTTGTCCACCGCGCTGCGGACCGAGACCTCGCACGGCGCCTCGAACGGCGCGCCGTCAGCAGTCTGTGCGAGCAGAATGCCCGCTTCCTCGAAGGCCTCACGGATCGCCCCGATGCGCAGCGTCCGTTGGACGGCATCGAGCCCGTCCCATCCCATAGCGAATTCGGCCCACCGCTCATCGCTGTCGCCCGCGTGGGTCTTGCCGCCTGGAAACACCAGAGCCCCGGACGCAAAGTCGATCTGATGGTGACGCTTCACCATCAGGACCTGGAACTCCGGCTGATCGCGCAGCAGCAGCACCGTCGCGGCCGGCCTCGGTTCGGGCGCTTGTGGCGCGTCAGACATTCTGGCTCTCCCTGAAGCCCGCACGTCGCGGGCGCTATATCCCTTGGGGCGGCTGGTGGCCCTGCTAGCTCTTTGGCCGCGGGTTCTGGATCAGCACGGTTCCCTGAGCCGAGCCGCATAGCCGGCCCTCGTTCTCGATCTCGATCCGCACCACGGCCGTCTGTTTGCTCATCGACAGGATCTCAGCCTGAGCGCGCACCGTTCCCGTGGAGACCGGCGCGAGGAGGTTGATCTTGAACTCCGTCGTGGCGGCCCACTGCCCCTTCTCCATGTGCGGATAGCAGACGCATCCCAGCACATGGTCGCATAGCGCCGAGAGGACGCCGCCATGCATGTTGCCGAAACTCGTCAACAACTTGGGGTCGACGGCCATCTCCGCCGTCAGGCGTCCCGGCTCGACGCGGGTCACCCGGATGCCGAGAAACTCGGGCAGCCCGGTCATCCGGTTGCTGCTCGCGATGAAGCCGTCGACCATCTCGGGATGGAAGTCCGGCATGCGGCGCGCAATCATCATCGATTTCCCGATCAAGAAAACGTCTGGGCCCGGGCCAGGGCGGCTTCCGCGCCCGTCACGAGGTCATTGAGGACCTCCCGGGCGGGCCGGATCGCCTTGATGAGACCCATGCCCTGACCCGCGAACCCCGGGACGATGTCCTTCCGCGCCGCGCGCGACGCCGCCGACATGACCGGGCCGGCCACCATGGATTGGTAGGGCATCGGCAGAGGATCCTTGCCGGCGTCGACCCAGGCCTGAGCCCACTTGTTGCGGATCACCCGGGCCGGCTTTCCCGTCACGGACTTGGAGACCATCGTGTCGCCGTCGCCCCCTTCCACGAGGGCCTCCTTCTGGAACGGAAGGAGGCCCGCCTCCTCGGTGGCCAGGAAGGCGGTCCCCACCCAGGCCCCCTCCGCGCCTAGCATGAAGGCCGCAGCAACGCCGCGACCGTCCGTGATGCCGCCCGCGCCGAGGACCGGCAGGCGTCCGCCCACGGCGTCTACGACCTGGGGAATCAGCGCCATGGTGCCGATCGGCGAGTTGTGGCCCCCGCCGTCGTGGCCCTGGGCGACGACCACGTCGATGCCCGAAGAGGCGACCTGGAGCGCGTGCTTCACCGAGCCGATCACGGCCATCACCTTCGTGCCGTTCTCGCGGAAGCGATCCATCCACGGTCCCGGGTTGCCCAGGCCTGCCGCATAGACCGGGACCTTCTCTTCGACCACGACCTCCATCTGCGCCTCGAAGAAGTCCTTCGAGAACATCGCCAGGCCCTCGACGACGCTTCCCTCGTCCGCGGCGCGTGGAGCACGGGGCGAGAGCTCAAGACCTTCCCGGCGCATGAAGTCGCCGGCGAACGCCCGGGCCTCTTCCAGGCGGTCCGCGGGCGAGAGGCCGGCCGAGGGCTCGCCGGACGCAGGACCGCCGCTGCGTCGCACCGACGCCGGGAGGAGCGTGTCCACGCCGAACGGCTTGTCCGTGAGGCTCCGGACTTCACGGATCCAGGCGCGCAGCTGCTCCGGCGAACACGCGGCGGCCCCCAGCACGCCGAGCCCGCCGGCGTTCGACACCGCGGCCGCGAGGCGCGGGACGCTCGCGCCGCCCATGCCTGCGAGGACGATCGGGTACTGGATGTTCAGGATCTCACAAATTCGGCTGTGCAGCGGCATGGCGACCTTCCTCGATTGGCGCCTCAGCGCCCGTGAAATACCGGCTTGCGCTTCTCCATGAAGGCGCGCGGACCCTCGCGCGCGTCCTCGCTCCGGAACACCGGGGCGGAGAACCTGGACTCCATCGACATCGCCTCATCTTCGGGACGGCCGATGCAGGCGCGCGCGGATCGGCGGATGGCCTGGACGGCGATCGGCCCGTTGGCGGCGATGCGTTGCGCCAGGTCCAGGGCCGCGGTCAGCACCTCCGCCTGCGGGACAACACGGTTGAGGAAGCCCCAGGCGAGCGCCTCGTCAGCGGAGATGAGGTCACCCGTGAGGAGCAGCTCCATCGCCCGCGCGTACGGCAGTTGCCGCGGCAGGCGCACCGTCGATCCCCCGCCCGGGAAGATCGCCCACTTGACTTCCTGCACGCCGAGTCTGGCGGTGTCCGACGCGATCCGGAGATCAGTCCCTTGCGCCAACTCCATCCCGCCGGCGATAGCATGACCGTTGATCGCGGCGATGACGGGTTTGACCGCGTCAAACGTCCGCAGCAGCGCAGCGCCCAGGATCTCCCGGTCCTCCACGACCTGGCGGTCCCAGTCGTCCTCGGGCGCGCGGCCGCCGCTGATCAGCGGGATCAGACGGCCGAGGTCTGCGCCTGAACAGAACGCCTGGTCGCCCGCCCCCGTTACGATAGCGGCACGGATATCGGGATCGTCCCGCACCGTCCGCCATGCCGCCGCGAGGCGGACCAGCATCTCAGGATTGAGCGCGTTGCGCGCCTCGGGCCGGTTCAGCGTGACGATGGCCACGTGTCCAACGCGCTGAAATTCAACAACCTCGCCCACTCGCCCTCCTCGCGCATATGTGTCTCCATTTTCCACATGTCTGTCATTCGTGCCGTTAGGGAAGCCAACGGGGCTGCGCAAATTTGGCCGTCCCATCGTGCCGCCCAGCCGCCCAGCCGCCCAGCCGCCCAGCCGCCTAGGCAAGCCGTACGACCACTCAGGACCCCGCCGCCATCGACCGGAGTTCTTGGCGGCGCTGCCCGTAGACCGAACGCCGGCGGCCAGGTCGGACCGCCAAGGTGCGTAGATACCTCAGGAACTGGTGAGCATGCGGCTAGCCCAGGTTCACCGCCGCCCGCAGGGTGGGGAGGCACAATGGCTATTCCACGCCACAGAGACGGGGCCTCGCCGTGGAACCGCCAATCCACGGCCGAGTTTTTGTATCATGAATTACAAATATTCCATACTGGCGTTGCTCGCCGCTTCAGCGATGCTATCGCCCTCAAGCGCGTTGTCGGCCCAGCCGAAAGGCGGTGAGCCTGGGCCGGTGCGTCTCGACGGCGCCAGGAGCATCGTGACGCAACCCGCACAGGACCTTGGTGTTGTCGCGACGAAGATTCCCGCCGTGGTCACCGATGCTGCCGCGCGGCCCTACTCCACGCGCGGTCTCGGTTCCTGCCGCGCGCTCGCAGCGTCAGTTCGCGACCTCGACGTCGCATTGGGGCCAGATTTCGACGCGCCCCCGCTTCCGCCGGATAATCGCGCGACGCGCATTGTGGAGGCCGGCGGGCGGGCGATCGTAAATTCGGTGGTGCCGTTCAGAAGCGTTGTGCGCGAGTTGACAGGCGCGGCCACCGCTAAGCGCGAAGCAGAGCTCGCGCTGGACGCGGCGCTAGCAAGGCGGGGCTTCCTTCGCGGCCTGCAAGCCGCGCGCGGATGCAAGGTTTTGCGATGAACCCCAGGGATACCCGGGCGGCTCGGGCACCGGGCAGACTTTGACGGCGCGTGGTCGGGCTGAAGGGAGGATACGCACGTCGGCCCTCCGCGCGGTCGAGGAGGCCTTGCGTGGACTGCTCGTCTGAGAATAGAGATCTGCCCAAAGCGAAAATACGGTGAAGCCGGCGGGGCCAGGAGCGAACGTCCGCAGGGAATAGGATCGCAGCCGGCGGACCGAGCGGCCGCCACACCTCCCGCATGATGTTCAGGTCTGCGAACGGCTCCGCCGTGGGGTGAGTCAATTCGTTGCCCGCGCCTAGGCCCGCGTGGGGAGGGGGAGAGGGGATGGCGCGGGGCGGCCCCGCATTGGGGGTCGCCTCACCCCAAGGGGAGCGCCATGCCCCGTTCCGTTGCTGGCTCCGCCGAGGCCTTCGCCCGGCTGGTCGCGTCCGGTCCGTCCGCCCTGGACGACCAGGAGGCGCTGGAGGTGGCCGCCGGCTTGGCGGCCGGGGAGGCTGCCGCCCTCTTTGCCGAGTTTGGCTCCCTTCCGGAGGTGCTGGCCGCGTCTGTGGCGGCGCTGTCCCGCGGCGCGCCGGCCGAGGCCGCCGCGCGCTTGGCGCTTGTGAAAGACATCGCCCGGCGGCTCCTGGCGTCACCGCTGCGCCAGCGGCCCGTGCTGAGCGGCTGGGACACGGTGGCCGACTACCTGCGCTGCGTACTCGCCGGGCGCTCGCGCGAGCAGCTGCTCGGGCTGTTCCTCGACAAGCGCAACCGTTTGATCCGGGACGAGGTCCTGGGCGAGGGCAGCGTCGACCACGTTCCCGTGTACCCGCGGGAGATCGTCCGGCGGGCCTTGGAACTGGATGCCTCAGCGGTTGTGCTGGCCCACAATCACCCCGGCGGGCTCGCGACACCCTCGACCAGCGACGTCGACTCCACGCGTCAGGTTGTCGAGGCGGGCCGGCTGCTGCGGATCGCCGTCCACGACCACTTCCTGGTCGCAGACCAGGAGGTCATCAGCTTCCGCAGCCTGGGCCTCCTGTGACCACGCCTGCGACCCTGGCGCCGATCGTCCGCGCGCTCGGCGGCGACCTCTGGGCCGGCGGCCGCCGCGCCAATGTGCCGGGGCCGGGGCACGGGGCCGACGACCGGTCGGTGTCGCTGCTGCTGTCCCGCGGCCGGGTGGTGGTCAACTGCTTCGCGGACGACGACTGGCGCGAGGTTCTCGCTCTGCTGGAAGACCTCGGCCTGGTGGATGGCGACGGCCGCTTGGCCGGAGCAGGGGGCGCGCATCTGGCCTGACCGCCGGCGCGCTTACTGGGGGAACAGGTCGCCGCCGCGCGACGGCTCTGGTCGGAAGGCCGGCCGCTCGGGCGTTCGCTCTCGGCGCGGCATCTGGACCTGCGGGGTGTCGCGGCGCCGGCGGAGGGTCTGCGCCACCATCCCGAGGTTCCGGCAGCGGTCTATGCCGCGGCGGGCCCGCGCCGGCCGGCGCTGCTGGCGGCCATCCGGGACGCCGCATCCGGGGATGTCGTCGGTGTCGAGGTCACCTACCTCGCGCTGAACGGGACGCGGGCCTTGCTCCGGCTGCCGCGCAAGACCGTTGGCCTCTGTCCGCCAGGCGCCGCGGTGCGCCTCGCGCCGGCTGGCCCGCGGCTGTTGGTGGGCGAGGGGGTGTTCACCTGCCTGTCGGCGGCGGGGCGGTTCGGGCTGCCGGCCTGGGCCCTCCTGTCGACCCGCAACCTGCGTCGGTGGCGACCGCCGAGGGGCGTGGGCTTTGTGCTGATCGCTGCGGACCGCGGCGCCGACGGCGAGGCCTCGGCGCGGGCGCTGGCGGCGAGCCTGCGGGCGTGCGGGGTGGCCGTGGCGGTGCGCTGGCCGCCGCCGCCGTTCGGGGACTGGAACGAGGCCCTGGGGACGCAACCCGGGGAGGTGGAGGGGGAGGGAGGGCGCGGACGGGCGCGCGCGGCGGACGGGAGGTCCGGGCCGCCGGCCCGGAGATCCACGCCATGACCGACACCCAGCCCCACGACGACGGCCTCGTCCTCATCCCGGACGCCCTGCGGCCGCAACTCGCCGCCAATGCGGCGGAGCCGGACGGCGATCACGTGCCCGTCCTGAAGTTGTTCAACCCCGCAGGGCCGGGGACCTGGCTCATCACTGAGCTCGATCCCGACGGCGACACGATGTTCGGGCTCTGCGACCTCGACATGGGCTGTCCGGAGCTGGGCTCCGTAAGTCTGCGCGAACTCGCCGGCGTAACCCTGCCGTTCGGCCTGACGATCGAGCGCGCCGTCGTCTTCGACGGCCGGCTTCCGATCTCGCGCTGGGCCGATATCGCGCGGCGCACCGGATCCATCCGCGAGGCCGAGGCCATCGTGCGCACGGTGGCGCCCGCGCCAGACACCGCGCCAGCCGCAGATCCGGACTGAGCCCTTCCGCCCTTCGCCGGCGGTCGCGGCCGCCGGCGGACCTGTCCGGCCCCTTAGCCGGGCGATCCGCGCCATCCCGGCGCAAGCTGCCCTCGCCGTTGTCCCGCCTAAGCGTGGGTGGCGAGGGCCGACGCACACCCCTGACCCCCAGGAGTACGACCATGAGACTGGCCTTTGCCGATCCCCGCAACCTGACCCTCTCGCCGCTGAACATGCACCATGGGCGGCCCGATCCCGACGTCTCGGATATCCTGCCCTCGGTCCGCCAGCGCGGCGTGCTGTTGACGCTGCTGGTGCTGGAGACCGTGGCCGACGGCGTCATCGTGCCGGACCGCTTCGAGGTGGTGGCCGGCCGGCGCCGCTGGACGGCCGCGCTCGCGGCGATCGCCGAGGGTGTCGAGATCGACCCGGTGCCGATCGGCATCCTGGAGGCCGGCGACGATGCCGCAGCCATCGAAGCCTCGCTGATCGAGAACCTGGGCCGCCTGCCCCCCGACGAGGTCACCTGCTGGGAGACCTTCACCCGGCTGGTGAAGTCAGGGCGCACCGCCGAGCAGATCGCCGCCACCTTCGGCCTGTCAGACGTGGTGGTGAAGCGGACCCTGGCGTTGGGCAACCTGCTGCCGCGGGTGCGAAGCCTGTACCGGAAGGAGGAGATCGACGTCGCCACGGTCCGCTGCCTGACGCTGGCCAGCAAGGCGCAGCAGAAGGCCTGGCTCGCCCTGTTCGACGACCCCGAACAGCGGGCGCCGGTGGGCGGGTCGTTGAAGGCCTGGCTGTTCGGCGGCGCCTCGATCCCCACAAGGCACGCGCTGTTCTCGCTGGAGGACTATCCGGGACAGATCCGCGCCGACCTGTTCGGCGAGGAGAGCTACTTCGTGGAAACCGACCTCTTCTGGCGCTGCCAGAACGAGGCGGTGGCCGCGCGGGTGGAGGCGCTTCTCGCGGACGGGTGGACCGAAGTGACGGTGCTTGACGTGGGCGAACCCTTCTACAGCTGGAAGCACGTGAAGACGCCGAAGGCCAAGGGCGGCAAGGTGTTCATCACCGTCGGGATGAAGGGCGAGGTCGAGGTCCACGAGGGCTGGCTCACCGACAAGGAGGCCAAGCGGGCGCAGGCGGCGGCCGAGAAGGCGGCGCGCGGCGAAGATCCCGACGCCGCCGAGGCCGCGAAGTTGGCCCGGCCCGAGGTGACCCAGGCGCAGGGTCGCTACATCGACCTGCACCGCCATGCCGCCGTCCGGGTGGCGCTCACCGAGCACCCGGCGGTGGCCCTGCGCCTGCTGGTCGCCCACGCGGTGGCGGGCTCACCCTACTGGCAGGTGAAGCCCGAGCCCCGCGCGCCGTTAGACCCCTGCGTCGCGGTCAGCCTGGCGGCCAGCCCGGCGGAGGCGGCGTTCGCCGAGCGCCGGCAGGCTGTCGCGGCGATCCTCGACCTCGGGAAGGACATCGACCAGGTGCTGGGCCGCCGCGGACTGGGCGGGGTTGCGGCCGTGTTCGCTCGGCTGCTCAGCGTGCCCGACGAAGCCGTGCTCGCGGTGGCGGCCGTCGTCATGGCGGAGAGCCTGGAGGTCGGGGGCGAGGCGGTCGATGCGGCCGGGGCCTGGCTCAAGGTCGACATCGCCCGGTTCTGGTCGCCCGACGACACCTTCTTCGACCTGATGCGGGACCGCGAGACCGTCAACGCCATGCTGAAGGAGGTGGGCGGCAAGAAGGTCGCGGACGGCAACCTGACGGAGAAGGTGAAGACCCAGAAGGGCATCCTCAGGGACCTCGTCGACGGCGCGAACGGGCGTGACAAGCCCGAGGCCTGGATGCCGAAGTGGATGGCGTTCCCTGCGCAGGCCTACACGCGCCGGCCGTTCGATCCGGCCCGGCGGGCCCGCACGGTCGCCCCGCTACTGCGACGGGCTGAGGTGGCGTTGACGAGCGAAGCCGCCGCAATCGCCGCCGAATAGCCTCAACAGCCTTTCCGCCCTGCACGCTCCCGTCTCCCGCGGGGGCGTGCGCCCTTGCAGCGGAAGCGTCCGAACGCCGTAGCTTTGACGGGCGAGCTTAGCGGGTGCATTGCAGGGGCGGACCATGGACGAGCACCTCGCCTATTTCCTGGATTTGCGGCTTCGGCTGCGCGGCCGCGCCGACGCGGTGGCGATCGTCGACCGCTGCATTGCCATGATCGCTCGGGCTGACGGCGCGTCGCCGGCCGAGCTGGAGGTCCTCGAGGGCGAATTCGAGGCCTTGCGCCGGGACCTGATCCTGCGGTTCGGGGAACGCGAGCCTGTCACGCAGCACTGAGGCCCAAGCCGCCGCCAGCCGACGGCTCAGCCGACCGTGCGGTCGTAGTTGTAGGGATCCGGGGCGTCGCGGGCCGCCAGGCTTAAGGGTTGAAAGCCGGTTTCGTTGTCGGACTGCGCGAAGCAGAAGCCGGTGATCCAGCCACGGCCGGCCAGGTCGCGGTATTCCACGAAGCCGTGGAAGTAGACGCTCGGCAGTGCATCGTCGTCGCCGGTTTTCACTTTTCGGCCCGGCTTCAGCGCCGAAAACAGCGGGAGCGCGCGACCGGTCTCGATCTCCTGAGAGACATCATTCGCAGCGACGGCGACGCCGTGGACCACGGGCCTTCCGGCCTCTTGGTCCGGATCGATGGGGTCCGGCATTTCGCCGCTGTTGCCAAGCTCGAAATGCCGCCGGGTGATCAGCGCCGGCACGCGGCCGAGGTTGCGGAAGCGGTATTTCGTCACGTCGTAGGTGATCGACTTGTCGCCGAACGTGACACCGCTCTTCACGATTTCAAGCAGCAGGAACGGCCGCTCGTAGCCGCTCAACATGCGCTCCGCCACGTCGGCGCTGCGCCGGTTCTCCTGCCACGCACGGCGGGCGTAGACGGCAGCGGCCACGGCGGCGAGGCCCGCGATCGCGGAAAGTCCCAGGGCGGTGAAGCCCAGGCTCGTCTGCCAGCGCGCGGCTTCGACCTGGGCGGCGATCCCGTCCGCGGCGATGCGGTTTGCGTCGCGGGCTGCGGCCAAAGTCTCGCGCTCGAAAGCGGATACCCGGTCGATCGGACCGGGCGCTGGCGCAGGCGCCACGGCCACCGGCGTTCGCGCGGGCGCCGGCGTCCCGGCCGCCACTGTGACACCCGGACCCAGCAGGACGGCGATCAGCGATCAGCGACCAGGACGCAGATGCGAGCAGCGGGCGGAGGGATGGGCGCATGCAGTTAGCGTGGCGCGATTCCGGAGGGTCGCGTTGGCCGGGTGCGGCCGGCATCACCGGCGCGGCCGAAGCGGAGGATCGCGACGGAGCGCCACCGGGCCGGCCCGCCGGCAAGGGTGCGCTGGCGCCGCCTGGCGGCGCCGGGGCCGGCGGGCCGGCCCGGCGGCCGGAGGTCGCGAGCTTCGGCTCGCAGCCCCAGGAGACCGCCATGCGACCCGCACCCACCTTCTTCAACACCGCCGACCTCGACGGCTTCGACGCCCGCACTGCCGCGCTGCAGGATCCCCGACCGCATCCCACCGAGCCGCAACTGGTTCAATTGGGCCGGGCGCTGCTGGGCGAAGTGCTCGACATGGTCCTGGGCGGCGCGCTGGAGGACCACGCCGTCACCATCTGCGAGACCCTCATCGGCGGCCTGCACGCCGGGGTCCAGCGCCTGGAGCGCGACGCCGACCGCGAGCGCGAGCGGCTCGCCAACCTGTTGCGCGACTTCGACGGCTCCGAAGTCGCCGATGTCGACCTGCAGGAGGCCAAGGGCCGCGCGGACGCCCTGGACGTGGCCGCCGAGGCCCTGGCCTTCGTGCGCGACGCGGCCGCCGAGAGCTATGGCGTGGCCACCGGTGAAGTCTGGAGCCCCTGGCGCGGATCGGTTCGCGGCGGGGTGACCGCCGCGCAACTCGACGCCCAGGCCGGCCTGCGCGCCATCGAGGATCGCAATCGGGTCGCGGCCGATCCGGGCGACGCGGTGGTGGCGTTCCGGGCTTCGCCCCGCAGCGACACGCCCGAAGACGCCGGACGGATCTTCGACGCCCTGAACTGGGCGCGCAGCCAGCATCCGGAGATGTCGCTCGCGCTCACCGGCGCGAAGGGCGGCGAGCGTATCGCCAAGCGCTGGGCCCAGCAGAAGGGCGTGCGTCTGGTCCTGGCCCGTCCCGACTTCGAACGGTTCGGCCGCGCCGCGCCGTTCCGCGCCAACGACCAACTCCTGGCCCTGCAGCCGGTCTGCGTGCTCGTGTTGCCCGAAAGCCTGGGCCTGGCGGCGCAGGCCGGCGCGCCGCCGTTCGGGCCGGCGATGAACCTGGCCGAACAGGCGCACGCGCGGGGCGTACGCTGCGTGCGCATCGGCCCGAAGCCCTGCGCGGCCACGGGCGCCTGAGCCTTACCGGCGGGCCGCGTCGGATCCTGCGACGGGCCCGCCATTTCATGGCGTGCATTGTGAATATTCGCAGGAGGGCCAGGCGGCGCGAGGCGCGAGGGGGAAATATCGCCCTTGTCACGATCCGGGGCCGCCGCGCCTCCTTCGCGCTTCGCCTGACCCAGGCCAGGAGTTTGTGATGGCCGAGCCCCAGGCCGAGCCCTTCCATGTCGCCCTGTCGGCGCTTCGTGAGCGCCTGCAGAGCGGGACGCTCGCGCCGGGCGCCCGGGCGACGGCCGTCGATCTCGCCGACGACCTCGGCCTCTCGACCACCCCGGTCCGCGAGGCGCTCTCGCGCCTGGCCGGCGAGGGCCTGCTGGAGGACCGGCGCGGGCAGGGCTACTTCGTCCGCCTGCTCGGCCCCACCGAGGTCGCGGACCTCTACCGGATGAGCCTGGCCCAGCTCCTGATCGCACTGGACCCCCGGCGCGCGAACCGCGTCGCCCCGGCCTCGCCCGGCTCGCTGGACGCTGAGCCCCCCGGCGCCGCCGATCCGGTGGCGGGCGTCGAGGCGCTCTTCCGCCGCTGGGTCGCCGCCACCGGGAGCCGGCCATTGTACGCCGCCTTCCGCATCGGCCAGATCCAGCTCGGGCCGGTCCGCCGCCTGGAGGCGCAGCTGCTGGCCGGCCTGGACGCCGAGGCGCTGGCGCTGCTCGCGAGCGGGGCGGCGTCTCGGGCCGAGCGGCTGGCGCTGCTGCGCCAGTTCCATGCCGTCCGGATCCGCGAGTCCGATCGCCTCGCGGCCCTTATCGAGGCCGGTGCGCGGGACCTGAAAAAATAGACCGAATATAGATTGAATATACACATCCCAGGTTGTCGGATTGACCCGTCGCAATCAGCGGCAGTTACGACCTAGGGAGGTCATGATGATGAAGCTGTTCAACCTGCGGGGCTTCCGGCTCCTGAGCCTCGGCGGCGCCAAGGCCCGCACCAACGACGACACGGGCTTCGACGCCCTCGAGCACGACCAAGTCTACTACGACATCCCGTGATCGCAGGCGGCGCCGGCTCGACGCCGGCGCCGTTCCGCCGATGCCCCTCGCGCTTGCGCCTCATATCCACCTCGCCATCCTGGGCGACGACGCCGTCCTCCTCGACACCGCGGCGGACGCCTATCTCTGCGTGCCCGCCGGTCGGCTGCTCCTGCGCCCGACCTCGGACGGCGCCGCGGTGTCGCCGAGGTCCCCAGACGTAACGCGGCAGCTGACCGAGGCGGGCTTCGTCGATCCGCAGGCGCCACCGTCGCCCCGTGATCGTCCCGATCTGCCGCGCCGCGATCTCGGTGAGCCCGCGACCGCGGAGCCCGTCTCGGCGCAGGACCTCCTTCGCCTCGCGGCTGCCCTGTGGGACCTGTTCTGGCGCTACCGCGGCCGTGCGCTGCCCGAGATCCTGGCGTGGGCGCGGCGAGGCCCGCCGCGGCATCCGGATCCCACGGAGGTGGCCCGGCTGGCGCGGGTCTTCCAGCGCGCCGCCGTCTGGCTCCCCATGCCCCGAAAGTGCCTCGTGCGCAGCTTCGTGCTGCTCCGCTTCCTGCAGCGCTCCGGGCAGGACGCCCGCTGGGTGTTCGGCGTGACCACCTGGCCGTTCAGCGCCCACTGCTGGCTGCAGCTGGAGGACGTGGCGCTCGACGATTGGGCGGAGCGGCTGGTGATCTACGAACCGATCATGGTGGTCGGCTGATGCAGGCTCCGTTCGTCGTCCTCACATGGGCGCCGCCCGCGGCGTCCGGACTGTCCATGGCGCGGGCCGTCGGCGAGCGCCTCGCCTGCGGCGGATGGACGATTGAGCATGCGGGCGAAGGGGTCTCCGTCTGGGGGCGCGCCACGCGGCCGGCGCCCGTCGTCGCGAAAGCTGATCTCGTGATCATCGGCCGGAGGTTTCCCCGCCCCGGTGCGGTCTTCGACCCAAGGCCCGGCGGCTCGCTTCGGCAGCGGGCCCGTGCGCTTTGCGAGGACGGCTGGGGCCCGTACGCCGCGGTGCTGCGCGATCCCGCCACCGAGCGGTGGCACATCTTCCGCGACCCGTCCGGGGCGGTCGACGTCCTCACGTGGGCGCTGGGCGATCTGCAGGTGACGACGTCCGGCCTGCGCCGCCTGCCGCCCGGCCTGCTTCCGGCGCGGATGGGGCTCGACTGGATTGTGATCGCCGACCTGGTCCGCCGGCCGGCGTCGCGGGCGGCGCGCGTCGGGCTCGCGGGCGTTCATGGGGTGGCGCCAGGCGCTCTGCAGCCGGCCGGCGCCGCTGGCCACGACGCCGAGCTTCTCTGGCGCCCGAAGGACTGGGTTGCCCGCGGGCGGGTCGAGGTGGGCGTCGAGGCGCGCCTGACCGCTACGCTGCGCGCGGTGGTCGAAGCCCAGGTGGGCGCCTACGGGCGCGTCGCGACCGAGGCGTCCGGCGGGCTGGACAGCTCGATCGTCAACGCGGCGGTCGCCGAAGCCGGGCTTGCGGGCCGGGTCGTAGCCGCCCTGCACTATGTGGGCGACCGGCGCGAGGGCGACGAGCGGGCCTGGGCCGCGGCGCTTTGCGCGCACGTCGGCCTTCCGTTCGTGCCCATCGATCGGGCGCCCGGACCGGTCGCACCCCGGCGGGACTTCGGGGCGCTCAGCCAGGATGCGCGCGCCGCTTTCGGGGCCCTCGACGCCTTCCGCGACCGGGACACCACGGCCCGCCTGCGGGGCGGGCGGGTCGAGGCCCTGGTGACGGGCAAGGGCGGCGACGCGCTCTTCTTCCAGATGCCGTCGGCCAGGGTGATCAACGACCTCTGGCGCGACCACGGCTGGCGTGCGCTCCGCCACCCGCTGAACGGTCAGGTCGCCCGCTGGCTGCGGCGATCGGTCTGGGCCGTGTGGCGCGAGGCCTTCGCCGAGCAAGGGCCGCTTTCCGGGCGACCGGCGCGGTTCGCCGGGCCCGCGCTGCGCGACCTGCCGCCCGCGCCGCCCCACCCCTGGCTCGCGGACCTCGAGGACGTCCCGCCCGGCAAGCGCGTGCAGATCCTGGCGTTGACCACCAGCCTGTCCGGGCAGGGGGCCCACCGACGCGGCGGGGCCGCCGACATCGTCCAGCCGCTGTTGTCCAAGCCGATGATGGAGCTCTGCCTTTCGATCCCCAGCTGGGAGCTGGTGCGCGACGGGCGGGACCGGGGCCTGGCCCGCGCGGCGTTCTCCGGCTGGTTGCCCCACGCGGTGGCCCAGCGGCGCTCGAAGGGCGCGCTCACCTCCCTCTACGCCCGGCGGGCCGCCGCCAGCGCGCCCGCGCTGCGCGAGCACCTCCTCGACGGCGTGCTGGTCGACGCGGGCCTGCTCGACCGCCACGCGGTGGAAGCCGCCCTCGATCCCGACGAGCTCATCCGCCGGCTGGACGGCGTCGACCTCATCGCGGCGGCGGCGCTGGAATCCTGGGTGCGGTACTGGCAGACGCGTGTTCCGGATGCGCCGGAGGCCGTGCGGTGGAGTTGCCGGTGAAGGCCAGGCGCTCATCCAGGAAGGCGAAGGCGCGACGATAGAAGTCGCGCAGGTTGCCCGGGCTGCCGAGCAGGTGGGGCTCGCCCCAGTAGGTCAGCAGGATCGCGTCCTTGTCCTGGCGGTAGAGCGCCGAGAACAGCTGCTCGGCCTGGGCGGGATGGGATCCATCCATCTCGCCGTAGGCCAGCAGCAGCGGCGTGGCGATGCCGCCGGCGCCCATCAACGGGCTGTTGCGTAGGTAGCGCTGCGGGTCCGCCCAGGGCGGGGCGCGCATGTCGCCCTGCAGGTCCTCGACCCAGCCGGCGGTCCAGGGCGTCGAGACGCCCTCCTCGGGGTAGATGCGGCGGACGGGGTTGAACTGCCCGTGCACCCCGATCAGGTCGGTGGCGGGCGCGCTGGCGACGGCCGCTGAGAAGCGGTCCGTCTGGCCGATCGACGCCACCACCGCATAGGCGCCGAAGCTGTGGCCCCAGAGCGCCAGGCGCGCCGGGTCGAAGCGATCGGCCAGGTCCGGCTGGTGGGCCGCCGCATCGACGATCGCCAGGATGCGGCCGGCGAGGCCCTCCGCCGGGCCGGCGTCGCCGTTGGGCGGGGGAAGGCTCGGCAGCAGCACCGCGTAGCCGTGACCCACCAGGACCGAGGCCGACGCCATCAGGCTGTCCAGCCGCGCGGGGTCCGGCGGCCGCCGATATATGGAGCCGGGATAGGGCATCACGATCAGCGGCGGCGGGGCGCCGCCCGCGGCGCCGGGCGGGATCAGCAGCCAACTGGTGAGGGGTTCGCCGCGCGGCCCGGCGTGCCGCACCGGACGCGGCGCCGGGCGCTCGATTCCGGCCTGTTCCGGGTTCAGTTTGATCAGGGGGATGTCGCGCGCGGGGGTGCGCCACACGAGCGTCGTCTCGTCGCCGGCGACCGTTTGCTCGATCACCGCGCCGGTCCGTCCGACGGCCAGGGGCCGCGCGCCGGGCGGCAGCGCGGCGAGACGGGTTGCCCCCCGGGCGGCGCCGAGGCGCGCCACCCAAGCGCCGTTGGTGTCGGACGCCAGGGCCGGCAGCCCCTCGTCCGGCTGAAGCACGCCGCGCGTGCGATTGGGGTATTCACCGCCCGGGCCGGGCAGGTGAAGCACGGTCGGCGCGGGGAGGCGCCGGGTCTGGCCGTCCGGGGTGATGGCCCAGGCCGCGCCGTCGGCGAGGGTCAGCAGTTCACCGCCCGAGATGGCGCTGTCGGTGGCGCTGGGACGCCCGAGCCCCGCCGTCAGCACGTGGGTGGTTCCGTGGCGCGCCACGCGCAGCCAGTCGTCGCGCGGCGCCGCCGCCGTCCGCCCGAAGACGACGGGGTCCTCGCCCAGCCAGCCCGCGTAAACCCGCTCGGGACGCCCCGCGATGAGGGCGCGCACGTCCTGTTCGAGCGGCGTCGCCTCGCCGGTGGCCGCGTCGACCCGCACGAACCGCCCGTTCGTCCAGGGCGCGCCGTCCTCGCGCGCGTAGATGAGCAGGCGGGCGCCGTCCGCAGACCAGGCCAGCAGGCTCGCAAGGAGATCGCAGCCGGGGCAGGGCCTGGCCTCTGCGCCGGACGCCACGTCGAGGATCCGCAGGCGCATCCGACGGTCGGCGACGCCGTAGGCGCCCTGCACCGGGCGTCCGGGGGCCAGCCGGATGTCCTCCGCCGCCTCAAGCACCGCGATCCGTCGGCCGTCCGGCGACACCTCCAGGTCGACGATGTCGCCGCGCGAAATCTCCCGGACCCGGCCGTCCACCGCGATCGTCACCAGGCGCTTCGGCGGCCCGTGTGGCCGCAGGCCGATGTACCGGCCGCTCCCGACGACCGTCACGGAGGCCTGGCCCGCCGCTGTGCTCGCCCAGCGCGTGGGCAGGGCGAGCTGCGGCCTCTGGGCCAGGATCTCGTAGGGAAGCGCCCCCGGCGGGAGGACGACCGCGGCCAGTCGGGTGGAGGTGAGCCACTGCACCGTCCGACCTGCCGAGGGCGCTTCGGGCGTGGTCCCCGTCCAGAGGACCTCGCCTGTGGCGATGACGACGATCCCGAGCTCCCAGCGCTCGAGCGTAAGCCGGAACACCACGACCCGGGCGCCGTCCGGCGAGACCGGCCCCACGAGGTAGCCCGCGCCGGGATCGTGACGCATCAGCGGGCGCAGCGGCGCGCCGGTGCGCAGGTCCGCCAGCATGAGCCGGGTGCGGAGCAGCGAGTTGAAGCGTCCGAAATCGAAGCGCGCGGCCGCGGCGGGACCGCTCCGCAGCTCGACCAGCGCCCAGCGGTCGTCGGGGGCGACGGTGACCGCGCCGATGCTTTCGCGGCGCAGCAGGTCGTCGAGCTGCAGGGCCCGCGCCTGCACGGCGCCGCCGCTGAGGGCGAGCGCGCAGGCCAGGGCAAGGCCTACGGCGCGGGCCGCCGCCTGTCCGTAGCGGGCGGCCGACATCACCAGCTCCGGGTGAGCTGGACCTTCACGAAGCGCCCGATGATGTCGGCGTTGGCCGGGTCGAACGGGAAGCCGAACGGGTTGTTGTAGAAGGGCGGGTCCTTGTCGAAGGCGTTCCGCACATAGAGGTTGAGCCCTGTGCCTTCGAAGCGGCCCTTCGGCGCCTTCAGCCGTAGCTGCAGGTCCACCGTTGCATGGTCCTCGACGCGCACGCCGGTGAGGTCGTGGAAGGCCCCGACGTAGTTGACGGCGACGCCGCCGCTCACGCCGCCCTTGCGGAAATCGGCGGAGAGCCGGCCGCGCAGCTTGGCCGGATAGGTTGTGATCCCCGCCAGGTCGATCGCCGGCGCCGCGGGCGTCAGCCGCTGGTCGTAGGCGAACAGCCTGGTGGCGTCGGCCCGCAGCGTCAGCCGGCCGCCGAAGGCCGCGAGTTCCTGGCTGGCCTGCACGTCGAGCCCGCGGATGTGCAGCTGTCCGGTGTTCACCTGCCTAAGCTCGATCACCGCGATGTAGCTGGTCGCCGGGAAGAGCCGCGCCGAAGCCTGGGTGATTGGGAGCGCCAGCGCGGCGTTCACGAACGCCAGGTCGTCCGGGTTGGTGGCCGGGCTGATGCGGCGTACGAAGGCCGCCAGGCGCGGGTCGGTGAAGACGCCCGCCAGGTTCTCCGTCACCGGCCGGCCAATGCGATTCTGGAAGTCGGTGTCGAAGTAGGTCAGCGACAGGCGCGTGCCCCGCGACCAGGCGGGGCGGTAGTCGAGCCCCGCCGTCCAGGTCTCCGCCGTCTCGGGCTGCAGGTCCGGATTGCCGCCCTGGAAGGCCAGGGTCTGCTGCTGGACGCCGTTGATCGTGAAGCCCACGGCCGTGAGCATCTGCTCGTTGAGGAGTTGGGTGAGGCCGGGCGCGCGGAACGACTGGCCGTAGGTGGCCCGCAGGGTGAGGTCGTCCGTCGGCGCCCACATGACCCCGACCTTCGGATCGAGGGTGCGGCCGAAGTCGCTGAACCGCTCCAGGCGCACGGCGCCCGAGAGCTCCAGGCTGGCGATCCCGGGGCGCGCGTTGTCCTCGCCGACCAACGGGGCCCGCACCTCCGCGAAGGCGGCCGTCACGGAGCGCTCGCCGCGCACGCCGGTGGAGATCACCGGCGCGGCGGTGGAGGTGTAGCTCGCGCCGCCGCGCAGGAACGTCTCGCGCCGGGCGTTCAGCCCTACCGCCAGCTTGAGGTCGCCGCCGGGCAGTCGGAAGAGCGGGCCGTCCGCCTGCAGGTTGACGCTCGCGACCCGGCTCTTCGAGCGGCTCTGGGTGAAGCCCGAGGAGATCGCGCTCAGCACGGACTGCGGATTGGAGGAGACGCCGGTGTAGGGGTTGAAATAGCCGTCGCGGCCGGGGCTGTACGCGGTCTCCGGCCGGTCCGGCGAGTTGCCCAGCGCCTCAGCCAGGATCAGGGTGTTGATGAAGCCGCGGGGACGGGCCTCGTCGATCTCCTGCGCCCAGGCGACGTAGCCGTCCGCCGCCCAGTCGCGGGGCAGGCGGACGCGGGCGCCGAGGGAGGTGGAGATCGTCTCGGCGGTGGCCCGCGTGATCGGGTTCGGCAGCTCGCCGATGAACGCGTACTGGATCTGGTTCGAGGCGGCCCCGTTCGGCGAGACGAAGAACGGGTTGTTGCGGCCGACGGTCAGGTTCGCGGTCGGGGCGGCGATGTGGGTCTTGGCGGCCCGAAACCCGTAGCGCAGGTCGCCCGAGACCTCGACCGCGTCGCCGACCTCCTGGTGGACGGCGAGGTAGCCGCCCTGCCGGCGCTGGCCGGGCAGGAAGTCGAAGCCGGTCTGGCGGCTGGTCTTGTTCAGCTGGCCGGCGCGGAAATCGGATGGGCGCAGGCCGACGCCGGTCTGGCCGGGCGGGATGCCGTAGTAGGGGCCGGACACGCTTGTGGCCGGATCGATGGCGACCACGTTGCCGGGGTAGGCGTTGGTGGACCTGCGGTCCGCGCCGCCGAACGGGCGGAGGTCGGCGGAGGCGGCGAAGGGTCGGTCCGCCGTGTTGAGGGCGTCGCGCTGGTAGCCCTCATAGGCGAACAGCACGCTCCCGCCGCCCCAGGTGTGGCCGAGCGCGACGCCGACGTCGAGCTCGCGGGGGCTGTCGGACCGGCCCGTCCCGGCGCCGACGCGGACCTCACCGCCGTTGAAGTCGCGGCGCAGGATAACGTTGACCACGCCGCCGACCGCGTCCGACCCATAGGTCGCCGAGGCGCCGTCCAGCAGGATCTCGACCCGGGACACCGCGATGCTCGGGAGGTTCGAGATGTCGACGAAGTCGCCGTTGCTGCCGGACCCGCCCGAGCGGCGGCCGTTCACGAGCACCAGGGTGGCGTTGGCCCCCAGGCCGCGCAGGTTGATGCCGGTCGCATAGGTGTTGTTGCCGCCGGTGGTGTCCGCGCTGGTGGCGACCGTCCCCTCGGTGCTCTGGCCCCCGAACGCCTGGGGCAGGGTGTTGAGCGCCTCGGCGATGGTCGTGCGGCCGAGCCGCTCCAGGGCGTCCCGGTCGATCACCACGAGGGGCGAGGCCGTAACTGACGCGCCGCGGATATGGGTGCCGGTGACCTGCACCTCGTCGAGCAGGGCCGGGGCCGGCCGGGGCGCCGGGTCGGCCGGGGCGGCGGCGAGGGCGGCCGTGGAGGGCGCGCTGGGCGGTGGCCCGTCGCCGTCACCGTCGAAAGGGGCGGCGGCGCGGGCTTCCGGACCGGCCTGCGGCGGCGCCGGACGCCGGGGCTTGAGGACGACGACGCGCGGCGAGGTTCGGCGGGCCTCGATCTCCTGGGTGGCCAGGAGGCGCCGCAGGGCGTCCTCGGTCGTGAAGCGACCGGACAGCGCCGGGGCGGTGCGGCCGGTCACCAGCTCCGGCGGGAAGAGGAGTTGGTCGCCGGTCTGGGTGGAGAGGGTCCCGAGCGCCTGTTCCAGCGGGCCGGCCGGAATGCTGATGGGCTTCGGGCCCGCCGCCAGGGCGGACGTCGCCGCGACGGCGAGGACGCTCGTCGCCAGGGACCCCAGAAGAACGCGGCGCAGACTCCGACCCAACGCAACCCGTCGCATGCAAGCTTCCCCCGCGGGCCGCGGTCGAGCCGGTCACGTCAACCGGGCTTTCTGACGTCGCAGTCCGTCAGGCGCCGGAGACGTGAAGCGGTGCGGGTGACCCTACCGGGGGGCGAAAAAAATCTGTCACGCGCCCGAACCGGGCGGGAGAACAGGCGTGGCGGCCGCCGCGGGCGCGAGCTTCCAGGATCCGCGCTCGCCACGGCTCAGGCTGAGGTCGAAGAGGTCCGCGACGCCGCGGGCGAAGGACTCGGCATCGCCGACGTCGAAGAAGCCGCTGACCGGGCGCTCCGCGAGGCCGGGGCCGGCGAGCTCGACCTTGCGGTCGCTGTAGCGGTTGACCTCGGCGACGGCCGCGGCCAGCGGGGTCTCGCGGAAGACGAGGCGGCCGGTGGTCCAGCTGGTGGTGCGGGCCGCGTCGGTGGCGACCTTGCGGATGGCGCCTTTGGACGACACCAGGGCTTCCTGGTTGGGGGCGAGCACGACGCCGTCCCGGCCCGCCTCGGGGCTGACCTGCACGGAGCCCTGCAGCAGCGTCACGCGCACGCCGCCGTCCTGGCGGCGCACGTCGAACTTGGTGCCCAGCGCGCGGATGCGGGCCCCGTCGGCTTCGACCACGAAGGGGCGCGTGGCGTCGTGGGCGACGTCGAAGAAGGCCTCGCCTTTGGTGAGGACGAGGCGGCGCTCGCCGTCGCGGAAGGCGACCTTCACCTTGCTGTCCACGTTGAGGTGCACCCGGCTGCCGTCCTCCAGCTGGACCACCTTCTGCTCGACCGCGTCGGTGGCGTAGGCGGGCTCCAGCTGCTGGACGGCCAGCATGGTCCCGCCGGCCGCCGCCAGGCCGGCCAGGGTGAGGCCGCCGGCGAGGCGGGGGCCCCGCAGCCAGGCGCGCCAGCCGGAGCGGCGCTTGCCGCGGTCCAGGGCCTCCTGCGTCATGCGCAGGATCTCGGGGTCGGCGGCGTGCCGGCCGGAGGCCTCCCAGAAGGCCTCGGCCTCCTCGTAGGCCGCGTCGTTGACGGGATCGTCCCGCCAGTCGCGGAATTCCCGGACGGTCTGGGTGGAGATCGAATGGTTGCCGAGACGGGCCAGCCACTGGGCGGCCTCTTCCTGGGCGCGCGTGGGCCTGGGCTTCGGTTGGGGATCGCTCATGCGTCGTCGCCTAGCCGCGGTACCGCGCCATGCAGAGCCTGAGCGCCTGGGTCATCCGCTTCTCGACGGCCTTGACCGAGATCCCGAGGTGCGTGGCGATCTCAGCATAGGTCATCCCGCCGAAGCGGCTCAAGACATATACGTCGCGCAGGTTGCGGGGGAGCTTGGCGACCACCTCCCGGTGAAGCAGCGTCTCGTGCTGGTCGGGCGGGCTGACGCCCTCCGGGAAATCCGGGCCGGTGACCAGGCGCGGGCGCTTCTGGGCCTTCTCGCGCCGCAGGTGGTCCTGGCCGACGTTGAGGGCGATGCGGGCGAGCAGCGCCTTGGGGCTGCGCCAGTCGAGCGGATGCTGGGCGAGCCGCAGGAAGGTTTCCTGGGCGAGGTCCTCGGCGATCTCGCGGCCGAAGCGGCGGGCGAGGAAGGCGACAACCCAACCGTTGTAGGCGCGGTAGAGCGCGCCGACGTCGGGAGGAAGATCGAGCGGGCCGTCAGCACGGCGTCGCGGTAGCTCGACGGGCACGGGTCACCCCAGAAATCGGCGCTGGGCCACCGCAGTTCGCACGGCTCCAACGCAAGGCGGGAGTCCTGAAAATGCTACTTATCGAGTGTAGATGTAAAGTCATCATCCCGGGACGCTTTCGGGATGAGTGGAAGCGACGAGAGCGGGAGGTTGCGCGGTCTTCTCGCCGCCAACGTCCGTCGCCTCCGCAAGGCTCGGGGATGGAGTCAGGAAGTCTTGGGCGAAGCGGCTGATCTCCATCGGACGCAGATTGGCGCGATCGAGAGGGCCGAAAAGGACGTTCGTATAAGCACCGTCGCAAAGTTGGGCGTTGCGCTTGAAGTCGACGCCCTCGAATTGCTTGGCACCTGAATAGCTACTTATCGTCTGTAGTGAGTGCCTCGGCGCCGCCTGACCGTCCGCGGCGTGGGAGTCGGGCCAGAACAGGTAGCGTTGCGCAGGGTTGTCGCCGGAAACGTGCGGCGACTGCGTAAGGCGCTGGGCTTCAGCCAGGAAGCGTTTGCGGACGCGTGTGGACTGCACCGCACTTACGTTGGGGCCATCGAACGGGCGGAGAGAAACGTCTCGTTGGACAACATATTCCGGCTCGCGCAATCGCTCGGCGTGCCTCCCTGGCAGCTGCTTCGAGAGGAGCAGTAGAGCTTCTCGAGCACTTCGCTGCACGTAGCTTCGGCGGGCAGATGGCGACCTCGGTTGCCCGAGGTCGCCCTCAACGGTCACGCGCGGGTTCGGCGTGACCACCGAAGCTCGTGGCCGCCCCCGGCCTCGACAAGCAGCGCGTTGATTGGGGCGGCGAAGCTCGGATCGTCGAGGCGGACGGAGAGGCCATCAGGCTTTTCGGCCCTGACGAGAGGCCATGCCGCGCCGAGTTCGGTGGCCCCTGCGTAGACCCGATGGCTTGGGCTGTGCTCGCCGCTGGCCTCGATCGGCCGGATGTCGACCGCTTTCAGGCTGAGGGCGAGGGTGCGGATGGCGCCGTGGAAGCTGCCTTCCGGGGTCTTCTGGAACATGCCGATGGTGGTCATGGGATTGTCTCCTGTGCTGGAGCCGCGCCTGCCGCGACCCGATGGCGCGCCCTGGGCAGGCCTTGGAGACCAAGCTGCAGCCGAAGGCCCGCAGCGTCAGCGGAGGACGGCGGAGCCGTTGCGGCCGGGTCTGGGTCTGCCGGGCTCGGGCCGGAGGGATGTGGTGGGCGCGGCGGCCCAGGGGCGGTCCTGGCCGTGGAGAAGTTCGGTGGCTCGGCGATGGAAGCGGGCACGGCGGTCCCGCTCGCTTCGCAGGGGTTCTGGGCGGAGTCGTCGGCGCGAGATGATCGCAGGCGTCGGGTGCGCCGCGGGGGTGGGCGCGGTGGTCGCTGGGGCTTCTGAGGCGTTCGGTCGGCCTGTCGCGGCCTCTCGTGGCGCGATGGGTCAAGGTCCGGTCCGTGGCGCAACGGCGGGCCCGGCTTTCCTCCCCTGCG
>JADHED010001053.1_pt1 | contig 25854 bp, 27 predicted proteins | sample 8952041 | NCBI WGS metagenome assembly JADHED01 (sample SAMN16124423, study PRJNA663239) | bioreactor sludge metagenome | isolation source: sludge (control) | place: India:Bengaluru | collected 2018-09-08
TCAACAACGCCTGGACGGCGTGTTTACCCGGAGTAACGGCGTCAGCCTGCTGCAAGTGCTGCGTTGCGCGCGCCGCACGCAGTCGCCAACGAGTCAGGTGCGAGTGGCGGCACCGGTGTATTCGTGCTCCCGGGGGCAACGGACACGCCGGAGTACAGTGCCGCATGACCAAAAGGGCGCCATGGAACTGAGACAACTGCGCTATTTCGTGCGCGTGGTGGAGCAAGGCTCCATGAGCCGCGCCGCGCTGGACCTGGACGTGGTGCAGTCCGCACTCAGCCAGCAGATCACCCGGCTGGAGAGTGAGCTGGCCACACGCTTACTGCAGCGCACGCCGCGTGGCGTGACGCCCACCGAGGCAGGGCTGGCGTTCTTTCGCGAGGCGCAGCTCACCCTGCGCCATGCCGACCAGGCCGTGCGCGCGGCGCAGCAGGCGCGGCTGTCGGGCACGGTCACCGTGGGGCTGGCGCCCACCACGTCGGGCGTGCTGGGGCTGCCGCTGATGCAGGCCATGCGCACACGCTACCCGGACGTGCGGTTGCACATGGTGGAGAGCATGTCGGGCCACCTCACAGCCATGCTGCATGCGCGCGAGCTGGACCTGGCCGTGCTGTTCGACACCCGCCTGCACCAGGCGCAGCAGGCCACCGGCGCGCGCCGCTGGGACATGGCGCCGCTGCTGGAGGAGGACCTGTTCCTCATCTGCGCCCGTGACCGAGGGGAGGGCCCCGGCCACCCCCGTGGCCGGCAGCTGCCGGAAACCATCACCGTCGCCGAGCTGGTGCAAGAGCCGCTGATCCTGCCCACCGGCCCACACGGCCTGCGCAGCACGCTGGACACCGCCTTTGCCCGCGACCGCGTGGCGCCGCACGTGGTGCTGGAGGTGGACTCGCTCGCCATGGTGATGGCCGCCGTGGACGCGGGCCTGGGCTCCACCGTACAGCCCTGGGCCGCCATGGGCCGCTACCCCGATGCGGCCGAGCGCTTTCAGTGCGCGCGCCTCACCGACGCGCCCGCACGCCGCGTCAACCTGCTGTGCAGCCTGCCCGACGAAGAGCTCTCGCCCGCCGCGCTGGCCGCGCGTGTGGTGCTGACGGATTGCGTGCGCGAATTGGTAACGAGCGGCCAGTGGTTTGGCACGACATGGATCGGCGGACAAGACACCAGCGCCTGAGCGTCCACCCCGCAGCCATCACGATCCGTGATGCCCCCATGACCTGAACCCGCTGCACAGCGGACGTGCGTCTCCCTACAGTCGCCATCACCCCGATGAACGACACGGCGACCGCGCCAGGAGACACCCCATGGGCCCCACACCCCCTTCTTCATACCCACGCGCGCAACGCACCGCCTGGAGCCACCGGCCATGAGCGGCAATGCTGTGGTCGATGTGCTGGTCATCGGCGGCGGCAACGCTGCCCTGTGCGCCGCCCTGATGGCGCGCGAGGCGGGCGCCAGCGTGCTGCTGCTCGAATCCGCCCCACGCGCCTGGCGCGGCGGCAACTCGGCCCACACGCGCAACCTGCGCTGCATGCACGATGCGCCGCAAGACGTGCTGGTGGACGCCTACCCCGAAGAAGAATTCTGGCAAGACCTGCTCAAGGTGACGGGCGGGCTGACCAACGAACACTTGGCGCGCCTGGTGATCCGCGAGTCCAGCACCTGCCGCGACTGGATGCGCAGCCACGGCGTGCACTTCCAGCCGCCGCTGTCGGGCGCGCTGCATGTGGCGCGCACCAACGCCTTCTTCATGGGCGGGGGCAAGGCGCTGGTCAATGCCTACTACCGCAGCGCAGAAAAGCTGGGTGTGCAGATTCGCTACGAATCACCGGTGGACCGCATCGAGGTCGAAAACGGCCGCTTTGTGGCCGCGTACTGCAAGGGCGAGCGCATCACCGCCAAAAGCTGCGTGCTGGCCGCAGGCGGCTTTGAATCCAACCGCGAATGGCTGCGCGAAGCCTGGGGCCAGAACGAGCGCGGCGAGTGGCCTGCGGACAACTTTTTGATCCGCGGCACGGCCTACAACAAGGGCGTGTTGCTCAAGCACCTGCTGGACGACCACGGCGCCGACCGCATTGGCGACCCCACGCAGGCCCACATGGTGGCCATTGATGCGCGCGCGCCGCTGTACGACGGCGGCATCTGCACCCGCATTGACTGCGTGTCGCTGGGCGTGGTGGTCAACCGCAACGGTGAGCGTTTCTACGACGAGGGCGAAGACTTCTGGCCCAAGCGTTACGCCATCTGGGGCCGCCTGGTGGCGCAGCAGCCGGGGCAGATCGGCTACTCGATCATCGACAGCAAGGCCATTGGCCGCTTCATGCCACCCGTGTTTCCCGGCGTCAAGGCCGACACGCTTCCAGAGCTGGCGCAAAAGCTGGGCCTGCCGGTGGACACCTTCACCCGCACGCTCGATGCCTACAACGCCGCCTGCCGTGTGGGCACGTTCGACCACACCGCGCTGGACGACTGCCACACCGAAGGCGTGGCGCCTGCCAAAACGCACTGGGCCCGTCCCATCGACACCGGGCCGTTCTACGGCTACGCGCTCAAGCCCGGCGTCACCTTCACGTACCTGGGCCTGCACACCGACGACACGGCCGCCGTACGCTTTGACAACCAGCCCAGCCCCAACCTGTTTGTGGCGGGCGAAATGATGGCGGGCAACGTGCTGGGCAAGGGCTACACCGCCGGCGTGGGCATGAGCATTGGCACCGCGTTTGGCCGCATTGCGGGCACACAGGCAGCTTTGGCCTCCCAACGGCCGGTAGCGCTAGTCGAACATGCCTCAAACGCTACAAAACAAGGAGCAAACCATGCAAACGCTTGAGGCCCTGACGCGCGACGCCCGGGCGCTGGCGAACGGCGACATCGTGCTGTATGCCCCCGAAACCGAAGTGGCGCGCCAGCTGCAGATCTGCAACGCCTGCCGCTACTGCGAGGGCTTTTGCGCCGTGTTCCCGGCCATGACGCGCCGGCTCGAATTCCTCAAGGCCGACGTGCACTACCTGGCCAACCTGTGCCACAACTGCGGCGCCTGCCTGCACGCCTGCCAGTACGCACCGCCGCACGAATTTGCGGTGAACATTCCCCAGGCCATGGCCCAGGTGCGCGGCCAAACCTATGCCGACTACGCCTGGCCGCCCGCGCTGGGCCAGCTGTACCAGCGCAACGGTTTGACCCTGGCGCTGGCGCTGGTGGCCGGGCTCACGCTGTTCCTGCTGCTGGCCGTGGCGCTGCACGGCCAGGGCATTGCCGCACTGTGGCAGGCCCCCGTGGGCGGCTTTTACGGCATCTTTCCGCACAACCTGCTGGTGGGTCTGTTTGCGCCCGTGTTTCTGTTTGCCGTGCTGGCGCTGGGCCTGGGCGTGCGCCGCTTCTGGCGCGATGTGACGCCCGCCACCAGCGGCGCACCGCTGAGCGCGCCCGCCACGGCCGAGGCCACCGATGCCGTGCTGCGCCTCAAATACCTGGACGGCGGCCACGGCGACGGCTGCCATAACGAGGACGATGCATACACCCTGTCGCGCAGGCGCATGCACCACCTCACGTTCTACGGCTTCATGCTGTGTTTTGCCGCCACCAGCGTGGCCACGCTGTACCACTACCTGCTGGGCCTGCCCGCACCGTACGACCTGCCCAGCCTGCCCAAACTGCTGGGCGGTGTGGGCGGCGTCAGCCTGGCGCTTGGCACCGCAGGCCTGTGGCGGCTGAACCTGCGCCGCCACCCACAACACGGCGACGCCGCGCAAAAGCCCATGGACCGCGCCTTCATCGCCCTGCTGTTCCTCACCGCCACCAGCGGCCTGGCCTTGTGGGCCGCGCGCGGCACCGCCGCCTTGCCGCTGCTGCTGTGCCTGCACCTGGGCGCGGTGATGGCACTGTTTACCACCATGCCCTACGGCAAGTTTGCGCACGGCATGTTCCGCACCGCATCGCTGCTGCGCCATGCGGTGGAAAAGCGCCAGCCCAACCCCATCGGCCTCGGCGCCGACTGAAATGACACAACCCCCTGTGGCGCTGCGCGCCTTCCCCCTTCTCTCGCGCTGCGCGCGGGAAGGGGGACGCCACCAGTGCGGCGGGGCGGCCCTTGCACGGTGGCCCGCGCATGGGCAGCGCCAATAGCTACCGCCCTTTTACGAGGACCAGTAGCTCGTCTTGTATCCGCTTTACCCACGATGAAGGAGACCCCATGAAAAAACGCACCCTCTTGATGAGCGCGCTGGCCCTCGCCACGGCTGCCGCAACGCTGTCTGGCGCAGCCCACGCGCAGGATTTCCCGCCCAAGAAGCCCATCACGCTGGTCGTGGGCTTTGCCGCAGGCGGCGCGGCCGATGCGGCGGCGCGCCTCATCGCCAAGAAGCTGGGCGAGAACATCGGCCAGTCGGTGGTGGTGGACAACAAGGGCGGCGCGGGCGGCAACATCGCGCACCAGTTTGTGGTCAATGCGCCCGCCGATGGCTCGGTGTTGCTGCTCGGGTCGGTGGGGCCGCTGACGATTGCGCCGCACCTGATGAAGGTGAACTACGACCCCTTCAAGGATCTCGCCGCCGTGTCGGGCGGCGTGAACTTTCCGAACGTGCTGGTGGTGCACAAGGGCGCGGGCGTGAAGACGCTGGCAGAGTTTGTGCAGCTGTCCAAAAAGAAGCCCGGCAGCGTGGACTTTGCCTCCACCGGCGCGGGCTCGGCATCGCACCTGGCGGGTGAGCTGTTCAACCAGCGCGCGGGCATCGACATGACCCATGTGCCCGAAGAGCCTGTGTCGGGCCCGTCAGGGGATCGCGTTGGAGCGCAATCGGGATGAGTGGATGCTTCGGCTGCTTGCATGGGCTCATGCCCATGCAAGCAGCCGGGGCGTCCAATCGCCCGATTTCGCTCCAACCCTTCGGGCAGTGGTCTTTGCGGGCGGTCTGCTGCGTTGCGGCGCTTGTGGATAGCCGCGCTATCCACCGCGCACCGCGCCTTGCATTCCATCCCGCGAAGCCCGCTGCGCGACCCTTGACGGGTCCGACACAGGCTCTGGGGCGGCGCTCCCGCGCTGCAAGACCTGCTAGGCGAGCGCGTGACATCGTACTTCGCCGCACCGCCCACCGCGCTGCCGCACATCGTGAACGGGAGTGAGATAAAGGAAAGGCGAGAGGCGCGATATTTGGGCTTTTTGGGATGTTGTGGCCCATAGAGGGATATAGGTTTCTGAAAACCTGTTTCCTGTCACGAAATAGGCTGGTTCGGACGGAACGTCATGATCAGGGTCGCGATTGCCTCAGCACTTGCGGCAGTCTTCACCAGTCGCACCTCGCCACTGCCGCGTTCCACGATGGTCACAATCGTCCCCTCTTCGGGAGTCGCGAGGGTGGCATCCTTCTCGCGCAACTTCACGACATAGCGGTGAAGGCTGGAACGCCCCACAACGATTCCCTGGGCCGCCAAATCCGCCACGATCTCGTCCAGAAGCATGTATCGGTGCTCGCGGATGCTCCGATCAATCGCAATACGCTCAGCCTCAGGCAGCAGTTCAATTTTTAGTAGGCGTCCCACCTCACCTCCGGTGTAGCGGCCAGATTATCTACAGCGGCGAGCGTCAAAACGGCACATCGTCCCGCCCATCTCCCACCTGCATCAACCGCGCGAGGTTCCGCTCAGCGAACACCCGGCCGCCCAGCGTGGTGTGCGTGGGCACCCTCACAGTCCGGGTGGCGCTTACCGCCTCCAAGATCGCAAAAATGCGCTCCGGGTGGGCGGTGGCCAAGCGCAGCGCCTCCTGCTCTGCCACTTCCCGTGACGGGTGGAGCACCGTGGGGCGGCAATCGTCCGGTATGCGGTGGCACCCGCGAAACGGCGCCCATTGGTCGTGGCCGGTAACGTCAAGCACCATGCAAGGATTGCTCATTTCAGCCCCCCTGACGTCCTAAGCCAGTCCAGCGTGCGCTCCACCAGCTCGTTTTGGTCTGCGTCTGACAAGCCCAAGTAGGGCCGGGCCGGGATCGTCACGGATTTGGCGACGTGGCCACGGAAGGCGAGCAGTTTGCCGCTCTTGGGCTTGATGGTGCCGCCGAACTGGTGCACGGCCGCATAAACCAAGTTGCTCCCCACCTCGACGGACTTGCCCCCCACCACTTGCGACACCAGCTGGCCGCGCAGAAAGCCGCGCAGGGTGAGAACGCGGTTCTTGTTCTGGGACTTTTCCTTTTTGTACCAGGGCTGCAAAGCGGCCCATGCCGTGCCATCAGGCCCAGTTTGGGTTTTGAAGCGGTCGCGCGTGGTGCGCAGGGTGTATTCGCCCAGTTGGGCGAGCAGCGGCGCCGGGTTTTCTATGCCCGCCAGCAGCCCGCGCAGGCTGGCCGTTGCCGCTGTCCCGTCAAATTTCACCCCAGCCATGGCGTCACTCCTTGGAACGGTACGAGCGCCACCGATCACGGCCGGGCGCGTATTCAAAGCCGGGGTCGATGCCTTCCGGCACGGTGACCTCGCGCTGGCCGCCTGGGCTGTTCTGGCCGATGAGGCGATCCGTCCAAACGATCTCGGGCGCGGGGTCGGGCTGCGCTTTGCCGAGCCGCGCCAAGTCGCGTGGCCACAGGCCGATCACCTTGCACTGGCACCCCCAGCCGTTGGGCGGGTAATGGGTCTGCCACCAGGGATCGTCGCGGGCCAGGACCAGGCCATCCCAGGCCAAGTGCTGATGCCGTGGGTTCTCGACCCAATCTGCATGCTCGTACTGCCAGAAAGGAGCCGCCTGCAGCTGCACCCAGCGGCCCGCCGCATAGCTGGTGTTGAGGTTGGTCTCGTAAATCACCCGCGTGCGCCAGTCCCGGCCGCCGTTGTAGTCCCACCCGTAGCGCGCCACGATGCGGTCGAAGTCGCGCCGGAACTCTTCCAGCGTGGTGCCATCAGCTATCGCCTTGTCCACGGCCTCACGGAAGTCGCGCACGATGGCATCCTTGTTGGCCCCAGCCACCACAAACGACCACTCATGCTCGGCCGCGTACACGTCGATCCATGACTCGGTGGTGAGGTTCATCTTGCGCCGGAAAAACTCGATCATTTCCCGGAACGGCAGGCTCCCGTAGGCGACATCAGCCATTCGCGCCAGCCTCCTGCAGCACCTCATAGCGGCCCGCCAGGTGGGCAGCGGCGAGCGCCTCGGCCATAGCCGCAGCGTAGTCATCCAGGCTCATATTCGGATCAAGTGCCGCGATGCCGTTCCGGATTTGCTCCAGGCTGGTGGCCTGCGAGACCAGCTCCCGGATTTTGTCCACCCAGGCAGCAGCTGGGGCTTTGATGTTCGCCGCGAGCTGGGGCTGCATGGCCGTTTGCGGGCTGGGGGGCAACTGGCCAGCAGGTAGCTGCCCTGCAGCGGCGGCAACGCCGCACAAATGACCTGGAAACGGCACGCGGCCCGTGGTTGCCGCCATACCCTGCCGCCACATTGCCGGGGAAGTGGCCTGTAGAACTGGCTCACCGTCCTCTGGCTGGGGAATGCCCACCTTTTCCTGCGCCCACTGCACCGGGATTTGAAAGCCGACATTCACCAGCTTCGGCAGCGCCTCCGCATAGACCTTGATGTCCTCGGTCTCGCCCACATCCAGCCGGAAAACAGGGCAGCGCCGCATGCCATCGGGCGCCAGGCCGTTGAGCACGGCCAACGGGTACAGCAAGTCTCGGGTGATCGTGCTGCCCACCTGCCGGATATCGCTGTCGCGCAGGTCTTTGCGCACCTCGTTATGCACGTTGCCCAGCGCGTTGGTGCTGCTCTTGCCATCCGCACCACTGGTCAGCGTGCCGCCCAGGATCACCTTGGACTGGGTGCGCTCGCACCAGTTGAGCATCAGCTCAAAAGCCTTGGGGTCGCCCGTGGCCGCGTCCAGAAAATCCAGCTCCATCCCTGCAGGGATGATGCCTGCCGCGTTGTGGCCAATGCCCACCAGCGCGCGCAGCAGCGTCATCTTCTCCTTTTCGCTGGCGCCGCTGGGGTATTTGCCGATGCGAACCGGGATGCCGTAGATCTCAAGGAACTCGGCCAGATCGCCCACGCTGTAGTTCTTGAACAGGTACGGCCACACCAGCTGTCGGAACATGGCCGTGCGCTCCAAATAGCCGCTCTTGGCCTTGTGCACATGGGTAATCCAGCCAAACGGCTGCAGCGGCTCGCCCACGATGCCATCCACCGTGGTGTTGCTGCGCAAGCGCAGCTGCTGCCGATAGCCACGGTGCACGGTGAACCAGCTTTGCGGGCGGTGCGTGATCGTCTTGGGCAGCCAATACTTCCCCGGCTTGTGCCACTCGTTCTCGCAGCAAGAAAAGCCCTTGCCGATGGCGTCCGTCACGTCAAACAGCACATCCTCAAAGTCCGCAATCTCTCCCACCAACTCGGCCAGCAGCTCCGCGTTGCGCTTTTCTGCTGGCGTCGGGTTGTCGGGCGGCACCACGCTCCAATCCACCAGCAGCGCGCGGCGGCGCTTGCCGAGCTCGGCGGCAATGTGGCCGTCCTTTTCCTCCATGTCTTCATAGAGGTCGAACTGGGCCAGCAAATCGCCCTGCTCGGCCTGGTCAAGGATGGACGCCAGCTTGGAAGGCGTCAGCCCGCGCGTCGGGTGGGTCTGCAGCTCGCGCTGCAGGTGCGAATAGTGCGACGTCTGAGGCTCAGACAGCGCTTCGGTGGTGATGGGCAGGCCATCAGGCCCCAAGATTTTTGCCATGCTTGCTCCTTACCAGCCGCCTGGCTCCGGCATGGGGAAGTCCAGGTCGGCGTGCGAGTTGATCTTGTTGTCGAACCCGCGCGAATGCCCGGGAACGGGGATGTAGTCGATGACGGCGCTCAAATTGAGTGTGGCAAACCACCCCAGGCACAGCATCACGGCGCCGTCGCCGTGGCGAAACAGGTCCGGGTCTTTCACATCGGCGCGCCGGGCCTTGGCCACCATGGCGATGCCGTCCACCTCTTCGATGGCGCGCAAGTCCTGCGCGATATTGGGGTCGGCCGGGATGTCGATCATTCCGTCTTCGAAACCCTGCACCAGCTTCGGCATCCAGGTGCCGTACCAAGCCCGATTCAGCTTGACCTGGTGTACATGCGAGTGCCCGAACTTGTCCGCCGTCTCTTCGGCCAGCGGCTCGCCCGAGCCTGTCGCATCCATCGCCCCACCGCAGCGGCGCGGCAGGCGCTCAATGGCATACCAGGTGAGCTGGCGCTGCTGTGCGTAGGGCACCTTGTGCATCTCAACCACCAGCGGCACGCGGCGGCGCATGCCTGCGCCCAGCACCATCGCCCCCCAGCTCGAAAAGTCCCGGTGCCGCGCGTAGTCGTGCGAGAACACATGCCGCTCGCGTGAGTCCAACAGAGCCAGCGCGGGCTCCAGATAGCGCCTGATCCAGTCGGCCATCCACGATTCACGCTCGGCCGGGCTCTTGAGCACAAAGTCCTCGTCCAGCGTAAGCCGTAGCACGCACTCAGGCTCCAGCACCATCGCCTGCTCAATCCACACACCAGGCAGGCACACACCGTTGCCATCGCGGGGGATGGCGTCCAGCTCCTCACGCATCGCCGCCTTGCGCACGCCGTAGCCGTTGCGAATCTTGGTGTACCAGGCCTTCTTGCCTTCCACCGTGGGCGGCGTGCCTTTCATGAAACACACCCGCTCATAGAGGCCGTTCGCCACCGCATCGTCAAACGTCACAGTGACCACCGTGGCGTCGGTGCCGTAGCGGCCGGCCTCGATATCGCGGCAGAACTGCGCAAACGGGTTGTTCTTGCCGTTGTGCGAGCTGATGACCGTGATCTGGCCGCCCCAGATCAGCAAGGCGGTAGCAGCATCCAGCACACCCTGCACATCCGGGTGAAACGCAGCCTCATCAATGACCACATGGCCCTGAAGGCCCCGGATATTGGCCGGACGGCTGGACAGCGCGCACACCTGGAAGCCCGAGGCAAACCGGATGCGATAGGCCGTGATGTGGCGGGTCTTGCCGTTGTCGTCCTGGTCTTCAAACAGGAACTCTTCCACGCCTGAGACGCCCTGGCCTTGGGCCTGCGCGATCACGCGGGCGAACTTGGCGCAGTAGCCGATGGCTTCCAGGCCTTTTTCCTTGGTGTCGCCGATGTAGTAGACGTTGTCGCCCCCCGCGCTCTTGCGCGCGGCGGCCACCAGCGTCTTGTTGAGCATGGTCCCGAAGGTGATCCCCGTGCGGCGCCCCTTGGGCACCGCGATGATGGCCGACTGAATGGCCGCCACCTCGCGCTGGTGCTTCATCAGCACGCCGTCATCCAGCGGATTGAAGCCCTCCGGAATGGACCGCACGCTGGCGGGGAGGTCTTCCCATTCCAGCGTGCGCAGGGTTGTTGCCAGCGGCTTGATGGCGTGCATGCCTACTGCCCAATGCCCAGGAACTTGCGCCGCCAGAAGTCCACCTGGGCTTCATCCATGCCCTGCGCCTTGGCAACCTCCTGCAGATTGGCCTCCTGCTCGGCCAGCAGCTTCTTGCGCGTGGCTTCCTCCACCTTCGCCTGAAACTCCTTGAGGTTGATGCTCGACCTGGTCAGCGTGGCGATGTTCTTCGCGGCCTTGCTGAGCAGCGCCACACGCTCGCCAGGGTCGGCCCGCTCGCCGTCCTCGCCGATATCGTCGGCCTCCTGCAGGGCCAGGATGGCTTCGAACAGCTCGGTCTGCACCATGGCTGTGAGGGCCTCGCTGCGGGCGTCCTTGTCGTCGCCTGCGTGCGCCTGAATCATCTTGGCCGCCTCGGTGCTGGCGCGGATGGCCGAGAGGCGGCGTTCCAGCTTCTGGCCGTACCGGCCCACGGCCGAGCGGCTGGGCAAGCTGCCTGCAGTTGCTGCGGCGGGGTAGCGCGCCTGCAGGTCGGCTATCAGCTCGTCCAGGGTCTGGCTGCCCGAGGCCAGCATGGCCTGGATATACGCCTTGATCTCCGGGTCTAGCCGGTCAATGCTGCTCTTGCGGCCCATCGTTCACACCTTGGGCGGGCGGGCGATGCCCGGCTCTACGTCCACCGTGTATTCGGCAATGTCGATGCCAAAGCGGGTGAGTTCGGCGCTCACCTGGCCCAGTGGATCGGTGAAGACCTTGACCAGGTCGCGGCTCTCCAGGTAATCCAGCTCGCGGCGCACCTGCAGCTCGGTGGCATCGGCATACTCACCGCGCACCACCCCCAAAATAAAGCGCAACGTGGAATGCGTGGGCCGGTTGATATTCATTGCCAGCAGCACGATCCAGCGCATGAAGGCGCTGCGGTCTCGTGTGGCCTGTGCGCGATCCAGCTCAATGCGCTGGCGCAGGGTGTCTTCATCCATGGCTCTTTCCCCTTTGCAAAAGCACGTTCTCAAAGCGCAGCGAGATAGCGTCCAGCTTCGCCATGATGGTGGCCGTTGACTGAACGTAGTCCTCACGGCGAACGTAGTTCAACGGCAGCTCGGCTTTGAGCTGCAGAATCTCGCGCTCCACGCGCTGCCAGTTGCCCGCCTCGGCTCTGCTGGCTTGTTCGATGGACTCCAGGCGGGTCACCAGCTGGGCGTGCGCTGCATCCTGGTGCCGCTGCGCCTGCGCGGCGGCCATCTTCACCACCCCCCACAGCGCGCCCAAACCGCTGAGCAGCAAACCCAGCAGTTGCCAAAAGTCGATTTGCAGCGTCATCGCATCCCTCTGTTCTTCTCACGACGCGCCTGGCACGCCACACACAGTTGCACGCCCGGCACGGCAGCGCGCCGGGTCTCTGAAATCGCCTCCCCGCATCCACGCGCCTGGCACACCTCGGCCGAATCAGCGGCGGTCATGCCCACCAGGCCCGCACGCAGGCTCTGATCGCGCAACGCATCCGAAAGAATCTCGGCCTCACGCGCCTGGGCGCGGTCGATGTCATCAATCAACCGTGCCCCCCGTCTTGCCGGCACCGCACACATGGCGGGCAAAGGACTGCAGCCCCGTCACTTGGTCTCGGAGTCCGTCAGCCTCTGCTGCCAGCTCTTGATACGCGCCAGCGCTTTCTCCGAATAGCTCTCTGGCTGTACGGGCTTCGCCAGCGCAGGCGACAAGTCCGGCATCACCTGCTGGGTAGGGATCGGGGCGGCTGTTGAGGCGGGCAATCTCGGTGTGCAGGCTGCGCACAGCAGCAACGGCAGCAGCATCACGAGCGCGGCGCGCGGCCTCGCGTTTGGCGTCTTCATGGGCGGTCCTTTCGGCGTTGCGAAACTTGGTGGCGTTCTCGCGGGCGGTTGCCGCGTTGCGTTCGTGCTCTTGTGTGTCCCACGCGTGCTGCACGCGAGCGGCGCCCTGCGCGTCGCCCTTGCTCACCAGGTGGGACTGCCAGAACTTGACGCCAGCGATTGCCGCCGCGATAGCGACGGCGATGACGATGGAGCGGAGGCTGAGACTCACAGTCCTGGCCCCCACTGCAGATAGCGCGGCTGAATCACCACGAGGATGCGGTGGGGGTAACCTTTCCGACGATGGTGGCAGCGGGCCGAGCTGGTATCTGCTGGAAACGCGCCGCGTTATCAAGCCACTGATCTTCCAGGACCGCAAGAAGCCGAACTTTGTGGCGAAGACGGCCGAGACCGACGACAACGTGTTCCACGCTGGGCAGTTTGTCTACGGCGTAGATGCGCGCCGCAATGCCGGCTTCGGCTTCTGGCAGTTGGCCCATGCCAGCAATAAGGCGCTGACGGCCGAGAACCTGAAGGCCGCAATTACCGCGATGGATACGCAGACCGGCGACGGTGGCCGTCCACTGGGCATCTCGCCCAACCTCCTGGTGGTGCCAAAGGCACTGAAGTTCACTGCCAAGCGCCTGCTGGAAGCCGAGCTGGTGAACGAAGGTGGCGTGCAGGTGAGCAACGACGTGGCCGGTTCGCTGGACCTGTTGATCGCCGACTGGCTGTAAGCGCAGGCCCGCCCGACCATGCCCTACATCACGCACGCAGACCTCGCGGACAGCCCCGGCGCGCTGGAACTGTCGCAGGTCGCCAGCGACGAACACCGCCCGCTAGTGCGCGCCGAGCTGCTCGACGCAGTGCTGCGCGGCGGTGATCTTGCCGACTGGCCTGCCGAGGACGTGGCGGACGCGCAGCGCGCTGTCGGCCGCATCGACTCGGCCGTGCGTGATGCGGGCTCCATGATTGACGGCTACCTGGCCAAGCGCGGCTATGCGCTGCCGCTGGACCCGGTGCACCCCCTTGTTGCCGCATGGTGCCGCGCGATCGCGCGCTACATGCTGCACAAGAACCGGACCACGCTGGAGAGCAAAGACCCCATTGCGCGCGGCTACACCGACGCCCAGCGGCTGCTGCAACAGACGGCTGACGGAAAGTTCAGTTTGGGCGCCCAGGACGCGGTGGCCAACGACAAGACGGACGCGCGCTTCATGCACGCGCCCAAGGTCTTTGGCCGCGATCAGCTGCGGGGGTTCCGGTGAACTTTGAGCCCTTTGACACCAATGTGATCGTGCGGCGCCTGCAGGCGCAGGCGCAAGGCCTGCACCTGGTGGGCAGTGCGGCGGACTATGCGGCCGTGAAAGAGCTGCGCAGCTTCCGCACGCCCAGCGCGTACGTGGTGTTTGCCGATGAGGAGAACACGGGCACTCTGCCCACCACGTTCTGCACGGTGCAAGTGCAGACGAAGGTGCAGTTTGGCGTAGTGCTGGCCCTGCGCAACTACCAGGAACAACTGGGCGGCCAGATGGGCGAGGAGGCGCGCAAGCTGATCGGCCAGGTGCGCTCCGCGCTGATTGGCTTCCAGCCCACCGGCAAGGGCGCCAACGTGGTGAACTGGCAGGCGGGCGCAGTGCTGGACTACGACGCCTCGGTACTGCTGTTCGCTGACCGGTACGAGGTGCAGCACACGCTGCAACGTGCGCCTGGCGCTGGGAGGTGCTGAGCCATGCGCAGGACGTGCCCCATCCAGATCAAGCGCGGTGGTGATTTCGAGCTCAGTTGTGCGCTGCTCAACAGCGGCATGGCGGTGCCCATCACGGGCTGGCAGGTGGACTGCTGGCTGCGTGGACCGGACGGCCGGCTGGTCCAGCGGTTGACCGTTGACCTGGTCGATCCGGATACGGGCCGATATCGGATCGTTGCAACACCCTTGCAGACATCCGTCTGGCCCGTGGGCGATCTGGATGCGGACATCCGCTACCTCGACGGCTCCGGCCGCGTCATGCACACGGACACGTTCACCGTGCGCGTGCTCGCTGCCATTACCACTCCGGCAATCACACCATGACCACAGAAACAGAAATTCTTGAACCGGTGCCAGGTCTCGTCACGGTGATCGCTCACCCAGGCGGCGTGGCGAATGTGACTGTGCTGAACCCTGGCACCAACCCGGCGCCGCCCGCGATCAGCGCCGACGCCGACAACCGCGCGACGCTGGGCACCGACGGCGGTGTGTACGTGCGCGATGACCTGGTTCCCGACCCCCTCGCTTACTACATCTTGGCGAAAGCCTGAAAGGAAGAAGACCATGACTCTCGAACAACGCCTGATCCTGCTGGCACAAGCCATCGGCGCTGACATCAAGGCTTTGAAGATCGACCAAGGCGCACTGTCCGATCTGGACACGACCACGAAGGTCAGCCTGGTGGCGGCTATCAACGAGCTCAAGGGCCTCGTGGATGGGCTGAGCGGTGGCGGTGCAGTCATCAACGATGCTGCTGGCGATGGCGATACCACGGTGACCTGGTCGGCCAACAAGATTTTCGACACGATTGCCGCCGCCAGCGCGGCCCTGAAGGACGAGCTGACTGATGGCGCGGGCGCGGCGCTGGACACGCTGAAGGAACTGGCGGATGCCCTGGGCAACGACCCAAGCTTCTCGGCCACGATTGCGGCCGAGATTGCGAACCGCGTGCGCTATGACGCCGCCCAGGCATTGAGCGCGCCGCAGCAGGCGCAGGCCCGCGACAACATCGGCGCCCAGGCGGCTGCGGCCGTGGGCGACACCGACCACGACTTCGTCGCGGACTACACCACCGCCAAGGCCTGAGCCATGACGCTTGCTGAACGCATCACGGCATTGGCTGAAGCCATCGCTGCCGACATCAAGGCGCTGTACGCGGGTGCCGGTGGCAGTGCCGCGCCGGCCGATGCCGTCAGCCTGGCATACACCGACGGCCGCGTGACATCGATCACAGAAGACGGCGTGGAGACGGTCATCACCTACAACGCTGATGGCTCCGTCAACACCGTCAGCTATCCACGCGGAGCCCTCACGCGCACCGAGACCTACACATACACCGGCGGCGTGCTGACCGGCATGACCGCCTCTGAGGCATGACCATGAGAAGCGACATCCTTGCCCACAATGAGGCCCGCCAGGCCAAGATTGCCGCGCAGCTCGGCGCCATGCCTGCGGCCTTCCGCCTGTTCAACCAGTCGGACACCTATACGGTGACTGAAGAAATCCTGACCGAGCTGGAGCCGGGCGACTACTTCTTTCTGAAGAACCCGCGCAGTTCCAGCGTGGTTATCGAAGACAGCACTGCGGGCACGCCCCTGGTCTACGTCCAGGGAACGCACTACGAGATCAGCGACGCAGACCACAGCCGCTACCGCTTGCTGGCGCACTCGGCCGCGCACGTGGAGCCGCTGAAGGTGGACTACGCCTACGCCGGGTACGTGAACATCGCCGCGTTCAGCAAGACCAACGTGGAGCGCGGGATCATTTTCAGCGGGGTAAACGGCGACGGTCAAAAGGGCCGCCTGATCATCCCGCGCATCAGCCTGGCCATGACGGGCGACTTTGGCTGGATCACCGACGAAGCCAGCGAGCTGACGCTGGGCGGCCAGGCGCTGTATGTGCCCGAGCTGCAGACAGATGCGGACTTCGGCCCGTTCCTGCGCATCGACCTGATGCCCGACCTGCCCGTCTAAGCGCGGGCGGCCAGCGGGCCGAGGAAAAGAAAAACCGCGCCGGGCATGTTGCCTGGGCGCGGTTTTTTATTGGGGATGACCTGGCTAGTGGTTGTAGTCGGGGCGGGCAAAGAACAGGTGCCAGCCGATGTACGCAAAAGGCGTGGCCACAAAAAGCGCCCCAGCCACCAGCGCGGCCTCGACCGCGCCGCCAAGCAGCAGCGTGAAAGCGGCGATGAAACAGAAGGCCATGAAGCGAAGCATGGCCGCGATGGTAGTTTGAAAGGTCTTTTATGGCAACGGAATTGCGGGCAAAGCTGGTCATTGACGCCGAAACCGAAGGCGAAAAGTCGGTTGAGGCGCTGGTCATTGACGTGGAGAAGCTGGCTGCGGCCGGGGGGGGCGCTGCCCCGCAGCTGCAGCTGCTGGCCGCCGAGCTGCGGGGCCTGGCGCAGCAGCAGGGCCTGGTCGACCAGTTTGCGCGCCTGAAAGCGCAGACGGCGGCCTATGGGGCGGAGGTGGAGAAAGCCCAAGCCAGCACCAAGGCTGCGGCCCTGGCCCTGAAGGAAAAGCAGCAGGCCCTGCAGCAGGCCCAGGCCGCCGAGCAGGCCATGGCCACGACGCTGGCACAGGCGCGGCAGCAGCAAGAGCTGATGGGGCAAGCTGTTGCCGAGGCCAAGGCTGAGCTGAAGCAGCTGGGCGAGGCGTCTAAGCAGGCAGGTGCTGATTCGGCCATACAGGCCGAGCGTATGAAGGATGTGCGGGCACAACTGGGCGTGCTGAAGGCCGAATACAAGGAGGCAGGCGCCCAGGTGAAGGTGCTTGCTGCGGAACAGCGCGAATCTGCCGCCGCCATGCGCCAGGTTGGCAACGACGTGAAGGTGGCGACACAGGCCTTTGACGCCCAGCGGGCGGCGGCGCAGAAGGCCAACCAAGCGTACGCCCAGGGACGGGTGGAGCTGCAGCGCACGCGCGATGCGATGGCTGCAGTGGGTGTATCGGGGGCCAACCTTGCTGAAACCCAGAAGCGCATCAATCGCGAGCTCGACCTGGTGCGGCTGCGTGTCGAGTATCTCGGGCACGCATACACAGAGACAGGCAAAAAGGCCCAGGCGGCAGCGGACACCGCGGATCGGTCGCACCGCAAGATCAGCACCGGCGTGCAGTCGATCAGTAAGGAGCTGGCGCTGCTGCGAAACGCGTATATCGGATTGCAGGCGGCGATGGGCGCGATCAACTCCGCAAAAGGCCTTGCGGAGACTGCGGACGAGGTGAATAACCTGCGAGCGCGGATCAAGCTGGCTGTAGGTGAGGGAGAGCTGTTCGATCAAATGTGGAGTCGTGTCGCTGAGACGGCTCAACGTACGAGCAGCAGCTTGGAGGCGACGGGAACACTCTTCGCCCGTTTGACATCGGCAGGAAAGGATGCTGGCCTTTCTGCCCAGGCAGCCGCCGAACAAGCTCTGGCAATTACCGAGACAGTCAACCAGGCAACTCAGCTTTCCGGGGCATCTGCGGAAGCTGCAAACGCGGCCATTACGCAACTGATCCAAGGCCTGCAATCGGGCGTGCTGAGAGGCGACGAGTTCAACAGCGTGATGGAGCAGGCACCGAGGTTGGCGCGAGCCCTTGCTGATGGTCTAGGAGTCACTGTCGGGAAGCTGCGTGCGATGGCCGAAGAGGGAAAGCTGTCTTCGGACGTGGTGATCGGAGCGCTGAAGTCGCAGGCCAAAACTTTGCAGCAGGAGTTTGGCTCGCTTCCCGCGACCATCGGTAGGTCAGTCCAGAACCTGAGTACCGCCTGGTCGTTGTTCGTGAATGAAACGGACAAAGCCAACAAGGCTTCGCAACGCATCGCTGGGGTAATAGACCTACTTTCCGCAAACCTCGGCACGCTTATGGAGGTTGCGGCGGCTGCGGGACGAGGAATGGTGGCGCTCTTTGCGGCGCGCATGGTGCTTGCTGCTCAGGGCTATGCCCAGGCCGTTCTCGGCGCTGCAGCTGCCACGCGCGCGCTCGCCCTGGAAAGCGGCGGCGCCGCAGCAGCGACGACCGCCCTCAATACGGCCTTGCAGCGTGCTGGACCTTTGTTGCGCACGTTGGGATACGCCGCTATCGCGGACCAGGCAATTGCTCTGACATTGGCTCTCGTGGGCCTCAAGCGCGCCAAGGATCAACTCGCAGATGCGGAGCGCGTGAAGGCACGACTGGACGCGGAAGAGGCCGCGCGATATCGAGAGATTTCGGAGGCGACTGGTGTTCTGGTGACCAGTTTTGAAGAGCTCATGTTCGTCCAGAAACAGGGCTTGGTTGTCCAAGACGAAGTGACGGGCAAGTGGCTATCGGCCGCGCAGGCACAGGAAAAGTTTGCGGTTGCCGTGGCTAAAACGTCTCAGGAGCTTGAGAGCCTCAAGGCCACAAACATCGTCAAGCAGTTCCAGGAACTGGCCGAGAAGGGAAAAGGGGTAGAAGAAGCGTTCAAGGAAATCACGAAGTCGCTCAACTTCGACAAGGCAGAGGACATCAATGCGCTGATCCGCGCGATGAGCGCACTGTCCTCGGCCGGAGTCATGTCCGCGCAGGAAACCACCAAAGCCTGGCAGACGGCGCTGGCGGCCATGAACCCCCAGCAGCTGGAAAGCACGCTGGCGCGGGCGCGGCTGGCCTACGCTGAGGCTTCCATCGGTGCCGACCAGTTGGCGAAGATCAATGAGCTGGTGCTGGCAGCCAGTTTTGAGAAGCTGGGCGTGAACGCTGCCCAGGCGCTGGGCAAGATCAGCACCGGGGCTCAAGAGGCTATCGACTCGGTGAACTTGGTCGCGCGCAGCGCGGCCGAAGCCGGGGTGGGGGTGCAGGAGGCCGCTCGCGCCATTGAAATGGCGTTCGCTGCGGCGATCCCCAAGGCTGACAGCCTGGAGGCCATTGACGCCCTGGAGAAGCAGCTCAAGTCCATGGGCGAAGCGGGCAAGATCAGCGCCGAAGGCATTGAGCGCACGCAGGCCGCGCTGGACAAGCAGAGGGCCACCATCGAGGGGCAAATCCCTGGAATCCAGAGCCTGGAAGAAGCCCTGCGCAACCTGGGTGTGAAGCCGCAGAAGGAACTGGCTGCGCTGGCCGCGTCTGCAAAACAGGCTTTCGACGTGGTGAAGGCCAGCGGCACGGCCACGCCGCGCGAGATCAGCGACGCCTGGAAGGCCATGGCCGAGGCGACCATTGAAGCCAACAACGGCGTGGCGGATGCCTCACTGAAGGCCCAGGCACAGCAGTACGGCATGGTGGTGGAGACGGACAAGGCCGGTAAGTCCATCGTCAAGAGCATGAAAGAGGCCGAGGAGGCCACCAAGGACGTGGGCAAGGCGGCCGTAGCGACGGCCGAGACGATTGCGGAGTTGTCGGCCGCCGGGTGGGAGGCCACGAAGGACATGGTGGCGCAGGCGCGCGCGCACAACGCTGCCATGGCCACGGTGGAGACGAGCTGGCTGGATGCCACGGCCGCAGCCAGCAAATACAGCGAGGAAATGGCCGCCGTGGTCTTTGCGGCCAACAAGTCGATCAAAGCCATGACGGAGGAGCATGCGCGCCTGGTTGCGCAAATGGAGGCCATGGCCGATCAGCAAAAGCAGCTGGAAGACCAGGGCAATGGTGCCGCGCGCGGGGTTGAGGACTTGCGCTTGCGCTTGCTGGAGCTGTCGGGCACTGAAGAGGAGATCGCCCGTGCACGCCAGGAGCGCGAGGTGGCGGAGGTGCAGCGCAAGATGGCGCTGATGCAGCTGGACCTGCAGCGGGCCGAGATCAGCGGCAAGACGGAGGAGGCGCAGCGCCTGCAAACCGAGCTCGCGCTGCTGGAAGAGCAGCTCGTGCTGCTGGACAAGATTTTCAGGAAAGAAGAGCAACAACGGAAGGCCCGCGAGCGTGAGGAACGCGGCGGCGGCGGTGGAAGCGGCGGCGGCAGTGGAGGTGGAGGCGCAGGGGGTAGCGGCGGGGGGCTGTCGGCGCCGCCCGCACCATCCGCCCCTGCAGGACCTATCAACATCACGCTCAATGCCAACGGCATCAACGACCCCGTCAGGCTGGCGCGCATGATTGAGCCGGAGCTGGCCAAGTTGGGGCGCCTGGCGCAATAGGCGCCCGCTTTCTTCAAGGCCTGCCCAGCATCCAGCAGGCCGCGCGCTTTCTTTAAAGCGTTTTTCTTATGCTGCACGGAGCAGCGCGGGCACATTCGCTGCCATGCCTTCCGTGCAACGCTTTCTCTCCGGCAAAAACAACCTGGTTCGCAACGCAGTGCTGGCAGCGTCCAGCGTGCGGCCGAGTACCGCCATTGAGCGCATTGCTGCGCAACGGACGGGCGGTGGCCGGGTGCGCCTGGCCGGGGCCTACACCGGGCACGAAGGGGCCGATCTGGACGTGGAGATCGTGGCGGCCGGAGGCATCCCGCGCGCCTCGGTGCCGCAGTTCGTCGGCGTAGGCAACGGCAAGCTCAACGTTCTGGCGGTGGACGGTGCAGCGCCCCTGCAGGGGCTGACACTGTCGCTGGTGGACCTGGGCATCCCCACGGAGCACGCCCGCCTGGACGCGCGCCAGGTGCAGATTCGCGCCAAGGCGCCCGGCGCAGCTGGCAATGACATCCGCATCACGGTGGAGCCGCAGCTCACACGCACCCTCACGGCCTGGGCGCTGCTGGAGGATTGGTCGGCGGGCACGGCCGTGCAGACGGGGGCGCAGTGGGACTTTGGCGGCCTGCCGCTCTCGGCACAGGGCGACGTGGACCCGGACACACCTCGCATCCAATTTGGCTTTGACCCGCAGGTATACCGGCCGTGGCGGCAGTACAAGGATGGGGCCTGGCAGTTCGGCGTTTCGCCTGCGATGGAGCGCAACCAGCCGAAGGGCACGGCCGTCTACTCGGTGACCGGGGGCTACAAGATCACGGTGACCGATGGCGTGGACACCGAGACCTATGGCGACGTGGCAGCAGGCCAGCCGCCCGTGGTGACCTTCTACGACTTACTCACCGCCCTGCAGGCGTCCGCACTGGTAGAGGTGGCGGGGGTGGTTTCCGTCGACCGCGCGATCAACGGGCAGGCGTCGATTGACGTGCCGCTGCGCACCTCTGCCTGGCTGATGGCCATGGGCGGAAAGGTGCAGTTGCAGGGCGTGGCGGTGCCAGCAGCAGCACCGACGCAAACCGTGGTGGTGCGCTGCATGAATGCCGATGTGATTGGCGCTGAGCGCTGGAGCGTGACAGGCGACGTCTCAGGGACGCTCGGTGTCGCGACGACGGGCATCCCGTACGACAGCGCAGCCGTGCAGTTCACCGTACCAGCGATTGACCCGGCCGCGATTGGATCGGGGGAGTGGTCTTTCAAGTATGAGCCGGTGGCTCGCGGGGAAACGGAGGGGCTTCCGAGCGTGTGCGTGCGGCCGTTCCGCTTCGGCCGCAATGCAAAGGCCCGGACGGTGACCTTCCGCTACCAACGCAGGCCGCCCGCGGACTGCAAGTGCAGCGACATGCCAATACCGCAGGTGCCGCTGGATTGCCTGGGGATTTTTGATGACGATGGAGGTGCTATGGACCCCGCTATACAAACGCGGCTGATCCCTTTGATGGAGTGGCGCGCGAGCTTTCTTGCAGAGAACATCGGCCTGGAACCGCGAACCTCAGACACAAACCCGGACATGGACCACGCGGCCCGGGTGAAGCTGGATGCCAACGACATAGCGATGCTCAACGGCGTCGTGCAAGCCCTGCAGGACTGCCTGACGCTGATCACCGAAAGCCCGGCCGCTCTCGCCGAATGGGACAACGTTGTGGTCGCGCTGAAAGCGGAATTCCTGCCGTATCAGCCACTCAGCGGCTTCCCCGTGTCCGACGCCAGGGACGTTGCTTCGTTGCAGAGCAAATACAGCGCAGCGCTGGACGTATGCCTGGTAAAGGCGGGCATCCTCCCAAAATCTGATTCCAGCGGCGCAGACGCGGGCGGCTGCTGGATTGACCACGAGGACGCCTTCTGGTGGGCGGACGTGGACGGTTACTACTTGCCCGCATTCTCAAATCAACCCTATATCAGTGCACGGCGCAACACGGAGACCGGGGAGCCGTACACGACGATGGAGTTTGGGTTTGGCCTCACCGTGGCCTGCCCGGAGCGGCTCCAAGTGGGGGACACGCTGACGATCCGCATTGAGCAGGTCGACGGCGAGCGGCCCTACCAGGTCGGCGATGAGGCGGTGCTGCAGACCATTGCCGCAGGCCCGGCCTGGCTGGCAGGGGGCGTGGACGGAACCGACGTTCAGACCTGGCGCGTGCTGGGCAGTACTTCTGGCCCGCTGCCCGACTACTTGGTGCCTACGGACGGCACAGCCGTACCGCCGTACGCGCAGGTGGGCGTCGAGCTGCAGCTGGCGCCGGGTGGCATTCCGTTTGTGCTGGGCGATGTGTTCAGCCTGGCCGTTGAGGCCGGGCAGTACCGCTGGCGGCGCAGCGGTGGCGCGTGGTCTGCGCTGACGGATATCCCGGCCGATGGCATTGGCGCACTGGCCGATGGGCTGACGGTGCACTTTGACGCGGGCGCCGCGCCATCTTTCGCACCAGGCGATGCCTATGCCTTCGCGGTGCACCAGCCGTGGGCCGTGAGCCACGTGCGCGACGCGCTGGCTAGCATGTGGGGCTGGGCGGGCAGTGACGCATCCATGGTGATTGACCTTGGCAGCGTGCAGATGCTGGGCGCCGTGGCGCTGGCCCGGTATGAATTGCCGCAAGGCGCGGCCGTGACGGTGGAGTTCTCTGACGATTCCGTGGCCTGGTCGGCTCCGCTGGCCATGGATGTGACGCGCGCTGTGAGCGTGCAGTTTGCGGCCCTGCAGGCCCGGCACGTGCGGTTCTCTGTGACTGCGGCGCCAGGCGGGAGCATCGGCTGGATTTGGGCTGGCCAGCCCTTTGCAACAGACCACCATGCCAGCACGTGCCAGCGCCGCAGACGCTGGGCTGTGGGGCGCGGCAGCGGCCCGAACCCGGCAAGCCTATGCGCTGGGGTGGGCGATGGCTGGAGCCTGGCATGGTCGCTGGGTGCTGACTCCGCCAGTGTGTTGCTGGAGGACGATGTGCAGCAGCTGGTGGGCTTGCTGGATTGGGCGCAAGAAACGGATGAGCCCCTGCTGTTTGCCCCCAATTACCTGCAGCCGCGCGATGCCTCTCTGGTGCGGTTTGGCGCTGATGCGCTGGACGTCAGCGACAAGCACGAGTTTCAGCCCAATGGCGGGAGCCAACGGGTCCTGTCGGCGGCGCTAGAGCTGGAGCCCGTGTTCGCATGATCGCCTGGTTGCAGATCGACGGGGGCGCGGACGGCTGCAGCGTTGCGCTGGTGCGCGACCGGCGCGCCATGTCGAGCCAGGCCGCAGACCGGGCGATGCCGCTGCTGTCGGGGCTGTCGAACCTTCAGCGTCCGCTCTCGATACCAGGCATTGCGCCTGCCCCGACAAGCAACATGAGCGCGCAGCTGGACAACGCTGGCGGGGAGATCACTCACTTGTGGGGTGCCCGGCCGCCCATGCGCCGCGGGGGCCGGGTGCTCACGCCCTCGGGTTCGATCTTCGATGGCGTGGTGACCGCCCTGGACCTGGGGGCGCAAGCCAGCATCAGCCTGGAAGCGGGGATGGACCGCCCGCTGTCGGACAACGTGCCGCTGCGCACCAGCACGGTTTGGGGCGGGTGGCGTGACGTGCGCGTGTTGCCGTGGGGCTGGGGCGATGTGACGGTCACACCGATCCAGTACAGCGATGACCAGCGGCTGTTCTTCCTGCTCGATCACCCGATAGCCGGGGTGGATGAAGTCAAGCGCGACGACGTGGCCACCAAGGCTTACCACTGGAGCAACGGGGTGGACAGCACGGGCCAGGCGGTCTCCTTTTTGGAGCTGGCAGACCCTCTGGCCGATGGCGAGCGGCTGGCCGTGACGCTGCGCGGGCGCATGCACCCACAAACGGGTCGCCTGTTGCAAACGCCAGCCGAGATACTGCACGATGTGCTGGCCAACCTCGCTCGGGCGCCGGTTGAATGGGCGGACTTTGACGACTACCGCACCGAGACCGCGCACCTGGTTCTGGGTGGGTTGCTGGCCGATAACACTGTGAGCATCCGGGCGGCTGTGGACGGGCTGATGCAGTCTGCGGGCAGCGCATGGTCGGCGGCGATGCCGGGTATTGCGCTGACCTGGCCACCGCTGGATGACCCAGCCGCCCCTGCGATGCAGGTGGACAAGTTGTCTGCCACCAATCTGAAGGCGACCACCAGCGCCACGGGTATTTACACAGTGCTGCGTGTGCTCTATGACTGGGATCATGCGGCAGCACGCTACCGTCGAGCGATCCAATTGCAGGCGCCCGAGGCGGTGAGGGACTATGGAGTGCTGGAGCTGGACTGGCCCGCTCCTTGGCTGCGCACGCCGCGCCATGCGGAGGAGCTAGGGCAGCGCATGCTTGCATCCCTTGCGCGGCCGCGCTGGCGAATCAACTGGCAGCAGTCTTTTGCCGACGTGGCCACGGGCGCATGGGTACAGTTGGACCATCCGCTGTCGCCCATCCAGGGGCGGCATCGACTGATCAGCGCGGAGCTGGATCTGTCGGCCGCTAGCCTGACCTGCACGGTGGAGGCGCCAGTTGGCGATGTCCCCGTCATTGAGACGATGAAATTGTCGACAGCGTTTGACCCAGTCATCCAGGCAGGTGTGACTGTAGAAGTGGCAGGCAGCGAGATCATCTTCACGGCCCGTGACGAGCAGGGTATGGTGTTGGCAGGCGCCCGCATCACGCTCAACGGCCAGCAGACCCGCCTTGCGGATAGCGCGGGCCGCGTATCGTTCCCAGTGCAGCGCGGGCGCCATGTGCTTCTGATTGAGGCCGATGGGTATCCACCCAGCGAAGTCGTGGTGGTTGTATGACGCAACGGCGCCGATTTTTCCCATCACGCCCTGCGCAGCAACTGCCGGGCCGCAGTGTGGAGCTTGGTTTGCAGCTGTCGAAGTCGGGGCAGGCTGTGCCCAGTGCAGGGACGCCAGCTGACACGTCGGGCATTGTTGGCGTGGCGCTGTTTCCGGCCATGCTGCCTTACCTGGATTCGGACTTTCACCCAACCGAGCCCGTGGTCGCACTTTTGGGCATGCAGGACACCACTCTCCTAAGGCCATACTTTGAGTCGTGGCGCTTAGTCGGGGGTTACGTCGGGATAAGCGACTCCGGGCCGTACGTTTTTGACGCGGTAGTGATTGGGTCCAGCGCACAAGCTGTAACGTGGACCTGGACGCTCGATATTCCCGAAGAGTTGCCGCCGTACAACCTTTATGACCCAGCAGACACCGGAGTCGTTAGCTGGCAAGGCATGACGGTTGAAGAGCAAGCTGGGGGCCTTCGCATCATTGTGCTGCCTGGCGAACTTCCGGTTGCGGGAGTGTCCTGGTACGCGTCGTTGACCTGTATTGCAAGCGTGGGAGAAGAAGTCGTCGGCCGGATAGTGGTGCGGCCTGGGTTCACCCTCAATGCGAACTATATCCCCTTGCCAGTCTGAAATTGCTGCTGTTACGGACGCACTGAGCAAAAGAATACGCAAGAAAAAAGACGGGCGACCTGGCCAAGTGCGCCAACACCTGGCCAAGCCCCCAACCTGCAGATATGAGCTGCAAGCCAGGCAAGGCCCGCCACCCTGTACAGAGTGCGGCCGAGCCTACCAGAGTTTTCGTACAGAGAAACAGGCTTGCAAATATGGAAGAGATCAGGTGCGGCGCGTGCAGTCGCAAACTCGGAGAGGGCATCTTCACGGCCCTGACCATCAAATGTCCCCGCTGCGGGGCGTTCAACACCCTGAGGGCCGAGAGCCCCCCACCAGCGCGCCGCCGAGCGCCGGACCCTCAAGGGCAAACCATTGACAACCACAGCAAAACAAACGCCGCCGCCACGTCGGCAAGGTGAAAACGGCTTCAAATACAAGCCCCAGTTCGGCCTGGTCGTGC
>JADHED010001055.1_pt1 | contig 25844 bp, 28 predicted proteins | sample 8952041 | NCBI WGS metagenome assembly JADHED01 (sample SAMN16124423, study PRJNA663239) | bioreactor sludge metagenome | isolation source: sludge (control) | place: India:Bengaluru | collected 2018-09-08
GGCTGGACGAGGTTGCCGCTGTCGTCAAACGCGCTGCCGGCCGAGCCCAGGGCAAACGCCTTGGGCGCCAGCCAGCATTCGGCGTTGATCAGCAGGGGTGCCAGGTGGCTTTGCGAGCGCAGGCCGCCCAGGGCGCCTGGCGAGGCACTCAGCATGCCCACGACCTTGCCGCGAAAACTCTTGCCGCCGTCCTGCCAGTCGGGGTTGCCCTTGACGGGGCTGGAGGCCCAGTCGATCGTGTTCTTGAGCAGGGCGGTGTAGCTGCCGTTGTACTCGGGCGAGCAGATGATCCAGGCGGGGTGTTGCCAGAGGATTTCTTTCAGCCGGATCACGTCGGCGGGCGTGCCCTGGGCTTCGAGGTCGGCGTTGTACAGCGGGATGTCGAAGTCGGACAGCTCCAGCAGCGTGACGGTGGCCCCCGCGTCGCGCGCGATGGCGGCGGCGGCGTGGGCCAGTTTGCGGTTGAAAGACTGCTGGCGCGTGCTGCCAGCAAAGATGAGGAGGGAGGGGGTGGTGGTGTTGGGCATGGTGCCTGCGATTGAATCACAGGCGCGCGGCAGGAATCCTGCACGCGGGGTGTGCCGCGCAGGGTTTTGCCGTGTACAGCAGCACGGTGGGGCGGAGGCTGTGCAGCAGACCTACGTCCGTCGGCCCGCAAGCCGCCCTACCAGCGTCCCCAGCGCTGTGGCAAAGCATCCCAGGCTGAGCAGCGCACGCCACAGGTTGGCAGCATTCCACTGGTCACGCACTTTGGCCCAGTCGGGGGGCAGGGCCTGGGGGTTCCAGGCTTCGGTGGTGTAGTTGAGTGGCAGGTTGACTTGGTGGGTGAAGGCAATGATGCCCAGCAGGTAGGCCACGCTGACCACGGCCAGCAGGCGCCACCACAGTGCGCGGTGGTTCCGCCAGGCCGTGGCCAGGGTCAGAGCGCACCACAGCGGCGGGCCAAAGAACAGCGCAAAGAACAGAGCATGCCGCACGTTGCGGTTGAAGGCGGACTGCACGGTGGCGTAGGTGGCGCCGTCCATCTGCAACATGGCCAGGTTGACGTTGGCGCTGTAGGTGCCGAAAAACCCGGCCATGAGGCCGAGCCACAACACGGCGAGGGTGTGGGGGATGAGGGCGAGCAGGGCAGGCGGCGGGTTGTGGGGGCGTGGGATGGTGGTCATGGCGGGCATGTAGAACGATGCCCCCAGTCTGCCGCTGCCCCGCACCCCGCGCCTTATCCTTTGATAAGCCCCATCTCGCTGCGCAGGCGCGACAGAGAGACATCGGTCACACCCAGGTACGAGGCCAGGTGTTTGAGGGCGATGCGCTCGGCCCACTGCGGGTGTTGCTCCAGCAAACGGACGTAGCGCTGGCGGGCGCTGAGTTGCAAGAACTCCTGTTCGCGCTGCATCTTGCCGTCGAGCAGGGCGCAGAGCGCCCGGTGCTCCAGCGCGGCCCACGGTGCCCAGCCCGCGCTGGGCAGTGGTTCACTGCCATCGGCAGGCAAGGGCAGCGCCCACACCACGCTGTCTTCCATCGGTTCCACGTGAAACATCACCGGCTGCTGACGCAGTGTGGGGGTGATGGGCCACCACAGGGCGCCGTCCAGAAAGAAGTTCTTGTTGGATTCGGCCCCGTCGCGGTCCAGGTAGTACAGCCGCAGCGCGCCGCGCTCCACCCACCACAGGTGCCGCCAGTGTTCGCCCGCCCGCAGCAGGGGCTGGCCACGCTCCAGCAAGCGACGTTCGGCGCGTACCCACCAGGTCTCTACGGCCGGAGGCGGGGCGCCAAGCAACTCGGTCAGGAAGAGGGTGAGGGGGCTGGAAACAGACACGGCCTGCGCAAAGTGGGAAAATCGCGGGTTGCCTGCTGGGGCGCCAAGTGCGCCCACTTCCAGCAGGGCCGGTGTGCGGCGCCTTTGACAGGGTGCCCGCGTGCACCGGGTGTTTTGATTATCGGGCCCGCCAGGCCCCGGAGTGTCCCCATGTTGTACCCCCAGGAATTTGATGTGATCGTTGTCGGCGGTGGCCATGCAGGCACCGAGGCCGCGCTGGCCGCTGCGCGGATGGGCAGCAAGACCCTGCTGCTGACCCACAACATCGAGACGCTGGGGCAGATGAGCTGCAACCCGAGCATTGGCGGCATCGGCAAAGGTCACCTGGTGAAAGAGGTGGATGCCTTGGGTGGTGCGATGGCGCTGGCCACGGACGAGGGCGGCATTCAGTTCCGCATTCTCAACAGCTCCAAGGGCCCGGCCGTGCGCGCCACGCGGGCGCAGGCGGACCGCATTCTGTACAAGGCCGCCATCCGCCGCATGCTGGAGAACCAGCCCAACCTGTGGCTGTTCCAGCAGGCGGTGGACGACCTGATGGTGGAAGGCGACCGGGTGGTGGGCGCCGTCACGCAGGTGGGCATCCGCTTCCGCAGCCGCACCGTGGTGCTGACGGCGGGCACCTTCCTGGACGGCAAGATCCACGTGGGCCTGAACAACTACGCGGCGGGCCGGGCAGGGGACCCGCCCGCCGTGTCGCTGTCGGCACGCCTGAAGGAACTGAAGCTGCCCCAAGGGCGCCTCAAGACCGGCACGCCCCCGCGCATCGACGGGCGCAGCATCGACTTCTCGAAGTGCACCGAGCAGCCCGGTGACGGCATGCCCGGCGGCGTGAACGAGGGCACAGTGCCCGTGTTCAGCTTCATGGGCAATGCGCAGATGCACCCCCAGCAGGTGCCCTGCTGGATCACCCACACCAACGAACGCACGCACGAGATCATCCGAAGCGGCTTTGACCGCAGCCCCATGTTCACCGGCAAGATTGAGGGCGTGGGCCCGCGCTACTGCCCGAGCGTGGAAGACAAGATCAACCGCTTTGCCGACAAGGACAGCCACCAGATCTTCCTGGAACCCGAAGGCCTGACCACCCATGAGTTCTACCCCAACGGCATCAGCACCAGCCTGCCGTTCGACATCCAGTACGACCTGGTGCGCAGCATGCCGGGGCTGGAGAACGCGCACATCCTGCGCCCCGGCTACGCCATCGAGTACGACTACTTTGACCCGCGCTCGCTCAAGAGCAGTTTCGAGACGCGGCAGATCCAGGGCCTGTTCTTTGCCGGGCAGATCAACGGCACCACGGGCTACGAAGAGGCAGCGGCCCAAGGCTTGTTCGCAGGCATCAACGCCGCGCTGCAATGCCGGGGCGATGCCCCTTGGCTGCCCGGCCGCGACGAGGCTTACCTGGGCGTGCTGGTGGATGACCTAATCATCAAGGGCGTGACCGAGCCCTACCGCATGTTCACCAGCCGGGCCGAGTTCCGCCTGCAACTGCGCGAGGACAACGCAGACATGCGCCTGACCGAAGTGGGGCGCCAGATGGGCCTGGTGGACGATGCGCGCTGGGATGCCTTCAGCCGCAAGCGCGATGCGGTTTCACGTGAAACAGAACGCTTGAAAGCCACCTGGGTGAGCCCGCGCAACCTGCCCGCCGCAGAATCCGAGCGCGTGTTGGGTAAGAGCATTGAGCACGAGTACAACCTGTTCGAGTTGCTGCGCCGCCCCGATGTGAGCTACGCCAACCTGATGTCGATGGACGGCGGCAAGTACGCAACCGCCGATGTTTCACGTGAAACCCTGGGCGACCTGAGCGACCCTGTGCTGGAGCAGGTGGAGATCGCCGCCAAGTACGCGGGCTACATCAACCGCCAGAAGGACGAGGTGGAGCGCGCCGCACACTTCGAGAAGCTGCGCCTGCCGCCCGACCTGGACTACATGCAGGTCACGGCCCTGAGCATCGAGGCGCGCCAGGTGCTCAACCGCCACCGGCCCGAAACCCTGGGCCATGCTTCGCGCATCACGGGCATCACGCCCGCGTCGATTTCGCTGCTGATGGTGCACTTGAAGAAGGGCGGGTTCAAGGAGTTCGCTATGGCTCCGACAACACCCGCCAAGGCAGAAGGCGAAGTGGCGGCATGACGATGGTGGTGAACAGCAACAACAACAGCCTGCGCCAGCAACTGCAGGCCGGGGCGGATGCCCTGGCGTTGGGCGTGGGCGATGCGCAGGTCGGACTGTTGATGGACTTCCTGGCGCTGCTGCAGAAGTGGAACAAGGTCTACAACCTGACCGCCGTGCGCGACCCGCAGGAGATGATGACGCACCACCTGCTGGACAGCCTGGCCGCCGTGGTGCCGTTGCGGCGGCATGTGGCAGACCTGCAGCAGGGCGGGGTGACGGCGGTGAAGCTGCTGGATGTGGGGTCGGGCGGTGGCCTCCCCGGTGTGGTGTTTGCCATCTGCTGCCCGGATGTGGATGTGAGCTGCGTGGACACCGTGGGCAAGAAGGCCGCGTTCATCCAGCAGGCGGCGGTGGCGCTCAAGCTGCGCAACCTGCATGGCGTGCATGCGCGGGTCGAGACGCTGGCCACGCCGTTCGACCTCATCAGCTGCCGCGCGTTTGCCTCGTTGCCTGACTTCGTCACCTGGTCGCGCAGCGCACTGGCCGCGCCCCACGGCGTGTGGCTGGCCATGAAGGGCAAACACCCCGAGGACGAAATCGCCGCGCTGCCTGCGGATGTGTCGGTGTTTCACGTGGAACAGCTCACGGTGCCGGGCCTTGATGCCGAGCGCTGCATCGTCTGGATGAAGCCGGTCTGATGGCCTCGGCGCTGCGGTGCCGACTTTTCGACAGCCAGGGCAGGGGGCTCGCGTAAACTCGGCTGCTCACCCGGGTGCATCTTCCCATCGCACCCTCCCCGCGCACCAGGAGAAACCATGTTCGGCATCGCAGACTACGGCGCCTTTGTCGCTGCCATTGTGTTGTTCCTGCTCATCCCAGGCCCTGGTAATCTGGCGCTCATCACCTCCACCAGCAAGGGCGGTATCCGGGGCGGTTTGGCTGCCACCCTGGGCGTGATTGCGGGTGACCAGGTGCTGATGTGGGCGGCGGTGGCCGGTGTGGCCACGCTACTGGCCACGTACCCGGCGGCCTTCAACGCCGTGCAATGGCTGGGCGCTGCCTACCTCGCGTGGCTGGGTTTCAAGATGGTCACGGCCAAGCCGGGTGCCCAGCCCATCCTGAACATCGAGCCGCGCCACTACTTCAAGCAAGCCGGGCTTATCACCTTGCTCAACCCCAAGGCCATCGTTTTCTACATGGCGTTCTTCCCGCTGTTCGTGGACCCGGCCCGGCACCAGGGCATGCTGACCTTTGGCGTGATGGCAGCCACGGTGGCGGCACTGACGTTTCTCTATGGCCTGATCGCCGTGCTGCTCACGCACCACCTGGCCGAGCGCATGCGCGCCAACCCGCGCATCGGCCGCGTGCTGGAAAAGATCGCGGGCGTCTTCCTGATCGGCTTTGGCATCAAGCTGGCCATCTCCAAATAACACCACACGAACTGCAGCACCCACATGGCCAAGATTTTTTGCGTTGCCAATCAAAAGGGTGGGGTGGGCAAGACCACCACCACCGTCAACCTCGCCGCTGGCCTGGCCAAGATCGGCCAGCGCGTGCTGATGGTGGACCTGGACCCGCAGGGCAACGCCACCATGGGCTCGGGCGTGGACAAGCGCAGCCTCGACCTCACGGTGTACGACGTGCTGCTCGAATCCGCCTCGGTGAAAGAGGCGGCCGTGCTGTCGGACAAGTGTGGCTACTGGGTGCTGGGCGCTAACCGCGAACTGGCGGGCGCCGAGGTGGAACTGGTGACGCTGGAGCACCGCGAAAAGCGCCTGAAGGCCGCGCTGGCCGAGGGGGATGCCGACTTCGACTTCGTGCTCATCGACTGCCCGCCGTCCTTGAGCATGCTCACCCTCAACGGCCTGTGCAGTGCCCACGGTGTGATCGTACCCATGCAGTGCGAGTACTTTGCGCTGGAAGGGCTCACAGACCTGGTCAACACTATCAAGCAGGTGCACGCCAACCTCAACGCCGACCTGCAGATCATCGGCCTGCTGCGCGTGATGTTCGACCCGCGCATCACGCTGCAGCAGCAGGTGAGCGACCAGCTCAAGGGCCACTTTGGCGACAAGGTGTTCAACAGCGTGATCCCTCGCAATGTGCGCCTGGCCGAGGCGCCCAGCTACGGGCTGCCCGGTGTGGTGTTCGACCCGGCCGCCAAGGGCAGCCAGGCCTTTGTGGAGTTTGCCGAGGAGATGGTTGCGCGTGTGAAAACCATGCCCCCAGCCGCAGCCTCCATGGCCAAAATGGCCGCAGGCGCTTGAATGATATGCGCTGCTAGCTATTAAATTGATAGTAATGAAAGCCTCCAACATCCTGCTGCTGCCCGGCTGGCAGAACTCTGGCCCCGACCACTGGCAAAGCCGCTGGGAGGCCGCGCACGGCTACCAGCGCGTGGAGCAGCACGACTGGATGCGCCCGCTGCGCGGCGACTGGTCCGCGCGCCTGGAAGAAACCGTGGCCGATGCCGAGGGCCCCGTGGTGCTGGCGGCGCACAGCCTGGGCTGCATCCTCACCGCCTGGTGGGCGGCGCACACCCGCCACGCGGCCAAGGTGCGCGGCGCGCTGCTGGTGGCGCCGGGCGATGTGGAGCGGCCCGACCTGGCTGCGCAGATCCACGGCTGGGCGCCCATTGCGCGCCAGCCCCTGCCGTTTCCGGCCGTGCTGGTGGGCAGCCGCAACGACCCGTACTGCAGCTTCGAGCGCGCCGAAGGGCTGGCCCAGGCCTGGGGTGCGCGGTGTGTGGACTATGGCGAGCACGGGCATATCAATGCCGAATCCGGGCTGGGTGACTGGGACGAGGGGCACGGCTGGCTGATGCAGCTCGCCACCCCGGCATGAGCCGCTGGGTTTTTTGGCGCAAGCGCCCGCCGGTGATGGCGGACGGCGCTGTCCCTCCACCTCGGCGGGTCACGGCTGACTTCTACTGGCTTGGCGACGCCTTGCAGGTAGTGCTGGCCTGCCTGCTGCCCAGCAGTGCGGTGGTGGTGGGCGCGCTGGGGCAGTTCATGCTGGCCCTGGTGCTGCTCACGGTGGCCTTCGGTGTGTGGTTGCGCCTGTGGCGCAGCCGCAAGCGGCGCCGTGTGGCGAGCCGCTCCGCACTGTGACGTTTTGAACCCTGGCCAACGACCCATGACCAAGATCAGCCTGTCTGCCCTGGCCGACCAACTGCCCCGCGCCTGGAACTCCACGGTGGTGGGCCGCGCTGCGGGTGCCAACCTCAAGGTGCTGCGCATGGACGACGCAGCCTACCCCGACGAGTCGCACGACTTTGACGAAGCCCTGCTGGTGCTGGACGGCTGCATGCGCCTCGCCCTGCAAGGGCAGGTCACCGAGGTGAACGCGGGCGAGGTGTTCATCGTGCCCGCAGGCGTGCCCCACGCGGTGGCGCCGGGCAGCCACGGCACGCTGGTCATCATCGACCGCTGATTCTTCCCCCTTTCCTTTTTCCTTTCGCGAGACGCATTTCATGGTCACCAAAAAACCCAAGGGCCTCGGCCGAGGCCTGGAAGCCCTGCTGGGCCCCAAGGTCGAAGACAAAGTGGAACAGGCCCAGGCCGCCGAAGCGGGTCTGCCCAGCAGCCTGCCGCTGTCCGAACTGGTGCCGGGGGTGTACCAGCCGCGCACGCGCATGGACGAGGGCGCGCTGTACGAGCTGGCCGAGTCGATCAAGGCCCAGGGCATCATGCAGCCCATCCTGGTGCGGCGCCTCACGGGCGGGGAGCACGCGGGCAAGTACGAAATCATCGCGGGCGAGCGGCGCTTTCGCGCTTCACGCCTAGCGGGCTTGGCCGAGGTGCCGGTGCTGGTGCGCGATGTGCCCGACGAGTCGGCAGCCGCCATGGCGCTCATCGAAAACATCCAGCGCGAAGACCTCAACCCCCTGGAAGAAGCCCTGGGCCTGCAGCGCCTGGTCAAGGAGTTTGGCCTCACGCACGAGCTGGCCGCGCAGGCCGTGGGCCGCTCGCGCAGCGCCGCCAGCAACCTGCTGCGCCTCTTGAACCTGGCCGAGCCCGTGCAGACCATGCTGATGGCGGGCGACATTGACATGGGCCATGCGCGTGCGCTGCTGTCGCTGGACCGCGCCGCACAGATCACGGCGGGCAACCAGATCGCGGCCAAGAAGCTGTCGGTGCGCGAGGCCGAGGCGCTGGTCAAGAAGATCGGCGCCGAGTTCAGCCTGGTGCCGCAAAAGCCCCAGAAGGAAAAGTCGCGCGACTTGAAGCGTGTGGAAGAAGAGCTGTCGGACCTGCTGATGGCCGAGGTCGAAGTGCGCGTCAAAAAGCGCGTCAAGCGCAACGGCCGGGTGGAGGACATGGGCGAGCTGGCGATCCAGTTCGGGTCGCTGGAGGCGCTCAACGGGCTGATCGACCGCCTGCGCGGCTGACCCGCTCGTCGCTCCGGGGCGCGGCGTTGTCGCCGCGCAAGATGGCGTGAAATAGCGCACAGAAACGGTTTCCACAAGTAACTTGCACGGGCAAAATGCGTCCTTGCGGGGCCTACACTGCGCTGCGTTCAACACACCCGGGTTGACCGCAAGGCCTCTTCATAGGGCGGCGACGAAGCCGCTTTGCGGCCCACGATGGTTTGCCGGGTGATCCACGTATCTCCTGGAGCAGACCCGATGACAACCCCTTTGCGCTACCTGACCCCCGCCTGCCTGGCCGCCGGCCTGTGCATTGCCAGCCTGGGCGCCCAGGCCCAAAACACCAAGGCCCCCAAGGTGCAGCTGTGGATGGACCTGTCCACCGGCACCATGGCCGGCATGCCCGAGATGGACAGCCTGCCCGGTGGCGGCGGCATGCTCGGCGGCCTCATGGGGGGCATGGGCGGCGGCGCTGCGCCGGGCATGGGGGGCGGCAGCAACACGTCGTATGGCAACGCCCGCGCCATGTCCATCATGCCGCCGCGCGTCATTGACATTGCCTTGCACAACAGCCTGCGCCCCGGCGTAGAAGCCAGCCAGTCCATCCCGCCCGGCATGCGCATGGGCGAGTCCCTGCCGCTGATCCCCCCGCGCGCCCAGCCCACGCAGACTGAGCCGGGCGAAGTGCCCCGTGAGTACCAGCAACAGCAGCCCAAGGGCCGCATCCTGCTGTACTGGGGCTGCGGTAGCGCGGTGCGTGCGGGCCAGCCCCGCGTCATCGATCTGGCGCGTGCCAAGCCCTCCGACTACGCCCAGGCCTTTGCAGGCCGCGCCGTGCCCGACCGGGGCCCGCGCGTGGGCCCGGCCTATGCGCTGTACCCCAACGAACGCAACCAGGTCAGCCTGTCGCGGGACAGCTCGGTAGTGGGCGAGCACCAGGTGCGGGGCGACGGCGTGCCTGCCTCGATGAAGTTCACGCTGGGCGCTGCGCAAGACCTGATGCCCGCTATCGACCTGCGCACCACCGGCAAGCCGCAGGACAGCATGGGCACCAGCTGGCAGCCGGTGCGCAATGCGCGCGCCTATTACCTGCACGCCATGTCGCAAAGCGGGGACGACCTCATCATGTGGTCCAGCGCCGAGACGCCCGACACCGGCATGGGCCTGTTCGACTATCTCTCGCCCGCCACCATCGACCGATGGCTGAAGGAGCGCGTGCTGCTGCAGCCCGAGACCACGCAGTGCGCGATCCCCCAGGGCATCTTTGCGGGCGGCGGGCGCGACGCCACACCCATGCTGCGCATGATGGCCTACGGTGGCGAGAGCTATATCGTGTACCCACCCCGTCCGGCCGACCCCAAGGCCGCGTGGGAGCCTGAATGGTCGGTGCGCGTGCGGGTGAAGTCGCACACCATGGCCATGCTGGGCGAGGAGATGCAGGGGCGCCGTGGCGGCATGGGCGCAGCACCCGCTGCACCGTCGGGCGGCACAGGCGCTTATTCCAGCGGCATGGGCGGCGCGCCCGCAGGCCAGCCGCCGGCAGGCGACAGCGGCACGGACGCGGGCAACGTGGTCAACCCCGTCAATCTGCTGCGCGGCATTTTTGGCCGCTGAGAACGGAGAACCATGTTCGCCCTGCGCATGCCCTGGCCCCTGCCCGCACTGGCGGCGTGGGCGTGCGCGTGGCTGATCTTTGTGGCGCTGCAGCGCGCGGTTCCACCGGTGGCCGCCTTGCTGGTGGCCTGCCTGCTGGGCACGGCTGCCAGTGTGCTGGGCGACAGCTGGTGGCGGCGCGGGCTGATTGCCGCCGGGTTCCCGTTGTCGCTGGCGCTGCTGGGGGCGGCCAGCCTGTCCACCTGGGCGTGGTTGGTGCCGCTGTCGCTGTTGCTGCTGGTCTACCCGCTCAATGCGTGGCGCGATGCGCCCCTGTTTCCCACGCCGCGCCACGCGCTGCAGTCTCTGGCCGTGCAGGCTCCGCTGCCTTTGGGCGCGCGGGTGCTCGACGCAGGCTGTGGCCTGGGCGATGGCCTCAAGGCACTGCGCCATGCCTACCCTGCCGCCCAGCTCGACGGGCTGGAGTGGAGCTGGCCGCTGCGCCTGCTGTGTGCCTTGCGCTGCCCTTGGGCCCGGGTGCAGCGGGCCGACATGTGGAAGGCCGACTGGAGCGCCTACCAGATGGTGTACCTGTTCCAGCGGCCCGAAAGCATGGCCCGCGCAGCTGCCAAGGCCCAGGCCGAGCTGGCGCCCGGCGCCTGGCTGGTGAGCCTGGAGTTTGCGGTGCCCGGCTGGCTGCCCAGTGCCCAGCTGCGTGCACCCGGTGGGCGGGTGGTGTGGCTGTACCGCATGCCGCGCCAGCCGCAGGAGGGATGACATGCACGCCATGCATTCAGCGCGCTGGTCCCTGTGCTCTCGTGTGTCACAGGCCCCACATTGTTGCAGCCAACACACAAGCTTTTGCTACATTGCGGGGCTGGCTACAACCCCATACACAACATCCAAAAAACTCATAGCCAGAGCGGGCCGCACACAGCACGTAACCGCGCCGGGAGGGGGCGCACGGGCTGCCAGCACCCGCCTTGACCGGACTTCCACCACGCACGCCGTATTCGCTGCACCCTCCCTTGGGCGGGGCTGTTGCGCGGCTGCGCGTGGGAAGCGCGGGGTGTTTCTGGTGAGCAACCGACCGATCTGCAAGGAGCATCCATGACCGCCCACCCATCCCGTTTCCGTCCGCGCCTGCTGTGGGTGCTGGCGCTGAGCGCTGCCCTCACCGGCTGCGCCACCATGCAGAGCCACGACAAAACGGCCACCGACATGCAAACCTCGGGGCGCAGTGGCGGCATCCCCGCCGCGCTGGCCAGCCTGGAGAGCACGGCCAAGACCGAAGAAGAAAAAACGGCGCTGCTCTACAACATGGAACGCGGCGAGCTGCTGCGCATGGACCGCCGCTATCCCGACAGCACCAACGCCTTCCTGCTGGCCGACAACCGCGTCAAGGAGTGGGAAGAAACCGCCAAGACCAACCCCTCCAAGCTGATGGGCACTGTGGGCGCGGCCCTGGTGAGCGAGCGCCTGAAGGTCTACGAAGGCCAGGACTATGAAAAGGTGTGGCTGACCACGCGTCTGGCGCTCAACCGTATGGCCGTGGGCGACTTTGAAAACGCCCGTGTGGACATCAAGCGCACGCACGAGCGCGAAGCCATCATTGCCGAGTTCCGCGCCAAGGAAACCCTGGCGGCCGAAGAAGAGGCCAAGTCCAAGGGCGCCACCTCGGGCGGCAAGGAGCTGAATGGCTACCCGGTCGAAACGCTCAACGACCCCGAAGTGCTGGCTCTCAAGAACGGCTACTCCAACGCGCTGTCCCACTACCTGGCTGGCTTCCTGTACGAAATGCTCAACGAGCCCGGCCTGGCTGCGCCCGGCTACCGCAAGGCCATCGAGCTCAAGCCCGACACCCCCGTGCTGGAAGAAGGCCTGCGCGGCCTGGACAACCGCACCGGCTTCACCTGGAAGCGCCGCCAGCGCATGACCGACGTGCTCTTTATCGTCGAGGCCGGTGACGCTCCCGCACGCAAGCCCAAGGCCTTCACCCTCCCCGTGCCCACCGGCCGGGGCCTGGTCACCGCCAGCATTTCGTACCCCGTGATCGAACCGTCCAAGGACGCACCCCTGACGGTGGTGTCGGTCGCGGGCACCGACCTCAAGCTCGAAAAAGTGGTGGACGTGAACGTGATGGCCCGCCGTGCGCTCAAGGACGAAATGCCTGGCATGGTGCTGCGCGGCTTCACCCGCGCCGTGGCCAAGGGCGTGCTGCAGAACGAGCTGCAAAAGCGGGGCGGCCTCATCGGCGGCCTGATTGGCGCCGCAGCCTCGGTGGCCACCGAGCAGGCCGACGACCGCATGTGGCGCATGCTGCCCGGCCGCGTGTATGTGGCCCGTGGCTACCTGCCCCCTGGCGAACACACTGTCTCCATCAACGGCCGCCAGTTGCCCCAGCCGATCAAGATCGACGGCCAGTACGCCCTGGTGCCCCTGCGCATGTATGACAACAGCGTGCTGATCGGCGACGTGGCCATGCTGGGCCAGCTGCCCACGGTGGCGGCGGCACCCCAACCGGCCCCTGCAGCCGCTGCTGCGGCGCCCGCCGCTCCGGTGCGCACCACCAATAACAACCGCGCCCGCACCGTCCCGTCGTCCACCGTCAAGCCCACGGCCGCCCAGCCCGCTGCAGCCGCCAAGAACTGACCCCTGTTTCTGATCCCATTCAAGGAGCCTCTGGCATGAGAACCCGTTTTGTCCCCGCCGCGATCCCTGCCGTGCTGTGCGCGGCCCTGATGACCCTGGCTGGCAGTGCCAGCGCCCAACTGCATGACCCCGCCACACCGCTGGCCGTGGCCGCCAAGGTGGCACTGCGCGGCGAGGCCAACAGCATCGCCGTGCGCGAGATGCGCATCGTGCGCAAGAACGACATCCTGGTGGTGCAGGCCGACATGTCCAACATGGGCCGCACCGACCGCACCGTGTTCTACCGCTTTAAATGGCTGGACAACGTGGGCAACCAGGTGGGCGACGGCGAGTCCTGGAAGCAGATGACCGTGCTGGGCCTGGGCCAGCAGACCGTCAAGAGCGTGGCACCCACCAGCGCCGCCGTGGACCTGCGCCTGGAAATGAATGTGGAGCCGCGCTGATCGCGCCGCGCCAATCCCTGTTTGAGTGAGGAGTAAAACCATGACAACCAAGAACCGCATCCAGCGCAGCGCGCTGGTCCTGGCCTTTGCGGCCAGCACCCTGGCCCTGTCGGCCTGCCAGAACCTGTCGTCGCCCACCGTGCGTTTTGACCGCCAGGTCAACTACGGCGATGCCAAGGCCGTCGAGCTTGTGACCAACGAATTCGGCTCCACCGACCTGCAGATGATTGCCGAGAAGATGACTGGCGGCCTGCTCGAAACCGGTATCTTCCAGGGCCGTCCCACGGTGACCATTTCCACCGTCAAGAACAAGACCAGCGAGTACATCGACACCACCAACGTGATGAACTCCATCCAGACCGCGCTGGTCAAGTCGGGCAAGGTGCGCTTTGTGCGCTCCATCAACGAGATGCAGGCCGGCGTGGACGAGCTGCAGCGCCAGAACCAGAGCGGCCTGTACAAGCAGGGCACCACCGCCAAGGTCGGCCAGATGACCGCCGCCAAGTACAGCATGGAAGGCGAGCTGACCAGCATCGTCAAGCAGAACAACACGACCAAGGACGTGTACTACAAGTTCACGCTGAAGCTGTTTGATGTGCAGGAAGGCACGATCGAATGGCAGGACGAAAAGGAAATCCGCAAGACAAGTAAGCGGTGACATCCCCCTGAGGCGCTGCGCGCCTTCCCCCTTCTCTCGGCTTCGCCGGGAAGGGGGACGCCGCCAGTGTGGCGGGGCGCCCCTTGCACGGCGGCAGCTGGCCTGGGTCGCGCCAGTTTCGAAGGATGTCGGTGCTGAAGCCGCATCGCTCGATGAATTCATGACTTTCCGTTAGCTCACAAGGAGCACACCATGCAACGCAGAATCACCCTCCACACGGCCCTGGCCGTGATCGCGGCCACCACGCTGGCCTGGGGAACGGGCGCGCAGGCGCAGCAGCCCGGCGCCGCACCCAAGATCGCCGTGACCGATCTGGCCTACGCCCAGCGCGTGTCCGAATACTTCATGGCCGGCACCTACCAGCGCAGCAGCCAGATGAGCGCGCAGGGCAGCCAAGGCGGCAGCCACAGCCACGGCATGTACGGCGGCGGGGGCTCGTACTCCGGCCAGCAGTCCATGCAGGCCTCCGAGCAGGCCAGCGGCACCTACGTGGCGGGCCGCTACAGCTACATCGAACAACGCGAGCTGGGTGGCTACACCAACGACATCAAGGGCGCCATCCTGCAGGGCACGTACTTCCGCCTCGTGCAGGGCAAGGGCTTTGACGCGGGCAAGCCCCAGCCCAGCAAGGCCGAGCAGGTGCTCAACCAGGTGCAGGGCGGCAAGATGGCCACGCCCCAGGCGCAGCCCCAGGTCAACGACGTGATCACCCGTATCAAGAAGGGCGAGTTCAACGGCGCCGACTACGTGCTGTTTGGCGTGGTGTCCAGCATCGAGTTCACCGACGCGCTCTCGCCCCTGCAGGGCACCACCAGCGCCACGCGCCAGTACGGCCTGCAGCTGCTGGCCGACTTCTCGCTCATCAACACCAAGACCTACGAGATCAAGGCCGCGTTCTCCGCCCAGGGCGAAGGCAACGACACCAAGATCCTGTCGATCCGTGGCGACATTGCGCCCCCCAACCGGGCCAAGGTGATGCGTGAAACCTCGCTGTCGCTGGCGCAGGACGTGTACCAGCAGCTCGCGGTGCAACTGGGCTACACCGACGCGAATCTGGCGCGCGGCGTGCGCCCACCGGTGGTGTACCAGCAGGGCGGCCAGCCCATGCCTGTGCCGCAACCGCAGCAGCCTGAGCAGGTGCTGATCCTCAAGTAAGCCGCCGTGCGCCCCACCGTGCACCCGCAGCCCTCGCGGGCCCCGGCCTGTGCGGTGCCTGTCCTGCCCAAGGCCAGCCCAGCGCTGGCCTTTTTTGCATCTGCCGCCCTGGCCTTGACGCTGACGGGTTGCGTGGCCCCCCACGCACACGGGGGCGCGAGTGCGGCACAGCCGGACCCTGCGATGCCGGCCATAGAACAGGGCCCGGCGCCGGGCGCTGGCTTCATCCAGCGGGCCGTGCCGGGTGCGGGCGGCGCCGTGCTCCAGACCCTGCAGCGCGCGGAGCGCACCGCGCCGCTGCGCTACCGCGTGATCGTTATCCCCGGCTCGGGCTGCGCGGGCATGGGGCCCATCGCGGACCGCTACTTTGCGGGCCTGCTGCACGCGCAGGTGCTGGTGCTGCACAAGCCGGGCGTAGACCCCGGAGCCCGCACCGCCCCCGCCGACTGCCCGCACAGCTTTGTTTCGCTGGACCGGCATTCCACTTGGCTCGCACACGCCCGTGCGGCCTTGCGTGCCGATGCCCTGTTACGCCAGGGGCAGCCCGCGCTGCCGCAGCTGCTGGTGGGCATCTCTGAAGGGGCAGAACTGCTGCCTGCACTGGCGCCCGAGGTGCCGCAGCTCGCAGGCCTGGTGCTTATTGGCTCCAGCGGGCTGGACCCGCAGGAGGCCGGGGCATTGCAGGCCCGCCGCCTGGGCGTGCAGGGCGACTGGGCAGCGCTGGGCCAGATCGTGGCGGGCGCTCCGCACGACAGCGTGGTGGTGCAGGGGCGCAGCCTGGGTTACTGGCGCGAACTGTGGAACTGGCCGCTGACCCTGCCCCTGCTGCAAGGTCCCTGGCCGCTGCTGCAGGTGTGGGGCAGCGACGATGCGCTGGTGCCCGCCGTGGCCTACACACGTTTTGCGGAGCTGGCTGCCTTGCGCACCGCACCCTACTGCGCGCGGCCCATCGACGGTGCCGACCATGGCCTGCAGCGTGCCGCCGCAGGGATGGACGGCGTGCAGCAGGTGTGGGCCTGGACCGAGCAATGGGCCCATCAACCGGCCGCCGGGCTGTGTGCGCCACTGCGACTGCTGCGAGAGCAGCAGGCTCCTAGCGCGGCCGGTACATCCTGAACAACTGCTCCGGACCCACCGTGAAATAGTCCGCCGGGCCGCCGCCGCGCAGGATGTGCCCCGCGTTCGCAGTGTCGTACACGCCGTCTTTCAGCAGGGCAGTGTCAATGTGCACGGCCACCACCTCGCCCAGCACCAGCCAGGTGTCCACCGGGGCCGCGTCCACCCCCTGCAGCTGCAGGATCTGTGTGCTGCGGCATTCAAAGGTGACCGGGCTTTCGGCCACGCGCGGCGGGCGCACGCGCGTGGAGGGCAGGGGGGTGAGGCCGGTCAGGTCGAACTCGCTCACTTCAGGTGGCACGGCGGCGCAGCTCTGGTTCATCACCTCGGCCAGGTCGCGGGTGGCCAGGTTCCACACAAACTCGCCCGTGGCCTGCACGTTGCGCACCGTGTCTTTGTACCCAATGCTGGCAAAGCCCACGATGGGCGGCACGTAGTTGAAGGCATTGAAGAAGCTGTAGGGCGCCAGGTTGGTGGCGCCTGTGGCGCTTTGCGTGGAGATCCAGCCAATGGGGCGCGGCCCCACGATGGCGTTGAACGGGTCGTGCGGCAGGCCGTGGCCCTGGCGGGGTTCGTAGCTGTGGAAGGTGCGTGGGGGCGTGTAGGTGGTCATGGTGTGCACGGTGCGGGGGAGGCCGCCACCTTAGCGTCCCCGGGCGGGGGCCGCAGGCGCGTGGGCATTAGGTTGCTATTGTATTTATAGCTGTTGGCGCAATACCATCAGGCGCTGGAGGCCATTTTGATTCAGATTGTTTGCATGGCCGCCGCAACGGGCTTGCCCCTCACGACATCAGAAACCGCCCCGGCGGCTGCCCCACCGACTTGCGCACCATGGCGCTGAAGGCACTAGGGCTGTAGCCCAGCTCATCATTCTGAAGTGATGCGTACAACGGCCTGGGCGCTGTTGGCGCTGGCTGCCCTCGCAGGCTGCGCCCCGGCGCAGCCTTTTTTTTCGCCAGTGAGCACCGAGCTGCCGGCCGGCTGGAGCCTGCGCCCATTGCCCGGCGCTGACATGGGCCGCACGGTGCAGGTGCTGGAGCGCGAGGCGCGTGCGCCGCCCGCGCGTTACCGGATGGTCGTGCTGCCAGGCTCCGGCTGCGCCGGCTTTGCGCCTTTTGCGGCCCGCTATTTCGCGTCGGCCTTGAAGCCCAGGGTGCAGGTGTTGGACAAGCCAGGCGCGTCTGTCCATGCGGGCGCCACGCCCCAGCGCTGTCCGCCTGCATTCGATGCCAGCGACCGTCTCGATGTTTGGCAGGCAGACGCCCGTGCAGCGTTGCAGGCTCTCGGGTCAGAGCCAGAGACAGGCGCACCGCTACCCCTCGTGCTCGTCGGTATCTCCGAAGGCGCCGAGCTGCTCCCCGCACTGGCGGCGTAGGCACCGCACCTGGCGGGTCTGGTGCTGGTCTCGGCCAGCGGGCTCGATCCGGTGGAGGCGGGTGCGCTGCAGGCCGACCGCCTGGGCGCCAGCGGTCGCTGGCAGGGGCTGGGTGAGCGCGTGGCAGGCAGCGAGGCGGATACGCAGCAGATAGAGGGCCGCAGCCTGGCGGCCTGGCGCGTGCTGTGGCGCTGGCGCATGAGCGATGCGCTGATCGACGGCCCCTGGCCCTTCCTGCAGGTGTTCGGTACTGCCGACGCCCTGGTGCCGCCCAGCGCCTACGCGCGCTTTGCAGAACGCGCCAGGGACCGTAGCGCGCCGTGGTGCGCGCGCGCGCTGCCCGGTGCTGACCACGGCCTGCAAGGTCCAGCGGGCGACGGTGTGCAGGCGCTTTGGCGGTGGCTGGAGGATGCGGCGCGCACTCCGCAGCCAGGCAGTTGCTTGCCTTTGGGGCGGTGAGAGCATCGCCGCGCCTTGGTGCCCGAGGTTTTCAGCTTTAGGGGCGACCCGGCTACCATGCAGGGAGATTGCTTCGTTTCGAAAGCTCGCCCCATGTCGCCCATGCCTTCCTCCGCCGCCGATTCCGGACTTGAACTGGAAAAATTGCGCGATGCCGTGCAACGGGCAGAGCAGGCCGAGAAGGTGCAGCGCGCCCTGTTCGCCATTTCGCACGCGGCCGACCAGGACATCCCTTTGCCGGGCATGCTGTAGCAGGTGCGTTCCATCATTAGCGAGCTGATGTATGCGGACAACTTCTATGTAGCGCTGCACAACCGCCTGTCCGACAGCATCGACTTTCTGTACATGGTCGATTCGGTAGGCGGTGTCCCTGCCTCGGGCATGTCCATTCCCATGGCCGGGTTTGAGAACTCCCTGACCTGGTACCTGGTCCACCACGGCAAGCCGCTGCGCGGGTCGATGGCCGCCATTGCCCGGCAACTGCCCGGGCCGGTGCAGCCGCGCGGCGGCAGCCCCGAAGACTGGATGGGTGTGCCCATGCTCGACCAGGGAGAGGTGCGCGGCGTGTTGGTGGTGCAAAACTACGAGCGATCCGATTGCTTTACCGAAGCGGACCAGAACCTGCTGTACTTCGGGGGCAGCCATGTGCTGGCGGCGCTGCAGCGCCGGCGCCGGCGTGAAGACCTGGAACAGGCCGTGCTTGAGCGCACCGCCGACCTCGACCGCATCAACCACGAGCTAATGCAGGAGGTGCAGGAGCGCCAGCGCGGCGAGCGGCTGCAGCGTGCGCTCTACCGCATCGCTGAACTGGCGGGCGGCGCGGAGAGCATGGAGGACTTCTGCCGCGCGATCCACGACATTGTGGGCGACCTGGTCAACGTGCGCAATTTCTTCATTGCCGTCCTGAGCGCCGATGGCACCCGGATCGAGTTCCCATACTACGTGGACGCGCAGGTGCTCGCGCGCTCCTCTCGCCCGGTGGGCAAGGGCATGACCGAATACGTACTGCGCACCGGGCGCCCCGTGCTGGCCCACAGTGCCGCGCTGCATTCGCTGCTCGAGGTGGGGGAAATCGAGCTGAGTGGGCAGTTGGCGCTGTGCTGGCTGGGCGTGCCGCTGATGGTCGATGGGCAGGCGATGGGCGTGGTCGCCGTGCAAAGCTATTCGGCGTACGTGAGCTACTCGAGCGCGACCGCGAGCTGCTGCAGTTCGTCTCGTCGCAGATCGCCAGCAGCCTGGAGCGCCGCCGCATGACGGCTTCGCTGCATGCCGCCAATGCGCAGCTGGAGCAGCGCGTGAGCGAACGCACGGCGCAGCTGCAGGCCCAGGTGGCCGAGCGCGAACGGGTGGAGCTGCAGCTCAAGCACCAGGTGATGCACGACGGCCTGACCGGCCTGCCCAACCGGGGCTACCTGTTCGACCGTATCGAGCGCCTGCTGGCGCGCCAGGGGCGCGACCCGGCGCGCGGCTTTGCCGTGATGTTCATGGACGTGGACCGCTTCAAGGTGATCAACGACAGCGTGGGCCACCACGCGGGCGACGCCGTGCTGCAGGAGGTGGCGCGGCGCCTTACGGCCGCCCTGCGCGACCCCGATTTCGTGGCCCGCCTCGGGGGCGACGAATTTGCCGTGCTGATCGAGGATGTCCCCAACCTCGATACCGTCGTGCGCATTGCCCGGCGCCTGATGGCGGCACTGGAGGCCCCCATCATGGTGGCCGACCGCAAGGTGTTTGCCTCCACCAGCATTGGCATTGCCCTGTACGACCCGCGCTACCCCAGCGCCGAGGACATGCTGCGCAACGCCGACGCGGCCATGTACCGGGCCAAGAGCAATGGCCGCAGGCGCTTTGAACTGTTTGACGAGCGCCTGCACAACGACGCCGTGCGCGTGCTGGAGATGGAGAACGCCCTGCGCGTGGCCATCGAGCAGCGCCAGATCCAGCCCGTGTTCCAGCCCGTGGTGCGCCTGGCCGATGGCGCGACCGTCGGCTACGAGGCCCTGATGCGCTGGCACCACCCCGAGCGCGGTGTGCTCGCGCCGAGCGAATTCCTGCGCCTGGCCGAGGACAGTGGTGCCATCGAAACCATCGACTGGCAGGTGTATGAAAGTGCCTTTCGCACCTTTGCCGCCCTGCCGTTGGCCGGCCACCTGAGCGTCAACGTCGCGCCGCGGCATTTCTGCAACTCGGCCTTTGGACTGCGCATGCTGCGGCTGCTGGCGCAGACCGGCCTGGCGCCCGAGCGCCTGCGCCTGGAGATCACCGAGAACGCGCTGATCGAAGACCCCGAGCGCACCAACGACATCATGCAGGCGCTGCATGAGCAGGGCATCCGCATGGCGCTGGACGACTTCGGCACCGGTTATTCCTCGCTCGGCTACCTGCACCGCTTTCCGTTTTCCGTGCTCAAGATCGACCGCAGCTTTGTCACGCCCCTGGAGGACGCCGACCCGCGCCAGCGCGGCAAGGCCGAAGCCCTGATCCGGGCCGTGCTGGCGCTGGCCGGATCGCTGGAGCTGCGGGTGGTGGCCGAGGGCATCGAGACCGAGGGGCAAAAGCAGCGCCTGATGCAGCTGGGCTACCACCTGGGCCAGGGCTACCTGCTGGGCCGCCCCGGCCCTGCGCCTGTTTGATGGGGCGGTAGCCGCCTTCGACGCCACGCCCGGGGGCTGGGGCCGACCGGACCGGCCGCGTGAACGACCTGGGCGAAGATGCAGGCCTTTTGCTATCTATTTAATAGCTGTTGGCGCTTGTCCATAATGCGCTAGAGGTCTATTTGGCTTGAAGAATCACTTCTCGCCGCGGCTGGCCTTGGAGACATACAGCGCCAGGGCGGCAATCTGCGCTTCCGTCAGGCTGGACTTGAACGAAGGCATGCTGCCCAGGCCGTCGCGCAGCGCCTTGCTCACGCGCGCTGCATCGGGTTGCAGCTCGTCGAGCACCGGGCCCACGGCGCCTTCGGCACCTGCGTCCTTGAGCGTGTGGCAGACGGCGCAGGCGGGGACGGCGGTGGTGAACAGCTTCTTGCCCAGGGCCATCTGGGTGGCGTCGTCGTCGGCGTGGGCTGTCAGGCCGGTGGCCAGCAGCAGGGCGGGCGCGGCCAGGGCGCGCAGGAGGCGGGCGGGGCGGTGGAAAGTCATGGACATGGTGGAATCTCGTCGCGTGGGGTGTTGCAGCGCCAGGGGCGCAAAAGAAAGCCCCCGGGCCTCGCGGCCTGGGGGCGGGGTGAGGCAATGTCAGGCCACGGTGACCTTGACGGCGTGGTCGGCCCAGCTGGTGTTGTTGTAGCCGCTCTGGTTTTCACCGCGCGTCTCGGGCTGCACGTTGCCCGCCACGTCGGTGGCGCGGCTGGCCAGGGTCAGCGTGCCGGCGGGCAGCTTGGTCTGCAGCGCGAACTGGCGCCAGGCGTACTTACCCATGTCGGGGCCGATAAAGCGGGCCGCCTGCCAGGTCTTGCCACCGTCGATGGACACTTCCACACCCTTCACGGCATGCAGGCCGCCAAAGGCCACGCCGGTGATCTGCACCGTGCCGCCAGCAGCCAGCGTGCCGCTTTCGGGCAGGGGCGAGTTGATCCAGGACTTGATGCTCATCTCCTGCACCGAGGGCTGGCTGGGGTCGCCCTTGCCGCCGGGGGGCGACATGCGGTAGCCGTGCGACATGATCTTGGCGTCGCTCTCCTGCGCCGTGAAGGCCAGCTGCTTGACGTACTTGATGTTGTTCACGCCCTGGTAGCCCGGCACGATCAGGCGCAGAGGGCCGCCGTGGGCCAGCGGGACGGGCTCGCCGTTCATCTCCCAGGCCAGCAGGGCGTCCTGCATCGCGGCGGCAGGCACCGAGCGCTCGACGATGATGCTCTTGGGGTCGATGCCATCGGGCAGCTTCTCGCCGCCCGTGCCGGTCATGTAGCGCATGCCATCGGCCATGCCGCCCAGGGCCTCGACCACGGCGCGCACGGGCACGCCGCTCCAGACCACGCAGCCCGCGGCGCCCACGGTCCAGGGCGTGCCGCTGGGCTTGCTGGGGAAGAAGCCGCGGCCGTTGCCCGAGCATTGCAGCACCATGGTCACGGTCTCCAGGCCCAGGGTCTTGAGTTCGCGCACCGTCAGCTTGCGCGGGTTCTTCACGCCGGCCACCGAGACCTCCCAGGCGTCGCGGTCGGCCACGATGGCGGCGTCGGGCGCGGGCAGGTTGTTGCGGATGTACAGCTGGTTGCTGGGCGTGATGACGCTGGTGCCAAACGCGCTGCGCTTGGTCTCTAGCGTGGTGGTGCTGTGCACGATCACGTCCGATGCGTTCTTCCAGCCCACGTAGGCGGGCAGCGGCTTGGCGGCGGCCGCCTGCGCCCGTGCGCCGTGGCTCCAGCTGGCCAGGCCCGCAGCGGCAAGGGCGCTGGCACTGCCGGCCAGCAGGCGGCGGCGGGGCAGGGAAGTCTGGGCAATGGTCATGGTGTCTCCTTGGATCGTGGGGGTTGCAGGGGAAGGGAAAAAGGGATGAAAACAGGGGCTACCGGGGCGCGGCCAGGGCGCTGTGCGCCACCGACAGGGCCTGCTTCTTCTGAGCCACCAGCACCAGGGGCTTGCCATCGCGCGAGGCGATGACCTTCCAGTACACATTGCCCCACCAGCCGCTGTCTTCTGCCAGCAGGACCGGCGCATCAAAGGCGAACACGGTGACCATGCCGCCTTTTTCAAAGAACGAGGTCAGGTGGTAGGCCAGGTGGCCGTCGATGTCGCAGGGCCGCATCAGCTGCGGATAGCCGGGCACGGCCTGCGCGCCGTCCAGGCCCAGGTGCTGCAGCAGGGGCGCGGCGTCCATGAAACTGCCGCGCAGCGTGCGTTCGTAATACTCGTGCTCAATGGCGCCGCGCACCAGGGCCGGTGGGCGCATGGCCAGCACGGCGCTGGGGCCGGTGGCGGCCAGCAGCAGCGCCACCAGGCCGCTGCGCACGCCGCGCCGTGCCAGCAGCGGCGTGTGGCGAAACAGCTGCGCCGGGGGCTGGCCGGGGTCGAAGGCCAGGGCCAGCTCGGCGCGGGCGCGCAGGTCGAAGGCGTTGTCGAGGGGGCGTTGATCGGGCATGTCAGACCTTTCGCAACCGGCTGGCTGGGGGCGCCGGGGTTGCAACGGCCACAGCCGTGGCGGGGGAGGGGCGCAGCGCGGACTTGAGCGCCTCGCGGGCGCGGGCCAGGCGCGACAGCACGGTGCCGGGCGCCACGTCCAGTGCCTCGGCCATCTGGGCCGTGGGCATGTCGTCAAAGTAAAACAGCACCAGCACCTCGCGGTGGATGGGCGCGATGCGCGCCAGGGCCTTGACCACGTCGAGCTGATCGTCCAGGCCACCCAGGCCGTCATGCGGCGTGGCTTCGTCGGGGTGCTCGGGGCTGTCGTCCAGCGGCAGGGGCTGCGGCGCCATGTGGCGCAGCGCGTGGCGCCGCATGATCTGGAACAGCCAGGCGCGCGCCAGCGAGGCATCGCGCAGCTGCTTGCGGTGCTTCCAGGCGCTGGTAAAGCAGTCCTGCACCACGTCTTCGGCCACCGCACGCGAGCCCGTCAGCGCCCAGGCGCTGCGCAGCAAAAAGCGGTAGTGCTCGCGCACCCACTGGTTGTAACGGGACTCCGACGTCAGGATCATGTGTACAAGAGCGCGGGGCGCGCCGGTTTATTCCATCGCCGTGGCACTAAATGCCTAAGTATTAACACGTAGCTTGATGTGCCTCAGCCCGTGTGGTGTTGGCGGTTGATCAAAATCAATAGCTGCCAGCGCTTGTCTGGTGGGCGCTGGAGCCGATTTTGATCCAAATAATCAGCCAGGCCTCAGCGCGGCATGTCCGCGCCCTGCTGCCCCAGAAACCGCCCCGGCGGCTGCCCCACCGACTTGCGCACCATGGCGCTGAAGGCGCTCGCGCTGTAGCCCAGTTCGGCGGCGATCTGGCCTATGGGCATGCGCCCTGCGGCCAGCGACACGGCCTTGGCCAGGATGACCTGCTGGCGCCACTGGGTGAAGGTGCTGCCCAGCTCGGAGCGGAACAGGCGCGCCACGGTGCGCGGGCTGGCGCCGGTGTCCTGCGCCCAGTCGGCCAGGGTGTCGTGGCGCGTGGGGTCGGCCAGCACGGCTTCGCACAGGTGGCGCAGGCGCTTGTCCTGGGGCAGGTCCACGCCCAGCTTCACGGCGGCGGCGCGGGCCAGTTCGCCCCTGACCAGGGCACTCAAATGCTGTTCGCGCCGCAGGTCGGCGGGGCTGATCGCGGGGCCGCCGTCGGGCGCGGTGGGCATCTCGCGCACCAGGGCGCGCAGCAGGTCGGACACCTCCAGCACGCGGCACTGGCGCCAGGCGTTTTCCTGGTCGCGCGGCACGCCGGGGCCACAGCGGCCCCGGGGCTGGTGGAAGTAGAGCGTGCGCAGGTCGGCGTCTTCGACCATGGTCACGGCATGCTCCACACCGGGCGGAATCCACAGCGCGCGCGATGGCGGCACGATGTAGGTGCCGTGGTTCACCGTGAGCCGGATCACGCCCGTGGTCGATATCGCCACCTGCGCCCACGGGTGGCTGTGGGGCATGACCTGCGTGTCGGCGGCCAGCCAGCGCAGCTTGGCGCGCACCGGGCGGGCGGCGGTGGGCACAAACAGCTCGGGCGTGAGCGAGTCCACGTACGACATGCCGCGCGGCTTGCCACCGGGCGCACGGGACACGGCCTGGGCCGCAAAGTGCTCCACCCCCGGTTCGGCGGGCACGGCGAGTTCAGCGGGCGGGTTTGGCATGTTTGCGATAGAAGTTGTCTGCCTATCGTAAACCTGCCGGGGTCATGCTGCCTAAGATCGAGCCCATGACTGCTTCCACCTCCGGCGCTACCGCCACCACTGCCAACCCTGTCCCCCTGCGGCAGGACGCCCGCACCATCGGCCTCATCGGCCTGGCCCACGGCAGCTCGCACTTCTTTCACATGCTGCTGCCGCCGCTGTTTCCGTGGCTGATCGGCGAGTTCGGCTTCAGCTATTCCGAGCTGGGTCTGCTGGTGTCGGTGTTCTTCGTGATCTCGGGCGTGGGCCAGGCGCTGTCGGGCTTCCTGGTGGATCGCGTGGGTGCGCGGCCGGTGATGTTTTTTGCGCTGTCGAGCTTTGCGGCCGCAGGCCTGGCGGCGGGCACGGCGCAGGGCTACACGGGCCTGCTGCTGGCGGCGGCTTTGGCCGGGCTGGGCAATGCGCCGTTCCACCCGGTGGACTTCACCATTCTGAACAAGCGCGTGTCACCACAGCGCCTGGGGCATGGCTTCTCGGTGCACGGCATCAGCGGCAACCTGGGCTGGGCGACGGCGCCGGTGTTCATGGCGGGCATTGCCACCGCCACGGGCTCGTGGCGCACGGCCTGCCTGTGCGGCGGCCTGTTGGCCCTCACGGTGCTGGCCATCATGGTGTGGAACCGCGACGCGATTGACGACCGCCAGGGCGCCTGGGCGCATCAGGCCAAGGGCGGTGCAGCGGCGGCCAAGCCCGAGCACCCCATGGCCTTCCTCAAGCTGCCCTCGGTGTGGCTGTGTTTCTCGTTCTTCTTCTGGAGCACCTGCGCACTGAGCGCCATCCAGAGCTTTGCCAGCCCCGCGCTGCAGTCCATGTACGGCTTGCCGTTGAGCGTGACGGCCATGGTGGTCACGGGCTACATGCTGTGCGGCGCGGCGGGCATGCTGGTGGGCGGCTTTCTGGTGGGCCGTGTGCAGCGGCTGGAGAAGATCATCTCCGTGTGCCTGCTGGGCTCGGCCGCGCTGCTGGTGGTGGTGGCCTCGGGGCTGCTGCCGGGCATGGTGGCGCTGGTGGTGGCCTCGGTGGCAGGGCTGGGCACAGGCCTGGCCGGCCCCTCGCGCGACATGCTCATCAAACGCGCCGCGCCCCCGGGCGCTACGGGCCGCGTGTATGGCACGGTGTACTCGGGGCTGGACCTGGGCTTTTGCCTGGCGGCCCCGGTGTTTGGCGCCATGCTGGACCACGGCATGACGGCAGGCATCTTCTACGGCTCGGCCCTGACCCTGGGCCTGAGCGTGGTGTCGGCGGCGCTGGTGGGGGTGGGCGTGGCCGCACGGGCGGCGCGGCCCGTG
>JADHED010001056.1_pt1 | contig 25830 bp, 19 predicted proteins | sample 8952041 | NCBI WGS metagenome assembly JADHED01 (sample SAMN16124423, study PRJNA663239) | bioreactor sludge metagenome | isolation source: sludge (control) | place: India:Bengaluru | collected 2018-09-08
ACAAAAACAAGTTGATGAATGGATAAAAACCATAGGCGTTCGTTATTTTAATGAATTAACAAATATGGCAATGTTAACCGAAGAAGTAGGAGAAGTTGCCCGAATTATTGCCAGAAGATACGGCGAACAAAGCGAAAAAGAATCTGATAAGACCAAAGATTTAGGAGAAGAATTGGCAGATGTTTTATTTGTAACTTTGTGCCTTGCCAATCAAACAGGTGTAGATTTGCAAACAGCTTTTGATAAAAAGATGAAAGTGAAAACCGAAAGAGATTTTGACAGACATCAAAACAACGAAAAATTGAAATAATGAGAGAACCAAAATTTATCACAAATTTAAGACACGATGTAGAAAAAGAATGGTTTGGTACGCTTACAAGATATGGAAGCAGATTAGGAATTCCGGTTTCTAAATTGCGTGTTTTCTTTATTTATTCTACGTTTGCTACTGCCGGATTTTTCTTTTTGGTGTACCTTGTGATGGCGTTTACACTTTGGGTAAAAGACATTTTCATTACCAGAAGGCCAAATGTTTTTGACTTGTAAGTAATGATTTTTCCATAAAAAATCGTAAATCAAAAATTGTAAATCAAAAATTAAAATGATTTGGTTTGAAGAATTGCAAACTCGCAAGAAAATTTCTAGAATTTTTAACAGTTACGAAAAAACTTTCCCCGAAGACGAGAGAAGAGATAAAGAACAATTTCTAGATTTAGCCGAAAATCCTGATGCTTTTGTTTTTTTAATTAAAAACGAAGACGAAACCATTGGTTATTGTGTAATTTGGGAACTTTCAGATTTCTTTTTCTTAGAACATTTTGAGGTTTTTGAAGAATTCCGAAATCAGAAATTTGGAGAGAAAATTTTAGAAGCTCTCAAAGAGAAATTTGAAAAACTCGTTTTAGAAACAGAACCCGATTCTTTGTCTGAATTTGCAAACAGAAGACTCGGTTTTTATCAAAGAAATGGTTTTGAGATTATTAAAGAAAATTACCTTCAACCTTCTTACAGTGAAGGAAAATCTTGTGTGAATTTATTTCTAATGGCTAATTTTTTGATAGAAAATTTGGAAAATTCCATCCAAGAAATTTACGCTGTGGTTTACCAAAAAAAAGCGGACTAAAAAAGTCCGCCAAGTTAGGTTATTAATCTACCTCATATTCTAGTTTTATGGTTATACTCGCTTCTTTTTCTTTGGATTCTGTATTGTAAGTTCCTCCATAAGAAAAATCTTCATTTGAGTTTGGGGCGGTAATTTGGATAACTCCCATGGTTGCTTTTTTTAGATTTCCTAAATCTGAACCTGCATTTTCTGCAATTTTTTCGGCTCTTTCTTTAGCATCTTTAGTAGCATTAGCTATCATTTCTTGTTTCACTTCAGCAAGTTTGGTGTAGAAATAACTCGGTTTAGACGAAGTGAATTCAATTCCCAAGTTGATGATTTCTGTAATATTTCTAGATAAATTTTCAATTTTTGCAACATCTTTGCTTTCTAAAGAAATAGATTGCGAAAGTTGATAACCAGCAAAAGTTTGATGGCTACTTCCGTTAGAGTCTGAAACATAATTAAATTGTTTCTGAATGTCTACCGCCGAAAATACAATCTCATTTTTAGGAATTCCTTTAGAAATAAGATAGTTTTCAATTACTTTTCTGTCGTTTGAAAGTTCATCATAAGCAGATTTGAGTTCAAAACTATTTCTGGAGAAATTTCCGCTCCAAGTAATAAGGTCTGAAGTGAATTTTTTTGTCCCCAAACCTGTTACAGAAATGGTGTTTTCAGATTTGTTTCGGTTTTTGATGGCATTTCCAAGCAAGCCAAGTCCTGCTACGAAACCTAGTGCTGCAATAGCGATTGCGATGATGTTTTTGTTCATTTTGAGAATGATGTTTTGGGTTAAATGTGATAAAAAATCAATAAAAATTAATCTTTGATGTTTTTATCTAATCAAAACTCATTCCAAAAATTAAGAAATTTTAACAAAATTATGATTATTTTAACTTTTTGAAAGTTTTTATTTTTTCTTCGGCTAATTCTTGGAATTTCGCAATGTCGTTACTTCTTAAGTAACCATATTTTCTTGCTGTTTTGGTATCCATATTTTGTATAACAACATTTATAAACGGTGAAATTTCTTCTTTTCTCAGTCCTAATTGTTCAAAATAATCATCGCCTAAAATATAGAGAATGTTGTTAGAATAGTCTATAATATCCCATTTGTCAATCACTTTTCCTATAGAAAAGCCTTCACCTTTCGGTTGTACAAATTCTCCTTTGCTTGGTTTTAAAATATTTATATCGGTTTTTTCAAGAATAAAATTATTTACATCGCTGTTCAATTTAGATTTTTGCTTTGCTTCCACTCTTTTTACATCTTCTCTAAGATTTCCTGTAAGCTTGTTTTTTAGTTCAATTTCTTGAATTTCTATTGAAGATTTCATCAAGTTGATAACGAGGGATTTTTTAAAATATTCAGCTTGAATGTTGTAAGAAACTCTATCGAATTTTTGTTTTACAAATCGTATTACATCTCCATTTTTTGCAGAAATAATGAAATTTCCGTCTTGGTCTGTATATGTTTTTTCGTCTGTTTTTACATTTATTACCAAAACGTTGGCAACTTGTATATTTTGTTCTGAAACTACCTTTCCAATGATGTATTCTTGACTGTAAAATTTACAGAAAAAAGTTAAAAATAAAATGAGAAGAAGTGTTTTCATTTTCTTTGAGTGAAATTATGCTTTATTTTCGGTTTTGTAAGCTTCCAAAATTCCTTCTAATTGTAATTGAATTTTCACTAAATTGAAGTTGTTGTAATAATTTTTGGTAAGTTGAAGTCTGTTGTTTGCAAATTTTAGAAAACTATCTATTTCTTCCGTTTTCAAGCCCATTTCATGGAAATAATTGTCTGTAAGATTGTATCTTACCTTCATTAAAAATCCTTTTGTTAAATTCTCATTCGGGATAAATTCTGGTTTTTTGTTTCCTTTTATGAGTTTAGAAATAAGTCCAAAAAGTTTTTTTACATCTACTTGCGCAGCGTTTACAGAAGGTTTTTCAAAAGCAGTTGGCGTTCTAAGCATAGGAAAAGGTTTTTCTGGTTTTTCTCTCATGTAAGCATTAAGCTCTTGGTTTAAAGCCAATGTTTTTTTGCTTGGACTTAAATTTTTAACATCTTTAGCCAGGTTTCCTGTGAGTTTGGTTTTTAATTCAATTTCTTCAATTTCTATTTGAGATTTTATCATGCTTATTTTGATAGATTTACTGAAATCTTCGGGTTGAATATTGTAAGAAACTCTGTCAAAACGTTGTTTTACAAATCTTATGATATCCGAATTTTTGGCGGGAATCATAAAATTACCGTCTTTGTCTGTAAATGTTTTTTCGTCTGTTTTAATATTTATCACCAAAACGCCCGAAAGTTCTATATTTTGCTCTGAGGTTACTTTTCCGAAAACGTATTCTTGGGAATAAGAATTGATAAAAATGGAAAAGAAAAAGAGAAGTAAAAGTTTTTTCATTGGCTTTTTTGTTTTTGGCAAATGTATTTGTAAAAAAGACACCTTTTTAAAATTTAACCAGACTTAACTTTTTTAAGATTTTTTATGAAGTGAAATATCAATTTTGGTTAAAAAGTTCTAATTTTGAGTGTGTTGCGCTCCAGATTGAGCGGTGTGTTTGAGCTCTTTTTATTTTTTTGAGGAAACCCTTTCTGCGTTTTTTGCGATTTCTATTTACGCAGAAAGGGTTGTGTATTGGGAAAAATAAAAAAGCGAGTAGCGAAAGCTGGGAATTTGGCGCCCAAAAGAATATCTTGGTTATTTTGAAATTTCAAAAAAATTAGGAATAAAATTTGCTTATATTTGCATACTCAAAAATTGGGGCTGACCGGTTTCGACAGCAAGACCAATGGGTAAGTAAGCATGCAGAGAACCGTAGCGCGATCTCTTAAATCCCTTGCTACAAAATTTAACTGGCAACGAAGAGTTTGCTCTTGCTGCTTAATCCGAAGCTTAGTAGGATTTGCGTTTTTCCCGAAGTACAGTAAGGAAACAAGATGTCTCCCGAAAGTTCTGTTCTGCGACGTTCGATTTCGAGGCATAGAAAATGCGGAAATAAGCTGATAAGCACTTCGATTATCAGACGAAAATTTTAGAAGATAAGCGCAGAGTTGGCTGTTTGCTGTCTGCTCTACGACGAAAATTAATAGCAAAATAAGCATGTAGAAAGCTTGCGTATTGCTTGTTTGGACGAGGGTTCGAATCCCTCCAGCTCCACGATTATCGCTGATAATCAGCGTTTTAATTAGATAACACCCATTTTTACACCCGTAATTGTAAATTGGGTGTTTTTGTTTTTTTCTTCATTTTCATAGAATTTTTCTAAAAAGGCAAAAAAGCTGAATTAATTATTCTAATCGTTATAAACGTCAAATGAAATTTGCTAATTTCCTTAATTGGTTGATGTTTCATCTGTTATGATAAAATTCATAAAAAGTTAATTTTGGAGATTGAGATTAATTCATAGATTTGTTACAACTATATTCTTAACCATAAAACGCAACGATAACATTATAAAAATAATGTAATTAAACATGAGATTAACTGAAGTAATTTACTGTTACTTTTTTCTTCTCAAATTTACTACATAAAAACATTTTAATTAATTATTTACGAAAGCCAATTTGGTTTTTGTGGTTAATAATTTATGGAAAATTAAAAATAATTCTCAATTAATATATTGTGAGAAAGAATCATTTTAGTTATAATATTTTTTTAATCAAGTTTTTAATGTCAAATAAAAAAATAATCATATGAAAAAATTCTATTTACTTGTTTTATTATTAACAATTCCAAGTTTCTATTTTGCCCAAATTTTTAAATTTTCTTTTACAGGATCGGCAACATGTCCAACTCCAAATAATACACCTTTCATACAGAACCCAAACGTTAATGTTACACCTCTTTTCAGACAAGGAGTTAATTGTAGTGCTACGGCTTCTTCATTTAACAGCAATGCCTGGCCTACAGCCACCGTTCAAGATTTGAACAGTTATGTTGAAGTGACTATTGTTGCAACAGCAGGATACCAAATGAATCTTGCATCCTTTTCATTTGATTTGGTAAGAAGTGCTTCTGGACCTGCTACGGGGAGAATAGCAATGGATGATGGTACCGGAAATTTTTCACAGGCGAGTGATTTTACTCCTACCGAATCTTCACAGACGATAACTTGGGACTTTGCAGATTATACCGTTCAATCAGGATATATAGTTCGTTTTCGTATTTATGGGTGGCAAGCTTCTTCTGGGACTGGAACTCTAAGACTTAATAATGTAACACTTTTAGGAGCAGTAACTCAGTCCAGTAACAATACAGGCTCAGGAAATAGTCCATTTACAGTCTCAGGAACGAATGTAGGGTTAGGCACTACCCCTACACAAAAATTGGACATTAATGGTAATATCCGTACTACAGGAAAATTACTTGTGGGAAATATTAGCGATACAACAATCAACAGCCTTTCCGATTATTCACTTGCTGTAAATGGGAGTGTATTATTTACATTGGCTACAGTTAAGCTATTTTCTAATTGGCCTGATTTTGTTTTTAAAAAGAATTATCAATTAAAAACTTTAGAAGAAGTAGAAAAACATATTGCTGAGAAAGGACATTTACCTAATGTTCCATCTGCACAAGAAGTAGCTAAAAATGGAATAAACGTTGCCGAAATGGATGCAAAACTTCTTGAGAAAATTGAAGAACTCACGCTTTACTCAATTGAGCAAAACAAACAAATCAAAAAGCTTCAGGAAGAAAATTCTGAATTGAAAAAACAAGCAGAGAAAATAGAAAATCTAGAAAGAGTTTTATTAGAATTAACATCTAAAAAACAATAACCATGAAAACAAAAGTTTTATTGATAATAAGTTTCTTCATTAGTATTTTGAGCTATTCCCAGACTGAAATATACTTCAAATATGATGAAGCAGGAAATCAAAGATACAGAGGGACGAATATCAATGCCAGACAGGTTCAGGATAAACAACAAGAGCAGGTAGTAGTAACTACTGCTAAATCAGAAGAAGAAAAATTTTGGGCAGAACTAAATTTATATCCAGTTCCAGTAAAAGATATGCTAACAATACAATGGACAGAGAGTGTAAATGATTTAATTGACTCCGTCTCACTCTATCAGTATAGTGTTAGCAATTGGAATTTTCAACAGAAAAATACTATTAACTTAAATCGCCAAGTACAGATTAATATGACAGGCTATTACTTAGGGGTATATGTACTTTCATTTACCTTGAAAGACGGAAGAGTTTATACTAAAAATATCATTAAAGAATAGATTTTATTCTCAAACAACCCTTTTTTTATTTTAATGATTAAATCAAAATCTATGAAAAAAATCTATTCATTATTTAGTATATTAAGCATAGGACTAGGCTTTTCACAGACTATTTTAAACCAGTCAGAGACTGCGAGTAGAACAGTACAAGATCCTCAGACCGTAATTATGCTTCCGGGATTTCATGCGAATTCAGCTACAGTAAGTCCATTTATTGCAAAGATTGGAGATAATGGCGAAGGAGGCGGTACCACAGATTCCGAAGCAGGAGCTACCAATCCATCAGGGACTTTTGGAAATAATAGCTTTCATGATACACAAGGGAATATAGAAGTAAACGGAGGTGGACAATTGCAGTTTACTCTACCTATTGCTTTACCTCCAGGAGTAAAAAGTGTTGCTCCACAAATTAATCTAGTTTATACAGGAGGTTCAGGCAATGGGATAGCTGGTTATGGCTGGAACTTGTCCGGTATTACTTCAATTTCAAGAATCGGAAAAACTATTGAAAAAGACGGAGAGCTAAAAGGAGTACAATTAGACTATTCAGATTATTATAGTTTTAATGGGCAACGATTGATATTGAAATCAGGAGAGTATGGTAAAGATGGTGCAGAATATGTAACGGAAAAATATTCTAATATTAAAATTAAATCAGTAGGCACCATTACAGGGCAAGTATGGAAGGGCGCAGAATATTTTGAGGTCACTTTTGAAGATGGTTCGCAAGCTTGGTATGGTGCTTCCACTACAGGAGCAAGTAATGCCAGAACACCAATCGAATATAATATAGTAAAATGGAAAGACGCCCAAGGAAACTATATTACTTACAACTATACCCAAAGTAATAATGTAGCAGTAATATCTTCCATACAATGGGGAGGAAATGAAACACAAGGAAAAGCGCATTTTAATGAAATTAATTTTAGTTATGAGTCAAGACAATTAAAAGAACGTTCTTTTGTTAGTGGAATAGAATTTAAACAATCTCAGATATTAAAAAGTATCACAGTCTTAAATAATGGAAATCAATTTAAGAAATACACAATTAATAATGTAGTTAATGCAAATAATCAATATCAGTTTGTCCAATCTATAACAGAACAAAATAAAGTAGATGAAGCGGCAAATCCTATTACTTTTACTTATCAGACAGCAGATACTGAAAGATGGAAAGAATCAAGGATTCACGATAGTAACCATAACTCAAAGGGTATAAATGGTGATTTTGATGGGGATGGAAAGATTGATTTGATTAAGAGAGAAAATGATACAGTAGTATTATATAAAGATGTATTTGGAGTAAATACAAAGGTAAATATAGGTTCTGTTTCTACTAATAGTACTATTTCAAGTGCCTTTATGATAAAAAATAGTCAGAATCAAATTCTACCAAGGCAAGGATTTTTAGTTTTTGAACAACCTGTCGTCTCTTATGATTTATATGCTAAAAGAGATTTAACAATTAAAGGTTATTCTGTAAACGATTCTAATCAAATGTTTTTAGAATTTGAAAAAGTACTACTAGGTGATAACTATGACAGAACATCAAAATCAGGAGATACTTCCTTGCCTCCAATTCATCCACCTTCAGGAGGTGAAACAGGAATTACTACCTATATAACATCAACAGTTGTCGATAGTAGAGATTTTGATTTAGATGGAGATGGTCTCTCAGAATTGATAATAGCGGTAAAAGACTATACAAATGAGGAAATAACAACATATCCTCCTAATAGCCTTCCTGAGACTCAGTACAATACTTATGAAAATACAAGATATGTTATAACGCAACCATATAGTACAGATATTAATCAGCAGGTTAGTTATTTTTATAGTGGAGCAAAAGATTTTTTCAAAGAGACTACTTTTGGAGATTTTAATGGGGATGGTAAATTAGATTATGTTTCAGGGAATTATTATATAGCCTCTTTTATTAAAGGAGAATATGGGTTTAATTCAGTGTATGAAAGTATTCCGACAGGAAATTTAGAGGGAGTATATGATAGAGCAATCGCAGGAGATTTCAATGGAGATGGAAAAACAGACCTTATGATACCGAAAGCGGATAAAACTTCTGACTGGTATTTATATCTTTCGACTGGAAAAGGATTTGTAAAAGAATTAAAGACTAATCTCTCGTATTTTTCAAAGGATCAAGAAATAAGTAACCAAGGAGTACACAATACATTTTTTGAATCTGGCTGTGCATATGGAACCTTTACTTATTATACATATTCTACTGATGACTTAGATGGAGATGGTAGATCTGAGTTTATGGCATTAACAGTAACGATGGTTAATCATGAATGGAATGCCCATTATGACAACGAATCTACTAATATCAATGCTACAATATTTACAACAGCTAAATCTACAACTTCAGAATTACAGTTTGAAAAGCAAAGTTTTGTAAGTTCAAATGGGTTCAGATCTGATTCTTTTTCATCATATTTTTCAGGTGTAGTAGTTCCGTTTTCTTTTACTTCTATGTATAGAAATGGGAAAAAAGCGGTCATTTTAGGTAAACCTGAGAATTGTGGGAAAACAGATTGTGAAACATTTATATTCTTAGAAGCAAACGGTTTCAAAGATATTAGTAAATATTCTAAGATAAAAACTATAGCTCAAGGCGGATTAACTACAACTATAGATTATACAGAACTCAATCCGACAGTAGATGCCAATATATATGGTGTAGTAAAAAAAGAAGCTTTTCCTTATATTGAACTTGACAAAGTATCTAGATCCTATGCCATTTCACAAGTTCGTCAGGAAATAATAGCAAACGGAGAAAATAAAGTGAGAAAACAAGACTTCAGATACAGAGGGCTTGTTACCCATCTTCAAGGGAAAGGCATGATAGGCTTCCGCCAAACAGCTCGTTCATCTTGGTACACCGATGATTTTGTAAACACTAAAATCTGGAGCGGAGCAGAAATAGATCCTCTTAATGAAGGATTACCAATAAAAGAATGGAGCATAAAAACCAATACCGAATCGCAAGTATTCCCAACCGATATTTCGGAAAGTAATACCCAACTTCTTTCTTTTAAATCTACTCAATATAAAATTGATAAGTTGCTCAACGGTACCATTATAGATATTAACACGGTTTCTGCTTCTGATAAGCCTAAAATAGTTACCGCAATAGTTCCTATTCAAAGTAAGGGAAAAGGCTTTTTAAATGATATAACTACTGAAAGCACTATTACTTATGGTGATTATTATTTACCACATCAGACAGTAGTGAAAACCAATAATGATTATGCCATTAATACGACTACATTAGAATATGTTCACAATATAAATGGTACCGGAAAAGATTATTATGTAGGAAGACCACAATCAAAAACAGAAACGGTCTTTTATTCTCCTACTAGTGATACCAAGTCGGCTAAACAAGAATATACCTACAATGCCAATAATCTTTTAGAAACACTCAAAACCTATAACAGAGATGATTCGGGATGGTTTTTGGAGACTTATACTTATGACGATTTTGGTAACATTACCCAAAAAGAAATCACGAACAGTATAGATGACAATACTAAAACAGATAAGGCAGAGTATGATGCCAAAGGAAGATTTGTACTGAAAAAAACAGATAATCTAGGTTTAGAAACCAATATTACCTATAACGATTGGGGACAAGTACTTACTCAGACAGATACCTTTGGAAATACCCTTACCAATGAATATGATGACTGGGGAAAACTACAGAAATCCAAAACCAATCTTTCCGGATATACCTCTTATACTTACGAAAAATTCAGCAATGGAGATGCAGTAGTAAATGAATATGCTCCGGATGGAGGAAGAGTTATTACTTACACCAACAAATTCGGACAAAAATACAAATCAGCAGCTAAAGCATTTGGACAAAGTAGATTTGTAGCTTCGGAAATTCAATTTGACGGATTGGGAAGAAAAATAAAAGAATCGGAACCTTATTTTGAAGATTTTGATGGAGCAACACCTTCTCAATGGAATACCATAGAGTATGATGATTATTCCCGCCCTGTAAAAGCAACTTCATTTACAGGTAAAATTATGCAGAGTACCTATGGAGTACGCTCTGTAAAAGCAGTGGAAACCAATGCCAACAACAGGTTTAAAGAGCAAAAAACAGACCCTGTAGGTAAAGTAATATCCACCGAAGATTTAGGAGGCATCATCACGTTTAAATATAATGCAGCAGGAGAAAACACAGAAGCAGATTATGAAGGCAACAAAGTGAAAACCTCTTACGATGCTTGGGGAAATAAGACCAGATTCGAAGACCCTTCAAATGGAGTTTATGAGTATAAATATCAGGGATACTTCGGAGCACTTTCCGAGTCTAAAAGCCCTAAAGGTAAAAAAGAGTATGAATACAATGATAAAGGACAATTAATAAAGCAAAAAGAAAAATCGGATACTGGAAACAGTACAGACAAAGTCATTGCTTTCGATTATAACAGCAAAGGGCAGATGATCTCAAAATCCGGAACATCACTAGGTAAGCCATATAGCAGTACTATTGCTTATGCCTCTAATGGACGGCTACTAAGTTCTATGGAGAGCAGCAACGGAAAATATTTTATTCAAAAAGATATAGTTTATGATGACAAATCCAGAGTTACCTCTTACGAAAAATCATTATATTCTTCCGGAGTCTTAACCAAGGTAAGTATAGAAAATGTATATGATTCATGGAGTGGAGAGCTCTATCAAGTTAAAGATAAAAATGCAAATAAAATACTATGGGAATTACAGGATGCTAATGCTAAAGGACAAGTAACGCAAGCAAAATTAGGAGGCGTAAATGTTAATAATTCATACGACAACAATGGTTTTCTTAATAGTATTAGTCATGTTTCTACCAGTAATCAGGCTACAGTTTTACAGATTTCTTATTCTTTTAATGCCATTAAAAACGAACTGAACAGCAGAACCACAGGTGGAGATTTTAATATTACGGAACAATTCCAGTATGATGATAATAATCGTCTTTATAATTGGACAGACCCTGTAACAGGAGCATTTACCCAAAATCAGAAAAGAAATGAATATGATAAGAGAGGCAGAATTATTAAGAACGACCAATTAGGCACGGTAAAGTTTGAAAATACACAAAAAATCTATCAGGCTACAGGGATGACTCTGAATGCAGAAGGAGAGCAGAATTATAATAATGACCTGATACAGAGTATTGCTTATAACGAAAACAATGACCCAGTATATATAGACGGAGAAAGAGGAGATGCACGTTTTGAATATGGACTCACCAATATGCGACAGGTTGCCAGCTATGGCGGTAATTTTGATCCGGATAGCGATGGTAAATTCACTAAATACTACAGTGAAGATGGCAGTTATGAAGTGATAAGAAACAACCAGACTGGGCAGGAAAAACATCTTATTTATATAGGAGGCACACCGTATGAAAGCAATGTTGTATATTTGAAGAACTTCCAAGAAGAGCAGGCGAAATTTGTGTTTCTACACAAAGATTACTTGGGAAGTATCTTAGCCATTACAGATGAAGCAGGTAACAAACTAGAACAGCGACACTTTGATGCCTGGGGCAATCTTACTCATTTAAAGATAGGGGCAAATGCTATTATTACTGATAAAAACCAAATCAGGGATTACCTTGCGAATGGAAGTTTAGTAATAGACAGAGGTTACACCAGCCACGAGCATTTTGCAGAGATAGGTATTATCCATATGAATGGCAGATTGTATGATCCGTTATTAAGAAGATTCTTAAATGCAGACGAGAACATACAAGACCCTAATAATACCCAGAATTATAATAAGTATGGGTATGTGATGAATAATCCGTTGATGTATAACGACCCGAGTGGAGAGTTTTTCTTCTTGTTTTTAGCTCCATTAATGAGCGCTTTTTGGGCAACTGTAGTAACTGGAGCAATAATTGGTGCAGGAATAGGTTTGGTTACTTATTCTTTAGGAGTGGCTATGAATGGCGGAAAATGGAGTTTAGGAGGAGCTTTTAAATCAATGTTTTGGGGAGCAGTTAGCGGAGCCGTTACGGCAGGTATTGGAAACTGTTTTAGTACATCCGCCTCTGCATTTACAGAAGCTACAAAGTTTGCAAAGACAACCTTGGGAGTATTAACTCAAGCAGGGGCACACGCTGTAGCGCAAGGTACTTTATCATTAATGCAGGGGGGAACTTTCCAACAGGCGTTTTTATCAGCAGCATTGGGAAGCTTGGCAGCTAGTGGCTTTGGGAAGCTTGCAGGAGATTGGGCAGGTAAAGCAGGAGGACAGATTTTCTTTGGTGCTATTTCAGGGGGTATTGGTGCAGAGCTTACAGGTGGTAATTTTTGGCAAGGTGCTGTAATAGGAGGTGTAGTCGCAGGGTTAAATCACACGATGCATGAGATAGAAAATTCAAATTCTAAAGTTGACAATCCTTCAGAGATAAGCCAACAAAAGGAAGATATTGATTTGGCTAAATTGTTTGATTCTGCCCTCAAAAATAAAGAAGGAACTACCCTAAAAGCAGATTATTTAATAAAAAAATACAATCTAAGCCCCAAACTAAAGGATGCTATCAAAAGTATTACTGTTTTAAAAGGAGGTAAGGTAAGCATTGATTGGAATAATGAGACAGCAATCAATTTGTTTTCTAAGATTGATGTTCAAGATGGTGTGCTTAGTTTAAAAAAGACATTCATCCCAAATAAAAATAATCCAAAAATAGGATTGAATGGCTATATCGTAACAGGAAGTGCCTTAAAATTTAATAATAGCAATACGCTCTTTATACAAGGAAGTTCAGTTTTTAATTATTATCCAAAAACTAATACAGTATCTAAAAATGGAGCAGGATTTTAAAAGATTAATTTGTTTGATAATTATTTTAATAATAGGCTATTTACTAATTTGGTGGTTAGTCTTTACTTGGTATGATTTATCATACCAAATTTTTCCTATATTTAAATTTTTATCAATTTTGGTAAAATACTTTTTGGTTATCAATTTTGTATTCTTTCTAGTTTCGATGTATTTACGATTTAAAAAGAAAATTAATTATAAAATGTTTATTGGATTTAATATTTTATTATTGGTATTATCAGTATTATCATTTATAATTTTTAGAGATTTTTTTAAATATTGATATGACGCAGGGTTAAATCACACGATGCACAAAATTGAGGATAGGGCAATTGCAAAAAAAGAATTATGTGAAATGGGAGTAGATGATATTGATGCTACCGCACCTAATACACAAGATAGTATTGATACTACGTTGAAAACAAAAACATTATCAACAATGCATAAAAAATCAGGTAATGTTGAAGTAGAATTTGGAAAAACAAGTAAGGATAACTATTTGGTCGAGACAACGCCAAATAAAGGATATACAAAAGCAACTGGAATTGTAGTAAACCAAAGTAAAATATTTTCATACTTTAAACTTTATCAAACTTTAGGTCACGAACTTACTCATGCTATTGATTATTATACAGGGGGGGCATTGACAAAGTTCAAAGAGTTTTATAAGCAAAATAAATCTACTGCACAAGGAAGATTTGAAAAATGGCTAGAATATAGAGCATATGATTGGGAAGTAAGAAATGCGCCAGATTATTGGTCTTCTATTTATCGTCATAAATACAAAAAATATTAATATGAAAAAAAGCATTCTATTTTTTGTGATAATAAATACAGTTTTATTTTATTCTCAAACCGTAAGAATTAATGTAAATTCGGTTATTGATAATAAAATTTCTTTAACGATATCTTCTACAAAAAAGATAATACTTGATGATAAATTATTATATGCTAATGATTGGATATACCAAGTTAACACATTAGGGATTGCTAAAAATCAATTGACATTATTCTTATATGATAATGAAAATAAATTAGTTGAAAGCGGAGTTGCCTCTAGATTGATAGGGAAAATGGATATACCTCCAGAAGAATATGATAGATTAAAAAGAATTAATGATGAAAAAAATAGTGAGTCGAAAATTTTTATCTTATCAAACCAACAAAAAAAAATGGATTTAGATTTTAGAGTGTTTGATGATGTGGAGGATGTTTTCAAAATTTACCCTTGTACAATGTTAGGGTGTTGGTACGATTTTTACACTTTGAAAAAGGGAGAAAAATATAAACTGCAAATTCTGTTAAAGTTAAAATCTAAAACTTACAAATCTAATATGATAGATTTTATATATTGAATATTATAGGGGAGTAGTGGTTCTTACAAATTTTTGGTAATGCTCCAAACTTAGTGATAAAAAAACACTTTTTAATTAATGCAGGGCGGTACTTTCCAACGGGCATTTGTGTCTGCATCCTTGGGTAGTCTGGTAGCTAGTGGCTTTGGGAAGCTTGCAGGAGATTGGGGTAATGCTCCAAACTTAGTGATAAAAATATTTTTAAACTTTAATTTGTTGATAATCAATGCAAATAAGATTTTAATATGATAACAACAAGAGTAGGCAAAGCCTGCTCTTGTTGTTTTTAATTCCAAAAAACATATCCTAAATGATTGAGCCCCATGCCACGTGCTCTAGAGTTAGTGATGCTAAAATTTGCCATTGTTTAAATGAAAAAAGAACAATCACAAAAATATTTTTTCATTCTTTTTTTCAAAATAAAATCTGAATTTAATTTACCTTTTCAATCTTTTCTGAATCTTTTCTTCGTTTTCTAAAGTGTGGAATTTCAAACTTACTTGATGTTTCTCTTGCATCCATTTTTGAGAATCCATTCCTTCAATTTTAAGAGTTTTTCTGTTTTCAATTTTGTCATACTCAATACTTAGTTTTAAACTTTCTACCTTAAAATTTTTGAAATGTTGAGAAGAATAAATTTCTCCACTAATGCATATTTCTTTTTTGTCTAAAAGAAAATGAATCAATTCTGGATGCATTCCCATTTTTTCACATTCTATAATAATGGCAAGAGAATCTTTAATATCAGGCTGGTATTGTGCTATTTTATCAAAAATTTTGTTTTGTTTTTCTATAGTATTTTCTAGTTTTGATACGGATTCCTGTAATTTACCTTGCTCCCTTTCTTTTTGATTTTTGAAACTAATCATTTCCTTTTTGATTTGATCATTTTCTTGCTTCAATTTCTTTGTTTTAGAACCTGTTATGACATTAGTAAAATTTTCAACAATCCTTTTTGAAGAAATACTCTTTTCAATGGACTTAAGTTCTGATTGTTTTATGTTCTTTTCCTGTTCGAGTTGCTGATTTTGAAAATGAAGAGTTCTGTAGTATTCAGCTGTAGAAATATGTTTTGCTTCAGAACCTTCAATCCCTCTTTTTAATCCATATTTCGCCATAGCCATAGCGTAAGTATTCTGGTAGTGCTTCAATTGGTTTCTAGCCATTACATCATCTGCACAGAGCCTATTGGAATTAGGATTTTTCTTTTTATATTTTTCGATAACAATTTCGGTTTTATTTTTTACTTTTCTCCTTTCACCTGTGACGATGGGAACAATGGTAGCGTGAATATGAGGTGTTTTTTCATCCATATGCAAAACAGCAGAAACTAAATTTTCTTCTCCGAATGTTTCTTTAAGCCAATTGAGATTATCATTGCACCAATTGTTCAGTTGTTTATTTTCTTCTATTGTTTTCATTGCTTCGTGAGTTCCGGAAAGCAAAACTCTGATTGCTCTAACTTGATTAGTCCCAATCTTTCTTTTTAGGAGAGCGTTATCCAATCTACATTGTATCGCTGAAGTTCGATTTTTTATTCCTTTTGGATAAACAATTAATTCTTTGTTGAGATGAGTCTTTGAAATATCAGCATTTTTGGGATGTGTTGCTCTTTCTATGTGAGCCGACATCGCAGAATCATTTCCTTTAGCTTTTTCTAAGTGTAAAACAATATATGACATTTATCTTTAATAAAAACGTTAAACAAAATTGGGGTTTCCAAAGGGGAGTATCCCCTTGGCTTATTGGGGCTTTTTTAGAGTAGTGCAACGGAGCGTTAAGAAAAAGCCCTAATAAGCTATGGCTTTTTTACCAAAAGCCCAACCGTGCAACCGCTATCTTTTCTGTTTATAAGAGTTTGATTGCTCTGATTTTATACCCTCTTCAATATCATTAGTTAAATTATTTTTCAAAATACTTTTGCTTTTGAGGTAATTGTTCAGGTCTTTGTGATTGGAATAAATTACTGAAAAATCCTCTGCTTCAGGAAATATTTTAAGCAATTTTGAAGTGCCTTCTTGTCCAGGTTTATCATTGTCAAGCATCAAACTTGGTTTAAGTTGTTTTTCTTTTATCCATTCTACAGCTTTATTCAAATTGGAAAGGGAATTTAGAATAATACAATCTACTTTAAACTGATTTTCATTTTTTAAAGTAAGATGGGATAGGAAATCAAACATTCCTTCATAGACCAAACATATTTTATTTTTCTGATTTGGATTATTATTTTTAATAATTGAAATATCCTGCGAAGTACAGCCTTTGAAAAATTCTGAACGAAGATGACACCCACCGCTATTATTGAGCCAACTCAATGCTGTATATTTTCTATGTTCTACGGAATAATGACACTCCTGCAAATATATCTTAGCTGTATCAATGTTGATCTTGCGTTCTTGTAAATAGTTTAACAATTTTGAATCCTGAAGAGATTGTATTTTCTCAATTTTAATACTGGATTCTTTTTTGGTCATGCGATTTTCTAATTCCTTGTTCTTATCGTTGAAAACAAAATCTGTTTTCAGATTCAGATCTTTCAAGAAGGATAATGCCTCAGAAACTGTTCCTGCTTTTTGCATAGCAAGAATGAGGTCTATTATTGTTCCTCCTTGTGCAGAACCGTGGTCATACCACAGATTTAGCTTGTTATCAACTTTCATCGATGCTGTTTTTTCCGCTCTTAAAGGAGAAAGATAAAAATGGTTATGATGGACAATTCTTTTAGGTTGATACCCGAGTGCGTTTAAAAAATCTATAATCCTGATATTTTTTGCTGTTTTTGTGTTCATGTTTTTGGATTTTATGGGTGTTATTTTTCTTTTCAGCAGCAAAATTGCTATTGAAAAGAAAAATAAGTATTGGGTTAAGGTTTTTTGATGGCTGGTTTAGTCTGGTTTACTACTATATAGTAGTAAACCAGACTAAACCAATAGACCATTGAATGATTTTGGAATCAGTAGTAAAAATTGGGATTGAATTTATAGTACTTTCCTTCTTTAAAAATCATCGCCTTATTTTGGCAAAAGACCTTTAGTTTTTTAGCTTTATTGATTCCGAAATCATATCCGAAATAGGCATAGGATTCTATGAGTTTTGATATAAGTTCTCCATAAGAAAGCGATTTCTGCTCTTTGAAAGAAAGGGATAACGCTTCTCGATGAATCTGTTCCGAGATTTCTTTATAATCGAATCCTTTGGCTTGACCTGTTTGTATATGATAGTCATCTACCGATTCAGGCAAGCCATCATTGTCAATCCTAAAGGCAAAAGGTTCAAACTCAACATCTCGAATGCTCATCGGCTTAACAATAGAAATATTAGGGTCTTTCTCATCTCTTACCACTTGTAGTATCGTCTCAGCTTTATTCAGTAGTTCAGTTCCCAAATGTCCTCTTGCGTTATCATCTGTTTTGTTAACGTGTAAAACAGTGTGAATGTGCAACTGATAGACTTCTGTCCAAATCATCAGTTTAGAAATAACCTCGGTGGATTCATTTGGGGAATTGATATCGAATACCAAATCTCTTAAGCCATCAATAATTACCAGTCCTAAGGAGTCTGTACTTTTAATTGCTTCTTCGATAATTTGAATACGTGTTGATGGATTGAATCTTCTCAGACAAACAAATTCAAGATTCTCGGGTTGAATGTCTTTGCTCATTCCCGAAAGTTCAATAATTCTTGACAATACTTTCTGACTGTGAAACGGGCTTTGCTCGGTATCGAAGTAAATGATTTTCCTCTTGTCATCTGGCATAGCAGCATTATAATTGAGCATTAATCGACAGACTAGGGCAGCAGCCGTCATTGCGGTAACACTAAAGGTCTTTCTGCTTTTGGCTTTTCCAACAGTAGCCGAAAAATTTCCCAAAGTTCCTATAACGGATTCATCAATGCGGATGACCACAGGAGGATATTCAAATTTATCTGTAATCAACAGCCTTGAGGAGTGCCATAATTCTTTTATATTTTTACTATTGTCCTCCATTACTTTCTTCCTCCTATTTTGCGTCCTGCCAATTCTAATGCAAGGTCTGCGTCCACAATGATTTTACGTCCTATCTGCGTGATGGCTTTATCTATTCTTCCACTTTGCTTGATGCGGTTGGCCGTGGGAATACTGCACCCAAATAGACGTGCAATTCCAGCGATTCCGTAAACGTGTTTTTTTGTAGAATTATTGAGAGAAACAATTTCTGGTTCTTTGTTTTCATTGATCTTCTGAAGGTAAAGAAATTCTTCACCTGTCATCTGCCAAAGAGGTTTCTGTTTAAGTTCATTTAGGTTCATATTCTTTTACAATGTTATGGTTAAACAAGCCTTGTACTTCGGCGTTATTGTTCGAACACATTGCAAATCTATGACAGTAAACAGGTGGTAAGGAGGTGGATTTCTAAAATTTATATCATTGATAATCAATGAGTATTAAAAATATTTTAAGTGGTAAAGGTGGTTGTTTGTAGAATGTCAGAAAATATTATTGAATATTGATTCAATAACGTCTTTAAATTCTTTATTTTTCTTATTGCCTTCTTTAGAACTTACGGCTACGGTTTTATATTTGGAATTATAGGCATCCCATTTAATTCCTAATTTATTGAGTAGAGCTGTTCTCCATTCTTTATTGTCATTAGATTGAAGACAATTATAAAGTTTTGAAATTAAATGATACGTTCGTTCTTTTTCCTGATTTTTAATTATCAGCTTAGCAATCGTTGGTTGCAAATTGAGAATGTTATAAAAATCTATAACATTCAAATTCTCAAATTGTACCCCATTACATTCTTTATGTATTGATAATATTAATTGCATATCGAAATATTCTCTCTTTTTTGGTTCGGAATTTTGCTTGGAGTTTAGTCTTATTTCATCGAAAAAATAATTATTTAAGACCAAAAGAAAGGAACTTTCCAATTCGCAAATCTTACCAAAAATATTATCGGCAAACTTAAGGGATTCTTGGCGCAATTTTTCTTTTTCCCGATAAAGTTCATCGAGTTTTTCTTGTTCGGTCTTATATAAGTTCGAAAATTTGTTTACTTTTTCTTCAAGTTCTTTAACTCTGTCTTCATCGCCATTCCAGCTTGCTGATTCCAAAGAATTATTTGTATCCCTTAACTCGATATACTGATTATTGGTGTGTTTTTCTTGAACTTTTATTTTGGAGTCAAGGGAATTGGCTCTATCCCAGCAAATTTCAAATGTATCTATACTGTCTAAAAAATTTCTATTCTCATTATATTTTTCAATATTCTTTTTTATCACTTTTCGCAATATCGAAAAAAACTGTAGCTGTTTTTCCTTTTCTTTGGAAGTGATGAAATCTAAAACAGCGTTTGCAAAATTTTCAAGATTTTTGAATTGATTATAAAAATTTGAAAGTTGGTATTGCTCATCAAAAGTCAATATATGAGTTTTTAAAATTTGTTGATATATTTGGTCTATTTTTGCGTATTTCGGCAATACATCCGTAATTTGGTATTGAGAATTTTGAGTATTATTTTCTTCCATTTGTTAAATTATAATTGATTAAATTTATCCATTGCGTTGGCTTTAATCTCGTCAGCAATATCAATATAGGGTTTCATCGCTTTATAATCACTATGTCCTGTCCATTTCATAACAACCTGTGCTGGAATTCCTAATGAAAGGGCATTGCAAATAAATGTCCGCCTTCCTGCGTGTGTTCCTAATAAAGCATATTTTGGTGTAACTTCATCAATACGTTTATTTCCTTTATAGTAAACTTCACGAATAGGCTCATTTATTTCTGCTAATTCTGCTAGTTCTTTCAAGTAATCATTCATTTTTTGGTTAGTAATTACAGGTAGTACTTTATCATATTCAAAATGAACTTCTTTATATTTGTCAAGTATTGCTTTGCTATGGTTATTCAATTCAATAATCAAACTATCTGCGGTTTTAACAGTAGTAATTTCGATGTGATTTTCTTTTACATCACTTCTTCTTAGATTGAAAACATCGGAATACCTGAGTCCTGTAAAGCATTGGAACAAGAAAACATCACGAACTCTTTCCAAATACTTTTTTGTTTCGGGAATTTTGTATTCTTTCAATTTTGTGAGTTCAGCCCAAGTCAGAAATATAACCTTCTTTTGTGTGGTCTTTAATTTTGGTTTAAATAATTCAAAAGCAAAATTAGAAGTATATCCTTTCTTTTTACTCCATCTAAGAAACCATTTTAGAAATCCTATCTGCTTGCCTATAGTGCTATTTCGAAAATCTTTCTTATCACGGAGATAGTTTACATATTGAGTCAACTTGCTTTCATCTAAATCTTCAAATGAAAGGCTTTTGTCAAAGTTAGTTAAATGATTCTTTGTCGCAGCAAATTTTTCATAAGTTGCTTCTGTCCAGTTGTTGTGTATTCCACATTCCCGTACAAACTCGTCAAATTTATCCATTAACGAAAGTATTGGAGATTCTAATTCAAGATTATTGGGCAAATTCTTATTTTGTCGATTATTGAACGCTGCTTTAAGTTGTTCAGGAGTAGGGATGATGTCATTGACTTCGCATTCTTTGAAAATGTCTTGTATATCCGAATAGTATTTTAAAAGGTCTGAATTGATTTCTGTTGCAGTTTGCTTAAGTTTGTTCGTACAACCGTTTTTTACCCGTTGTCTGTCTTCGTCCCATTTTGAAACATCAATTCGGTAGCCTGTGATAAATTCAATACGTTTATTATTGTAAATAACTCGCATACGGATTGGGACATTCTCTATTACAGGAACATTCTCTTTTTTTCTTTTTTCAAGAGCAAATACAATATTTCGTTTGATATTCATAAATGTAGTGCTAATATTCGACACCCAAATTTACACCCAATTATTGAGATGTGCAAAGATCATTTATGATATTTTATTGTTGTCAAAAAATATATTATCTATTGAAAATCAGTATTTTGATGCTCTGTGATTATCTATATAGGTTAAGGAGAAAGAGCCTCCAGCTCCACAAAAAAATCTCCGAATTTTCGGAGATTTTTTTTAGAATATTTCTTTAGCTATTTTAAAAATATTATCGCTTTTTCCCATAGAGTAGTAGTGCAAAACAGGCACTCCAAAATCTAGCAATTCTTTGCTTTGTTGGATGGTCCATTCAATACCAACTTGTCTTACTTCGGCTGTGGTTTTGCATTTTTGAACTTCGTTAATTAAAGCTTCGGGCAAATCTATTCTGAAAATTTGAGGTAAAATTTGCAAATGACTTTTCGTGGCAATAGGTTTAATGCCCGGAATAATTGGAACGTCAATTCCAAAATCTCTGCACTGTTTCACAAAATCAAAAAACTTTTGGTTGTCAAAAAACATTTGAGTAACAATATAATCTGCACCATTTTCTACTTTTTGTTTCAGCATTTGAAGGTCATAATTCAAACTTGGGGCTTCCAAATGTTTCTCTGGATAACCAGCAACGCCAATACAAAAATCCATATTTTCGGCAACTTCTATTTCTTCGTGAAGAAATTTTCCTGAGTTTAAATCTTTAATTTGTTTTACCAAATCTGATGCAAAAGGATGTCCTTCGCTATGAGCTTTGAAATATTGTTCATCTTTTCTAGAATCTCCTCGCAATGCCATAACATTTTGAATGCCAAGATATTGACATTCTACTAGTGCATATTCTGTTTCTTCTTTATTAAAACCTCCGCACAAAATATGAGGAACAGTATCTACACCATATTTATGTTGAAGAGAAGCACAAATTCCAATAGTTCCGGGGCGTTTTCTGGTGATTTTTTTCTCGAAAAGTCCGTTTTCTTTTTCAATAAAAATATATTCTTCTCTGGAAGTGGTTACATCTATAAAAGGTGGTTTAAACTCCATCAATGGGTCTATATTTTTGTATAAATCATTAATGCTGGTGCCTTTTTGTGGCGGAATTACCTCAAAAGAAAAAAGCGTTTTGCCGTTGGCGTTTTTTATGTGGTCTGTGATTTTCATTTGTCTTTGCGAGGAACGAAGCAATCTGTTCCTATTTTTTACATTTTAATTATTTCTATTTTATTTATTGTCAGTCTGAGCGTAGTCGAAGACTTGGGCGTGTTTTGTAAAAAATCCAAAACTAAAGCCAAGTATTTTTTTACAAAACCGCGCTTTCCGTTACAATCTTTTTTTGCCTTATTTCGACTCCGCTCAATATGACAAAAAAAGGATTTCCACTGCAATCGCTCACGCGAAATGCGCACGTTCCAGTTCTATTTTTTTTATTGCGCTCCTACGGAGCGCCCTTATTTCTACACACTTTTTTCTACACAGATATTGTTCCTACGGAACAATTTTTATCATACGAAAAATCAACTTTTTTGTTTTTTTGAAAAACTAAAATTTCTTCAATAAAATCTTTTGCTGCTTTTGCGGTTAAAATTAATCCGCCAAATTAGGGCTCAACCATTTTCTCGCGAACTCTAAATCTATATTTTTTCTTTTGGCATAATCTTTCAATTGGTTATCGTAATTCTTCTAAAGCTGAAAAAAACCTTTTTTTTCAATTTTATTTTTTAACATTGCGCTCCTACGGAGCGCCCTTTTCTACACTTTATTTTTTCTACAAACATTTTGTTCCTACGGAACAATTTTATCATACGAAAAATCAACTTTTTTGTTTTTTTGAAAAACTAAAATTTCTTCAATAAAATCTTTTGCTGCTTTTGCGGTTAAAATTAATCCGCCAAATTAGGAGCAAGCCATTTTTTAGCATACTCAATATCTATATTTTTTCTTTCGGCGTAATCTTTCAATTGGTCTTCTGCAATTTTTCCAACACCGAAATATTTCGCTTTTGGATTGGCAAAATAATATCCAGAAACCGAAGCTGTAGGGAACATTGCCAAACTTTCCGTCAATTCTAAACCTATATTTTCTTTCACTTCTAATAAATCCCAAATCGTGAGTTTATCCAGATGATCCGGACAAGCTGGATAACCAGGAGCAGGACGAATTCCTACATATTTTTCGGAAATTAAATCATCATTTTCCAGATTTTCGTCGTTAGAATAGCTCCAAATTTCAGTTCTTACTTTTTTGTGCAAAAATTCTGCAAAAGCCTCCGCAAAACGGTCTGCCAAAGCTTTTACCATAATAGAATTGTAATCGTCGTGCTCGGCTTCATATTTTTGAGCCAATTCATCCGTTCCAAAACCTGTTGTCACCGCAAAAGCACCAATGTAATCTTGCTTTCCTGAAGATTTTGGTGCAACAAAATCACTCAAAGCCAAATATTCTTTGCCTTCAGATTTTTTATGTTGCTGACGAAGTGTTCTGAAAACAAAAGTTTTATCTCCTTTTTTAATTTCAATATCGTCTTTTTCAGTAGAATTTGCAGGAAAAATTCCAAAAATTGCTTTTGCGGTCAAAAGTTTTTCAGCTACAATTTTTTTCAGCATTTTCTGTGCATCAGCGAAAAGTTCGGTCGCTTGTTCGCCTACCACTTTATCTTTCAAAATCTGTGGATATTTTCCAAATAAATCCCAACTTCTAAAAAACGGACTCCAATCGATATAAGGAACTAATTCTTCTAAGCTTTGATTTTCAATAATTTGAATGCCTAAATGTTTTGGTTCTGTGATAATTTCGTTTTCCCAATCTATTTTAAATTTCTGATTTCTGGCTTCTTCAATCGAAATGTATTCTTTGTCAACTTGTCTATTCAAGAATTTCTCACGGAAATCTGCATAATCGGTTTTCAAATCCGAAACATATTCTCCATTTCTGTTGCTCATCAAAGAACTCACCACACCTACAGCTCTGGAAGCATCGTTCACGTGAACTACGGCATTTTTATATTTTGGGTCTATTTTTACAGCAGTATGCGCTTTAGAAGTAGTTGCGCCACCAATCATCAACGGAAAATTAAGATTTTGTCTTTCTAATTCGGCAGCAATGTGAACCATTTCGTCTAAACTTGGCGTAATTAATCCACTCAAACCAATTACATCTACATTTTCTTTAATTGCCGTTTCTATAATTTTTTCGGCAGGAACCATCACTCCTAAATCTACAATTTCGTAGTTGTTACAGCCCAAAACTACACTCACAATATTTTTACCAATGTCGTGAACATCGCCTTTTACCGTTGCCATCAATACTTTACCATTGGCTTTTTGAGCAGAATCTTTCTCAGCTTCAATAAACGGTTGAAGATAAGCCACAGCTTTTTTCATCACTCTCGCAGATTTTACAACCTGAGGCAAAAACATTTTTCCACTTCCGAATAAATCTCCCACTACAGACATTCCTGTCATTAGATTACCTTCGATAACATCCAAAGGTCTTGTTGCTACTTTTCTGGCTTCTTCTACATCTTCCTCAATAAATCTATCAATTCCTTTCACCAAAGAATGCGTAATTCTATCTTGTAATGGTTGACTTCTCCACTCTAGATTTTCTACAATTTCTTTTTTTACCGATTTATGTTTTTCAGAATAATCGAGTAATCTTTCCGTAGCATCGTCTCTGCGGTCTAGCATTACGTCTTCTACCAGTTCTAATAAATCTTTCGGAATTTCATCATAAACCTCAAGCATAGTTGGGTTTACAATTCCCATGTTCATTCCGTTTTTTATGGCGTGATACAAGAAAACCGAATGCATTGCTTCTCTTACAGTGTCGTTTCCTCTAAACGAAAACGAAACATTGGAAACACCACCAGAAACTGATACGTAAGGAAGATTTTCTCTCACCCATTTTGTTGCGTTGATGAAATCTAAAGCATTTTTTCTGTGCTCTTCCATTCCCGTTGCAACAGGGAAAATATTTAAATCGAAAATAATATCTTCGGGAGGGAAATTGACAATTTCCGTTAAAATTTTATAACTTCTTTCACAAATTTCGAGTCTTCTTTCGTAAGTGTCGGCTTGTCCTACCTCATCAAAAGCCATGATAATTGCCGCAGCTCCGTATCTTTTGATGGCTTTGGCGTGTTTTATGAATTCTTCTTCGCCACCTTTTAAGCTGATAGAATTTACCACACATTTCCCTTGAACAACTTGCAGACCAGCCTCCAAAATTTCCCATTTGGAAGAGTCTATCATGATTGGAATTCTCGCAATATCTGGTTCAGAAGCAATTAAATTCAAGAATTTTACCATGCAGTATTTTCCGTCGAGCAAGCCGTCATCAAAATTGACGTCTAAGATTTGCGCTCCTCCTTCTACCTGATTTCTGGCAATGTCTAATGCTTCAGAAAATTTCTCTTCTTTAATTAATCTGAGGAATTTTTTAGAACCCGCAACATTGGTTCTTT
>JADHED010001049.1_pt1 | contig 25827 bp, 22 predicted proteins | sample 8952041 | NCBI WGS metagenome assembly JADHED01 (sample SAMN16124423, study PRJNA663239) | bioreactor sludge metagenome | isolation source: sludge (control) | place: India:Bengaluru | collected 2018-09-08
CACGGGCGGCTAGCTCTATTATTTGATGCTTACTTTTGAGACACCACACTAGCGCTGAACGCCCAGCAGGTGACCGGCGTGCGCGCCGAGCGCGAGATTCCGGTGGTGTGGGCGGTGGCCAAGGGCTCGTTCATCAACAAGGTCATCCTGGTGCCTGCCGCGTTGCTGATCAGCGCCTTTGCGCCCTGGGCCGTGACGCCGCTGCTGATGGTGGGGGGCGCCTTTCTGTGCTTTGAAGGCTTTGAAAAGGTGGCGCACAAGCTGCTGCACGCGCAGCACGAGGACGAGGCCGAACGCGAGAGCCATGCCAAGGCCAATGCCAATCCGGCGGTGGACCTGGTGGCCTTTGAAAAGGACAAGATCAGGGGCGCCGTGCGCACCGATTTCATCCTGTCGGCCGAAATCATCGCGATCACCTTGGGCACCGTGGCCTCCGCGCCCTTTGTGCAGCAGTTGACCGTGCTGTCGGGCATCGCGGTCATCATGACCATTGGTGTGTATGGGCTGGTGGCGGGCATCGTCAAGCTGGACGACCTGGGCCTTTGGCTCAGCAACAAGGCCAGCAGCGCGGCGCGTGCCCTGGGCGCGGGCATTTTGCGCGCGGCGCCCTGGCTGATGAAGGGGCTGTCGATTGCAGGCACCGCTGCCATGTTCCTGGTGGGCGGCGGCATTCTGGTGCACGGTGTGCCCGTGCTGCACCATGCGGTGGAGGCTGCAGGCACGGCGGCGGCGCAATGGCCGGTGGGTGGGCTGTGGGCGGTGCTGGTGCCCAACCTGCTGAACGCCGTGGTCGGCATCGTGGCGGGTGGGTTGGTGCTGGCCGGAGTGACGCTGGTGCAGCGCCTGCGGGGCAAGTCCACAGCCCAATAGTGGGTATTCCTTGATCTAGGTCTAAGGGTTACTACCAGGGGCTTGAGGTAAGGCAAGGCCGGGTGGGGGCCGCAGCGGTTCAATGCATGCACGGGGGTCGTCCCCGTCCAACCGATGCGAAATACCATGAAAAAGAACCTGCTGGCTGTCGCCGTTCTCTGTGCCCTCTCTTCTGGCGCTGCCCTGGCGCAACAGGCTGAAGGCCCCTGGATGGTCCGTGCACGCGCGGTGCACCTGGACAGCGCCAACAAGGACAGCACGCCGCTGGGCCTGTCGGTCAACAACAAGACCATCCCTGAAGTGGATGTGACCTACTTCTTCAACAAGAACATCGCGGCCGAGCTGGTCCTCACGGTGCCGCAAAAGCACACGCTCAGCGCTGGTGGCGCCGCTATCGGCACCCTCAAGCACCTGCCTCCCACACTGCTGGCGCAGTACCACTTTGACGCCCCTGGCTTCAAGCCTTATGTGGGCGCGGGCCTGAACTACACGCGCTTCTCCAGCGTGAACCTGCCCACAGGCGTGAGCATTGACCGCAACAGCTTCGGCCCTGCGCTGCAAGTGGGCGTGGACATTCCGCTGGCAAAAAACCTGTACCTCAACTTCGACGTGAAAAAGGTTTTCATCAAGACCGATGTAAGCGCAGGCGGTGCCAAGCTGGGCACCTTCAAGGTGGACCCCGTTCTGGTGGGCGTGGGTCTGGGCTGGCGCTTCTAAGGGCACAGGGCCCAGGCGGCCCTGCGTTCCTGGCTGCAAAAGTTCTCCAAGGGTCTAAAGGGCTGGCGCCTGCGCCAGCCCTTTTTTTGCGGGTGTGGAATTGGCCTACACACTGCAGTCAACGAGGCAACGCACAATGGGGTGGAGGAGCGTGTGGGGCGTGCCGCAATGTGGGCGTCCCAGGTGCCTCTGCTTTTGACCACCCGGCGGCGCTGCCGCACCAACGTCTTGACGACCCATGCTCCTGCCTCGCTATTCCGACATCACGCACGGGCTCACCCAGCGGCCCGCACGCATCTCCCCCAAGTACTTTTACGATCAGCACGGCTCCCAGCTGTTTGAGGCCATCACGCGGCTGCCGGAGTACTACCCCACGCGCACCGAGATGGCGCTGATGCAGGCGCATGCGGACAGCATTGCGGGTGCCATAGGCCGGGGGCGCACTCTGATCGAGCTGGGCGCAGGCAATTGCCAGAAGGCCCGCACCCTGTGCCGCCTGGTGCAGCCGGCCTGTTTTGTGGGCGTGGACATTTCAGCGGATTTTCTGGAGCAGGCAGTGCAGGGGCTGCGCGATGAGTTCCCGGCGCTGGATGCCCGCGCGCTGGCGGGCGACATGACGCTGGGGGTGTCACTGCCCGACGACATTCCCCGCACGGGGCGCCTGGTGTTCTACCCGGGCTCGTCCATCGGCAACTTCGACCCGCCGCACGCGCTGGATCTGCTGGCCCACATGCGCGAGCTGGTGGACGATGATGGTGGCCTGCTCATCGGCATCGATTTGCCCAAGGACGTGGCGGTGCTCGAAGCCGCCTACGACGATGCCGCGGGGGTCACTGCCGAGTTCAACCGCAATGTGCTGCGGCATGTGAACCGCCTGATCGGCAGCGACTTTGACGTAGCGCAGTGGCAGCATCGCGCGTTCTTCAACACCGAGGCGTCGCGCATCGAGATGCACCTGGAGGCGGCCTCTGACACCGAGGTGTGCTGGCCCGGCGGCGGCCGGAGGTTCGACCGGGGTGAGCGCATCCACACCGAGAACAGCTACAAGTACCCGCTGCCCGTGTTCACCGACATGCTTGCGCGCGCCGGTTTTGCGCAGGCCCAGGCGTGGACGGACGAGCGGGGCTGGTTTGCAGTGGTCCACGCCCGTCCTTGACCGGTGGTATTCATGACCGTGACATCCCCCAAATTCGATATGCTGGCGCGCTACACCGCCGTGCGCGGCCGCTCGCTGGCCCTGGCGGCCCCGCTGTCGCCCGAGGACTGCGCTGCACAGTCCATGCCCGATGCCAGTCCCACCAAATGGCACCTGGCCCACACCACCTGGTTCTTCGAGACCTTTGTGCTCGAAGCCCACGAGCCTGGGTTCCAAGCGTTTGCACCGGCGTTCCGGGTGCTGTTCAACTCGTACTACAACGGCGTGGGCGCCAAGCACCCGCGCCCGCAGCGCGGGCTGCTCACGCGGCCATCGCTGGACGAAGTGCTCGCCTACCGGGCCAACGTGGACGCCCGCATGGCACGCTGGGTGCCCACCGTGGCGCACGACGACGCGCTGCGCGGCCTGATCGAACTGGGCCTGCAGCATGAGCAGCAGCACCAGGAGCTGATGCTCACCGACATCCTGCACCTGCTGTCCTGCAACCCCTTGTTTCCCGCCTATGCCAAGGCGTTTGACTCCGTAGCGCCGGAGCCCGCCGTGGCGCTGGCGTGGCACTCCTTTGACGGCGGGCTGACCGACATCGGCCACGCAGGCAGCGGCTTTGCCTTCGACAACGAGGGCCCGCGCCACCGGGTGTATCTGCACCCTTACGCACTGGCCTCGCGGCTGGTGACGCAGGCTGAGTACCTGGCGTTTGTGGAAGCGGGCGGCTACCGCAACCCGCTGCTCTGGCTGGCCGAAGGCTGGGACTGGCGGGCGGCGCAGGGCCTGGAGCAGCCGCTGTACTGGCATCGTCTCGACGGGGCCTGGCACCACTTCACGCTGGCGGGTCTGCAGCCGCTGCAGAGCGACCAGCCAGTGGTACATCTGTCGTACTACGAGGCCGATGCCTATGCGCGCTGGGCCGGTGCACGCCTACCCACCGAGGCCGAATGGGAGCATGCGGCCGCGCAGGGTACCGCTGGCATGGCGCAGTGGCATGGCGCTGCGTGGCAGTGGACGCAGTCGAGCTACGCGCCTTACCCGGGCTTTCGGGTGGCGGAGGGCGCCGTGGGTGAGTACAACGGCAAGTTCATGGTCAACCAGTACGTGCTGCGGGGTTCGTCCAGCGCCACGCCGCCAGGGCATGAACGGCTGACCTACCGCAACTTCTTTCCGGCTACGGCGCGGTGGCAGTTCACGGGCATTCGGCTGGCACGCGACCCCGGGTGAAGGCGGCCATCGCCCGGCGCTGACCGCCATCGACCTGTCGCGCTGGGGCGGGCATGACGATGTCGCCATGCGCTGTGAACCTGTTTGCTATGAAATATGTAGCTGGCAGCGCATATTCCACTAGCGCTTGGACGCAAAAAGCCTCAAAACTACGCTGAAGGGTGCCTGGCCATGCGCTTGGAAGGCGCATGGCCCTTTGCACATCAGACCTTGTCGAGTGCCTGCGCCAAGTCGGCCTGCAGGTCATCGATGTGCTCGATGCCGACCGACAGGCGCACCATGCCTTCGCTCACACCGGCCTTGGCCAGCTCTTCGGGGTTGAGTTGGCGGTGGGTGGTGGATGCTGGGTGCGTGGCCAGCGACTTCGCGTCGCCAATGTTGACGAGGCGCGTGAAGAGTTGCAGAGCATCCAGGAAGCGCGCACCGGCCGCGCGCGGGTCGGCATCGCTGTTTTTCACGCCAAAGCTCAGGATGCCCGAGGCCTTGCCGCCCGACTGGCGTTGCACCACCGCGTGGTCGGGGTGGTCGGGCAGGCCCGCGTAGCGCACCCATTCCACCTTGGGGTGGCTCTGCAGGTACTTGGCAATGGCCAGCGTGTTGTCGCAGATGCGGTCCATGCGCAGGGCCAGGGTCTCGATGCCTTGCAGGATCAGGAACGCGCTTTGTGGCGACAGCGCCGCGCCGGTGTTGCGCAGAGGCACCACGCGGGCGCGGCCGATGAAGGCGGCAGGGCCCAGGGCTTCGGTGTAGACCACGCCGTGATAGCTCACATCGGGCTCGTTCAGGCGCGGGAAGCGCGCCTTGTGCTGCGCCCACGGAAACTTGCCGCTGTCCACAATCGCGCCGCCCACGCTGTTGCCGTGGCCGCCCAGGTACTTGGTGAGCGAGTGCACCACGATGTCGGCGCCGTGCTCGATGGGGCGCAGCAGGTAGGGGCTGGGCACGGTGTTGTCCACGATCAGCGGCACGCCGTGGTCATGCGCCACCTTGGCGATGGCCGCGATGTCGGTCACGTTGCCCAGCGGGTTGCCGATGGACTCGATGAAGATCGCCTTGGTGCGCGCATCGATGTGCTGCGCAAAGCTGGCCGGGTCGCGCGGGTCGGCAAACCGGGTGGTGATGCCCTGCTGGGGCAGCGTGTGGGCAAACAGGTTGTAGGTGCCGCCATACAGCGTGCTGGCCGACACGATGTTGTCGCCCGCCTCGGCAATGGTCTGGATGGCGTAGGTGATGGCCGCCATGCCCGATGCCACGGCCAGCGCGGCGATGCCGCCTTCGAGCGCCGCGACGCGCTTTTCGAGCACGTCGGTCGTGGGGTTCATGATGCGGGTGTAGATGTTGCCCGGCACCTTCAGGTCGAACAAATCGGCGCCGTGCTGGGCGCTGTCAAACGCGTAGGCCACCGTCTGGTAGATGGGCACGGCCACGGCCTTGGTGGTGGGGTCGGGGCTGTAGCCTGCGTGGACGGCCAGGGTCTCGATTTTCATGCAGCTTGTCTCTTTCGTTGAAGGGAAGGGGGGAAGGGAGTTGGGGCAACCGACCTCCACCCGTGCTGGGCGGAGCCGTATGTGCCGATGGCGCGGGCCATTCTGGCACCGCTGGCCCACGGCGTCATCGAATCGTTGGCTATGTGCTTATGACCTTCTTGCGTGCCGTGAGCGCCCTCAGGCCGCAGGCTCGTCCAGGGCGCTGTCGCTGGACTCTGGCGCGGTGCGCCGCTGTGGCTGGCTGCGTCGCCAGGCCTTCTCGATCTCGACCACCACCAGCACCACCAGCGCGGCACCGATGCACAGCGCCAGCTCGCCCAGGCTCAGCGGCTCGGTGCGGAAGATGGGGTTGAGGCAGGGCACATAGATGGTCGCCAACTGCAGCGCAAAGGTCAGCAGCACGGCGCCCAGCAGCGGGCGGTTGCTCCACAGGCCCAGGCGCCAGATGGGCTCGGACTCGGACCGGATGGCGATCACATGCGCCATCTGCGCCAGCGTGAGCACGGTGAACACCATGGTCTGCCAGTGCGCATGGCCGGTGTGCAGCGCCCAGGCCTGCACGGCCAGACACAGCCCGCCAATGAGCAGGCCCACGCCCAGAATGTGCTGCCACATGCCGTGCGCAAACAGGCTCTCGCGTGGTGCGCGGGGCGGGCGCTGCATGATGCCGCGCTCGGCCGGTTCGGCCGCCAGCGCCAGGCCCGGCAGGCCGTCAGTGACCAGGTTGACCCACAGGATGTGGATGGGCAGCAGCGGAATGGGCAACAGCAACAGCGGCGCGAGGAAGATGGTCCAGATCTCGCCCGAGTTGCCCGTCATGGCATAGCGCACAAACTTGCGGATGTTGTCGTAGATGCGGCGGCCCTCGCGCACCGCCGCGACGATGGTGGCGAAGTTGTCGTCCAGCAGCACCAGGCTCGACGCCTCGCGCGCCACGTCGGTGCCGCCCTGGCCCATGGCCACGCCGATGTCGGCGCGCTTGAGCGCGGGGGCGTCGTTCACGCCATCGCCGGTCATGGCGACGAAGTGGCCCTGTGCCTGCAGCGCCTCGACGATGCGGATCTTCTGCGCCGGGTCCACGCGGGCATAGACCTGCACCTGCTCTACCTTGGCCAGCAGCGCGGCATCGTCCAATGTGGCCAGGTCGGCGCCGGTCAGCACCGGAGCATCGGCACTGCGCACGATACCCAGCCGGTGCGCAATGGCGCGCGCGGTGGCGGGGTGGTCGCCCGTGATCATCACTGGCGTGATGCCCGCGCTGATGCAGTCGCGCACTGCGGCCTGGGCCTCGGGGCGGGGTGGGTCGATGAGGGCGATCAGGCCCAGCAGCTCCAGCTGGTTTTCCACCGCGTCGATGTCGTTGGTGTCGGGCAGGCGGGCGTGGCTGCGGCGGGCCAGGGCCAGCACGCGCAGGCCCTGGGCGGCGAGCTGCTGGGCAGTGCCGAGGACCCGGGCGGAGTCGAGTGCGGCAGCGCCTTCGGGCGTCCAGTGGGCGGTGCAGCGGGGCAGCACGGATTCGGGCGCGCCTTTGGTGTAGGCCACAAAACCATCGGCAGCACGGTGAAAGGTCGTCATGCGCTTGCGGTCGGAGTCAAAGGGCTGCTCCTGCACGCGGGGACTGGTGGCATCGAGCTGGGCCTTGTCCAGCCCGCCTGCGTGGGCGGCCAGCACCAGCGCAGTTTCGGTGGGGTCGCCCAGCCACTGGGTGCCCGGGGCGTCGCCATCGGTGTGAGCCTGCCTTGTGGAGTCGTTGCAAAGTGCGGCAGCGCGCAGGGCCTCGGCGTGGGCGAGGCCGGGCAGGGGGTCGCCGGGCACCCAACGCACACCACGGGCCAGCAGCAGCTCGGCGTGCATGCGGTTTTGGGTCAGAGTTCCGGTCTTGTCCGAGCAGATGGTGGTGACCGAGCCCAGAGTCTCCACCGACGGCAGGCGCCGCACCAGCGCATGCACGGCCACCATGCGGCGCGCGCCCAGGGCCAGCAGCACGGTCACCACGGCGGGCAGGGCCTCGGGGATGGCGGCCACGGCCAGGCTGATGGCGGTGAGGGCCATCAGCAGCGGCGCCTCGCCACGCAGCACGCCCACCACAAAAATCACTGCGCAAATGCCCAACACAGCCATCGCGAGGCGCTTGCCAAAGGCCGCCAGGCGCAGTTGCAGCGGCGTGCTGCGGTCGCCGGTGTCAAGCAGCGTGGCCACCTTGCCCAGCTCGGTGCGCATGCCGGTGGCCACCACCAGCCCGCGTGCGCGGCCGTGGGTGGCGGTGGTGCCCTTGAAGGCCATGTTGGTGCGGTCGCCCAGCGCGCCCACGTCTTCGGCCGCCAGGGCCTCGGTCTGCTTGGCTACGGTGACGGATTCGCCCGTGAGGGCCGATTCATCCACCTGCAGCTGCGCAATCTCGATGAGCCGCAGGTCGGCCGGGATCTGGTTGCCCGCTTCCAGCAGCACGATGTCGCCGGGCACCAGCTCAGTGGCGGGTAGGACCTGCACCATCCCGCCGCGCAGCACGGTGGCGTGCGCCGCCGCCAATTGCCGCAATGCAGCCATGGCTTGGTCGGCGCGCCAAGCCTGCACAAAGCCGATGACGGCGTTGAGCACCACGATGACGAGAATCACCAGCGTGTCGGTGACCTCGCCTACCAGCCCCGAGATGGCCGCTGCGCCCAGCAGCACCAGCACCATGAAGTCTTTGAACTGGTCGGCCAGCAGACGCCACCAGGGGCGGTCTTGCGATGCAGCCAACTCGTTGGCGCCATGGGTGGCGCTGCGGCGCTGCGCTTCGTCGGCGTACAGCCCTGCGTCAGGGTTGACGCCATGGGCCTGGGCGACGGCCTCGGTAGGGTGCAGGTGCGGCGCGGTGGATGGGGACATGCGGCGATCGGTGAAATGGGCCGCAAGCCCACACAAGGACTTCTTCGCGTTGCCTTAGAGCGGCTAACAAAACTCAGCGAAGCGGCCCTGGCGAGGCGTTTCGCCGCAGGCAGTACAAGTAGTACGACAAGGCGAGACAACGACGCCAGGGGAGTTTTGTTAGCCGCTCTTAGTGCGCGACTTGCGGCCGGGCTTTGTAGAACTGGAGCGGGGCTTCTGGCACCTGGTTCAGCACCTGGCGCTTGATTTTGCCCACCACATGCATTTCACAGGGCTTGCAGTCAAAGCGCAAGGTCAGCTTTTCCTTGCCATTGATCAGCATCAAGGGTTCGGCCTTGATGGTGCCCTGCACGCCCGTCACGCCCTTGGCCTGCTTGGGGCACAGGCTCATGGAAAAGCGCACGCAGTGCTTGGTGATCATGAGGCTGACTTCGCCTTCTTCTTCATGCGCCTCGTAGGCCGCAGCGATCACCTTCACGCAGTGGCGCACGTAAAAGTCGTGGGCCTTATGGTTGAACACATTGCCCAGGAAGGAGAGCGTGTCCTCAGGGTAGGGCACAGGGGGCTCCACCGGTGTCGCACGCGGCAGGCGGGCAAAGTTGCGGGCACGGTTCGCCTCCAGGTCGGCCACGGCATCGCGGCGCAGTGCGTTGAGTACCGAGGCGGGCACAAACCAGGGCTGCGAGAGCTGCAGCGCAATGTCATGCACCGCAAACACCGTCGCGCCAAAACGGCCCAGCTGCTCGCGCAGGCTGGCCTCGGCCTTGGCGGCATCAGTGGCGGGTTGGTGGGGCTGTTGCACGTCGGCACTGCCTACGTTGCCATCCTCGTCGGTCAGCATCAGGCTGAAGCCGGTGGGCGTTTCGCTCAGGTGCGCCCACAGGCCGATGCGGCGGTCACTGGACTTTTTCTCCAGCGTGCGCACCCAGTCCATGTCGCGGTTGCGGTTGACTTCGGTGCCCTTGCGCAGGTCCTTGAAGCCGTCCATCGGGTCTTTGGGGTACACGCGCCATTGCCCCACGCTGCGGGCCGACACGGGCTCGGCCACGTTGATGGCCATGCCCACCAGCTCCTTGTGCAGGTCGTAATAGCAAAGCCCGTCGCCGTTGTGCAGCACGGTGGCGGGGTCGCTCACTTCCAGCTCCACAAAGTCGGGGCCCACCTTGGTGACCCAGCCGATGGCCTGGCCGGGGTTCTTGGGGGTGTCGAAGGCGCCGATGTCTTCTTTGCGGCCCGTCACAAAGTAGTCGGTGAACTCGCGGTTGAAGTTTTGCAGCGGGTCGGGCGTGAAGGTGAAAGTGGTGCGCCCGCTGGACGAGCGCGACAGCGGGCGGCCTTGCGCCTCGCGCTCTTCAATGATTTCGTCGAGCAGCGTGCGGTAGTGGGCGGTAATGTTCTTCACATAGCCCATGTCCTTGTAGCGCCCTTCGATCTTGAAGCTGCGCACGCCTGCGTCGATGAGGGCGCGCAGGTTGTCGCTCTGGTTGTTGTCCTTCATGCTCAGCACGTGCTTGTCATGCGCGATGAAGCGGCCCTGCGCGTCCGTCACCTGGTAAGGCAGGCGGCAGGCCTGGCTGCAGTCGCCCCGGTTGGCGCTGCGGCCCGTTTGCGCATGGCTGATGTTGCACTGGCCGCTGTAGGCCACGCACAGCGCGCCGTGGATGAAAAATTCGATGTTGGCGCGGCCGGGCGCATCCACCGGGCCCAGCGCTTTGTGGACTGCTGCTATCTGCTGCACCGTCAGCTCGCGCGCCAGCACGATTTGCGACATGCCCGCGTCTTGCAGAAAACGCGCCTTTTCAGGCGTGCGGATGTCGGTCTGGGTGCTGGCGTGCAGCTGGATGGGGGGCAGGTCGATTTCGAGCAGGCCCATGTCCTGGATGATCAATGCATCCGCGCCCGCCTCGTACACCTGCCAGGCCATCTGGCGCGCGGCTTCCAGCTCATCGTCGCGCAGGATGGTATTGAGCGTGATGAAGATGCGGCTGTTGAAGCGGTGCGCGTGCTTGACCAGGCGCTCAATGTCCCGGATGTCGTTCCCCGCGCTGGCCCGCGCGCCGAAGGCCGGGCCGCCGATGTAGACGGCATCGGCGCCGTGGTTGATGGCTTCGATGCCAATGTCTGCGTCGCGCGCAGGCGAGAGCAGTTCGAGCTGGTGGGGCAGGAGGGACATGGGGCGTGATTATCCCAGCCTGCCTGGCCGGGCGGTGCGCGCCTGACGTATTAGCCCGGTTAATGCTGGAGCAAATTGCTAAGTTTGCTTAGTAATTTTGCAGAAATGAGGGTTCGGGTGGCTACGATGTAGGGTTTGTTGTGTACAAGTTCGGTGCACAACAGAATGCTTTGACCGACCCAGGAGACTTTGTACTGTGCTGCGCCCCGTTTTCGCTTCTTCGCCCCTGTTCCGTATTTCTGCCCTGACCGCCCTTGCGCTGGCGGCCAACCTGGCCTCCGCCCAGGACGTGCAAACCGTCAAGATCGCCCACGCAGGCCCGGTGTCGGGCGGCATTGCCCACATCGGCAAGGACACGGAAAACGGCGTGCGTCTGGCCATTGACGACCTGAACGCCCAGAACCTCGTCATCGGTGGCAAGAAGATCAAGTTTGAAATCGCGGCCGAAGACGACGCGGGCGACCCACGCCAGGCCACCGCCGTAGCGCAGAAGCTGTGCGACCAGAAGGTGGCAGGCGTGGTGGGCCACCTGCAGTCGGGCACGTCCATTCCCGCGTCGGCCGTCTACGCCAAGTGCGACCTGCCGCACATCACGGCCTCGGCCTCCAACCCCGACCTGACCAAGCCCGGCCACAAGACCACCTTCCGCCTGATCGCCAACGACAACGCGCTGGGCGCGGCGGTGGCGCTGTTTGGCGCGGACCACCTCAAGCTCAAGAACGTGGCCATCATCGACGACCGCACGGCCTATGGCCAGGGCGTGGCCTCGGTCTTCAAGGCCACGGCGCAACAAAAGGGCCTGAAGGTGGTGGCCGAGGAGTTCACCAACGACAAGGCCACCGACTTCATGGCCATCCTCACCGCCATCAAGAACAAGAAGCCCGACGCGATCTTCTATGGCGGCCTGGACGCGCAGGCGGGCCCCATGCTGCGCCAGATGGAGCAGCTGGGCCTGGGCAACGTGAAGTACTTTGGTGGCGATGCCCTGTGCACCGAGAAGCTGCCTGAACTGTCGGGCAAGACGCCCGCGCTGAAGAACGTGACCTGCGCCACCGGTGGCGCGTCGGTGGACAAGATGCAAGGCGGCTCGGACTGGAAGAAGCGCTACGACGCCAAGTTCCCCGGCCAGTTCCAGATCTACAGCCCCTACGCCTATGACGCTGCCATGGTGCTGGCCGACGCGATGAAGCGCGCCAACTCGGTGGACCCCAAGGTGTTCACCCCCTTCCTGGCCAAGACCGAATACAAGGGCGTGACAGCCAACATTGCCTTCACCGCCAAGGGCGAGCTGACCACCCCCGCCGTGACTTTGTACACATTCAAGGACGGCAGCCGCGTGGCGTTGAACTGAGGCCGTTCGCCTCGGTGGCTTGACCGACTCTTGCCCCAACGGCCGCCTTGTGCGGCCGTTTTTGCATTCAGCGTTCATGCGGCGTTTGGCTTTACAGTCAGGCCCCATTGCAAGAACCCGCGGGCCGCCGGTGCCCGCCAAGGAGCCCAGGTATGCGCGCACTGTTTGGATTGGTTGGACTGGTGGTGGTGCTGGCCATCGTGGGCCTGCTGGCCAAGAAGCAACTGGCGGCCACGCGCGCCCCCATGCCTGCGCTACAGACCGCCACGGGTGCGGCGGCCTCTGCTTCGGCACCCACTGGCACGGTGCGTGAGCAGAGCCAGCAGATGCAGCAGCAGGTGGAAGGCCTGATGCAACAGGCACGCCCCATGCCTGAAGATGAGAAAAAATAAGCCAGATTGCTTCTAGGCGCACATATTTCATGCCTTGGATGCTATTGAAAATATAGTAATGAAGATGGTCGACGATGCGCACTGGATGCGACTGGCCCTGGCCGAGGCGCAAGCCGCAGCCAGCGCGGGCGAGGTGCCTGTGGGCGCCATCGTGGTCAAGGACGGCCAGGTCATCGCCACTGGCCGCAATGCCCCGGTGCAAGACCACGACCCCACGGCCCATGCCGAGATCGTCGCCCTGCGTGCGGCTGCGCAGCGGCTGGGCAATTATCGGCTGGACGGCTGCAGCCTGTATGTGACGCTGGAACCCTGCGCCATGTGCAGTGGCGCCATGCTGCACGCGCGGCTGGCGCGGGTGGTGTATGGCGCGCCGGAGCCCAAGACCGGGGCGGCTGGGTCAGTGCTCAACCTGTTTGGGCATGCCGAGATCAACCACCAGACCGAGGTGCAGGGCGGGGTGCTGGCCGAAGAATGTGGCGGTCTGCTGAGCCACTTTTTTGCGCAGCGCCGCCGCCAGCAGCGTGCCGAGGCATTGGCCCGCCACCCCCTGCGTGACGATGCCTTGCGCACGCCCGATGCGGCGTTTGCCCACCTGCCCGGCTACCCTTGGGCTCCCCATTACATCAGCGACCTGCCCAGTCTGGAGGGCTTGCGTCTGCACTACCTGGATGAGGGCCCGCGCGATGCACCGCGCACCTGGCTGTGCCTGCATGGCAACCCGGCCTGGAGCTACCTCTATCGCCGCATGCTGCCCGCCTTTTTGGCTGCGGGCGACCGCGTGGTGGCGCCCGACCTGATCGGCTTTGGCAAAAGCGACAAGCCCAAGAAGGAAGGTGCGCACCAGTTCGAATGGCATCGCCGGGTGCTGCTGGATCTGGTCGAGCGGCTGGACCTGCGCAATGTCGTGCTGGTGGTGCAGGACTGGGGCGGCATCCTGGGACTCACGCTGCCCATGGCGATGCCTGAGCGGTTTGGCGGCCTGCTGGTGATGAACACGCTGCTGGGCACGGGCGATGCGCCGTTGCCGCAGGGCTTTGTGGACTGGCGCGCGATGTGCCGCGACAAGCCGCTGTACGGGGTGGGGCGCCTGCTGGCACGTGGCAATCCGCACCTGCATCCCGACGAATGCGCGGCGTACGATGCGCCCTTTCCGGACAAAGGCTACCGAGCTGCGCTGCGCGCGTTCCCCGAACGTGTGCCTGCCGGTCCCGATGACCCCGGCGCGGCGCTATCGCGTGCAGCCCGCGATTTCTGGCACCACCAGTGGCAAGGCCGCAGCCTGATGGTGGTGGGTGCGCAAGACCCGGTGCTGGGGTTGCCCACCATGCGGGCGCTGCAACACCACATCCGTGGATGCCCCGAGCCGGTGGTGCTGCCCCATGCGGGCCACTTTGTTCAGGAGCATGGCGAGGCCATCGCCGCACAGGCTGTGGAATACTTCAGCCATTGATGTGTCCGCTGCCGCCGCCTGACTGCATGGGGCGCCGGGCATTCCCCCTGTTTACGGAGCAGACCCCATCGGGGCCTGAGCGCTTTGCACGACCACCATCACGACCACTCGCAGTGCGACCACGACCACGGTCCCAAGCACATCTACATTTATTCGCCTTCCAGCGCTGTGCGCGACAAGGCGGCCTTCAAGCGGGGCATTGCCCGGCTTAAGGCCCAGGGCCATGAGGTGGAGGTGGATGTGGACGCGCTGGCCACGCACACGCGTTTTGCGGGTGACGACGCCACCCGGCTGGCTGCCATCCACCGTGCAGCGGCCAGCGGCGCCGATGTGGCGCTGATCTCTCGCGGGGGGTACGGCCTCACGCGCATCCTGCCGGGCATCCGCTACAAGGCGGTGGCCAAGGCCATCGAAAAGGGCACGCACTTTGTGGGCGTGAGCGACTTCACCGCCTTCCAGCTTGCCGTGCTGGCCCAAACCGGGGCCACCACCTGGGCGGGGCCCTCACTGGGGGCAGATTTCGGGGTGGAGGGCGAGCCCGACGACATCATGGAAGCCTGCTTTGACGACCTGCTGACCGGCCACGGCGAGGGTACCGGCTGGCGCATGCACAAGGAAAAGCCCCATGCCACCACTGGCAAGCCGGCTGTGCCCAACGTCTATGTGAAAAGCGCCACCCTGTGGGGCGGCAACCTCGCAGTGCTGGCGTCGCTGGTGGGTACGCCGTATTTCCCGCAGGTCAAGGGCGGGGTGCTGTTTGTAGAGGATGTGCACGAGCATCCCTACCGCATTGAACGCATGCTGACCCAGCTGCTGCACTCCGGTGTGCTGGCCCAGCAAAAGGCCGTGGTGCTGGGGCAGTTCACCAATTTCAAGCTGGCGCCGCATGACAAGGGCTACAAGCTGCAGTCGGTGGTGGACTGGCTGCGCACCCAGATCAAGGCCCCCGTGCTGACCAACCTGCCGTTCGGGCATGTCGAGACCAAGGTGTTGCTGCCCGTGGGCGCTACGGTGTCGTTGTCGGTGGAAGAGCGGGATGCGCTGATCTATTGGGGGCACCAGCACTGAACAGGCGGCGCTAACCTGGGGCCGCTGCGCGGCACGATGCCGGTGCGGCGTGGTGACCGGCCCCGGCCGTCAGGGCTGCAATCTCAGGGTTTCAGAGGTGCGCGCGGGGTGCGTTGGGCATTTGTGGCACCCGCAGCGACAGCGGCAACTGCCCCTGGAACATCGGCGTCACACGGTCCAGCACCGTTTGCGCGATGGCCTCACCGCGCAGCAGGGTGAGCGTGTCGAGCAAATCGCTGCGCAGGTACCACAGCGCTTCAATATCGCCCACGTAGCGCAGGCGCATCTTCATGCGCGCCACTTCGCACCCGGTCAGCCCCATCAGGCTGTGCAGCATGGCACGCCGCACTTCTTCCAGACCCTGGTCGCGCACCCACGCCGTCGAAGACGGCTTGTCACGGCCCAGCAGGTCGTGCAGGTTGTTGCGGAGATTGGGCTTGTTCCAGCGCATGTGCGGAGGGAAGTGCGGTTTTTATAATAGGGTCAAACAAAATAAGCGGGACTGAGGATTGACGCAAGGGTGGCGCTCCTGTTTTTGCATAAAGACAACACGGTGCCCCGGTTTGTTGCGAACTTTTACGCATTCCGCACGAATGTTCGCGGGGTCCAAGTGTGGCTGGGGCGGCCGAGCCGTTGTGCCGCCAAAGACGAGGGTGGGAGCGCTGGAAGGTGGCCGCTCCGGCACCCTCATAGGGCGCCTCCGAACCGATGGCCGGGTCGCGGCGGCAGGCCTCTCTGGCTTGCAAAGACCCTGGCAAAGGATTGTTGACGCTTTGTTAGGTGCGTCTTCGTTGAGCTTGCACTAAACTGGTTCACATGATGTTACTTATCGGCCATCGTTCATGAGTGTGTTGTCGACGGTGGTCTTCGCAGACATCTCGGGCAGCACCTCGTTGTATGAAACGCTGGGCAACGAGCGCGCCACCGAGGCTGTGACCCAGGTCACGCAGTGGATCAGTGACACCATCGAGACCCATGCTGGCCGCGTCGTCAAAAAGCTGGGCGACGGGGTGCTGTGCGTGTTTGGTGACGCGGCCAGTGCCGTCACCGCCACCACCCACATGCTGCGCCAGCACCAAGCGCGCCTGGATCGGTGGCCGCAGCCGCTGCGCATGGACATCCGTGTGGGAGTGGCCAGTGGCGAGGTAGTCGATGTGGACGGCGACTGCTATGGCGATGCCGTCAATGTGGCCTCTCGCCTGTGTGAGCGCGCAGGCCCGGCTGAAATCTGGGCCACCGAGACAGCGGTGCTGCTGGCAGGGGCGGCGGCCGATGTGTGGTACCGCAAGCTCGGCCTCATGGAAATCCGTGGCAAGGCCGAGTTGCAGATGCTTTACCAGGTGGAATGGCGCGAGAACGAAGAGCCTGACTCACTCACCATGCAGGCGGCGCTGGTCAGCAGCTTCGCGCCTGCCGATTCCATCCTGGGGCAGATCCAGTTTTCCTGGCATGGCGTGGACATGTCGTTCACCTCGTCCGATGCGCCGGTGCATGTGGGGCGTGCCACCCATGCCCAGCTGTGCATCAACGACCCCCGCGTCTCACGACTGCATGCGCGCATCGACTGGCGCAACAGCGGCTTTGTGCTGACCGACATGAGCAGCTTTGGCACCTGGGTGCGGTTTGACGGCAGCGACTCGCCCGTGCGGCTGCGCCGCGATGCCTGCATCCTGCATGGCACGGGGCAGATTGCGCTGGGGGTTCCTTTCACCGAGTCCAGTGCCCCGGTCATGAACTTTCAGGTGTCCGGCACCAGCGTTCATCTGGGCTGAGGCCTTGGGCCGGGGCCGCTGGCTGTTGCTGTGCGGCGGGCTTCTGGTCAGCGTGCAGCCCTTTTCACTTCCCAACCAATACAAACAACCCAGAACAAACAGGAGACACGAGACATGGAGTGGATGAAGCGAACGGCCGTCGGGCTGGTGGTGGGGGCCTTGCTTGCTGGCACGGGGGCCGCCGTGTATGTACAGCGCAGCTTTGCGGCGCTGGATGGCAAGCTGGTGGTAAAGGGCCTGCGCCAGGCCGTGCAGGTGCAGCGCGATGGCGCCGATGTGACCCACATTCGCGCGCAGAGCCCGCAGGATGCCTGGTTTGCTATGGGTTACGTGCACGCGCAGGAGCGCACTTGGCAGCTGGAGTTCAACCGCCGCGTGATGCATGGCGAGCTGTCCGAGGTGTTCGGGCCCGCCACGCTGGAGACCGACAAGCTCATGCGCACGCTGGACATCATGGGCACGGCCAAGCGGCAGTACGCAGGCCTGCCGTTGTATGCCCGGGAGGCCCTGCAGGCTTATAGCCAGGGCATCCATGCCTTCCATCAGAACCGCCCCCAGGCGCTGCCGCCGGAGTTCCATATCCTGGGCGTTCAGCCCGGTGGGGCCACCGGTGCCGTTTGGGAGCCTGAGGACAGCGTGGGCTGGGCGTTGATGATGGCGCTGGATCTGGGCGGCAACTGGGGCAACGAGTTTGCGCGGCTGTCCATCGCCAAAACGCTGGATACCGAGCGCCTGTGGCAGCTGATGCCGCCATACCCGGGCGAGCGCCCCGCAGCCTCGGCCGACCTGGCCGCGTTGTACCGGCAACTGGGGGTGTACCGGGCCACCGATGCCAACGCTTCTGTTGCACCGTCCGCAGCCACAGCGTCGGCCGATCGGGAGGCTGCATCTGCCGCGCTGGGCGACGGTCCCTTGTCCCGCCAGATCAGTGCCGGCATGCTGGCCTGGGCCGACGAGCTGACCCGCAACGCGGGTACCAACGAGGGCAAGGGCAGCAACAACTGGGTGCTGGCGGGCACCCGCACCGTGAGTGGCAAACCGCTGCTGGCCAACGACCCGCACCTGGGCCTGTCGGCACCCGCCATCTGGTACTTTGCAGGCCTGCAGGCGCCGGCAGGTCAGGCGTCTGACGGCACCACCATGGGCGCCATCGATGCGGTGGGTGCCACCTTGCCAGGCATGCCTTTCGTAGTGTTGGGCCGCACGGACAAAGTGGCCTGGGGCTTCACCAACACGGGCCCGGACGTGCAGGACCTGTACCTGGAGCAGATCAACCCCGCCGACGCGTCGCAGTACCGCACACCCGAGGGCTGGGCTCCCTTCACGGTGCGCAACGAAAACATCCGTGTGAAAGGGCAGGCCGATGTCGCCCTGAAGGTGCGCAGCACGCGGCACGGCCCTGTGTTGAGCGATGCGCAGAAGTCGCATGCCGACGTGCTGGACCTCGGCAAATACGTGCTGGCGCTGCGCTGGAGCGCGCTCGATGCCGACAACCAGACGGTGCTGGCGGGCCTGCAGACCAACCAGGCGAAATCGGTGGACGCCTTGTTCGCGGCCCTGTCGCACTACCACTCGCCGATGCAGAACGTGGTGGCGGCTGATGACCAGGGCAACATCCGCTTCAAGGCCGCAGGCCGCGCGCCCGTGCGAGACCCTGCCAACGACATCCGGGGCGTGGCGCCTTCGCCGGGCTGGGACGCCCGGTACGACTGGAAGGGCTGGCTGCCGTACGACCAGACGCCCGAGGACAACGGCGCCCGGGGCTGGATAGCCACCGCCAACCAGCGGGTGACTGCGCCCGACTATCCCCACTACCTGACCCAAGACTGGGCCTTGCCTTACCGCTACGAACGCATTGCGCAGCTGATCGAGGCCACCGACAAGCACGATGCCGCAAGCATGCAGGCGATCCACCGCGATGTGACCTCACTGGCCACGCGCAAGCTGCTGCCCTACCTGCAGCATGCCAAGTCATCGCACCCGCTGGCAGCGGCTGCGCAAGAGCAGCTCAAGGGCTTTGACGGCGTGATGGATGCAAGCAAGGCAGCACCCCTGGTGTTTGCCGCGTGGACCGACGAGCTGGCGCGTGGCCTGATCGTGCCGCGCATTGGCGAAGCGCGATTCACCGCCACCTATGGCAAACGCGACTACCGGGCCGCGCTGGAGGGCATTCTGGAGCGCAATGACCCCTGGTGGTGCCAGCCTTCCTCATGCGCAGAGCAGTCGGCCGCAGCCCTGGGCCGTGCGCTCGATCGGCTGCAGGCAGCCTACGGCGCCGACCCCGCGCAATGGCGCTGGGGCGCGGCGCACCCGGCACTCAGCGTGCACCGGCCGTTTGGCAATGTGCCTGCTCTGGCCCGCTTTTTTGACGTGAGCGAACCATCGCATGGCGATTCCTACACGGTGAATGTCGGGCAGTACAACGCGGGCGAAGCCAAGGGCCCGTTTGTGAACCGACATGCCGCATCGCTGCGCGCGGTGTACGACCTGGCCGACCTGGAACAGTCTCGCTTCATCTACCAGACCGGGCAAAGCGGCCTGGTGTTTTCGCCGCGTTACCGTGACATGAGCAGTACCTGGGCGCAGACGGGCTACCGCGCGTTGCAGCGCCAGCCAGTACGCTGGGCCCATGAGTTGACGCTGGCCCCCGCACCGGCGGCGCAGTAACCACGCTGGAGTTCACCATGGGTTTTGTTCCGCTGATCGAGGTGACCCGGGGCGACCTCGCCGAATGCCAGCATTGGGGCGCCGTGGAGGTGATGGACCAGCTGGGATGGCTGGATGCAGCCCAGCAGGAGGCCCTGGCGCCTCGCAGAAACGCCGTCATTCGCAATGCCAAGGGGCTGGCGGTGGGCGGCCGCCGGCCTGTCTTTCGCCTGCAGCGCGCAACAGCTTGAGCCGGGGTGGCATATGCGTGGCTACTGCCGGAAGTGCCAGCGCGTGAGCCCCAGCCGTATTGGGCAAGAATATGGAATCAAATGGGTCGGTAGCGCACTATTCATATGCGCTAGCTGCTTCAAAAAATGTAGCAAAAGGCTCGGTGTCCGGCAGCACGTAGATCACCCCAGGTGCCCGCCCGAACCAAGGCGCGATGAACTGGTCGTAGAACGCGGCAGGTGCGTTCACGCAGCCGTAGCTGATGCGTTTGTCCCGTGCGCTGGGGCTTGCCAGGCGCTGCAGGCGGCGCTCAGCGGCGCTCACGCTGCGCACCCGGTGCAGTGAGACGGCGGTGTCGTAGTCGATCCACACAATGTCGTCACCCTGCAGGTTGCGGCCGGGCTCGGTCACAAAGCGGCCCGCAGGGGTGGTGCGTTCGTGCGGGCGGATGTGGGCCAGGGGCTTGGCCCCGATGCCCGGGGCTGAGCGGTCACCCGCAGCGGCCCCCAGTAGCACAGGCGCGCTGCCCAGCCATTGGGCCTGTGCGGAAAACACGTGGATGCGCGCGGCAGGCTTGTCGATCACGGCAAACGGCAAGCCTTGGTGGTCGGCCGTTGCAGTGGACCAGCGCACCAGTTGGCGCACCCGGGCCGATGCGTCGTCTGGCAGCGCCAGGGCAATCCCCGGTGCGGCGAGCGCACCGGCCAGGGTAATCAGAGCAAATCTGCGGTCCATGAAGAAAAGTAGCGTGAGAGCTGTTTACTTCGCAGCCATTGACCGCCCCCCAGGCAGTGGCCACGCCTGCCGCTCCCCACGGCTTATTACGGTCAGGGTGAACAAGCTCACAGAAGGTGTCGGTCCAGTTTGCTGCAGAGGCCAATGCCCCCAATAATGCCCGCATCCGTGACTCCCGCGAAGCCTGGGGCTTCGAATTGCCATGTTTGACCGTCTTCGCAAAGCACTGCATCTGCCCGGCGGCCCGAATGCCGCGCGGCCCGTGTCCAACCAGGAGGTGGTGCGTTGGGCAGCCACCCAGCGCCTGGCGGTGGTGCCACAGGCGGTGGACGGGCACTTTGACCTGGGGGGCGATCTGAACGGCCACCCGTGGCGGCTGGAATGTGGCAACCCCACGCGCGACTACGTGCGCGGCCTGGAGTTGCGGGGGCGCGCCGAGCTGGGGGTGGACCCGGACGCTGCGGTGATGGTGCTCAACCGCCCCTTGCAGGAGTCGCTGGAGGGCAATGCCTACAACGCCATCACCGACACCCTGCAGACCACAGTCAATGCCAGCCTGCCCGAGGAAATGCGCTGGCTGGCCATGTTTGAAGAGGTGACTTGGCCGGGGCTGCCGGCCTCGTTTCGCCAGCACTTTGCGGTGGTGGCCGAGCGCATGGAGACCGCACAGCGCTGGATCCACGCGCCGGTGGTCTCCCACTTGCTCAATATCGTGGAAGGCGAGGGCGTGGCCGTGCGGGCGCAGTCGCCGCTGCTGTTGATGCTGGTACGCGGCAAGGTGTACCTGCGCATGGAGCACACGCAGCGCAGCCTGACGGAGATCGCCCAGGCCACGCAATTGCTTCTGGCGGCTGCCCAAGGGGCATTGAACAAACTGCCGCCGCCTGCGGCCGCAGGCGGGCCAATGGAAGGCGCTGAAGACCCGCAGTAAGGACCCGCAGTAGGGCGTCTGCGGGTCCCGTGTCCTGTGCCGTGGAGCGTCAGCTACCGCGGGTCACCGGCACGGCGGCGTCGCGGCCGTAGGTGCCGTACTTGCCCAGCTCCCACTTGGCAATGGCGTTGCGGTGCACTTCGTCCGGGCCGTCGGCAAAACGCAGGGTGCGCGCACCGGCATAGGCATAGGCCAGGGGGAAGTCGTCAGACATGCCGCCGCCGCCGTGCACCTGCATGGCCCAGTCGATGACCTGGCAGGCCATGCTGGGGGCCACCGCCGTGCACCTGCATGGCCCAGTCGATGACCTGGCAGGCCATGCTGGGGGCCACCACCTTGATCATGGCGATCTCTGTCTTGGCGACCTTGTTGCCGGCCACGTCCATCAGCCAGGCGGCCTTCAGGGTGAGCAGGCGGGCCATGTCGATCTTGCAGCGGGCCTCGGCGATGCGCTCTTGCGTCACCGTCTGCTGCGCCACGGTCTTGCCAAACGCCACCCGCGAGGACGCGCGCTTGCACATCAGCTCCAAAGCACGCTCGGCCAGGCCGATCAGGCGCATGCAGTGGTGGATGCGTCCGGGGCCCAGGCGGCCTTGGGCGATCTCGAAGCCACGGCCTTCGCCCAGCAGGATGTTGGAGACGGGCACACGCACGTTCTCGAAGGTCATCTCGACGTGGCCGTGCGGCGCGTCGTCGTAGCCCAGCACGTTCAACGGGCGGATGATCTTGATGCCGGGGGTGTCAGCGGGCACCAGCACCATGCTCTGCTGCGAGTGGCGGGGGGCTTCGGGGTCGGTCTTGCCCATGGTGATGAACACCGCGCAGCGGGGGTCGGCGGCGCCGGAGATCCACCACTTGCGGCCGTTGATCACGTACTCGTCGCCCTGGCGCTCGATGCGCGTCTCGATGTTGGTGGCGTCGCTCGATGCCACATCGGGCTCGGTCATCGCAAAGGCCGAGCGGATCTTGCCTTCGAGCAGTGGCTTGAGCCAGCGGGCCTTGTTGGCTTCGTCACCGTAGCGGGCAATGGTTTCCATGTTGCCGGTGTCGGGTGCGGAGCAGTTGAACACCTCGCTGGCCCATGGCACGCGGCCCATGATTTCAGCCAGCGGTGCGTATTCCTGGTTGGTGAGACCCGCACCCGAATAGCCCGAGGCTGCAGCGCTGTCGACGGGCAGGAACAGGTTCCACAACCCGGCCGCCTGGGCCTTGGGTTTCAGGTTTTCGATGGTGTTCAGCGCACTCCAGCGCTTGCCAGCGGCGGTGTTGGCGGCCAGCTCATCCTTGTAGGCGGACTCGTTCGGATAGATGTGGTCATCCATGAACTGGAGCAGCTTGGCCTGCAGTTCCTTGGTTTTGGGCGAGTAGTCAAAGTCCATGGGTTTCTTCTCCGTTGGTAATCGTGGGGCGGCGCTGGGGTTGCGTCTTGTGTTCAGCCGCGCTGGGCAAACGACCAGGCCAGCTGGGCCATGGGCCGTGCGGTGTCGCCTGAGGCCTTGGCCTGGGCGCTGGAGGCGGTCCCGGCCTCTACCCGCTTGGCAATGCCCTGCAGAATCGCGGCGATGCGGAACATGTTGTAGGCGAGGTAGAAGTTCCAGTCCGCGCGCAAGGCTTCGGGCGTGGCGATGCCAGTGCGCTCGCAGTAGCGGCGGATGTAGGTGTCTTCGTCGGGAATACCCAGGGCGCCCAGGTCCAGCCCCGCAATGCCACGCCCGAGCGATGCGGGAATGTGCCAGCTCATGCAGTGGTAGCTGAAGTCCGCGAGGGGGTGGCCCAGCGTGGACAGCTCCCAGTCCAGCACGGCAATCACGCGGGGCTCGGTGGGGTGGAACATCAGGTTGTCCAGACGAAAGTCGCCGTGCACGATGGACACATGGCCCTCATCCCGCGCGCTGGCGGGCATGTTGGCGGGCAGCCATTCCATCAGGCGGTCCATCTCTTCGATGGGCTGCGTGATGGAGGCCACGTATTGCTTGCTCCAGCGGCCGATCTGGCGGTCAAAGTAGTTGCCGGGCTTGCCGTAATTGGCCAGGCCACGGTCCGCAAACTTCACGGTGTGCAGCGCTGCGATCACCCGGTTCATCTCGTTGTAGATGTCACCGCGTTCCGCAGGCGTCATGCCCGGCAGGGATTGGTCCCAAAGCACGCGGCCTTGCATGCACTCCATCACGTAGAAGGCACGCCCGATCACCGACTCGTCCTCGCACAGCACAAACATGCGGGGCACGGGTACGTCGGTGCCGTACAGGCCGCTCATCACCGCAAACTCGCGCTCGATGGCGTGGGCCGACGGCAGCAGCTTGGCCACGGGCCCGGGCTTGGCGCGCATGACGTAGCTGGCGCCGGGTGTGATGAGCTTGTAGGTGGGGTTGGACTGCCCGCCCTTGAACATCTCCACCGTCAGCGGGCCCGCAAAGCCCTCCATGTTCTTGGAGAGCCATGCGGTCAGTGCTTCGATGTCAAAAGCATGCTGATCGGAAACAGGGCGGGTGCCGACGAAATGGTCAAAGTTGCTCATGGAGGCGGATGAAAGGTCGTGCAGTCGGTGATGGGGTAGTTGGCTCAGTTGTCGGCTTCTGCGATGCGCATGAGGGCTTCGCGGTCACGCACCACCAGGCCGCCCGGCTCGATGCGGATCGCGTCTTCGCGTTCCATGGCCTTGAGCTCCTGGTTCACGCGTTGGCGTGATGCGCCCAGCAGTTGGGCCAGTTCTTCCTGCGCCAGTTGCAGGCTGATGCGCATCTCGCTGCCGTCCGACAGGCTGGGCACCCCATAGCTGCGCACCAGGTGCACCAGCTGTTTGGCCAGGCGTGAGCGCAGGGGCAATGTGTTGAGGTCTTCCACCAGCCCGAACAGCTGGCGAATGCGACGCGCATGCAGGCGCAGCATGGCTTCGTACAGCTCGGTGTGTACGGCCAAAATCTTGCGGAAGTCGGCTTTGGCCACGCACAGGATCGTGGTGTCGCCATGCGCATAGGCGTCGTGTGTGCGCCGGTCCCCGTCGAAGATCGCCACGTCGCCAAACCAGATGCCCGGCTCCACATACGTCAGCGTGATCTGCTTGCCCGAGATGGAGGTGGAGCTCACCCGTACCGCACCGCGCGCGCAGGCGATCCACTCCTCGGGTGGATCCCCACGTGCGGCAATGAGGCCGCCGTCCTTGAAGCGTTTGACGTATGCACATCGGAGGATGTCGTGGCGTAGCGAAGGTGAGAGTGATGAAAACCAGCGACCGGAGTTGATCGCTTCACGTTCTTCGATAGTAAGAATCGGGTCGTCCATGGCCTGTCTTTTGGGTGACTAGAAACAGGCCCATTGTCGCGTCAGGGACCTGTGCAATGCGTCAGGGTTGTCACCTGCGTGTCTGCGCGTAAGGGCGCGTTGGCGAGTCAATGCGAGATCACAAACACGTTATGGGGCAATAAAAAACCCCCGGTGCTGGGTGGCAGCGTGCCGGGGGTTGATGTGCCTGTGACGGTGGATATGCCGAGGCGTTTGAGGCGCAGCGCTACTCGTAGCGGGGCACGCGCTTTTCCAGGAACGCGGAGATGCCTGTGCCGCCGTTGGCGTGGTGCAGGTTCTTCACGAAGTGGTCGCGCTCCTGGCCCAGGTGGTTTGTGAGCTGGGCCTGGGGGGCTTCGTTCAGCAGTTCCTTGATGCTGGCCAATGCGTTCGGCGCACGGGCGTTGAGCTGCTCTGCCAGCGCGAGGGCCGCGTCGAGTGCGCTGCCTGCTTCGGCAACGCGGTTGACCAGGCCCATTGCGTGCAGGCGCTCTGCGCCGATGCGGTCGCCACACATGAGGATTTCGGTGGCCAGCTGGCGCGGCAGCGCCTGGGCCAGGCTCCAGCTGGCGCCGCCATCGGGCGACAGGGCCACATTGCTGTAAGCCATCACAAACACGGCATTGCGCGCCGCCACGATGAAGTCGCAGGCCAACGCGAGCGAAAACCCGGCCCCGGCCGCAGCACCTTCCACGGCCGCAATTACCGGCTTGGGATAGGTGCGGATGGTCTCGATCCAGTTGTGCAGGCCTTCGATGCTCTGCGCCTGCACCTCGGGCGGCTGTTGCCGGTTGGCCAGCAGCCGCTGCAGGTTGCCGCCCGAGCAGAACATGCCGTCAGAACCTGTGATGACCACGCTGCGGATGTCGGGGCTGCTTTCGGCCACGCCCAGCGCTTCCACGCCGGCGGCGTACATCACCGGGTCGATGGCGTTGCGCCGCTCGGGGTTGCGGAGGGTCAGGATCAGGGTCTGCCCCTGGCTGGTGCTCTGGAGTTCTGCGGGCATGGCGGTCTTGGGTGAGGTGGCCGTGGTGCGGGCCAATCAGGCTTCTTCGACGTGGCTCAGGCTCAGGCCGATGGCTCCGCGCCGGCGCAGCCAGGGGCTGGGGCGGTAGCGCGTGTCACCGTACACGGTCTGCATGTTGAACAGCACCTCAAGGATGTTGGTGGGGCCCCAGCGGTCGCCCATGGCCAGCGGGCCCAGCGGGTAGCCCAGGCCCAGGGTCACGGCGGTCTCCAGGTCCTTGGGGGTGCAGATGCCTTGCTGGCAGATGTCGCTGGCGATGTTGACGATGGTGGCCACCACGCGCTGCGTGACAAAACCGCCGCTGTCACGGATAACGCTCACAGCCTTGCCATCGCGCGCAAACAGCGCATGCGCCGCGTTGCGAATGTCGACGCGTGTGGCGGGGTTGGTGGCCAGCACGCGGCGCTTGGTGGCGGCGTCATCGATCAGCATGTCGATGCCGATGGTGCGGGC